>Ga0210050_1001216_pt1 | contig 28884 bp, 24 predicted proteins | sample CryGey132114_all_FD_185463 | JGI IMG/M metagenome (GOLD analysis project Ga0210050, IMG submission 185463) | Groundwater microbial communities from aquifer - Crystal Geyser CG22_combo_CG10-13_8/21/14_all (SPAdes) (version 2) | ecosystem: Environmental > Aquatic > Deep subsurface > Groundwater ... | reverse complement strand
TTGGCCGGTAATCCCAGTGATAAGTGCTTTTTTAGAAGTTTTCATGGGCAAATTCTAATCTAAAAAATTATCTTTAGTAAGTAACTCACTGAAGATAATTAAAGAACCTTTAATAGCTCACTAACAATTTTATCCTGAGTTACTTCATCTAAATAGGGGTGCATTGGTAGGCTCATAACTCTTTTTGATGCATTTTCAGCATTTGGAAAATCACCTTGATTATAACCAATCCCTTTGAAAACTGGTTGTAAGTGTAAAGGGATAGGGTAATGAACAGAGGTAGGCACTCCCACGTTTTTAAGTTTTTCCTGAACATCGGAGCGATTTTCAACTTCAATTGTATATTGAGCATATACACAGGTTTGCTCACTAGGAATCTTCTGAGTTTTTAACCTTCCATCAAGCAGTTGAGTGTACCTTGCTCCAATTTTTTTTCTAAGCTCAATCTCTTTTGGAAATATTTTAAATTTTGCTAGAAGTATTCCAGCTTGCAGAGTATCTAGACGACCATTAATACCAATAGATGTATGATTATAGCGAGATTCTTGCCCATGAATTCTTAGTTCTCTCATTTTTAGAGCAAGAGCAGGGTCATTGGTAAAACAGGCTCCACCGTCTCCATACCCACCTAGTGGCTTTGAAGGAAAAAAACTTGTGCATCCAATGGTTGATAAGCCACAAGATTTCTTATTTTTATAAGAGGCACCGAAGCTTTGCGCGGCGTCTTCAATAACGGGAATTTTATACTTGTTAGCAATTTCATTTATTGGATCAAAGTCAGCGCATAGCCCATAAAGACTTACTGGCATAATAGCTTTGGTTTTAGATGTTATTGCAGACTCTAATAGCCTTGCATCAAGATTGTATGTTTCATTATCAATATCTACTAAAACTATTTTTGCACCAAGTAACGATATCATTTCTCCTGTTGCAAAAAATGTAAAAGGCGTAGTAATGACTTCATCCCCTGGTCTAATGCCAATTGCCATAAGCGCCAAGAGTAAAGCATCGGTGCCACTTGAGTTTGTTATGCAGTGGGTAGAATTAATGAATCTAGATAGTTCTGACTCTAATTCGCCAATCTCCGGACCCATTATGTATTGGCCATGACTTAAAACTTTGTTTATTTGGTGTGTTATATCTTCATGTATACTATCGTACTGAGTTTTAAGATCTATAAATTCCATTTTTCTCTCTAATGAATTAGTTTGTGTTTACTATATTCCCTTTGCAAAGCTAATATGCGAGCAAATTATTGTGACTAAATTAAGGCATATTATTATGAATAAGTTAATCAAATCTTTAAGTTCTGCCGAAGCCAAAATCGGAATTGTTGGACTTGGCTATGTTGGCCTTCCATTAATGCTACGGTATCAAGATGAGGGTTATAAAGTAATTGGATTTGATATAGACGAAAGAAAAGTATCTAGCCTAAAAGAGGGGCTAAGTTATATCGAGCACATTGATGCTTCGCAAATTAAAAGTGCTCTTAAAAATGGTTTTGAACCAACTACGAATCTATCAAGAATTGAAGAGGTAGATGCAATTATTCTTTGTGTCCCAACGCCGCTTAATAAATACCGTGAACCAGATTTAAGTTTCGTACTTGGTACAATGGATTCAATCGTTCCTTTCTTAAGAAAAGATCAAGTTGTTTCACTCGAAAGTACTACATATCCAGGTACTACTGAAGAGGAATTAAGGCCCCGAATTGAAAAAGCCGGGTTAAAAATCGGTGAAGATATTTTTTTGGTATTTTCTCCAGAACGTGAGGATCCAGGTCGAGGAGATTTTACAACTAAAACTATCCCTAAAGTCGTAGGTGGGTCGACACAGAATTGCCTCGAGGTAGGAATAGCCCTATACAACAAAGTTATTGATAGAGTTGTTCCTGTGTCATCAACAAAAGCAGCAGAAATGACAAAGCTACTGGAGAATATTCACCGCGCCGTTAATATCGGTTTAGTCAATGAGATGAAAATAGTTTGCGACAAAATGGGAATAGATATTCACGAAGTGATTGATGCTGCTGCAACAAAGCCGTTTGGTTTTGTTGCTTATCGCCCTGGTCCAGGACTTGGAGGTCACTGCATTCCAATTGATCCATTCTATCTTACTTGGAAAGCTCGAGAGTTTGGAGTTCATACACGTTTTATTGAATTGGCTGGAGAAATAAACTCTTCAATGCCTTCTTATGTAATTAAGAAAATAGCTAAGGCTTTAAATAAAAATAAGAAATCAATAAATGGTTCAAAAATTCTGATACTTGGTATTTCATATAAGAAAAATATCGATGACATGCGAGAGTCGCCTTCAGTTTTCTTAATGGAGAAGTTGAGACGCGAAGGTGCTGAAATATCATATAACGATCCCCATGTACCTGTATTTCCCAAAATGCGAGAGCACAAATTTGATTTGTCATCACAAAATCTTACTGCAGAGAGCTTGGCAACTTATGACTGCGTTGTTTTAACAACGGATCACGATAAATTTGACTACGAATTAATATTAAAGAATTCAAAATTAATTATAGATACTCGTGGGAAATACAGAGAACCACAACCGAACTTGGTAAAAGCTTAAAACATGAAAAATTTTGCAATAATTGGAGTAGGCGGATATATCGCTCCTAGACATCTTGAGGCTATAAAATCAACGGGCAATACCCTAGTGGCTGCATTTGACCCAAAGGATTCGGTTGGCATCCTTGACAGGTACTTTCCTGATTGCCAATTTTTCACCGAGTTTGAAAGATTTGAGTCTTTTATTGAGACTCAAAAAATTGATTATGTTTCTATTTGTTCTCCTAATTATCTTCACTCTTCACATATTAAGTTTGCATTAAGAAATGGCGCAAATGCGATATGTGAAAAACCGTTAGTGCTTAATGAGTCAGATATAGATGAGCTCGTTGAGTATGAAAAAAAATATAATAAAAAGGTTTTTACAATTCTTCAGTTGAGAGTACATGACTCAATAGTAGAATTAAAAAACAAGATTCTTACTGAAAACAAAGAGCACTATCAAGTAGACCTAACTTATTTAACTTCTAGAGGTAATTGGTATTTTGAATCTTGGAAAGGTGATGAGAGTAAGTCTGGGGGTCTTTCAACAAATATCGGAGTTCATTTTTTTGATATGTTAACTTGGATATTTGGTGAATTGAAAGAAGTTAAAATTGAGAAGAAAACTGCATCACTTGAGATCGGTTTAGTTGAGTTAGACAAAGCAACCGTTAGATGGAAGTTATCTGTAGATAGAAATGAACTCCCTAAGTCTGCGATAGAATCTGGTAAAACAACATTTAGATCTATACGAATAAATGAGCAAGAGTTTGAATTTTCTGAAGGTTTTACTGAACTTCATAACAAAGTTTATGAAAGAACTCTAAGTGGAATTGGTTACGGATTAGAAGACGCACGCACGGCCATAAAAATTGTTGAGCAGTTGAGGAAATCTAATGAGCTTTACTAAGCATGATACATCAATAATTGACGAAGGTGCTGTGATTGGAGATGGAACACGTATATGGCATTGGGTTCATGTAAGTGCAAAAGCAATAATTGGAAAAAACTGTTCTTTGGGACAAAATGTTTTTATAGGTAACAACGTTAAGATTGGTAATAATTGCAAAATTCAAAACAACGTATCTGTATACGATAATGTTTTTCTAGAAGACGATGTATTTTGTGGGCCAAGTATGGTTTTTACAAATGTTTACAATCCTCGTTCAGCGATTATCCGAAAAGATGAATATCGAGATACCCATGTCCGTCAAGGTGTAACGATTGGAGCAAACGCAACAATTGTCTGTGGAGTTGAGCTGGGCGCTTATAGTTTTATTGCTGCTGGCGCAGTAGTAAATAAAAACACGAAGCCATTCTCACTCGTGGCTGGAGTTCCAGCTAAGCAAATTGGTTGGATGAGTAAATATGGTGAACAGATAAAGTTACCTTTGGAAGGTTTTGGGGAATATGTTTGTCCAAATACAGGTGAGTGCTACGTTCTTGAAAATGATTTAATAAAAATTAGTTAATTGGAGATTTAATATGGAACTTAAGGGAAAAAGATTTCTTGTCATTGGTGGAGCTGGCTTTATTGGGTCTCACGTTGTTGATCAGCTTCTTAAAGAAGATGTAAAAGAAGTTGTTATCTACGATAATTTCTTTCGTGGAAGAATGGATAATATCGACAACGCTTTAAAAGATCCACGCTGTTCTCTATTTCCACATGGTGGAGATATTCTATACCCTGACGTTCTTTCTAAAGCGATGGAAGGAATGGATGGTGTATTTCATTTAGCAGCGCTGTGGATTCTGCAGTGTCATGAATATCCTAGAACTGCTTTTGAGGTAAATGTACAAGGAACTTTTAACGTTATTGAAGCTGCTATAAAAAACAATATTAAGCGAATTGTATATTCTTCTAGCGCATCAGTTTACGGAAATGCATTAGAATTACCAATGACTGAAGATCATCCATATAATAATTTTACCTTTTATGGTGCTAGTAAAATCGCCGGTGAACACTTCTTTAAATCCCTAGGTGATCGTTATGGTTTTGAATGGGTAGGTTTACGTTATATGAACGTCTATGGACCAAGACAGGATTATACGGGAGCCTATACAGCTGTGATGCATAAAATATTAGATAAGATTGAGTCTGGAGAGAGACCTCAAGTATATGGTGACGGAAGTCAAAAGTATGACTTTATTGATGTCGAGGATATTGCTCGCTGTAACGTTTTAGCTATGAAGGCTCAGGTCAGTGGAGAGTGTTATAATGTTGGAAGAGGAATAGGAACTTCTATCAAGGACCTATCAGAGCTACTTTTAGAAATTAAGAAAACAGATATTAAAATAGAATATATGCCGCAAGGTCTCACATTTGTTACCAATCGTATCGGCTGTCCTGAAAAGGCTGAAAAAGATCTTGGTTTTAAATGGGGAATTGATTTAGAGCACGGTATGAAAAGACTTGTAGACTGGCGCACAACAGATAAGTTTGGAGTAGAGTCTCGTCGTAATCAGGTGAAAGGCGTAGGGCATGACAACAGATAAACGTATCATTCCGATTGCCTTACCATCTGTTGGCGAAGAAGAGTGGTTGGCGACTAGAGATGTATTTATGAGTGGCTGGCTAACCCAAGGCCCTAAGGTTAAGGAGTTTGAATCTAAATTTGCCCAGTTTCATGGCGCAAATTTTGGTATAGCTACCACTTCTTGCACTACAGGTCTTCATTTAGCATTAGAAGCGATGGGTATCGGAGAGGGAGATGAAGTTATTGTTCCTGCTTTTACTTGGGTTTCAACAGCAAACGCTGTTTTGTACACAGGTGCAAAGCCTATTTTTGCAGATGTTTCATTAAAAACTAATAATATTGATGTTGAAGGACTTAAAAATCTTAGAACTGCAAAAACGAAGGCTATTATACCTGTTCATCTTTTTGGGTTGTGTGCCGATGTAGATGCAATTAAAGCTGAATTACCTGGGGTTAAAATACTAGAAGATTGTGCTTGTGCTGCAGGAGCAAAGTATAAAGGCCGTTTTGCAGGAACTTTGGGGGATGTTGGAGCATTTTCAACTCATCCAAGAAAGTCAATTACAACAGGCGAAGGCGGAGTTTTAACAACTAATTCTTTAGGGCTTGCAGAGAAAATGGATTGCTTAAGAAATCATGGTTCCTCAGTTTCTGAAGAGCAAAGACATGTAGGTCCTAAGCCCTACTTATTAGCTGACTTTAATGAAATAGGTTTTAATTATAGAATGACTGATTTTCAAGGAGCGATAGGCACAGTACAGCTTTCAAAGCTGGATCAGTTTATCAATGAAAGAAGTAAGTGGGCCAACTATTATAGCGAAGCTTTTTCTGATATTTCATGGCTAATCACCCCCGAAGTTCCTGATGGGTGGAGGCATGCATGGCAAGCCTATGTGTGTTATGTTGATCCAGCAAAATCACCCATCCCGAGAAATGAATTAATGGAGATTTTACAGCAGAAAGGGATTAGTACGCGACCGGGTACTCATGCCGTTCATAATCTAGGTATCTATAAAAAACTTTATGGATTTAATTCTCAGAGTTTCCCTAATGCTTATTTATGTGATCAGCAAACGCTTGCGATTCCTCTTCATAATAGAATGAGTAAAGAGGATTTTGACTATGTTATTCAGGCAATCAAGGAAATATCTTAATGTGTGGAGTTGCAGGCTATCTAAATTTAAATGGTGAACCAGCATCCGAAATCATTGTAAAAAAAATGACAGACAAGATTTCTCATCGTGGTCCCGATGGTGAAGGACAATACGTAGACGGATCAGTTGGCTTAGGTCATCGAAGATTGGCTATTATTGATTTATCTGAAGCCGGTAAACAGCCAATGCTTAGTCGTGATTCAAGATTTGTTATTTCATATAATGGCGAAGTTTATAATTATAAAGAGATTAGACTTCAGCTAGAAGCTTTAGGTCGAAAATTTAGATCTAATACTGATACAGAAGTTATATTAGAGGCTTACGCAGAGTGGGGCGAAGAGTGTGTATTAAAGTTTAATGGGATGTTTGCTTTTGCCGTATGGGATAAAAAAGAGAAAAAACTATTTTTAGCTCGAGATAGATATGGGATCAAGCCACTTTACTATGCATTTTACAAAAATACTTTTTTATTTTCTTCAGAAAATAAGGTCTTTAATGAGTACCCTGGCTTTGAAAGATCGATTGATAAGAAAGGCTTGCTTGAATATATGACCTTTCAAAACTTTCTAGGAGACAAAACTCTTTATAGCGGAATTAGTATGTTTCCTGCTGGCCATTTTGCAATTATATCAAGGGAAAATAATAAATTAGAATTTAAACAATATTGGGACTTTCATTTTACAGAGCCCAGGGAAGTGCAGTTAAGTGAAAATGAATATAGGGAAGAATTAGACTTTTTAGTCCGTCAAGCTGTCAATCGGCAGCTTGTGTCTGACGTGGAGATCGGATCTTATTTAAGTGGTGGAATGGATTCAGGGTCAATTACTGCATTGGCCAGTCATCAATTACCTTATATTAAAACCTTTACAGTAGGCTTCGATCTTAACTCAGCATCTGGGCTTGAATTGGCTTATGATGAAAGAGCTAAAGCTGAGCATATGTCCTATTTGTTTAAGACAGAGCACTATGAAATGGTTTTAAAATCTGGAGACATGGAGCGATGCCTAACATCTCTCTCATATTCACTAGAGGAACCGAGGGTTGGGCAGTCGTACCCAAACTATTATGCTGCAAAGCTAGCTAGCAAGTTTACAAAAGTTGTATTATCCGGAGCGGGAGGAGACGAGATATTTGCAGGCTATCCTTGGAGGTATTATAGATCTGTAGGACATAAAAATTTTGAAGCTTATATTGATGAATACTATCTTTATTGGCAACGACTTTTGCCTAACGCCGTTTTAAAAGAACTATTTGCACCTATCCAGCAAGACACTAAAGATGTTTGGACAAGAGATATATTTAGAGATGTTTATAAAACTCACTCAAACCGTTTAGAAACTGCTGAAGATTTCATTAATCATTCACTTTATTTTGAAGCTAAAACTTTTCTGCATGGATTGCTAGTTGTAGAGGATAAGCTGAGTATGGCGCATTCAATGGAAACGAGAGTACCATTTTTAGATAATGATCTTGTGTCATTTGCGATGAAGTTACCAATTAAATATAAGCTTTCAAACTTAAATGAAGTAAAAAGGCTTAATGAAAATGTTATTGGAAACAAAAAAAACGAATATTTTAAAAAGACTCGAGATGGAAAAATGCTTTTTAGGAAAGCAATGGAAAAATATATTCCAGTAACTGTGACAAATAGAGAAAAACAAGGTTTTTCCGCTCCAGATGCTAGTTGGTTTAGAGGTGAGAGTATCGATTACGTTGAGAAAGTTCTTTTAGATAAGAATTCCAAAATCTATGATTATTTCGACTACAAAGTAGTTAAAAAGTTATTAAAAGAACACTCAGAAGGTAAAGTCAATCGAAGATTAGTCATTTGGTCGCTAATCAATCTTCATCATACGATAAAATTATTATGAAAGAGCTGAATAAGGTTGCCTCCAAGTATAAAGAATCATTTAGGATGCATGGAAACCATGATAAAGCAGTTTTTTTTCCTAAAGGGCGCCAGTTTGTAAGATATCGGAGTATGCTCAAGAATTTCAAGAATGATAAAAAAACCATTCTTGATTATGGATGTGGACTTGCAAAACTAAGGTCTTATTTGAAATCAAGTCATCCGTCCTATGTATATAATGGCGCAGACATTGTTAATGATTTTATAGATGAAAATTCTAAAAATTATCCGGAAAGTAATTTTAAACTTATTGAATCTTACGAAGATATAGATAATTCATACGATATAATATTATGTTCGGGGGTTTTCAATATTCTTTATGATTTCTCACTTGAAAATCACCAAGATTATGTTTTTAATTGTATAAAGCACCTTTTTAATAAAACTAATGTTGCATTATGCGTAGACTTTATGCATGACGAAGTAGATTTTCAGCAGGACGGTGCCTTCCATCAAAATATTTCCAAATTAATCGGTTTTGTAAAAACTCATCTAAGTGAAAGGTACGTCTTCGATAGATCTTTTTTACCTTATGAGTTCTCATTAGTTATATATAAAAATGTTGTCTTAGATGAGCGTGGTTGTTATGCGGAGGATGAGTGAGAATTGTAAGCATGGAAAAATTTGACAGTAATGAAAAATTTGACGAATTTTTAAAATCTAATCCGACATCATTACTTTTTCACTCATCCAGATATATATGTTTTCTTTCTTCATATTTAAAATGTTCAAATAAAACACTTATTGCTGTAGATGATAATGACAATCTCCTGGGTATACTGCCATTAATGGAGATGACTGCAAAATATGGGAAAGTAATAAACTCCCTTCCTTTTTATGGTAGTCACGGATCTGTAATAACAAGGGATCCAAAAGTTAAACGACTATTATTAACAGAATATGAGAATATTACTTCACAGAAAAACATTCTAACTTCTACATATATTGAAACACCTTTCTCTGATTCAGAGTTTTTTCAGAATGTGAGCTTCCCTGTTGATGATATCCATGTGACAACTAGAATTGGCCAAATGACAATTCTGCCCGAAACGACAAACTTAGGTGAGGCTGAGAATAAAATATTAGAAATGTTTCATTATAAAACTCGCAATATGGTTAAAAAGGCTATCAAGTCAAATGTTGAAGTAGTTATTGATAATAATGCATTTGATTTTCTATATGAAGTCCATGTGGAAAATATGGAAAATATCTGTGGACAACCTAAACCGAAACGTTTTTTTGACATGATTAAAACTCACTTCCAAGCTGACCTTGACTATAAAATATACACAGCAAGTATTGGCAAAGAGCGCATCGCAGCTCTTTTAGTTTTTTATTTTAATGAAACAGCCGAATATTTCACACCGGTGATTAAACATGACTTTCGGAACACTCAACCACTAAGCTTAATAATATACAAAGCAATGGCAGAATCGAGCTTATCCGGATATAGGCGATGGAATTGGGGTGGGACTTGGCCAACTCAAGAATCACTTCATCGATTTAAAAGCAGGTTTGGCACACTCGATGAAAAGTACCATTACTATACAAAGATTAATAATACTGAGGTCTTCGATCTCCAGTTGAATGAAATAATAAAGGAATATCCTAACTTTTATGTTGTTCCTTATAATCTACTTAAGGATTTTAATGAATAGTACGACTGAGAAAATTTTTGTTTGTGGAGCTGGTATCGCTGGTATGTTTAGTGCTTATTACTTGAAAAAAAGTAATCCGAACTTAGATATTGTTCTTATTGATAAAAGTGACTCCGTCGGCGGGCTACTGAAGTCCTTTCAGTATGAGAATTACGGTATTTTTGATGTTGGAATACATACTTTATACCAAACGGGTATTGATCAAATAGATGAAGTAGTTCTAGGAGTTCTGGAGCAAGAAGAATGGTCTGAACTTCCAGGCGACATTGGTGGAACTTATGTCAATGGTATCCTGCAAACAGGATCGCCGTATATCGATTTGCGAAATATAGAAACTAATGAGAAACCTATTTGGCTTGGAGAACTGCTCGAAGCTGCTGTCGTTGAGAATGATGAAAGTGATAATGCTTTAGAATATTTAGTAAATCACTTTGGTAATTCTCTTGCCACTAAAGTAATGGCTCCAATTTTAGAAAAGGTATTTAAAACTAAGGCTAGTGAACTTAACACTATGGCGGTTAAGTTGTTGCCAATGAACAGAATTGTTGCTTTTGATGACTTACCTATGCAAGACTTGATGCTATCTTCAAAAATTAGATCTCGTGTTGCTATTCCGAATCAAAGAAATTTAAAAGAAGAGTATAAATCTAACAAGAAAGGCTTTTATCCTAAAAAACTCGGGCTTGGTTTTTATGTAAAAGCGTTTATGGATGACTTTCTTAAAATGGGGGGCCACATTTGGACAAACTCACAAATTGCTAAAATCAACATATCCTCAAATGAAATATGTTCCCTTAATGTAATAAAAAATAATGAAGAATTCACTGTTGAAAATGTTAAGGGCTTATGTTGGGGCGCAGGACTTCCAGTACTATCATGGGTGCTGGATCCTGGGTTTACAAAAGAATTGAATTTTGACCCCCCATTAAAGAATGCCATTGTTAATGTTGTCACCTCAAAAAATGTAGATAGGTTTAAGGACCTTCAATATGTTTATGTTCTAGATGGTGGTTATAGTATTTTTAGAGTTGCAATTTATAAAAATTATTGCCCGAACATGGATAACGAACTTAATAAAATAAGTTTGGAGATTTTGTACCTAAAAGATGAGGAAGAAGGTTTAGAAGATAAGATACTACAAGAGATGATCAACATAGGAATAGTAGACTGCAAAAATGATTTATCTTTTTTCCAATTGGAAAAGTTAACAGCTGGTGTTCCCAGACCAACACAGAAAAATATAAGTTCAATCAGAGATATTCGTAATAATATTAGTGCAAAGAAAATAAACAATTTGATTTGCGTCGGCTCTTTGGCAGAGGACAATCTTTACTTTCAATCAGATATTTTAAAAGATGCATTAAAAAAGCTTAAGCATTTTGCAAATATTTAAACAGAATCACAATTTCCATTAGGTTTAGAATGAAACTGCTTAAAACAATATGCTTATACTTTATAAAACTACTGTCGTGTATTTTCATTTTTTTATATTTATTAATAGCATTAATTTACTCGCTTATTGCTGGTTTTAAAAATAGGAATACAGTATCCAGAAAACCTAGTTTAATGTGGGGACCTGTTCCTCTTTTGAACTACTTCTATGCCTCTAGAACTATGCATGAACTCGGCTACAATTCGAAAACAGTTGTTAGTGAAGTATATGCAAATATTAATAATACAAGCAATTTTGATATAAATGTTGGTGATTTCTTTAAAACAAATATTAAAACCTTAGACTTAGTATTGTTCCATTTATTGGCAAAGATGTATCTGGGATTTCTATATTCCCTGATCAATTTCGATGTGTTTCACCATGGCTGTAATGGGGGCTTTTTAGGGATGACTAGGCTTTGGAGACTGGAGGCCTTTTTTTACAAATTAGCCGGTAAAAAAGTTATTATTTTAGCCTATGGGGCTGATACATATGCATTGTCAAAAATTCAAGACATTTCTATGAGGCATTGTATGCAAATGTCTTATCCAGGCATTGGGGCGGAAGATCACAAGGTGATCTCCAGGAATCAGTATTGGCAAAAAAATGCTAATACTTTCATCTGCGGTTCAATGCTTGATTATATATGGAGATGGGACTTAGTTCCATATAACTATATTACCATTGATGAAACAATTATAATCCCAAAAAAGGTTTACTCTAACCATGATGGTATTTCAGGTCCCGTAAAAGTGTACCATTGTCCAAATCATAGAGGGATAAAAGGCACCGAGTTTCTTCTGGAAGCTGTTGATAGACTAAAAAATGAGGGTTTGAAAATAGAGTTATGCCTTATTCAAAATATGCAAAATTCTGAATTAATGAACTTACTTCATACTGATGCAGATATTTTGGCTGAGCAATTTATTTTGAATGCATACGGCTTAAATGGAATTGAAGGGATGGCAACAGGTTTACCTGTAATGGCAAACATAACAATGAGTTATTATAATGTTATGTTTAGGCGCTACTCTTTTTTAAACAAGTGTCCAGTTGTCCCCACCTCTCCTGAGAATCTTTATGAAAATTTGAAGACTTTAGTTACAAACCCTAAAAAACGCAAAGAGTTAGGTTTGAAGGGAAGGGATTACATTGAGGAGTTTCATTCGAAGAAAGCTGCCCGTTATATGTACGAGTCTATTTATAAATGCATTTGGTATAATGAAGATATAGATTTATTAAATTTATTTCATCCGCTTAAACATTATTTAAAAAGAAATCACAGGTAACTATCATTTTTAGATTGAAAGAATTCTATTGGGAAAGACATGAGTTTTTTAAGTAACAAATATAATTTTTTAGGAAAAAGACTTAAGAAGTATGTTTTTGCTGATTTTTTTATTGGTATTGTTTGGTTCGGTGTTGAATCGTCTTTTATATTTATTTTACAAGGCTTCTTAATAAGCCTTGATCTTGTTGACAAAAAATCGGCGATGCTTCCAAGTTGGTACCCATTAGATTTGGGTACTAATCTTATTATATTGTTTTCATTTGGCTTTGCCCGCTCTTTATTAGTGATGTGTAAAAATTACTTAAATTATTTTACTGGGCAAGTGTTTATCTATGAAAAGAGAAAAAAAATTTTAGAAGATGCATTATTGCGAAAGAATATAAATTCACATGAAGAAATCTTGTCGGTGTTTAGTGAGACAGTGACTTACGCTTCAAATTATGTAATTCATTTTTGCAATTTCCTTCATAATATAGTTGTCACTATACTTTTTTCAATAATTTGTCTTTCTGTGGCATATAGAGAGACTATCGTAGGTATTATCGGCTTGGCATGCTTATATCTACCGCTAAAAATACTTGCAAAGAGAGTGAATTCAAACGGTGAGCAGCTACAAGATAGTTGGCGTATTTCTCATAAAACCTTATTAAATAGTCTGAAAAATATTTTATTCCTCAGGTTGTATGGAATGATTTCAGAAGAAGTTGTTAAGGGGAGTGATGCTCTTAAAAAATATGAAAATAATTATCATCAGTATTCACTAAACTCTTCAATTGTTTTGAGCTTGCCTCAGTTTGTTGGAATTTTTATCCTTTGTGTTGTTGCATATGTGGGAAAGATTTTCTGGCAGACTGATTCCTCTATATTGCTTTCTTTTTTCTATTTATTTATTCGTTTCTCTCAATCGGCAAGTTTAACTAGTCATAGTTACTCCTATTTGAAATTAACCAGACACAGTTTTGATCAGTTAATTGATTTCATGGATAGAATAAAAAGTTCTCCAAGGGTAGAGATTAGAGATGCTGAACGGTTTGAAAAAATTAAAATTCAGGCACTGAACTTAGCTTGTGGGTATGATAAATCAATGCCAATAATCGAGAATATTAACTTGGACCTTGAAAGATCTGACTTCTTGCTTATTAGGGGGGCTTCAGGTTCAGGTAAAAGCACTCTGTTAAAATCTATGTTGGGCGAGATTCCTCTACTGGGGGGGCATTTGCTTATTAATAATGATAAGTCGATAGTACCGGGGCAGATGATTGATGTTATAGGTTATGTGGGCCCCGAACCATATTTAGTTTATGATACTGTTCGTAACAACTTACTATATGGTAACAAACTGAAAATTTCTGATACTGAAATTTGGATCATGCTTAAAAAATTAGGCATTGAAAACGTTGTACGCAATCTTCCAAGCCAATTAGATGAAATACTTTTAGATGATGCACAGTTAAGCACAGGTCAAAGACAAAGAATATCGTTTGCAAGAGCTCTTTTACGCCACCCGCTACTTCTTGTATTGGATGAGGCAACTGCAAATATTGATAAAGATACTGAGAGCCTAATTATATCAACATTGGAATACGAAAAGAAAAACATGATCTGCGTCGCGGTGAGTCATCACGGTGGTTTCGACATGTTGGCTAATAAATTTTTAAATTTAACTTAGTGTTACAGTGTATTTAGCAAAAAGTGTTGTTAATATGATTGTTAATCTTATTGGTAACATTGAAACAGAGGGTTTCAAGTTTGCAGATCTATAATTGCCTTAAAATATTTTGCTTATTATCCACTGTATTTATTTAAACACATGAGATTTAAGTTTAATGAATAAAATATTAATAAACATCCTTCATATCATTATCATAGTTATTGAAATAATTTTCTTACCCCTTATGGTTTTTGCATGTTTTGCTGGTCGAATAATGAGCCGGAGATTCGATGTTGGTATTGGGCCTGAGCCTTTAATTAATAATTTTTATCACAAGAAAGCATTAGAATCACAAGGTTTTAAAGTCGAAACATTTGTAAATCATCTTTATTATATTACCGATAAATTTGATAAAAAATTCATCTTCAATAAGTATCTGTCTTTAATAATTGTAAGAATTCTACATTTAGATTTTTATTACTCTGTATTTAATTACAATAGGCTCTATATATATTTTAATGGTGGACCATTAATGAAGAGCAAGATTCTATACAAGATAGAACCTTTTCTTTACAAGCTAAGTAATATAAAAGTTTTAGTTATGCCATATGGTTCAGACGTACAAAACTTAGATAAAATCCATAATAATTTAATTTTTAAAAACGCAATTATATGTGACTATCCTGAACAGTTTAAAAACCAATCGATTTTAAGAAAAAAAGTAGAGCTTTGGTCTAAATATTCTTCCTTTGTTGTTTCCGGTTGTGATTGGGTTGATCACACACCCTTTTGGAACAAGTTATTAGTATCGCATTTCTCTATTGATTTAAATTATTTAGATTCAGTAGTCCGCGCTAATAAGAATATCAAAAATGAGCTATCAGGAAGAATTGTTAAAGTTTTACATGCTCCTAACCACAAAAACATTAAGGGGACATCTTATATAGAAAAAGCAGTCCTGAAACTTCAAAAAGAAGGATATCGATTAGAGCTGTTACTAGTTGATAAGTGCTCTAACGAAGTCATCCTTGGCAAGATTGAAGAGTCAGACATTGTTATAGATCAACTTATTATTGGTTGGTATGCTATGTTTTCGATTGAAGCATTGGCGTGCCGAAAACCTACAATTTGCTATTTAAGAGAAGACCTTTACTCCCTATATGAAAGTCAAGGTTTCTTTGAAGACAATCCCTTACCACTAATAAACGCTAACTATAAAAATATCTACGATGTTTTAAAAAAATTGATAGATCATCCTGAAACGTGGGTTTCAATTGGAATTAAGGGAAGAGCTTATGTTGAGAAAATGCATTCAATTGAAGCAATGGGTAGAGTTTTTAAAAAAATAAATGAAGATATGAGTGAAGGTTGAAATGAAAATATTAGTTACAGGAGGCTCAGGTTTAATTGGAAATAATCTGATATCTAGGCTTCTTATTAAAAATGTAGAGGTCTATTCAATTGATCGAAATATTTCAGATTCTTCGGTTCCATATATTAAAATTGCTAATGATTTTACAAAAAATGGAGACATTTGCGATTTACCAGATAAGATTGATTGTGTTGTTCATCTTGCACAATCAAGAAACTTTAGAGATTTTGAAAACAAATCTGAAGATGTCTATCGAGTAAATACAGTTAGTACATGTTCGCTTTTATCATATGCGAAGAGAGCAGGAGCTTCTAAATTTATTTATGCATCAACAGGCGGACTTTATTTACCAACGAATAAAAGTCAATACATTAACGAGAAAAGTGCATTAGTTCCAAATGATAAAATGAATGGTTATTACGCAAGCAAGTATGCAAGTGAGGTTTTAACTTCGCCTTTCAAAGATTTTTTCAGTGTTAGTATTATGAGATTTTTTTTCGTATATGGAGATAATCAACATAGGTCAATGTTAATTCCTCGAATTTTTGATAGTGTGAAAAATGGAAATGAAATTCTATTAAACGGCGAAGAAGGACTTCATATAAACCCAACTCATGTGCAAGATGCGACTGATGCTTTAATAAAATCAATAGATATTAAAGAAAGTGATTTATATAATATTGCAGGCCCAGACACATTATCAATTAAAACAATCGCGGATACGTTTGGGGCTTATTTAAAAATAAAACCGAAATTTAAAATCTTACCTGAAATAGAAAACGACAGCTATAGCGTGGATATTCACAAAATGTCGTCTTCTTTGATAACTCCTCAGTTTAGTATTTTAAATTCAGTTAAAGATATCGATTACTAAAATGACTCAACAAAGGATAAAAGTTTTACATGCACCTACTAATACCGGAGGGAATCCAGAAGGACTTAATAAAGCCCTGAGGGCTCTTGGGGTTTATTCTAAAACACTAGTGGTACAAAATAATTATCTCAATTATAAAGCAGATATCATTTTAAATCAGCAGAATGGCTCTTTTTTTTTAAGGGAAATTAAAAGACTTGGAGCTATATTATTTATTATGCCCAAATTTGATGTAATTCATTATAATTCTGGAACAACAATTTCTTCGGCGTTTTCATGTACTTTTACGAAAAGAAATTTTGTTAGGTATTTTTATAGTTTTTATCTTAGATTGATTCAAAAATTAGAATTTTTTTTAATCGACATCTTACATAAGAAAATATTTGTCACTTATCAAGGTGACGACTTAAGACAGAAAAAATTTCAGCTAGATAACTATAAGGATAGCATTGCTCATCATGTCGGAGAGGATTACTATGATATAAAGGGCGATGAGTATAAATTAAAATGTTTATCTATGTTTGAAAAACGAAAAGCAATAATATTTTCCGTTAATCCTGATCTATGCAACTATTTAACGAAAAACTTTTATTTTACTGGGTACTCACATGTATTTATGAATGAGTGGACACCAAGCAGTGAGAACTATCAAGAAGAAAAATGTTTAAGAATTCTACATGCACCTAGTAATCGTGCTGTAAAAGGTACAGATTTAATCCTGGAGTCACTAGATCAGCTTAGATCGGAGGGGCTTAAGTTTGAATTAATATTGGTCGAAGGAAAAAGTAATGAAGAGGCAAAGGAGCTTTATAAGAAAGCAGATATTTTAATAGATCAAATTCATGCTGGTTGGTATGGAGGGTTGTCTGTAGAGCTAATGGCTTTAGGGAAACCTGTTGCGTGTTTTATTCGAAATGAAGATCTTCATTTTTTGCCATCGGAAATGGTAAAGGATTTACCTATTATTAATATTCAGCTTCAGGGACTAAAAGATGATCTTAAAAAGATTCTACGTACTTCGAGGTATGATTTACAGGCCTTGGGAAAGAGGAGTCGTCTTTTTGTCGAAAAGTGGCACGATCCGAATAAAATATCAAAACAAATTCTTAAACACTATATTAAATGAGTTCTTATGTGCGGAATAGTTGGTTTATATCGCAAAAAAATTTCTGATTTCGACATAAGTGAGCTTGAACTATGTCTTAAGAAAATGACCTACAGAGGTCCAGATGCTAATTGCTTTAAGGTTTTTCAAAACCTAATTTTGGGACATCGACGACTTTCAATTATTGATTTAAATTCAACATCTAATCAACCAATGGGTTCTGAGGATGAAAGATATTGGTTAACATTTAATGGTGAAATTTATAATTATATTGAACTTAGGCTAGTCCTTAAAAATGATGGGGTTAAATTCAAGACTGACTCTGATACGGAAGTATTGCTTCATTGGTTGATCTGTTATGGAGTGAAAGGATTGGAAAAGCTTAATGGTATGTTTGCCTTTGCTTTCTATGACCGTCATAAAGAAGAATTACTATTGGCTAGAGACCCTTTTGGAATCAAGCCTTTATTTTATACAGAACGGAATGATTTTTTTTCATTTTCTTCTGATATTAGAGCGCTCCCAATGGGAGGTGTTCATAAAACACAGAATTATAATACAGTCTATAAGTACTTAGTATTTGGTGAGTATGATATAGGTGATGATACATTTATTGATGGAGTAAAGTCTTTAGAGGCAGGTAGTTATATTAAATTCGATCTTACAAGTACTCAATTTACAAAAAGAAAGTGGTGGAATCCTCAACTTCTTCCATTGATTAATGTTTCGGTAGAAGAAGCATCGGATAAGTTACGAGACCTACTACTAGCTAGCATTAAACGACAAATGAGAAGTGATGTACCGTTGGCATTAGCTCTCTCTGGTGGAATTGATTCTTCTATATTGGTTTCAGGAGTACGTAGTCTATTTCCTGATTCTAATATTATGACATTCAGCTACGTAGCAGACGACAAGAAGTTATCTGAAGAAAAGTGGATGGATATCGTTGTAGATCAGACTGGAGTGAAATCTCATAAGATTAGAATTGATCAAAACGAATTTAAAAATGACTTTATGAAATTAATTGAAATACAGGGCGAACCTTTTGGTAGTTCAAGCATTTACGCTCAGTACAAGCTCTTTCAGGGTATATCTCAGCATGGTATAAAAGTAATGATTGATGGTCAGGGTGCCGACGAAATGTTTGCTGGATATAGTGGGTATCCTGGCCAAGCATTTAAAAGTGTTATGGAAAATGATGGCATAGGTGCTGCAATATCTTATGCTATGGCATGGGTTAAGAATTCGGGAAGCCCGTCAGATTTTATTAAAAGATCGGTATCTGAATATTCATCTAAGTCTATGAGTGATTTGTTTATGAGATTAAATGGATCAAAGTTAAACCCATCTTGGCTTAAAAAAAATTTTCTAAAAGAACATGTTATTAATCCTACATTTCCTTATTTGGAAAAGAATTCAAACGAAAGAGGCAGAAGAGTTGCGGCACGATTGCTTCACTCATTTAGTGGAAATGGGCTTTCTGCTCTTTTGAGGCACGCCGACAGAAATTCGATGAGCGTCTCAATTGAAAACAGAGTTCCATTTTTAGATACAGATATTTTCAATTTCATGTTCTCTTTGCCGGATGATTTTATGATTTCAAAACACTCTGCTCAGTCAAAGATGCTTTTGAGAAAGTCTATGGAGGGTATTGCACCAGAGCCAATTCTGAAGCGAACGGATAAAATTGGATTCGCAACACCTGAATCATCCTTACTATTAAAAAATTTCAAATTCGTAGAACAGATACTTGATCAATCAATTAATTCAGATGTACTTGATAGGGATATTATTTTTTCAAAATTTAAATTGATGAAAGAAGAAAAAATTGTTCGAGACTGGACGCTATGGCGCTGGATTAATTATATTAGCTGGTCTCAAACATTATGAATATTTTATTTGTTCATCCGATCTCCGAGTTTGGGGGCGCTTCGAAAAGCTTATTAGAGTTTTGTAAAGTTCTTAAGCAAAATAGAATAAATCCGTTGATATTTACACCTAATGGAGAGTCTAGCCACTTCTTTAAGCGATGTGAAATAAAATGCATTAGCTTTAGAGGAAGACTAAGTCAGTTTGATAATACTAACTTTGGGCATTATGCCGGCAAAAGATGGCTTATACTTGCTAGGGAAATTATTTTTATTCCATTTTGTTTATTATCTATTTTTAAATTAAGAAATGTAAGTTTTGATGTTATTCATGTTAACGAAATTACAGCTTTTCCCTTCTCTATTATTTTAAAGTTACTATGGAGAAAACCTCTTGTTGTTCACGTTAGATCTGTTCAGTGGAACAAAAAAGGATCTTTTAGATGCAAGGTTATTAATTATTTACTCAATAGGTATGCTGATAGAATAATAGCGATAGATCATACTGTAGCCGATTCATTGGGGGCAAATATTTATCCCGAAGTTGTTCACAATTCGTTTAAAATCTCCGATTCGTTTGAAAAAATATATGACTTTAAAAAGGATTTTTTTAAAATAGGCTTCCTTGGTGGCCTACTGCCCATGAAGGGAGTTAGGGAACTGTGTGAAGCTTTTTCTATATTACGCTGTAAAAAACATTATAAAAATGTCACGTGTATAATTGCTGGTAAATCACCTAGAGATACAAGCACTTTATCTTTTAAGTTCTTTAAATTGTTAGGCTTTGTAACTGATCTAGAATCGGAACTTGATAGTTTTATTAAGAAAAATAATCTACAGGATAACATTAAGTTAGTTGGATTTATTGATAATACAAATTTATTTTTTGAAGAAATAGATCTGCTTTGTTTTCCGAGCCATCTTGATGCAATAGGAAGACCAGTCATTGAAGCGGGTCTTCACGGCATACCTAGCTTGGTAACATTATCTAAAAAATACCAAGATACGCTTGAAGATAATATTTCTGGGATGATAATTTCTGAATGCAATCCCATTTTAATAGCAGAGAAAATTGAGTTGTTTATAAGAAACGAAGACTTAAGAACGAGAATTAGCCTGGGTGCAAAAACTTGGGCTTCAACTCAATATGACATAGAGCTAAACGTAGCTAAATTATTAGATGTATACTCAGGTTTAGTTCATGTTAAATAGATTAATTAATAAAATAGTGAGATTTTATGCGTGTATTAATTCTAGGTTCCAGCGGTATGATTGGCCACAGGATTTTCGCTGAATTTGCTAAAAGCGATGATGTTGCAAGTTTAGTTGGTGTTGTTGGTTTCTCATCTCTAAAGATATTAGAAAAATTTGCAACGGATAAGTGTAAGGTTGTTTCGTATGGTGATCTGACTAAAGATTTAATATTTGAAAAAATGATTCAAATTGAAAATCCAGATATAGTTATAAATGCCTGTGGTGTTACAATTAGAAAAATATCAAACTCCCTAACTGATCAGGCTTACAATTTAAATTCTATTTTTTCAAAAAGATTACATTACTTTTGTGAAGCCAATTCAATCAAACTGATTCATCTTAGCACTGACTGCGTATTTAACGGCGAAAATGGACCTTACACAGAATTATCTGTTCCTAATGCTCGTGACATATATGGAAGATCTAAATTTCTTGGTGAAGTTTTTGGTTCCAACACACTTACGCTTAGGTTTTCAGCAATTGGTCGAGAATTACAATCTCATACAGAACTTCTTGATTGGTTTATTCGTGGAGGTCATAAGGAAATCGGTGGGTACAGTGAGTCATTTTATTCTGGTATTACAACAAGTGTATTGAGTAGAGAGATTTTAAAAATCATCAAGTCTTATAAGGACTTAAATGGATTATATCAAATATCAGGTCCTTCTATATCAAAGTATGAACTTTTATCTCTAATTAATGAAAAATTTGACATGAAAGTAGATATAAAAAAATCTAATGAAATTAGGTCTAATAAGGTATTGTTATCGAAAAAATACTCTCTTGAGACAGGTTATGTTGCACCGAGTTGGTTGGACATGATAACTGAGCTAAGAGGGTTGGATAAAGAGTATAGTTTTTTGGAGTAAGGATGTTCAAGGATAAAACCTTATTGGTTACAGGCGGCACTGGCTCAATGGGAAAAACTTTTGTTAAAAGAGTTTTGACTGGTGAACATGGTACTCCGAAAAAGATAATTGTTTTCTCTCGCGATGAGGGTAAACAGCACTATATGCGTTTAGATTATCTTCATAAAAAGCATTCAACCGATGAAGTTATCTATAATAATTTTAAAAATTTATTAGAGTTTAGAATAGGTGATGTTAGAGATTATAGTAGCGTGTGTTCAGCGATAAAAGGTGTTGATATCGTAATTAATGCGGCTGCACTAAAACAGGTTCCAGCCTGTGAGTACTTTCCTTATCAAGCGGTCCTGACAAATTGTATTGGCGCAGAAAATATTGTTCGTGCTATTTCGGAAAATAATCTTCCAGTCCAAACTGTAGTCGGTATAAGCACTGACAAGGCAGCTAAGCCAATTAATGTCATGGGGATGACAAAGGCTGTGCAGGAGAGAATCTTTACATCAGCTAATATTTTAAATCCTGGTACACGTTTTGTTTGTGTGAGATATGGCAACGTATTGGCGAGCAGGGGCTCAGTAATTCCATTATTTCATGATCAAATTAATAGCGGTGGGCCAGTCACATTAACAGTGCCAGAGATGACTCGTTTTTTGATAAGCCTAGATGAAGCCGTTGATACTGTATTTGCTGTAATCAAAGACGGAAAGGCTGGCGATACTTTTGTACCATGTGCTCCCTCAGCAACAGTTGAAAATATTGCGAAGGCGTTGGTTGGAGATAGGAAAATTGAAATTAAAGTTACTGGGATCCGCCCAGGTGAAAAATTGCATGAAATAATGATTTCGGAAGAAGAAGTTAATCATTGTAATCGAGTAGGAAACTATTTCTCTATCAGATCAATGCTGCCAGAGCTTTCTGGCGAAGAATCAGGTCCGAATGAATTAAACAAGGAATATAGCTCTGCGGATAATGTTCTGGATCTTGAGGGTACAGTTAAGCTATTGGAGAAGCATTCCTTGTTAAACTTTGACCCGAAACAATTTGAAAATACGAATGAATTATTAAAGTAGGCATAAATTATGATTAAGTTAATGACAATTGTTGGAACGAGACCTGAAATTATTAAATTAAGTCGCATTATTGCTGCTTGTGACAAATATTTTAAGCAAACCTTAGTTCATACAGGTCAAAATTATGATTACGAATTAAATGAAGTATTTTTTAATGACTTAAATGTAAGAAAGCCTGACTTCTTCATGGGCGCAGCTATGCCAACAGCTGGTCAGACAATTGCTCAAGTAATATCCAAATCAGATGAACTATTAAGACAAGAAAGACCTGACGCACTTTTATTGTATGGTGATACTAATAGCTGTTTAAGTGTAATATCTGCAAAAAGATTGCAGATTCCAATCTTCCATATGGAAGCAGGAAATCGTTGTTTTGATCAAAGAGTACCAGAAGAAATTAATAGAAAAATTGTTGATCACTTGTCAGACATAAATATGGTTCATTCTGAACATGCGAGACGCTATCTAATCTCGGAAGGACTTCGGCCCGAGCATATAATTAAGACTGGAAGCCCAATGAAGGAAGTTTTGAATAGCTATTCAGGCAAAATTGATGAATGTGATGTACTAAATCGGCTATCATTAAAAAAGGACGATTTTTTTCTAGTTAGTATACACAGAGAAGAAAATGTAGATTATCCTGAAAACTTAAATGCACTACTTGATTCATTGGAAGCTGTAGCTCAGAAATATAAAAAGAAAATCATTGTATCAACGCACCCAAGAACAAGAAAAAAATTAGAAGAAATTCCAGCTAAAAATTTAAGTAATCTGATCGATTTTATGAAGCCAATGGGATTTATTGATTATAACCGACTACAAAAAGAAGCTTTTTGTGTTCTTTCAGATAGTGGAACAATTACTGAAGAATCCTCAATGCTAAAGTTTCCTGCGGTCATGATTAGGCAGGCACATGAAAGACCCGAGGGCATGGATGTTGGGACAGTAATCATGTCTGGATTATCGAAGGATAGAGTTCTAGAGTCTATTGAAATCGCAACAAATAAACTGAATGGCGAAACTATCTTAGATATTGAAGACTATTCTTCGTCTCAAGTATCAAGTCACGTTGTTAAAGTTATTCAAAGTTATACAGACTACATAAATCGTGTCGTATGGAAAAAAAGTGAAAAGATCGTTTGACCTAATTCTTACTTTTTTTTTAATTATTATATTTGTTCCTTTGATTATAATAATCTGGTTCATAATTTTTATATCTGATGGGCGACCAACTATCTATTGGTCTCGTAGAGTAGGTCAGAATAATAAAATATTTATTATGCCAAAATTTAGAACGATGAAAAAGGAAACTCCCCAAGTAGCCACACATTTACTTGATGGAAGAAGTTATTTGATAAATGGCGGCAGTTTTTTGCGTAAATTGAGTTTAGATGAGATACCTCAACTTTGGAGTATATTAAAGGGAGACATGTCTTTTGTTGGACCTAGACCAGCTTTATTTAACCAAGACGACTTAATTAAACTTAGGACTGAAAAAGGTGTTCATAAGTTAGTTCCGGGTTTGACTGGCTGGGCACAAATTAATGGTAGAGATGAACTTGCCGTTCCAGTTAAGGTCCAATTTGATGAGGAATATCTATATAAGAGGTCATTTTTTTTGGATCTCAAAATTATACTACTAACCTTTGTTAAAGTAATTTTAAGCAAAGGAGTTACTCACTAATGCGTATACTCCTTACTGGTGGAACTGGTTTTATTGCGAAGGATCTAATCGATATGGGCTTATTTCGAGGCCATGATATTTTAGCTAGTACTAGATCAACTGACTGGAATAGTGACCTTGGAAGCTTTGATTGCGTTATCCATTTGGCAGGAAAAGCCCATGATAAAGATGCTCAATGGAGGCACTTTGAGGAAAGTAATATTGAATTGACCTTTAAGATTATAAATAATCTTAAAAAATTCTCACCTATGGCTCTCTTAATTTTTTTTTCAACATCCAAGGTATACGGTGAAGAATCATATGATCGTCCCTTTAATGAAGCTGATCAGCTAAATTACCAATCAGACTATGGAAAAAGTAAAGCATTATGCGAGAAGGCAATAATTGAGTCAGAACTTAGATATATTATATTAAGACCAACTCTTGTCGTTGGAGGTTCGCCTAAAGGAAACTTAGGACTTGTGAAGAAAGCGGCAGATCTGGGTTTACCTTTTCCACGTAATATAAATAATAACCGTAGTCTTTGTAGTTCCAAGTATATCTTTAGGATCTTAGGCAAAATTTTTGAAAATAAAATTCCTGAGAATCAAATTTATAACTTAAGTGAGAGAACAAACTCTAGCGTTGAAATATTTAGAGAATTTGGAGCCTGTAGGTTTATAAATTATCCCAAATTTATCCTTCACTTGATTCCTGATAAATTGAAAAGAAAAATATTTGGTAACTTTGAAATTGATGGATCGAAAATTGCTAGGTGTCTCAATTGAAAATCTTGATTGTGACACAATATTTTTGGCCAGAAAACTTTAAAGTTAATGACTTAGCCGTTGAACTTGTTAAACGTGGCCACGAAGTTACAGTCTATACGGGACTTCCCAATTATCCACAAGGTAAGTTTTTTAGTGGTTACGGATTCTTTAAAGGACCTTTTAGAGAAGAATATGAGGGAGTTAAGGTTGTTCGTTGCCCTATTGTACCAAGAGGTGAAGGGCGCGGAATTCAACTAATTATTAACTTTTTGTTTTTTGGCTTTTTTGGTTCATTTGCTTCGCTTTTTCAATTAAAAGGTAAGTTCGATAAAATTTTTGTTTTCGAAGTATCCCCGATATTTTGTGTTCTACCAGCGATTATTCAAAAGTGGATAAAAAAATCACCAGTGTTCCTATGGATGACGGATTTATGGCCTGAAAGTCTTATTGCTACAGGTGTGACTAAAAAAGAATTTTTACTATTTCCAATTAGAATCTTTGTAAAGTTTGTTTATCAAAACTCCGATCGTATTTTGACTTCTTCGATTGGATTTATACCACGTATAACAAGTTATAATATATCGAAATCTAAAGTATTGTTTTGGCCTCAATGGGCTGAAAATATATTTGAAGAAAATTCTGTTAGTAATTATTCCGATTCTGATTTTCCAGATAACAAATTCGTCATTCTTTTTGCAGGAAATATAGGAAGTGCTCAAGATATGCCAACTTTGTTGAAAACTGCTTCTCTTGTAAATGATAGTGACATTCAATTTGTAGTTCTTGGTGACGGAATTAAACGTAAAGAATGTGAGAATGTTGCAAAACAACTTGGGTTAACTAATATTAAATTCTTAGGACGAAAATCTTTAAATACAATGCCATATTATTACAAAAAAGCGGATGTATTATACTTAAGCTTAATAAGCTCCGAGCTATTTTCAATTACTTTACCTAGTAAACTCCAAACTTACCTTGCCAGCGGAAAGCCAATCCTGGCGTCTATGGATGGCGAAGGCTCTGAACTAATTAAGAATTGGAATTGTGGAAAATCGGTTACATCTAGTTCTCCTGAAAAACTTTCTCAAGCGATAAGGGAATTAAAAAATCTTTCAGTCTCAGAACTTAAGCAGATGGGTTCAAATTCTTATCATTGCTACAAAGAACTTTTCGATAGAAGTAAATTAATCAGTGAACTTGAGGAAATTTTTGAATCAGTGAATTGAATTTTCCACTAGATTATCACTCTTAAATTCAGGAACAATCGTTTTGATAACCTGTTTAAAAGTATTAACATCTGAAGAAATTGGAAGATTCAATAAAAAATCTAACCGCTCTTTGAAAGCATCTTTATGTATTGAAACTTTAGCGATCTTTACCAAAGGATGTAATGTCGGTAATGCTGATTCACCATCAAGCAACAGCTCTTCAAACATCTTTTCACCAGGACGCAAACCAATGAACTCAATGTTTATGTCTTTATCTACCTCTAAGCCAGCCAAACTAATCATTTGCTTAGCCATATCAAGAATTTTAATAGGTTCACCCATATCAAGAATGAAGACCTCTCCGCCGCTACCAATTGACCCTGCTTGTATAACAAGCTGTGATGCTTCAGGAATAGACATAAAGTAGCGACAAATATTCTTATGTGTAATTGTTATAGGCCCACCTTCTTCAATTTGTTTTTTAAATAAAGGAATTACAGAACCACTACTACCCAAAACATTACCAAATCGAACCGTCATAAACTTGGTAACATCGGTTTGACTTTGAACAAATTGACAAACTTGTTCAGCAATTCTTTTAGTTGCACCCATGATATTAGTTGGGTTTACGGCCTTATCTGTCGATACCATGACAAAGCGACCAACGTTATATTTCTTAGCTAGGTTTGCTACAATCAAAGTGCCTCGTACATTCGTGTCAATACCGGAATATGGATTGGATTCAACTAGAGGTACATGCTTATATGCAGCTGCGTGAAAAACTACATCAATTTTTGAATTAAAAAGATATTCTAATTTATCTTTATCTCTTATATCTATCATGCGTAATTCAAATGAAATATTGGGATATTTTTTTTCTAGTTCTTGATTAAGTGAGTAAAGGTTAAATTCACTATTATCGATTAAAATAAGATGTTGTGGTGAAAATTGACAGACTTGTCGAACAATTTCCGATCCAATTGAGCCTCCAGCTCCAGTAATCAATATAGTTTTTTCATTTAGCATTTTGGCGATAGAATCAATCTCTAAGCGAACCTCTTTTCTACCTAAAATATCTTCGACATCAAGATTTCTAAATTGAGATAATTCTATTTTCCCATGGAGAATATCTTTCATCTTAGGGAGTGTCTGAATTTTTGCTTTAGTCCCTTTGGTTTTTTCAAATATTTCTTTTATTTGTTGTCCTGTTGCAGATGGAATCGCTATATAAATTATGTCTACTTCAATTTCGGACATAACTTTTATTATATCATCAACTTTTCCTAATATTTGAACACCATGAATAGCGCGTTTTTGTTTCCCTGGATCATCATCAAGAAAACCGATAACATTCATTTGAAGAGCAGGATTTTTTCTGATTTCTCTAAGAACTTGTTCTCCACCGGCACCGGCACCAATTATAAGGACTTTTTTAGCACCATCACTTTGCAATTTAAAAGAGATTTGATCACGATACATACGGTATAAAAGACGACCACCTCCCAGAGCAAGAATCAGAAGAATCCAGTCGATGATAAAGACTGATCTTGGGAAATTTTCAAGTCTTGAATACATGAAAAGACTAATAGCTGTTAAAAGTATCGCAACGGATGAACCTTTGATAATCCGAATAAGATCATAGGTACTAGAGTATCGCCAAATACCTTTATAGAAGCCTGCAAAGTAAAAAGTAATGGACTGAATAGATACAGCGATAAGGGTAAGCTCAATAATATTATGAGGAAAAAGATTTAAATCATTTAAACGCAGGTAGAATGAAAGAATAAACGCGAATACGGCCACTAATAGGTCATGACTTATAGCAATAAATTTCTTTGCGCTGTGTTTCACTTCTTTTGCTCTTTGTCTGTGTTTTAGTCATAATTTATAGGTTAATAATAGGTAATGTGACAATTAAGCATTAAGAAAAGGTGTTCGTTTTGGCAGTTTTAAAAAGCCCTCTAGATACTAAATATTCAAAATTTCTAGAATATTCCATATATACGGCCTTACTTGCCTATGCTGCAGGACTTATTACATCTATATCAATTTTGGGATTGGCTCATATTGCAATGCTTTTTCCGTGTATTTACCTAGCCTTTAAGACGAATTGGAAGGAGATGCCAAAAAGTGCATGGGGATTGTTAGCGTTTACATTAGCTGTAGTGCTTTCAGTCTTTATAAATTTTGAGGTTATGAAAACCGGATTTAAACCAGCATTAAAAGCAAAATATTTTCTTTATGGGTTCTTATCAATTGTTCCTTTTTATTATTTCTTAACAAGCAAATTAACTCAAAAGAGAAAATACATTTTAGTTGGAATCATCTTCACTTCTACAATTATTGCCTTAATTGGTGGAACGATAGCTAGGAAAACTGGATATAATCCGATTACATTTCGCAATGTAGAGATGCACTTAGATCGAAACTCGGGAATTATGGGATTCGTTCTTAATTATGCTCATAATCTATCTTACTTTATGACTATTTTTGTAACATTGTTAATCGCCTTTTGGAGAGATTTTTCAAAAAAAGAAAAAATCATTTATGGAATCGTTTTAGCTTTAAACGTTTATGCGCTCTACACAACCTATGCTAGGGGAGCGATCCTGGCTCTGATTGCTGGTATGGCAGGATATTTTTTAAAAGATATCAAGAGATTGGTTGTTGCTCTTGTTGTTTTTGCTGCCCTTGGAAC
>Ga0210050_1001215_pt1 | contig 28895 bp, 33 predicted proteins | sample CryGey132114_all_FD_185463 | JGI IMG/M metagenome (GOLD analysis project Ga0210050, IMG submission 185463) | Groundwater microbial communities from aquifer - Crystal Geyser CG22_combo_CG10-13_8/21/14_all (SPAdes) (version 2) | ecosystem: Environmental > Aquatic > Deep subsurface > Groundwater ... | reverse complement strand
CTCTTTCTACAAATATTAAACATCTACGATGTTTTATTATACAAAGTTTTCTTAACTCCGGTAGGAGTTATATCTTTGTAAAAAGGAACACCCCGGGGAAACAGAACCCCGGCGGGGTTCTATATTCTAATATTGTTTTGAAGTCGCTATTTTTTTACCGCAACAATACCATCTTTATTGTTTGGATAAATGCACCGGCTCTTGGTTGATAAAATTATAGCATCTTTGAAAGAGCCACTCTTTATTGATCCTCTACGAGGATCGTTGTTGCAGGATTTAACTCTTTCTACAAATATTAAACATCCACGATGTTTTAATAATTGCTTCATTGTTATTGTTTTTACATTCTTCTATCACAGTTCTTACTCCGTTTTTTTTATTGACCTCGTAGAGGTCGTATTATTGTAAAAACCAAAACTCCCAAAACTGTAATCCTCGTAGAGGATTTATAAACTTTTTACTGTTTCCAAACATACTTCCTCCATAGAAGTAACTCCCTTCATCATCTTTGAAATAGATTTCTTCACGCCGGGTGAAAAAGTTTCTAAATATCTCTCTTGTAAAAGAAAGGTTATCTCTTTGGATAATTCTGGATGTTTTTTTACAAGCTTTAGGATGAACTTAAATGCTGTCATTCTTACCGAGGGTGCTTTATTTATATCTTCCCAAACATCCAGACAAAGATTAAATAAAATTCCTTCATACTTTTTATCTATCTCCATTAGCAAAAGTATTTTAAGCAATTCCCATTGATGACCATCGTTTTTTGATTTAACAGACTTAACTATTTCTTTTACATGTTTCTGCACCCGCCGGTCATTCTCTTCCAAGCAGCTCCATAATAACCAGGCTGCCCGCCATGCAAATGGCTGCTTGTCCGATATAGCTAATTGGACAGCTTCCTCATAAGCTGCGGGATGAGTCTCCATATAGGCAATCATCCCATCTTTGTATGTGCTTATTAATATGTGTTCTAATTCTGTTTGCATGAGAGTGATATGTTTGCTGTCAATAACATTTCTATCTTAACAACAACATCTTTTTTGTTTGGATAAACTCACCAGCTCTAAGTTGATAAAAATATATCCCGCTTGAAAATAACATTATGACCTCTTACAATTTTATTACCAAGTTTCATTTAATTGTGTAAGAATTTCCTGAGCATCTTTGCTGCCTAATCTCGCTGCTATTCTTGTGTAATTAATAGCAGAAGGATAATCACCAATTTTTATATATATCCCGCTTATTTTTAAATATGCTGCAATATAATTTGGTTTTAATTCTATTACGCTCTTTAATGACTTTATAGCATTATCAAATTCTTTAACAAATACATACACTGTAGATACGTTGTAATATAACTCTGGAATTAAAGGATTAATTTTTATAGCCTTTTCATATAATTGTATTGATTCTCTAAAATTCCCTTGTTGGGCGCAAATCCCTGCAAGACCACCTATGGCTTTTACATGATCATTTTTTATTTCAAGAGTCTTATTGTAATATATTTCAGCTAAAGCAGATTCCTTTTGTAAATCGTAGTGATACCCAATATTGTAAAGGGCACTTGCATAAGTTGGTTCAATTTGTATAGTTTTTTCATAATAACTTATCGCCTCATTATATTTCCCCATATTTTCGTATGTATGTGCTAAATTATAATATGCATCGGCGTATTTTGGGTCTAATTGGATAGCTAAATTGAAATTAATTATAGCATTATCAAAATCATTAAGTGCATCATAGATGCAACCTAAATTATTATACACATTTGGGAAGGGCTTTAAACTCAAACATTTTTCAAAATGTATCAAGGCATTATTATAATCGTTTGATAGAAAAGAATTATAACCTTTATAAAAATTTGAGAGTGCTTCTAAGTATTTTTTGTTATTTGGTTTTACTAATTCAACTTTATCAATATCTGTTATCGGAATAGCGAAATTAATGTTTTGTCCTTCTTTATAAGTCATTGTGCTTATTCCGATTAATTCACCTTGAGCATTAACAACTGCGCCACCACTACTGCCCGGGGAAATGCTTGTTGTTATCTGAATATAATTACGATTCAATTCCAGAATATTTCTTAGACCACCAATTATCCCTTCTGATATTGAATTTTCAAAACCCAAAGGAGAACCAATTGCATAAATTCTTTGTCCAACTTTTATTTTCTGAAAATTTGCTTTTTTAATAGCAGGAAAAAGATTTTCCTTAATCTTTACTATGAGAATATCTTTTTCAATATCTGCACCTATAATATCAGTATCACTTATAATGTCATTATTATGTTTTATTTCTAACCTTTTACATTCCGCAAAGACGTGATAATTAGTTGCAATGTATCCTTTGTTGTCAATAACAACTCCACTTCCTTGTGATTTAAGGTTGTTTTGAAAATCATATGCTAAAACAACTACTACTGATTTAGAAGCTTGCTCATAAATATCTTCCGGTTTTAATTCCACTTGAGAAAACGTATAATTATTTGATATTAGTTCTATTATGATTATTAGCTTTATTAATCTTAGATTCATTCTGTGCCTTTTCAATTAAAGTATATAATGAAGTTGAATCATTCGGGATAATTTTTACAGAAATAGTATCTCCTTTATTGATTTTATTTTTCAGTTCAATTTTTTTTGTATTAAATAAATTAAAAATGTTTGCGAGCCCAACTATAAATGCCAAAATAAAACCTGCCCAAGCAACTATAAGAGAACGGTTATAATATTTATCATTTCTATTTCTATAAACTTTTTTCTTCAGTTTTAAGATTTCGGAAGTTGGATAAATTTTTTTATTAAATAAATGAATTATTGGCAAAACAGATTCATCGGGGAAATATACTTTTGCTGGTGAATGCTCACCTAAAGGTTTTTTTTCTTCAAATAACGGAAAAATTTTATTCGGTGCGTTTGATGCTGCAACTATTAGTTTTTCTTTTTCAAGTTTCAAACACAAATCTATAAACTCAAAAATCAAGTCTGCTGCTAATTTGTTTTCTACAAGAACAAAGGCTGTTTCTCCTCTTGAAAAGGTATAGTTAAGAAAATGTTCATCATTTCTCAAAACAATTTCTTTTATACGACAATATTTATGAATAAATGATGCGGCATCAGTTACTTCATTATTCTTAATATCTTTTATAAAACCCAATTGAACTTTTGATAATACAATCATAATATCACTCCCAACGGACTTGAAAATAATAAATCTTACTTTCTTTGTTGATATACATTTGTATTATCCTTGTCGAACCGTCATAATCCTTTTCATTATATATTAGGATTTTTCCTCCTTTCCCGTCTGGATAGTCTCTACTTGGCGCACCCCAAGAATGAATTAGTTCAGTTTCTGTGCGTCCCATCCAATTTTGCAACTGGTCTTTTAATGTGTTAACAGTATAGCAACCACTTGAAGTAAGAATTGCTAAGGTTAAAGTAATAAATAAAAACTTTTTTTTCATCTCATCTCCTTTTTATAATTGATACATAATGAAGTTGCCGCTAACCGGCAGCCCAGAACAGTAATGCCAATTAACCGCGACTACTTTTTATTTATTATAAATATTTTTACATCACAACTCTATCTTGCTCGCCCTCAGAAGCATAGAATTGACCAGATTTTGAATCCGGTTTATAATTAGTAATTCTTTTAAGTATCCATTCTTTTTTTTGTAAATCATATTCATAATCAAACCAAATTCCCGGTTCAAATACAGGTGTTTGTTTTGCTAGGCCTTCGACTTCATTAAATTTAATCTTTTTATTTAATAGTTTTTTCTTCATAATAGCATCAGATACCATTTGTTTAGAAACCTTTATGGCATCTATTATTGAATAATAATCAGCACTAATAACCCTTCCTTGAACAAAAACATCAGTTGCGTTTATTGAAATGGTAATCCTCATTTCTTTGAATCCACTTTTATTTTTTTTTGTTTCGTTTCTGTTTAATCGTTCAATAATTTTTCTCTTAATTAATCCATAAACATCTTTGCCGAATTCATTAAGAAAACTTTTAGCGAAAGTTGCTGAAGCAAAAATCAAAGCAATTTCCAACCAGTTAAGAGATAATGGTGAGTGATTAATTCTCTTTGATACATCAATGCGCTTTACAGGTAGAGAGGTTGATAATAATTTTTCAAATTCTTTTATGAATTCTTCTGGTAAAGTTTTTGAATCGTGTATTAAAAAAGATTGAGGTGAATTAGTATTTGTCATAATAATTATTTCACATAATATTTTTCAGTTGCATATCATTCCCAACCAACTTGCCAGTAATAAATTTTACTTTCTTTATCAATATACATTTGGGTTACTCTTATTGAACCATCAGAAGATCTTTGATTATAAATAAAAATTTTTCCTCCTTTACCATCAGGATAATCTCTAGCAGGAGCGCCCCATGAATGAATTAATTGAGCCTCTGTCTTCCCAATCCAAAGATTCAATTGGTTTTCTATTATATTACTAAAACAACCACTGACTGAAAGCATTGCAAAAATTAAAACAATAAATAAAAATTTTCTTTTCATTTTATCACCTTTTTATGATAGTTGCCAAAATACTGTTTTTAAGCTACACCATATACAGACATAAAAACAAATTCCAATATTTTATAAAATACTCTTTATAACCTCCTATCTTAAAGAGTAGAAACTTACAATTTTTTAATTTTTTTAATGCAGTTGCAATTATTCTTAATGCCCCCACAATATCCACAATACTTTTCATCAGAAAAATAGGCTGTAGCGAGTTTAGCATATTGCGCATATCCTTTTGTTAAATGATACCCGCACAGCCTACAATAGTTGTGACCTTCTTTTTTATATTCCTCACAACGAGGACACATTTCATCTTTCATCTTATATCTCATTGTATTAACTATTTGTAAATAAATTATTCCGCCACTATTTTCTCCAATAACACCCGGCGGAAAAGTATAATTATTTGCATTCTCATTCTCCCAAGGATGATAAACAAGCTCTCGCCCGTCTATCATCCTCAAAGAGAAACGTTCATCACAAACAGAATAAACCGTTAAGCTTTTGGTTTTCTTACCGGCTTCTTTCTGTCCGATTTTCTTGTACCGCCAAGCTGTTCGTATTCGTCGGAGTCATCTCCAAATTCACTAACAGCCGCAGCCAATACAATAGTACACATATCATTAAGCTTCTTTTCTTCCGCATCCATAATGTTGCTTTGTTCATCGGCAGCTTTTAACGCCTTGTTATAATCCGATCTTTTGGACTCAACAACGGCAATCTGGGCAGCCATTTGTACAACCGTTAGCGGAACTTTGGAATTCCCGTAATTTACCGGGGTTTCCTGTTTCCCATCAATCACCTGCATTCCGTTAAGCCGGCTTTCGGCTTTTTCAACTATTGGTGATTTTGTTTTTTCTCTGAACGACATAACGCACCTCTTTATATGGTTATAGATTATTGTTAAAAGGCATTAATTTTATTAAAATGCCTTCTTTTTTCGTCAAAATCGAACTTTTGTTCCTTTTTGTCTCATTTTAATTCATTGCAAACTAAGATTCCTTCCTTGTAAACTAAGGCAGCAAGGAGCAAATGTTAGTTTAACTCCTTCCAAACTAAGATAGCAAGGAGCAAATGTTAGTTTCGTTCCTTCCAATCTAAGATAGCTAAGAGCCAAACTTAGTTTCCCTCTTGGCAAACTGACCCGGGAAGGAGTCTTTTTTTGTTTTATTCCTTTATTACGATCTGTTAATGAACTGTTCTTCGTGTGCCTTCGTGAAAATCTTCGTGATACTTCGTGAAAGAATTTTGTTACACGAAGTAACGCGAAGAAGGCACGAAGTTCCACGAAGGAAATAATTTATTGCAGCTTCAATCATTTTAAATAATTTGTTTTGATTCACTTGGTTGGGTTTAGAACTAACTGCCCCTTGCTGAAAGCGCTTTTTGAAGCGGGATAGGCTTTTGCAATTAGTTCTCTACTTAACTGTATTGGTTTTTACAGTTGGTAATTTTTAGGTGTATGGACATCAATTAGAACCTCCTCTATTGTTGAAAACCATTTTAGTTTTAACCCCGCGTTTAAAACTTTCTTTTAAATGCGGTTGTTAGGAACAAAAATATAATAATTTTTAGAATAACAAAAATCTTTTAAATAATCCGGATAAACCGGAAATAACAAAAACAAATGATTTTTGAAGAATGATTGAATATTTGCATGACTGAATGGAAAACATTCAACCATTCATTTCATTCATCCATTCTGTCTGTCTTTTTTTAAATATTCTTACCACTGTGCATAGTCCGCCGTAGCAGATTTTCACTAACTATCTAATTAACACTTCCTAATTTTTTATCGTTTAACATACTATTAAGCCTCTTAATACGGTCATCAAGAATTTTTATGCGGGTATTTATATCATCTAAGAATTTATCGAGCTTCTGTTCATAGCCGGGTTTGTCATACATTCCCCTTTGTTCAAAGTAACTTTTGAAGAGCCAATTATATTTCAGCGCTTCCATATTTTCGGAGAAGCGTTCCGTTCCCAACTTAGTTTCTTCCGTTATTTTTATCAAGTTGGCAAATACGGAGGTGATTGAGCTATCCAATGGTGATTTATTGGAAAGCATTTTTCCCAACACACCTTCTCCGTTCTGAACGTTTTTAATAAGATCGTCTATTCCTTTAACCGAATGATCAACATTACGCACAACCGACTGCACATCCGCACCCAAAGTATTTACTACGTTTGCAAGCGTATCAAGTTTGTAAGAAATTGAACCGAGACTTCTATCCGCCGTAATGATAAGTCTATTTGTGTTGTTGTAAAGATCATCATTATTTACAAGCTTGCCGATTGAACCGGAGCCCTCGTTTACTTTAGCTACGATCTCGGCGAGATTCTTCGCCATATCTTTGGTGTATTCCAGCGTTCCTTTTGCTTCGTTCACCAACGCGCCAAAATTAAGAGGATCATCTGCTTGAATGGTTCCGCCGCTCTCAATTTGCTTGGAAGCATTTGAACCGACGTGTAAAACAATTACTTTGTTTCCGACAAGTCCTTCGGTTTCAATGGAAGCGCGAGTATCTTCCTTCAGAAAGGGTTTAATGTCAGCTACCAAACGGAGCGTTACTTCAACCGTTGCCAGCGAGTCTTTCATTATTCTTAGATCGTTAACATTTCCAACTTCAATTCCGCTCAGACGAACCAAAGCACCTTTACGCAATCCTTCGATAGTAGAAAAGTAGGCTTTTACTTCAAATGTCGAAGAAAAAAGAGATTGCTTGTTGCCTAAAAGAAAAACCGCCACAAGAAAAAGTATTGAACCGATGAGAATAAATATTCCCAGCCGGATAGTGCTGCCTTTTGATTCCATAAAAACTCCGCTAATCTTCTATTATATCACTCGTGAAAAAATCATGTAAAAAGGGATCCGATGAAGCGGTCAATTCCTTCAAACTTCCTTCATATTTAAGTTTCCCTTTTTCTAAAACGACGGCTCTATCCGAAATGATCTGCGCACAGGCTAAATCGTGCGTGATAATTATGGAGGTCATCTTAAGTTCATTCTGTAAATCCCGAATTAACCGGCTGATCTCTTTGGTCGTGATCGGGTCAAGACCTGTCGTTGGTTCATCGTACAACATTAATTTCGGTTCAGTAATAATTGAACGGGCAAGCCCGATCCGTTTACGCATCCCGCCGGAAAGTTCGGAGGGCATTTTATCAACCGCATGTTCAAGCGAGACCATCTCCAAAGCGCGTTTTACTTTTGCTTCAACTTCTTGTTTAGTGAAGAAGAAATTTCTTATTAACGGGAAAGCAAGATTCTCACTTACCGACATCGAATCATACAAAGCTGCGCTTTGAAAAAGGAATCCAATGTTTTTCCTCAGTTCTGTTAATTCGGCATTTGAGATGGTATGGACATTTTTGCCTTCGATAAAAACTTCTCCCGCATCGGGAACCAAGAGCTTTACCATACATTTTAAGAGAACGCTTTTCCCCGTTCCGCTTTTGCCGAATACAACAAGATTCTCCCCGTGGTTTACCGAAAGAGAGACATCATCAAGAACAACAAAATCATCGAATGCTTTTGAGATGTGCGATATTTTAACCATTTCTATGGCCATATCCACAACGTAATTTTTACAAGCACGGTATCGGTTACTAAAATCAATAATGAAGAAAGAACAACAGAAGTAGTTGAGGCTTTACCGACTCCTTCTGTTCCTTTATCAGCATTGTACCCTTTAAATGCCCCGACGATGCCGACAATAAATCCGAAGAAAAATGTTTTCCCGATCCCCGGGATGATGTCACCAAATCTTATGGCTTCAACAACCGAGACGACATAAAGCTGTAACGACATCCCCTGCGATAAGATCATTGCCAGATAGCCGCCAAATATTGCAAGAAACACTACGTAGAGCGTCAGTACCGGCAAGATGAATGAGCAGGCGACAACCCTCGTAACAACTAAGTAGCGGAACGGATCAATTGCAGAGACTTCCATTGCGTCTATCTGCTCGGTTACCCGCATTGAGCCAAGTTCCGCGCCGATGCCGGAGCTTACTCTCCCCGCAAAAATTAACGCGGTAATAACGGGACCAAGTTCTCGAACGACAGACAGCGAAACCATTGCAGGAAGTACAGATTCAGCGCCGAAGCGCGCCAGGATCGGCTCGCTCTGCATCGCAAGCACAACGCCGATGATAAATCCTGTCACGCTTACTATCGGCAATGTTTTCACACCGAGTTCGTCCATATGTTTTTTAATTTCGTGAAACTCATACGGGGGAAGGAAAACATTTTTTAAAAAGCGGAAGCAAAATTCAAACAACTGCCCGACCCCCAAGAGGAATCCTGTAATGCTATTATACACGGCGCTATGTTTTTTTGATTTACTATTCACGAGGATTCAGCATAAAGTTAGATTCTTTTCTTTTGTTAAAATAAAAATAACAAAAAATGTTAATTCAAGAAACATTTTTACGTACAATACATAGCCTGGTGAAACCATGTCTAAATAATTTAAGTTGAAGGGTTGAATGAAAAACATTGAACCATCAATTAGTTTTAAATTAAAACCATTCATCCATTCAACCATTCATCCTATCATCTTCGTTCATCCATTCGATGCAGTATTTTATTACCTAAATATTCTAACCATTTTGCGAAGATTATTTTTGCTAACTCTTTAAAAAGCATTCTCGTAATGATTGATAGAAACCTCATTATTTAAGAACAAAATAGCGACGACATCGAACCGGATATTCTCATCCGTGATGTTTTTTTCGGCGAGATAACCTTCTGCGATTCTTCTAATTTGAGTTATTTTCTTCCTTGTAATTGCTTCTTCAGGGAAACCATAGTCTAAACTTTCGCGCGATTTCACTTCCACAAAAACAAGAAAACCTTCATATCTGGCAATAATATCAAGCTCCCCTTTTCCATAGCGGTAATTCTGTTCGATAATTTCAAAGCCTTTATTAACAAGAAAGGAAACGGCAAGTTCTTCTCCTCTGTCTCCTTTTTCTTTAGTTGAAGATTGCAAGTTGTTCTCCGGATAGAATGTTTTTTAAAAAAGTTTTTCGATGGTACTTCGCGGCGCCATATTTTTTTATAGCTGAAATGTGTTCGGCGGTTCCGTAGCCTTTGTTTTTCTCCCATTTATATTGAGGAAATTCTGTTGAAAGTTTTACCATTATCTCATCACGCACAACTTTAGCTATAATTGAAGCCGCTGCAATGGAGAATGATTTTGCATCTCCTTTCACGATCGCTTTTTTAGAAATCGCGGTCGGAAAAGTTTTGTTGCCGTCAATCAATAGAAGGTGAGGAACGACAGATAATTTTTCAACTGATCTTTTCATCGCCAGGAGTGAGGCTTGCAAAATATTAATTTTGTCAATGGCAGTGGGAGGAATAACTTCAAAAGCAAAAGCCAGCGCGTGTTCTGTAATCTGTACGAAAAGCTTTTCACGCTTCGCCGCCGAGAGTTTTTTAGAATCGTTCACTCCTTCAATAAATGTTGAAGGACGAAAAACGACAGCGGCGGCAACGACCGGACCTGCTAATGGACCTCGCCCGGCTTCATCAATACCGGCGATCAACCGGATTTTTTTGTTTCGAAATGTATCGTCATATTTTTTCATACGCCCAACAAGATTGCGATCAAACCAAATACCATTTGTAATTTTAGTAGAAAACTTACCCTGCCATAGGATGCTCTGTCATTCCCTTTATGCAGAATATACATACTGTAAACCAACATCGGGACAACACTTCCTGCAATGACTGCCAAATATTTTGCATTAAAGATTTTTAAGAGATACGGAATCAACATCGCAATGAGCAGGAAAAGTCCGACTACATAAAGCAGCGTCTTCGCGTTTTCAAATCCATATTTTACGGGGAAAGTAAAAACATTTGCGCGTGTGTCTCCCTCAGTATCCTCCATATCTTTTACAACTTCCCTCATAAAATTTATGGTGAAAGCAAAAATAAACGGGAAGACCGCAGCGCTAATTTTACCAACAGCAACGCCACCGAAGAGAAATGCCAGTCCGGTCATAAAAGCCACAACTGCATTTCCCAGTAATGGAATTTTCTTAAGCTTGTAAGAATAAAAAAAAGTCAGAATTATTGAACCAACAACAACCAGCATCGCTTGAACATGTACAAGAGAAGATAAGGCAGTTCCCCCAAGTATAAAAAAGAAATAAATAATCAACGCCGTCCGCACGTTCAGTTCGCCGCTTGCCAGAATTCTCTCCGGGCGGTTTATTTTATCAATTTCAATATCGAAATAATCATTAATGATGTTTGCGGAAGCTGCAATAAAGGCTGCGGCAACTGCCGCTAAGAGTAATTTGAAAGAAATGTTTTTATTCACGGAGCAAATAAATCCCCCGGCGAGAACTGAAAAAAAAGTTATCGTTACATTAGCCGGACGAATGATTTTTATAAGTTTGATAGAATGCTCTTCTTTGATTTCTTAAAATTCATTTATAATGCCAAAATGGATTTTCCCTTCGCTGAATGAATCACCTTTCGCAAAGGCAAAATTAACATTTAAAATGCCAAGTCCTGTTTCTATATGCAGACCGATTCCATACCCGATCTTTGTTCCGGAAGATTTAAGGATATTAAGTTCATGATTTTCTCTTTGCAAGAAATATCCGGCATCAAAAAAAGAAAATGCAAAAGTCCGTCTGGTTAAAAGGAAACGGTACTCAAAATTAACCCATGCAATCCGCGAAGCCAGGAATTGATTTTCACGATACCCGCGCAGAGAATTCGTTCCGCCTAATAAAAACATGTCGGAAATCTCAATTTGCGGACCTTGCAATTCTTTTGCATGCATTCCCAGAGCCAAAACCTGGCGCTTAAACGGTTCGTAGTAAATGTTAAAGTCAGCAACAATTTTTTGATGAATTACTTTGGTCTCAGTTGATGAAGTAACCAACCGCACCGGGCCGTTTATGTTTTTTCTTGTGTAAACATAGGCATTCGCAAAATAGATCCCTTCGGTCGGGGAGTATGGATCATCGCGTGAATCATATCTAAGAGTAAGTCCGGTAGAAATTGAAGTTGCATCGAATACTGAAATAAATCCGTAATCATTAAGCGATGGAATAACTTTTTCATAATCGAAAGTTCCGGAAACAGTGATATCGCTTGAAGCGGTGTAATCAAGCGCGAAGCTGTAGGTACGCTGTACGAATGAGCTGTCCTGTTTTTTTTGAAACAAACCAAAATTAAGATGAAAGGGAAATTCAAATATCCACGGTTCAAAATATTTTAGTTCAAGCTCCTGCGAGAGGCGGTCAATTTTCTGCCAGCGAAAAGCAGCCGCTCTGCCGGTGCCGAAGAGGTTTCTCAAACTAACATTTACTAAACCGGAAAAATAGCCGCTTCCGGTTTTTGTATCTCCGGGGAGATAGCCAATAATCCCGTCGAAATTATTCGTCTCTTTTTCTTTTACATCAATTTGTAGAATGCCTTCTTCTTTCTGAGAAAAATAAAACAGCGGTTCTGCAACCGGCTCAAAAAAGCGTAGACGGTTCAACCTTTTGGGAATTTCGTTGATCTTTTTCTGCGAATATTTTTCTTGGTATTGTATACCAAGTTCACGAAGGATAACGTAATCTTTAGTTTTTTTATTCCCGACTATTTCGAATCGGTCAATCTTGCCCTCTTTATCTTTATTAACTGAAAGGTAAATGTCTGCAAAATATTTTTGAGAAGACGAATCGCTGAAAAAAGAAATTGATTCAATTTTAATTTTGGCGAAAGGAAAACCTTTATCATCCAGCTTATTAAATATCAGTTCGATGAAGCTCTCGATTGCTTGTTTAGAGAAGATTGTTTCTGCTAAATATTCCGCTTCCCGTAAGATGCCATTGTCATCCACAGAATCAATTCCGCTAAGTAGGATACGATGAATATTTGTCGGCTCACCTTCAGCAATGAAAATTTTCATTCCTTGAGATGAAGTGTCTTCATCTTGAAAGGAGACAATGCTGTCTAATCCGAGATGATGATAGCCTGCATCGTTATAAATTTGATGGAGTTTTTCGCTTACCCTTGTTAGGACACTATCTGCCGGAAATTTCATACCGATTGATGAAGTTTCTGCCGAAAGTGTTTTTTCTGAAATAGCTTTGTTCCCGTAAAAAATAACTTTCACGGTGGTCTGCGATAGAAGAAGATGTGAAAAAATAGAAAGAAAGACGAAGGCTTTACTGAGGTGAATCATCTAATATTTTCATTTTTTTGCCGACTGATTCAACGATTACCTTATCCCGGAACCTGTTCACCTCGTCTAAAGCCACATTGCAAACATCAATCCGCCCGGCATTCGCCGCGCCAAGTGCAACGGCAAGTTTACAAATTTCTTCAAAAACAAAATCATTGTGCCAGCCGTAAACAACTCCCGCAACAAAAGCATCGCCGCTTCCGGTCGGATTCACCCATCCAACTCCGGGCGGATTTATTTTAAAATGGTAATCGAAGTTTGAAGCGAGAACCGGATGTTCTCCATCAGTAATAAACGCCTGCTTTATTCCCTTTTGATAGAGATGGTCAAGAAAATATAATTTATCTTTTTCTGATTTCATTTTTACTTGTAATGATTTTTCAAGTTCTTCAACATTGTTGTGGATGATCGTCGGGGAAGCGTCTATGCAACTTTCGAGGTGACTGCCATACGTATCAAGCAAGGAAATCTTGTCATACTTATTCGCGAGCGAAATTCCGTAAGGGAAGATATCCTCCGCCGCAGAAGAAGGGGAAGAACCGGAGAAGACAACTATCTCACAATTCTGAATCATCTTATCAAGTTTTATTTTAAATTCATCTGCCTCTGCTTTACTAACCACGTTGTTTTCTTGAAAATAAGTCGAAACCGTTTTCCTAGATTCATCCACAAGAAGTGAGGCTATGCGAGTTTCACTTTCGGTTCTGATAAATGAAAAAGAAAGTTCTTCCTTCTCTAAAACCGAGCGGAAAATCTTTCCGGTAGATCCTCCTAAAAAAGTAAAACCAAAACTCCTGGTTTGTAAATACTTTAATTGCCGGCTTACATTTATTCCTTTACCGCCGGCGCGATAAGTAAGTTTACCGTTTCTATTTTCAGTGTTGAATGAAATATCACGATAATTCAGACATACTTCGAGCAGAGGATTAATGGTAACAGAAAGGATCATGCTGTCTATCTGTATTGATTCAAATCGTTATAGAAGGGTGCGGTTAAGCGGTAATCTCCAAACCCTGTATTATCTACAAAAACAAACTGCCGGTTGATTTGATAATACTCCCATACTTCGTATGGTTTTGAATCATATTCAAATGGATGACGTTCAACCGAATTGGGTGCGCCAAGAATAATGTATACCATTCCCATATCCGACTTCCAGCCTTCCGTATAATTAGAAAAATGGAGGTTGGCATATTCCACCCGCCGGTAATATTCATTAAACGCTTCGTTTTCGGGGGTAGCTTTATTCGGGTCCTTAACTTTCCAGAAATTTAAAAACCTTTCGAGTTTTTCCTCCGGATTTTTTCCTTCTTTTATTGAATCAAGTTCATTCGAAGAAGCCAAATAGATCAATTGCGAAATGGCTTTGTCAATATTTGTAATGGTTGGCGGAACGCCCTCGATCCGGGCGAAGAATCCTTTACTTGTCTTTACTTTTTTTGATGAGTTCAAATCATCAACCTGCAGGGTAAACGCATAATTATCTAGTGAGAGGTGGATACTGTCCGTCTCAAGTGAAATTCGATTGATCCCTCTCTGCAAATCTCTTTCCGAGGTTTTCTCGATTAGCGCTTTTTTATCTTTTGAAGAGATGTAAAACTTCATCAAAACAAGAGTGGCTGAATCGGCATAAACTTCAGCGTAAACGGATATTTTGCCTTCGGCAGTTGAAATGATCTTCGAGATGTTTGGAAAAACTTTTTCTTTTCCGTTCACCGCCATTTTATTTCCAACAAAGAGGATGTCACTTATATCAATTGGAACTCCAAACTGTTTTACGGTGAACATTGTTTCATACGAACTCTTTTTTCTGGAGTCTTTATCTTCAACGAAGATGATAAAAAAATAGTCCCCCGGTGTAAGTGAAAATGATTTGAGGCTCAAATTAAAATTTGAGCGCGAATGTGTTTGATCAAATTCTTGCGATACAATTTTTTCATTCCAAAGTTTTTCCGTGAGTAACGTTTCCTTCTCTTTGTCATAAACTGTAACCGTAACGGTATATTCGGCTTTAAATCCGGTACCGTCTTTAATAAATTGAAGAGAATTAAAGGGAACCTGTACAAAAACATCAACGCGGGTGGCGGATGAATTTTCGCTCTTATAGTTAAGAAGTTCATAGTAAAAAGCCGGTAAGCCTAATTTATTATATGTATCAGTAGATTGTTCAACCTGCCCGAAGAGTTGTCCGCCGACCATCAAAGCCAACACAATTTTTAGCAATTTCATATTTCCGCCATTAAACATTTGCATAAAGATCATACTCGTTACAATCAAAAATCGTTGCGTTATAGAACTTCCCAACTTTTAATAATTTGTTTTTGGCGGGAATTAGAACCTCGCCGTCAACTTCAGGTGCGTCTCTATAACTTCTGGCAATATAATAATCTCCTTCCCTTCCATCAACTACAATCCTAAACTCTTTTCCGATAAGTGAACGGTTTCTATTGTGAGAAATATCTTGCTGAATTTTCATCAGTTTGTTTTTTCTGCGGATTTTTTCTTTCTCGGGAATCGGATCGCCTAAAAGATAGCTTGGTGTATTTTCCTCAACCGAATAGGTAAAAACTCCGATGCGGTCAAACTTAAATTCCTTAACGAAATTGCAGAGTTCCTCAAAATCTTTTTTTGTTTCGTTCGGATAACCGACAATAAAAGTAGTGCGAATTGTTACACCGGGAATTTTCTCTCGCAGTTCATTTAACGTCTTAACCGTTCTGCGCTTTGTTATTCCCCTTCGCATCGAACGCAACACATCATCGGAAATGTGTTGAAGAGGAATATCAATGTATTTACAAACTTTCGGATTATTCGCCATTACGTCAATCAAATCATCAGGGAAATGGGATGGATAAACGTACATCAGGCGGATCCATTCTATCCCTTCTACATCGCTCAGACGGTTCATGAGTTCAGCAAGATTTCTTTTCTGATAGAGATCTTTTCCGTAATCAGTGGTGTCCTGCCCGATGAGAATTAATTCTTTGGTATTATTCCTGGCAAGAAATTCCGTCTCGCTAACAAGTTCTTCGATTGGTTTTGTTTGATGTTTTCCACGCATTAACGGGATTGCACAAAAGGAACAAGGATTATCGCACCCCTCGGAAATTTTTAAATACGCAGTGTAAGTAGGTGTGGTAAGCAGCCGTTCGCCGAGTAGTTCGCGCTTTAATTCGCCGCCGATCTCTTTAATAATCCCCTCATAATTTTCTGTTCCGAAGAAGACATCAACTTCGGGAATTTCTTTTTGAAGGTCTTCTTTGTAGCGTTCCGATAAACAGCCTGCAACGATAACTTTTTTTATTCTCCCTTCATTTTTCATCGCAATAGCATTGAGAATGGTGTTTACCGATTCCTCTTTCGCGGCTTCAATAAAACCGCACGTGTTGATGATAATCGTTTCGGCTTCATTCGGATCTGATTGAAGTTTAAAATTATTCGCTTCAAGCTGACGCATTAACCGTTCCGAATCAACTGTGTTTTTTGAACACCCTAAAGTGATAACACAGACTTTATTTTGTTTTGCCATGAAAAACTTTTATTGAAGAATAAAATATCTGATGTATAAATAAACAACCGGCGCTGAATAAATGAGTGAATCAAATCTATCAAATACGCCGCCGTGCCCGGGAATTAAGTTTGATGAATCTTTTACACCGGCATCACGCTTTATTAAAGACTCTATTAAATCACCGACTTGCCCAACCGTACCCAGAATAATTCCGATGACAATTACATTCTGCCACGATAAAAAGTCAACTAAAATTAATTTTGCGGTAAGCATGGTTAAAATTGAGAAGATAAACCCCGCGATAGCGCCTTCCCAACTTTTCTTTGGGCTAACGCGGGGGAATAATTTGTGTTTGCCATAGGCGATACCAAAAAAATAAGCGGCAGAATCACAGATCCAAATAGTAGCAAGCATGGAGATTATCACAAAACCGCCCTGTTGATATGCTAGAAAATATTCTCTTACAGAAATTAATGAGCTGACAAAAAACCCGATGTAAAAAATCCCAAGAAGGGTAACGCCCAAATTCAATATTGCGGATTTTTGATCTCTAAACAATTCGTACAGAAGGGCAATAAATACGATAACAAAAATAAGATGCGACGACTCCAGAAAATTAAAATAAACATTCAGAATAACCAGCAGCACTGCGGGCAATCCAATAAAATGCGAACCAGAAGCTTCTTTGTTTTTCGCGACAGTGATAAATTCATAAAAGGCAAATCCTCCGATCACCAGAGCAAAGCCAAGGAAAAAATATTTTCCCAAAATACAGATAGCCAATATCAGCGGAATAAATATTACCGAAACTAAAATTCTTACAAACGTATTTGACACGGTTATTCCTCGTTTGTTAAAGGAGATTGCTTATTTATATTTTCCAAATAATCGCGGGCAGATTCCTCATCATCTTTTCGTACAAATATTTTTATTGAAGATTCATTGCCCAGAAAAGGGTAGCTTCTATCTTGTTGTGATAAAATAACTGCGTCAATATCGGCACTCTCCAAATTCGCTTTAATAATTTCTGCTTCGTACAGTTGAGTACATATTGTAAGCAGAATAAAGTTATCTTTATCCAAAATGAAATCTTCCGGAACTGAATCTACTAACTGAGCCCCGCATTGACTGCAACTTTCAACTGATCCTTCAAACTCAATATTACAATTTGGACAGTAAAACATAATTGTTTACCGGCTCACGGTATGTAAAGTTTGCTTTTTCTTTCGATAATAGTACTGAATTCCCAAAAGAACGAGAATGAAGAGAACGACTTGATATGATAACGAAATTAGGGTTGGGGTTAGTTCTGCAGCAGTAATTACTTTGCTCTGCTCAAGTTCTGATTTTCCAAAAATTAAAAACAACACCACCGCTGACAAATTATTTATAAAATGAAGTACAACCGGAACCAGGATTGAATTACTCTTGTAAGCAGAATACCCTAAGAAGAAACCAAGCGCCACTAAAGGAATGAATGCATAGGGATTAAAATGGTAAATTCCGAAAAATACTGCAGTGATCAGCGCGCCCAAAAATGATTTATACTTTAGCTCAAAACTTTTTTGGATATAGCCGCGGAACATTACTTCCTCGCAAACGGCAGGTGTAATGGCAACAACGGCAATTACGATCGCGCCATCCATTGCCGAATTTACTTTTAACAAAGTACCGTAAGAGCTTTCAACTAATTTATCCAATGAATCCAAAGATTCTTTAATCATTTGAATAAATCCGTTTTGTTTTGCAAGCTGTTCAAAAAAATAATTTTGGAGATACAAATAATTTTGAAGGATTGGCGTTAAGGCAATAATACCAACGGTAAACAAAGCTATCTCAATCCATGGAGCAGATCGGAATCGTAGTACCCGCGTCACATCTTCATAAATAATTTTGGAGAAGATAAGCGCCGGCAAAAGAATAAAAAGCACTTGTCCCGCCATTGTTATTAACCGGAGCGCATTAGCATCTGCTTTTTCTAAATCGAGTCCAAAGATCAAAACGGTTAAAAGCCCGCCAAAAATTTGATAGAAGAAAAAACCTCCCGCCAATCCAAGTAAGCCGGCTTTTACCGGAGATATTTTGGGTTTTAATTCCGGTTTCCCATTTTCATCTAAATGTTCAGCATCGGATTTGTTTGTGTTATCGTCAGCAGGTTTCTGATTATTGAGATCATCCATAAATTATTTCTTTGCCTTTAATTTCCCGTTCAGCCCCTCGAAAGCGGTGAGTTCCGCATCAATTGCTCCGACAATAACTTTTGTTTTAACTTTAACGGGAACTCTCAGCTCGTCATCGCTCAACCAAATAACGATCGTTCCTTCGCTTTTAAATAAACCTCCTTCTAAAACTAATGGTTCAACCATCACACAATCAAATGTTCCGGCGCCAACGGTAATTCTTTCTTTACCAAGATATTTTATATCAAGATCATATACTTTGTCTTTGTAAAAGTTTTGAAGATTGACTTTATCCCCTGCTTTCATACTCGAAAAATTAAATGTTCGCGCTAAATAAAAAGCGGAAATAATATCATTAACATATTTAGGAATATCATAAGAACCACCGGAAGTTTTAGCCTTCCCCTTCCGCTGATCGAAGAAAGCAGAAAAATCCCTCGAAAAATTTCCTTCCCGGATGTGTTGTTCAAAACGCCAAGGGAAAATTCCTACAACATCTATGTAGGTTTCATACCGGTCGCGTACTTTGTAAATCCAATCAAAATTCGTAACGGAATTAACTTCAAATAATACTTTGTAGGTATTTCTCCCCGTAATTTTTTTTAATTCCGGAATGCTCATCGTCGCAACGCCTGCCGTCACAAATCCATACTTGACATCAAAGGTTAATTTTTCACCAACTTTAAAAGCTTTGTTTTCAATTTTTCGAAAATCTGACCTCGAATTCTGTGCCGGCAGAAATCCACTGAATAGTAGGAAGAGTAAAGTCCCGTACAGAATCGGGATAGGATTGTTTTTCATTAAAAGTCTCCGTTCTTTTGAAGCAACATATAATTTTTTTTGATATTGGCAAAAACTTCGTCAACTGAAATTGTCTCCATGCAATGTAATTGTTCACATTGTTTCCTCGTACAATTGTTACAGTCAATTGGGGGTTCGTAAATAGTCTTCTTTTTAGTAAATGGTCCCCATCTGCGAACTGAACATGCATTAATTTTGGGATAAAACCCAATGACATATTTTTTCAATGCAGCCGCAATATGTAAGGGACCGGTTGAGTTGGAAATAAACATCAACGATCCATCAATTAATGCAATTAAGGTAGAGAGAGAAAATCTTCCTGCGGCATTTATAGTGTTTTCATTTAGTACTAATGCTTGACAAATTTCTTTTTCACTTTTGCTGCCGGTAATCAGAACCGTAACATTTAAGTTTAAAAGATTTCGCACTAACTCTTTCATCTTAGCTATCGGCAAGTCTACCGCGCTGCCTCCGCTTCCAGGATGAACAATGATGAATGGTCGGGAACCATCAATTTCATTCTCAAGAAAGAATTGTTGAACTTCCTTCTTTGCTGCTTCGCTAATTTGAATATAAAAATCCACTTCACCTAATGCTATTTGTTTTTCTATACCAAATACTTTCAACAGGTTCATATTATATTGAAGTTCATGCAGTTCAGCATACTTCCGATGTTCATAGATCTTCTTTGTAAAGAAAAATGAATAGGAGCGGTATCCGGTTCCAATTCGATTTTTAATATGCGTAAGAAATAAGATGAATGCTATTCTGAAAGTCGGATAAACGATAATGCAGCTATCAAAATTTTTGGATTTAATTTTCTTTACATTTGAAAAAATAGTTGGAGTATTGTCCTTTTCATCTAAAGTTAAAACTTCATCAATAAAAGGGTGCGCATTTACTAAATCCAGGGTATAAGATTTTACAAGAAAGGTAATTTTGCACTCCGGAAATTCTTTTTTAATTGCTTCGGCAAGAGGAAGCGAAAGGATAACATCACCTATCCGGTCAGTGCGTACAAGCAAGATGTTTTCCGGTCGAATCATTTAGCTGAAACAAAAGGATTATCTTTTAAATGAAATCTCCATGGCAATTCCTTCGATTTCTTTATTCCGATCCTGTTGGATTGAAGAATGTTTTTCCTTAAAACTTTTTCTCCTTCAGTTAAAAAGATATCATCGCCGCAAAGATCAATTCCGTTTTCATCTTTAGAAATATTAAATGCTTTGCAAAGCTTTCCGGGACCGTTGGTTAAATTTAAGAATTCTTTTTCGGTAATTTCACTTTTATGAAATCTTCTCTCTGCCATAACTTCAATTCCTTGCAGAGGCTCAAGAGCGCGGATCAATACTGCCGAACCTGAGCCTGCTTTATCACAGACTACATTGCAGCAGAAATGATTTCCATAAATAAAATAAACATACATCTTCCCGCCGGTCGCGAACATCAATTGGTTCCTCTTTGTAATGCCTCTAAATGAGTGAGAAGCTTCATCAATTTTATCTGCATAAGCCTCAACTTCAACTATTTTGCCTGCTAAGAATTTCTGACCTTCCTTTTTTACAAGATACTTCCCGGTTAGTTTTCGAGCAATTTCAAGAACATTTTTTTGATAAAACTTCTTAGGTAATTTATGAAATTGTCTTGTATTCATGTTAAAAATGAGACGCGGAACTTTGGATACTAATCAAGATTATACTTGACTTGAAGTTCTGAAATTTTCTCAAGAAAGTAATTTTCTTTTAAAGGATTTTTGGGAATTAAGCGGCGGTACATTGCTAAAGCTTCCTTAAATTCTCCCTGAGCGACATATATTTTGGCAAGCGTTTCAGAAGCAATTTTAACTTCGGAAGGAAAATCACTCTCTTCCTCTTCTTCTTTGTAAATTGAGTCCGACGGAGCAGGAATTTTTACAGCGGAGATTCTTTCCGCCAATTCACCAAGATTGTCTTCAAAAGTTTTTTCTAATTTTTGAAAGTTAGCACCATCCCCTCCAAGAGAATCAATTTCGTCGGAGAAATCTTGTTCAAAGGTAAGAGGTCGGCGAGTAATTCTGCCAAAAGCAGAACGTTGTTTTTGGGTTGAAGCTACTTCTTTTTCAAAATAGGCGAAAGAAGTGTCAGAATTAATTATTTTGCAGCCCTTTTTATAGGAAGAGAGCGCTTCATCATACTCACCAAGCATGGTAAGAGCCTTTGCAAGCACTATATAGGCAGTTGGGTAGTTGGGGAATAACCGCAAACCTTGCCGCAAAATTTCAACAGCTTTTTCTACGTTATTAGCAAAAATCTCCGTATTTGCCTCTCTGACAAATAACGGAGATTTTTTATTATACTCGTAAATTAAACTTACTTTTTCGTCAAAAATATTCTTTACGGTTTTTGCCATTTCAAAACCTATTTTTTAGAATAGGCATGTCTGATTGACGTTACCGAAACAAATGAAAATCCGATAAAGAATAATAATTGAAACGGGATAGCGGCAATTTCTAAAAAATAAATAGATGAACCAATGCCGACCAAACAATAAAGCGCCATCATTAATTCAACAATCACCGAAGGCTCTAATTTTTTAGTAACATATTTATTGTTTGCCCAAGAATCTTTTTGATCAACAACTTTAAATTTGGGGGTTCTCACAAAGTCGCTTTTTCTACTTAACAAACCTTCAATAACTGCACGGGAATTATTAACAGCAAAACCCATACTTCCCGCCATAAAAAGAGGAAAGAGTACAATCTTTTTGCGCCAGTCCGTGCGAATATCTTTCTGTGAATAAAGATAGAAAATAAACGAGCCGATGAAAGCGAGAATAAAAATAGACATTACTGCAAAATAAGCCTCGTGCGATCCGCTGTTTTTAATAAATATTAACGGCACATTCAAAATTGCCGCAAGAAGAATAAACGGAAAAGCTAAATTGTTTGTCAGATGAAAAGTCGCTTGAAGTTTGACTCTTAAAGGTAGTTTTGATTTCAAAACCAGCGGAAGAATTTTCTTAGCAGTTTCAATAGCGCCTTTTGTCCAGCGAAATTGCTGGGCTTTAAGAGCGTTTATTTCGGACGGTAATTCGGCAGGAGAAATTTCATCCCGAAGAAAGACGAATCTCCAACCTTTTAATTGTGCGCGGTAACTCAGGTCTAAGTCCTCAGTAAGGGTATCAGCATGCCAGTTTCCGGCATCTTCAATACAGCTTCTTCTCCAGATACCGCCGGTTCCGTTAAAGTTGATAAAAAATCCGGCTTTGTTTCTAACGTTCTGTTCAATAACAAAATGACCGTCTAATGCTAATGCCTGTGCTTTAGTTAAGATTGAATAATCACCGTTAAGATGTTCCCATCGTGTCTGCACCATCCCAATTTTATTGTCGGTAAAGTGAGTAAGCGTCTTTTTTAAAAAATCTTTTGAAGGAATAAAATCAGCATCAAAGATGGCAATGAATTCACCGGTAGCGGTTTTCATTCCTTCTTTTAGCGCACCGGCTTTGAATCCTTCACGTACTGCTCTGCGTACATGAAGAATGTCGAATCCCAATGCTTTCTTTTCAGCGACTTTACGAGCAACCAGAGCGACAGTTTCGTCGGTTGAATCGTCGAGCACTTGAATTTCCATCCTATCTTTCGGGAAATCAATCTCGCAGACAGAATCAATTAACCGTTCAACGACATATAACTCATTGTATAAAGGCAGCTGAATAGTCACCTTTGTATCTGGGTCAATCGCAACATCTGCCGCCGGTTTAACGTTTTTGTATTTGTTGTAATAGTAGATCATAAAAAATCCATGACTACTAAAAACAAATAAAATGAATAACGAAACAAAATATGAGATAAGTACTATCTCATCCATAAACACTCCTATAAATTAAATTACCAACCTGACACAGTATCTAACAGAATGTCATCACTTATTTTATTAATAGCTTCTTCAATGCCCAAATTCCTATCGGAAATTCCGCCTGAATAATCACCATAGTTAGAAAACTGTTTTTCAAAAACGGTTCGTCTTTGCACTAAATCTTTAAATGTAACTTGAACCGTTATTGTAATTCTTCTTGAAGCTACATTTTCACCGGCTGAAACAATAGCCGGAACGTCAGAAAGCGAAACTACTACACATTCAAGAACCGCATCGGCGCTGCTTTTTTCTGCAATTTGCAGATTATTATCATCAATAAACTTTTGCGTTAATTTTTCAGTGAGTAATTCTCTCAACCGCGGTTCGCCCGAACCGCTTCGATCTTCCGCAAAGGGTATTGCTACCGATTTTAGATGCGGAGGAACAGAAGCTCCGGAAAATGAATAAGGACATCCGGAACACCCTGTTAAATTACTCAATATTCCGATGGAAAACAACAAAACAAAAGGTTTGAGAATTATCCCGGATATGCTGAAATTATTAGATTTTTTCAATTTTTGCCAACTTATTAAAGATGATATTCTTTTATTTTTCTATACAACGTTCTTTCACTGATTCCGAGTAGCTCTGCGGCTATTCGTTTGTTCCCCTTTGATTTTTGAAGGGCAAGTATAGTGGCTCTCTTACTCGCTTCTTCAACGCTTTGCACGTCATCCGGGTTATCTTGAATTTCGAGATTCTCTTTTTCTTTTTGTAACAACATCTCTTTTATATCAAGAATATCTTTTTTTAATTCGAATAAAGCCCTATAAATAAACTCTCTTTCAACTTCTTCCGGGGTTTTCCTGGTAACCACCGGAAAGTTCATTGAAGTTCCGGATTTCGGGTAAGGAATAATTTGTTCGAAAATTTCTTTACTGATTCTTGCATTTTTTGTCAACGCAATTGAGGTTTCAACTGCGTTTTTTAATTCACGCACATTGCCTGGCCATGGGTATTCGTGCAGATAATCTAACGCTTCAGTTGAAAATACCGGTTTTGCAGTTCTATTTTCTTCGGCAAATTTTTCAGCAAAGAAATGAACCAATTCAAGAATATCCACTTTTCTTTTACGAAGCGGCGGAATATGGATTGTTACCGCCTTTAAACGAAAGAATAAATCTTCCCGGAATCTTTTTACATCAACTTCGTTTTGTAAATCTTTATTTGTGGCTGCTAGAAATCGCACATCAACTTTTGTAAGTGTCTCTGCGCCGATGCGCATAAATTCTTTGGTCTCTATCGCCCGGAGGAGTTTTACTTGGGTGGTTATTGGCATTTCGGCTATTTCATCAAGGAATAACGTTCCGCCATTCGCCAGTTCAAAATAACCCTTCCGCGCATCAGTGGCGCCTGTAAATGAGCCTTTATTATGACCGAACAATTCGCTTTCCAAAATCCCTTCGGGGATTGCGCCGCAGTTTACACTTATGAGAGGATTTCCCGCACGGTGACTTGCCGCATGGATTGCCCGCGCAAAAACTTCTTTCCCAACTCCGCTTTCTCCGAAAATCAGAACCGAAATATCAGACGTCGCAACTTGAACAATAATATCTATCAAGTCGTGAATTTCTTTTGACTTTCCGACGATGCCGAATTTCTTTTGTAACTGCTCTATAGTCATAAATTATTGTGAAAAGTTGAAAGACTTAGCTTTCTACTTGTCGGCTTCAACTTTTTGAACCACTCTTCCGTTTAATTTAAAATCATTATTAATTTTATCCAATATTTTTTCGGCTGATTTTTTATTCTCGAACTTTCCCAAACAGACTACATTGAAAATGGTTCCGCCGACATTTTTTTCTGCAATTTCAACTTCGTAGCCGGAATCCTCTAAATCTGTTTTCAACACTTCCGCGTTCTTGATACTGCTGAATGCTCCAACTTGAATTGTGAACTGTTCTCGTGAAGCAAGTTCATTTTTTAGTGGAATAGTTTCCCGAATTTCATTTTCCTCAGAATTTAACGAAGCAATATTTTCCACAGAAGGGAGATAATTTGATTTTGGATATTCAGCTTTTAATTTATTTAGATAGACGGCGGCTTCTCTCACGTCACCGATTGCCGTATGATAACTATAAATTCTAAAAAGCGCTGCATCGGCATATTTTGATTTTGGAAACGTCTTAACAATTTTGAGATAATTCTCTTTCGCTTTTGCTCCGTCTTCAGTAAGCAATGCGGAAAGAAAAAGTAACGACGGATCTCCCGGATTCCTTTTCAACAAAGGCTGAAGTTCATCCTTCACTTCACTGCTTTTTCCTTCTTCTACTTTTTTTAGAAGCGGAATAATATTGTATTCCTGCGAAAAAGATTTTTCGGTGAAAAAGAAAAGGAGTGCTGCAAAAAAAATAAATTTTTTAAATGATTTTATCATTTCAAACCAAATTATATTAAACGGCTAAACTTATTTCGGAAAAATCTTTATTATCTAAAACCGAAACCACTGCTCCAAATAATGTCGCTGAAGTTGCGCGGTTAATTAAAACTTCAACATAATCTCCTTCGCCAATATTTTCCTGACGCGGGAATATAACAACTTTATTAGCATCTGTTCTGCCCGATAAAAAGTTTTCCGATTTTTTACTTGCCCCTTCCACTAAAACAATTTCTTTTTTCTCTAAAAGGATTTGATTTAAATCGAAAGAGATTTGTTGTTGAAGCGCGATGATTTCCTGCAAACGTTTTGATTTTGTTTCTTCTTTTACATCATCCTCCATTTTAAATGCCTTAGTTCCTTCGCGCGGAGAATATTTAAACATATAAGCGCCGTCGTACTTTACTTTTTGCATAACGGCTAAAGTTGCTAGATGATCTTCATGCGTCTCTGTCGGGAAACCGCTGATTATGTCTGTTGTGAATGAAACATTAGGAATAATTTCTCTGGCTTTTTCAATTAACCCAAGGTAATGTTCTATCGAATAGGTTCTATTCATCAATTCTAAAATTCTATTCGAACCAGACTGTACCGGGAGGTGAATGTAGTTACAAAGATTATCATTTTCGGCAATTGTGTAAAGAAGTTTGTCTGACAAATCTTGTGGGTGTGAAGTGGAAAATCTTATGCGCATTTTCCTGTCAACACTGGCAACAGCATTAAGCAGATCAGCAAAATCGTTCTTTTCATCAAGATATGAATTTACATTTTGTCCAAGCAATGTTACCTCGTGAAAACCCCGCGATGAAAGCAGCGTTACTTCGTTTACAATAGATTCAAGGCTACGGCTGCGTTCCCTTCCGCGGGTAAAAGGGACGACACAAAAGCTGCAGAATTTATCACAACCTCGCATAACTGAAAGCCATGCATGCAGTCCATCTTCTCGGAAAGGAAGAATATCTTCATAAGTTTCTGACCGTGAAAGTTTAACTCCGATTCCCTTCTCTCCGCCAAAAGCAGCGTCTATCAATTCTGGTAAACGCCTATATTCATCTGGACCAACGACTAAATCCACGACTTTTTTTTCTTCGATTAAATCTTTACGCAACCGTTCCGCCATACAACCAAGAATCCCAAGAATCATTTCCGGTTTTTTATCTTTTAGAGCTTTAAAGTTTCCCAACCTCCCATAAATTCTCTGCTCAGCGTTATCGCGGATGCTGCACGTGTTAAGCAAAACTACATCAGCTTCTCTAACTTCTTGCGTCATTGCATACCCCTGGGAATTTAAAATTCCCATAACAACTTCGGAATCTGCTACATTCATTTGGCAGCCATAGGTCTCTATATATACTTTACTTTTCTGCAGTAAAACAGGCATAAAATTTATTCTTTATGATTTATTTGGTTAAGTTTTAGAAAGTTGCGGGATGCCCAAATCATCAAATCTATCATCTAATGACCGATGGGTTTTAATAACCGCAACATTCATTGCGGGATAGAATGATTGGGTTAAACCTTCGATGAAGTAAAGGCGTAAATTCAACTTTTTCATTGTGGCTTATTGTTTTGATGATGCTGCCTATTTCCCTTCATGTTCATTTGGTTATCTAAGATTAATCATTTCTACATTATCTAAAATATAACCATTATTAATTGATTATAGAACGATTAAAATCCACTTAATTGATAAAGCACAACGTTAAGAAGAATAAATGCAAGGACTCCCACAACGTACAAAATAATTTTTCTTCTACGTTCTTTGAGAAAGTGTATTTGCTTAAAATCTATAAAACTATTTTCTTCTTCATCTTCCATTTTTAAAAATCCAAACATTATGCTCTCCAGCAATTGGAAATATTTCTCTATTTTTGTAACAAATATAAGCTATTAATTATAATATAATCAATCCAAAACCAAATATGAAAAATTATGACATTCTTGTTATCGGCGGCGGCATTGTGGGAACAGCGACCGCTATGCAAATTCTCATGCAAAAACCAGAGTTAAAACTTTTACTCATCGAAGAAGAAAATTTACTTGCCCCTCATCAAACCGGTAATAATAGCGGGGTCATCCATTCCGGACTCTATTATAAGCCGGGCTCTTTAAAGGCATATAATTGCGTTAAAGGCAGAAAGTTAATGTATCAATTTTGTGAAGCGAACGGGATAAAATACGAGCAGTGCGGAAAACTTGTTCTCGCTGCAGACGAAAATGAATGCAAAAAGTTGGATGACCTGGAAAAACGAGGACAGGAAAATGGATTAACTCAATTGAAAAGAATTTCGAAAGAAGAAATAAAAGATTATGAGCCTTACGCTTCAGGGATTGATGCATTGTTCGTTGGTGAAACCGGCATAGTAAATTATAGAGAGGTGACTGAGGCATTTGCAAAAAAAATAAAAGAACTCGGTGGGGAAATTCTTCTTCACACAAAATTTCTCGAACTGAAAAAGGAAGGAAACCAGCTGATTTTTAAAACTACAAATGGAGAATTTGCTTCTTCTTATCTGGTTAATTGCGGAGGTTTATATTCAGATAAGATCGCGGAAATTTGCGGGGTTGATCCCAAAGTTCAGATCATTCCTTTTCGCGGCGAGTATTATGAAATTAAAAATGAAAAAAAATATTTAGTGAAGAATTTAATTTATCCGGTTCCTGACCCACGTTTTCCGTTTCTTGGTGTACACTTTACTCGAATGATAAACGGTGGAAGAGAAGCTGGACCAAATGCCGTTTTAGCTTTCAGACGCAAAGGTTATTTGAAAACAGATTTTAACTTACCGGAAATGTCAGATTATTTTTTCTCGCGCGGATTCTGGATCATGGCAAAAAAATATTACCGGATGGGTTTCGGTGAATTTAGAAGAAGTTTCAGCAAGAAGCTTTTTGCTGAAGCGCTGCAAAAACTAATTCCTCAAATTACGGAAGAAGATATTGTCCCAGGTGGTTCCGGTGTGCGCGCACAGGCTTTGGATCGAAATGGGAATCTGCTTGATGATTTTTGCCTCATTGAAGCAGAAAAAATGATGCACGTGTTAAACGCTCCTTCACCGGCGGCAACTGCTTCAATAAGTATCGGCGAAACTATTGCAGTAAAAGTTGTGAAAAATATTCGTTGAGGTAAAGCCCACCCGGCAAGGTCTCGACCGTTACCTCCATTCTTGTACTATTTTAAAGTAGAGTACACTCGAGAGCGTTTCGCTAAACTAATTAAATCCGGAAGACCACAGATTAACTCTTTAAAAATTCGGTAATCGAATCAACAACATATTTCAACTGAGCTTCCGTTAATTCCGGGAAGATTGGCAATGCAATGGTATCGCTGACAGCGCTGTTTGAAACCGGAAAATCCGCTTCATGGCAATGAAGA
>Ga0210050_1001214_pt1 | contig 28897 bp, 29 predicted proteins | sample CryGey132114_all_FD_185463 | JGI IMG/M metagenome (GOLD analysis project Ga0210050, IMG submission 185463) | Groundwater microbial communities from aquifer - Crystal Geyser CG22_combo_CG10-13_8/21/14_all (SPAdes) (version 2) | ecosystem: Environmental > Aquatic > Deep subsurface > Groundwater ... | reverse complement strand
GAGTTACTATGTAATGATGGGCAATATAAAACAATAAGGTAAATTTTGTTTAACAAAATTTAAAAACTGCCCCTTAACGACTAACGTCGTGAGGTGCGGATAGAAAATAATGTTGGAGTAATTTGCCCCTTAAACAATTTGCTTTGCAAATTGTTTTCCTCTGACGAGGAAAGGGCTTATTCACTTCGTTCATAAGCCCCTTAATGAGCATAGTTTATGAGGTGCTTCAGTTCCTTCAGCCCCTGTGGTGTAGCGGTCAAGCATAAAGCCCTTTCGAGGCTTTGACCCGGGTTCGAGTCCCGGCGGGGGCATAAAATTTCTTATAGAAATCTTATGGCCTAGTCATCAAAGATGACTAGAAACATTAAAAATGTTTTAAGGGCATTATTTTTCTCTTAGTTCTTCTAAGATATTTTTATAAACTCTTTGTTCTTATTTTAATCGTGGCAACAAAAGAAGATAAGAAATTAGAGAAGGAAGTTAGTAAACTTGAGCATGAGAAAAAACGTCTTAATCTCTCATTGGCGAGGCAAAAAGCAAAATCTTCTGTTAAAGAGTTTAAGAAAGAATTGAAGAGTGCGGTTTTAACTGCTATCGTCGCTGCATTTGGTTTTTTGTTAGCTCTTTCTTGGAGAGAATTAATTAGTCAATGGGTCGATCAGATTAGTTCTAGAAGTCCTGTGAAAAATAGTCTTGTTGAAGTTGCAATTATTACTTTTATTTCTGTTATCGGTATCTTGATTGTGACATATTTTTTTTCGGAAAGAAAAGAAATTGATTAATAATTTAGAAAATAAAAATAATTATTAGATATAAAAATATTTATAAATGACTTTTGTTTAGTTATAATATGAAAAAGGGATTAGTGATTACTGTTTTTGTTTTGATGATAGTTATACCTATGGCTTTAGCGATACCTACTAAGATAAATATTAAGACTTTGCCGAATCATGACGTTGATGTTTCATTTTTAGCGCCAAGTGAATCAGAATATAATGTTTACAATCTTTCTAAACAATTTTCAGATTATTATGGAGATATTTCTTTTGAATATGAAATAGATAAAGCTAAATTTTCTATAGGTGTTTTTGTTAAACAAGATGGGAAAAAAGTTATGTATGAAAGATTTGACGATGATTTTCATCCTGGTGATGTAATTAATTTAGAAGTTGTTCCTGAAAATTATGAAATTAAGGAAAATCCATTCAAGGATAAACCTGCTACAGAAGTTGTGGAAGAAGTTGAAGTGAATTCTACAGATTCTACTGATGAAGGAGTTAATGTAACAATAGTTGCTGGAGGAACAGAAGTGGTGGAAGAAGCAATTGATTCAGATTCTAAAATAACTGGGAACGTTATTTCAAATGTTACAGAGATATTTAATAAATCTAAGTTTTATCTTCTTGGAGGACTTTTAGTTTTAATTGTTTTAGGAATTTTAATAAATGTTTTTAGGAATCCTGTTTCTGCAGAAATGAGAAAAGCAGCATTACATTCTGATGATAGGCCTCCGACTATTTTAACTGATAAAGAATTAGAAGATGCTGAAAGAAGATTGAAGGTAGCTGAAATTGAATTGGCTGATATTAAAGCGAAATTTTCTAAAAAATCTGCTGCTGAAGAAAAATATAAAGCTGCTAGAAAGGCATTAGACGAAGCACAGAAAGAAATAGATGTTAGTGAAGATTGATTGATAGTTCTGGAGGAATTTATTTTGTTTCCTTTCAGTTCGAGATTTATATTTTAAATTTTTATTTCGTTGCTCAATAAAAATTTAACTTTATTTGTAAATATTCTTAATATAATCTGATAAAATTATTCTTTGAGTTAATTACCTTTTATGAAATCAAAATCCTTCTCTAATAGAATATCTTAATCTCCTTATCTAAAAAAATATAATCCTAAAGAAATTATTCCCATAATTAATAGATAAATTGAAAATAGCCAAAATTTGTTTCTTTTCATTATGTATGTAAGTGCATTAAGGAATATTAAACTTAATAGGAAACAAATGATAAACGCTATTGCCATTTCTAATGAAAAATATGCTTCGCCGATTTCTAATATTCCTGCGCCGATTGCGAGAGGTATGAATAATAAGAAAGAAAATTTGATTGCTTTTTCTTTAGATATTCCTGAAAATAATGCGACAGAGATAGTCATTCCTGATCTTGAAATTCCTGGGAATAACGCGAATAATTGGAATAATCCGATGACTAAAGCATTTTTGTAATTTAATTTATCGACTTTGTGCGCGAATTTTGTCAAGAATAAAATTGCACTTGTGAATAAAAAAGCGAGTCCTAAGAATAAATATGAGTTAAAAGCAGATTCTATTAATGATTTGAAAACGAACCCGAAAATTGCCGCCGGAATCGTCGCAATAATTAGATAAATCCAGAGTTTCCTCGAATGTTCTTTGAAAGTAATTAAATCATATAATTCTCTTCTTGTGAAAATTAGTACAGCTAATAGAGATGCGATGTGGAGAATTGTTATAAGAAATAAGTCTGGTTCCCCTAATAAATTTCCTAATAATGCGAGATGGCCCGAGCTCGATATAGGGAGAAATTCTGTCGCGGCTTGAATTATTGCAAATAATATTTCATTTGTCATTTATCATAAAGAGTTAATTGGTTTTTAATAATTGTTATTGCTCGCCTAACGGCTCGCAAAAATGGACAAGTTTTGTTTGTCTTTGTGTTCAGAAATTAACTTTGTTAGATTTCCTCACCAATTATTTTGTAATTATAAGAAAAATTTTGTAATTATAAGAAAATTCATAAGAGGTTTGTAAAAATTTACTAAAAATTGTGATAATATGTTTTAAGAGAGAATATTCAGTGGAAAATTAATAAATTAGATTTGGAAAATTATCAGTTAAACTGAGGGTTAGTAAAGTTTAAAAACACTTTGAATTATAGATATCCATGCCTTTTAAAATTAATATCTCAGTTAAGGGTGGGAAGACTTTTAAGGTCGAATCTGAGAACGAGAGTCTTATTGGAAAAAAAATCGGAGATAGTTTTAGTGGTAGCGAGATTTCTAAAGACTTACAAGGATATGAATTAAAAATTACTGGAACTAGTGATCGTTCAGGATTCCCTGGAATGGTTAGTCAAACCGGCTCTAATTTAAGAAAAGTTCTATTTACTCAAGGTCCTTTCTTCCGTAAAGTTAAGAATAAAGGTCTTCGTAGAAAAAAGAATGTTAGAGGAAATGAGATTTCAGTTTTTACAATTCAAATTAATACCATGGTTGTAAAAGAAGGCGCAAAAAAATTAGAAGATATTTTTGGAAAGAAAGAAGTGGCTGTTGCGGCTTGATTATTATCTCAACAAACCCCAAACCCAAACCTTTTTTAACAAACTTTTTCTCAGAATTGTATGATAGAAGATATTTCAAAATTACCGGTATTGAATATAGGAATTGTTGGACATATTGACCATGGGAAGACAACTCTTTTACAAGCCCTTACTGGAAAGTTCGCAGATTCACATAGTGAAGAATTGAAACGAGGAATTACTATTAAACTTGGTTATGCCGATGCTATTCTTAGAAAAAATAAAGAAGGTTATAATATTAAAGATGGTGAACCGATGAGATATTTGACTTTTGTTGATGTTCCTGGGCATGAAATGTTAATGGCGACTATGTTATCTGGAGCGGCAATTGTCGACGCTGCGGTTTTGGTAATAGCTGCTAATGAAGGAATTAAACCTCAGACACGTGAACATCTTGTTGCTTTACAGGCGAAGGGAATTAAAAAAATAATTATTGTACAAAATAAAATTGACCTTGTTTCTAAAGAGAATGCGATTAAAAATTATAATATAATTAAAAATTTTGTCAAGGGAACTTCTGCAGAAAATTCTCCGGTCATTCCTGTTAGTGCTCAGCAAGGAATTAATATTTCTAAACTTTTGGAAACTTTTGGAAATATTGAAATTCCTCAAAGAGATATGAATAGTAAACCTTTATTTGTTGTTGCGAGGAGTTTTGATATTAATCGACCTGGAACAAAGATTGAAAATTTATCTGGAGGAGTTTTGGGAGGCGCATTGAAAAGAGGAAAACTTAAAGTCGGAGATAAAATAGAAATTAAACCCGGACTTTTCATTAAAGAAAAAGGAGTTGTGAGTTATGAAACTGTGAAGACTAAAATTTTATCTATTAGACGAGGGAATTTTGAAGTTAAGGAAGCAACTCCTGGTGGAAGTTTGTCGATAGAAACTTCTTTAGATATGGCTTTAACTAAAACTGATAATCTTTCTGGTTGTGTTGCAGGATTAGAGGGAGAGTTGCCGGAAATTGTCAGTCGAATAAAATTAAAAGCTTTGCATTTTTCAGAAGTTGAAGGAACTGAAACGCACGAGAAAATTGATGACTTTCGAATTAATGACCTTTTGATGATGAGTGTTAATACTTCGATAACTGTTGGAAAAATCGTTGCAGTTCATAATGGAGAATTAGATTTGGAACTGAATATTCCTGTTGTATCTTTCAAAGGTGATAGCGTCGGTATTGCGAAGAATTTTGGCGGACACTGGAGATTAATTGGTGTTGGTGAGATTGTTTGATAATCGCTCCTTTCAGTCGCGAAGATTGGACAAATCGAAGATTTGTCTTTATTAAATTGTTAATATAAGAATTATTTTTGAGAATTTATTTTCCCAGAAGCGCGGAGCGCGTGTTTGATTATAATTGATAAAACCTTTGAATTATAATTTAGTTCATTATAGAATAATTTATAAATATGTTTATCTCTTTTAATTTATGAAAGGAGGATATTATGAGAGATAAAAGATTTGGCATTGCTTTATTGATTATTGTTCTTTTGGCTATTGCTTTAGCTTATGTGGCTTTTATTGGACCGAAAATACAAGGATATATTGTTGCAAAGCAAGTTGAAGCACAACAGAATGTAGTCAATGCAATTTTGGATGTTGTTGACCAGCAAGGTTATGTTGCAATTGGCGATGGAGAAAACTCTGTTGTACTTGTGAAATATAACCCTTCACAACAAACCCCTCAAGTTGGAACAGGAACTAACGAAGCAATTAATTAAATTCGTATTTTGAACATGAAAAAAGAGGTATTGCTTTCATTTTTAGTAATTTTATTGGTTTTATCAGCGGGAGTTCTTGCTCAGGAAATCTCAAATACTATTGACGCAACTACTGAAAAATTTGTTAAAGGTTTTGTTGAAAAAAGCGATATTGCAAAAAATGGAGAGGTAAAAAGTGTTAATTCTGTGAATCAAAGTAATCTTCCCGACGATTTAGAAATTAAAGAAATAAATGAAAACAATCTTGGAATTTATGAAGTAAATTTTACTGATGAAGTAGGATTTCCTAAAAAAATTTTTGTTGTGACTTTTGCTACAAATGATTTTAAGAAAAAAGAAGCGCCAATGAAAAATGTTCAAAACCTTTACTTTGGTCTTTCTACAGAATCTTCTAAATCTGATTATTTGGAAACTTCAACTGGAGTAAAAACCGGAGAACAAATTGGTTATGTAATGTTAAGAGAGGGAAGCGTTACTGGAATTTCTTCAAGCTTGAAATTATCTGGAAAAGGTAAACTTTTGATTAGTGTTTATAAAAATGGAGTTGATACAGGATTCTATAATTTGATTGATAGCGACGGAAAAACCGCAATTGATTTTGATTTGCAATCTGAAAATGTTGTAACTTATAGTCCTGGAGATATTATTTCAGTTTATGTTCAGAAATCTGGAAGTGTTTCTTGGAATAATGTTGTAACAACTGTGGAGACAACTAACTAAAATGGTGAGAAGGAATATAGGCGCTAGAAAAATTCTTATTGTGGCAGGATTTTTAGCCTTAGGAATTCTTTCTATGTTTTATTTTAATTATACTGCTTTGACAGGTAACGCAATTTTATCTATTACTACTAATTACGATCCTAATTCAACTTTAGATGGAAAAATGTTATTGTCTTTGAAACCAGGAGAGTTAATTCCAGAGGATACTAATGTTTTAATTTCTATAGGAGATTCTTCTTATGAATATTTGCTTAAGGATTTAGTTAATGAAGATTCTGTCGAGGGTAATTTTTATGGAGAGGGTTTTTCATTAACCGGTTCAGGTAATGGATTCGGAGTTGCTGGAACAAAAAGTTCAGATGTTGATTTTGTGATGAAAGTAACAAAGGCAGGAAATTCAGAAGGTAATTCTGGTTCTTCTAATTCAGGAGATTCAAGTGGGGAAACAACAACAGAAGGAACAACAACTGAAACGACAACAGAAGGAACAACAACAGAAGGAACAACAACAGAAGGAACAACAACAGAAGGAACAACAACAGAAGGAACAACAACAGAAGGAACAACAACAGAAACGACAACTACTGAAATAACAACTGAAGAAAGTTTGATTGCTTCAGATGAAATAAGTGATTCTAAGAATAATGGAAATTCGAAAGAAGCTAAAGATAATTCTAATGAGAAAAAAAATGATAAGAGTGATGAAAATTCTCCTAATGAAAATTCTCCTAATGAAAATTCTAATAGTGGTTCTGGAGAGAGTTCTGATACTAGCTCTGGAGAAAGTTTAGGAGGAGGAATAGCAGGAATTACAGGAGGCGTTGTGGCTTCTTTAGAAACAGAAGTTTCTGGGACTGTGAATAAAAATGAACCATATACTTATGAATTAAATCCTGGAGAAAAAGCGGAAATTATTTCTTCGTCTCAAGATGTTACAATTTCTCAACAAGGAAATATAGTTACAATTAGCACAGATTATGTAGAAGAAACAGGATTTGGCGAAGATTATCTTGGAGGAGATTATACTTATGATTTGGAAATTGATTTAACTTCATTGAATTTAGATGTTGAAGAAGGAGAATTAGTTGTTGAATTAAACTACGAGGGTGAAAACCTTATTTCAGTTTCAAGTGTTTTAAGTGTTGATAATCCTCAACAAACAACTATTACAGAAGAAATTGTTCCTACAGAAATTGAACTTACTAAGGATCTTGCTTTGAATGATAAGGAACTTTCAATTTTGAAAGAAAACACAGGGAAAGATACAGCTGAAATTTCTAAGGCTGTTGAATCTGGAGAGAGATTAATAATAAGATTTGAAATGGGGAGTTATTGGTCTGAAAGCTCTTACGATATTAAACTTGATGAAACTGAAATTAATTATCAGATTGAAGTAGATAGAGCTAAATTTTTGAAACGATTATCAAAATCTTTATTGGAATCAAAAATTGAAACTAAAGACGCTGAGAAATATTTAGGTGCTGAAAATCTTTATGATCTTAGTAAGGAAATTGTGGTTAATGATGCTGTAGATGAAAACTCTTCAGAAATTATTGAAACTAATGGAACTGGAGTTAATGAAGAAGTTGTTAATGTTAGTGAAGAAATTAATTCTGTAAGTGAAAATTTAACTGAAGGTAATACCAGTTAAATTTCAATAAAATCTTCATCCTCAATAAATTTATAAACTCTTTTTTCTATGTAACTTTAAGTAATTTAAAGTAACTAATAGTAACTTAGTATGAAAGACAAACCTGTAAAAATTGATGGTGAATTAAAAGGACGTATTGAAAAATTTATTTCTAAAAATAACAATCGATTTGATTATCCGAGTGTAAAAAACTTTATAGATAAGGCTGTGATTAAATTATTAAATGAGGTGACAGATGAAAAGAAATAAATTAGTTGTTTTATCGGTAATTGTTCTTTTGATGTTATTTGTATTGGTTTCTGCGTTTCAGGGAACATCTTCTAGTTATTCAAGTGATAATAAAGTGGATTCTTTTTCCGATGGAAATACCTCTTCAACAAGTTTTAGTCAAAGAGTTGTCGGAGGTATTCAATCTGTCGGACAATATGTTTCAACTAATTTAGCAGGAAGATTTGGAATTTTAAGTGTTGATAAATCATTGATTATTAATATTACTTCACATTTAAATTTTGATAAGATTATTCGAGGTAATGATGTTGTTGCCGGAGAAGATGATAAAGGTTATGTTCCGAATGTTGTGAATTTTACGGCAAATGTTTATGATAATTTAACTTTGAGTGGTTTTTCAGGGGCGACTTGTTACTTTTATGACGACGGAGTTTTATTTGGCACAGCGGTTACAAATTCTTCTGGGCAGTGCACTTCTAATCTTACTAAATCTTCATTATCTGTAAGCTCAAGAAATATTTCAGTTAATTATTCTATTCCTACTAGTGATAGTATTGTTGTTGCACGGTCTGAAGTAAATGTTTCTCTTATTCGTTATTTGACTACTTTGACAATGGGGAATTTAAGGACATCTGGTTGCGCCCCTTCGATTTCAACTTGTTATTACGACGGAGATAATGCTACACTGACAATTAGTCTTGCTAAAATTAATGAGACTGGTACTTCTCAGTATGATCCTTTGAATATTAGTGCGAATGCGACAAATGCGGCGGAAACAGTTTATACTAATGGGGATTTTTTTTACCCTGGGAATTCTTTAAGAAATATAACTCGAACTGGTTTAGGGACTTATGCAGTTAATGTAACCGTGAATAAAAGTTTTGGTTCTCAAGTAAGATGGGATGTTTTGATTAGTGATAATAACTTTAGTGATTTTATTAGTACAGCTGTTCATGCCGATGCTGCGATTTGTACAGGAGACTTTGGGGCATTTGGTGATTGGAGTGCTTGTGCTTCAGGAATTCAAACCAGATCAAAAACAGATAGCACAAGTTGTACTCAAGTTGAAACCCAGAGTTGTACTGATGGTGATGGTGATACTAGCTGTTTTCCTGCTGGAACAAAAATTTTAATGGCTGATGGAACTTCTAAAAATATTGAAGATGTTCGGATCGGGGAAGAGGTTAAATCTTATGATTTAGTTGCTGGTGAAGTTACCTCTGCCAAAGTTTTGGAATTAGAATCCCCTATTAGAGAAGGTTTCTATTCAATAAATAATAAGATTAATGTTACAGATGAACATCCTTTTTATGTTTTAAAACAAAACGGGGATTTGGGATGGGCAGCAATTACTAAAGAAAAAACTGAGATAGATATAGGGAAATCTAAACTTAATGGATTAACAATTTATGACCTTGAAATTGGAGATAAGTTTTTTATAAGTGAGGGGGATTGGGTAAGTGTAGATAGTATAGAATATTATCATGGAGAAATTCAAACATATAATTTAAAATCAATTAATGAATATAATGTATTTTTTGCAAATGATTTTTTGGTTCACAATAAAGGAGAAAGTTGTGTTCCTTCTTGGGGAGCTTGGAGTGCCTGGGGAACTTGTAATGGAACTCAAGAAACAAGAACAAGAGGGGATGGATGTGGTAATACTGAAAATGAAATAAGAACTTGTGGTTGCATACCTGATTGGGAGTGTACTGGTTGGAATAGTTGTGAAGTGGGAACAAATTTATCTCCTCCAACACAAGGAATTTCTTTAGATGCAAATTTCAAACCAGAAATAGAACCTGCAGTTGTAAGTGGACCGATGTCTGGATTTTTATTTGAGGAATTATTAAATAAAAAACTTTTACCAAATATTTTAGAAGAACAAAAAACATCGGATATTTGTGAGGTAGGAGATATTCAGTGTCATCCTTCTAAACAAAATATTTATCAAGAGTGTATTCAAAGAAAGAAATTTAGATTTTTTGGAGCACTAATTAATTTATGGAAAAATAAAAATGTTCCAACAGGAATGAGTTGTTCTGGAAGTGGAGATTTTGTTTGTTCTCAAGATGATGCTTGTGATGTCGAGGGAGTTTCATTATGCACTTCAACTAATCAACATAAAATTTGTGAAGATTTGAATGGTTGTTTGAAATGGGGAAGCAATTTAAAATGTTCTAGAGGAGATGTTTGTTCAGAAGGTGATTGTATTTCTGGAAAAGATAAAGATTCAAATGTTTGCGAGATAGGTCAAAGAACTTGTATAGCTAATATTCCTAATCTTTGTCAACCAAATAAAAAAGGAATTAATTTATGGGCGAAACAAAGTTCATGTTCTAATTCTGAATCTTGTGTAGAAGGGCAATGTGTTTTGAAATATTGTTTTAATGGAATAAAGGACGGAAATGAAGAAGGAATTGATTGTGGCGGTTCATGTGATGTTAAATGTGTTCAACTTCCAGAAATTGTTTGTGGAAATTCAGTTATTGACGAAGGAGAATTTTGTGATGATGGAAATACTTTAGAAGGAGATGGATGTTCAAATGTTTGTAAAATTGAAGAGCCAATTATTCTTTCACCTCCAATTAATCAAACTGGAAATAATACAACTGTAGGAAATAATTCAAATGTAGAGGTTTCTCTTAACCCCGGACAAGTTCTTATGGGTGTTGGAGAAATAAGGGAAGTGGAAATTAATAAGGGAGATAAATTACAAGTTGTATACGATAAACAGCAAGGAGATAAAGTTATTCTAACAATAAATAAAATTTCTACAAATTTATCTACAACTGAATTAGAAATGCATACAATAAAAGTTGACGAAATTTTATTGGATAATGTTAAGGGGACTATTTCATCGACGCCAATTACTAAAGAAATTCCTCTTGGAGATAATGAAATTTTTGATTTTAATTCAGGACTATTTTTATCTCCTGAAGATTCTGGAACAATAATTGTAAGTAGAGAAGGAATGCAGATTAGGACTTGTACAGATCTAAATGCTTGTGGTGTTGCTATTGATCCAGAAATATATCCTGAAACTCAAATGTGTATTGTAGGATTGCAAATAGAATATTCTCCTCAAAATTTATTTTTAACTTTAGCAAATAATACTCCTGTTGATTTTTCTGTAACAATTAGTGATACGCAGGATTCTTTGATTGAAGTAAAATGGTATATTGATGGAGTGTTCAATAAAGGTATTTCAGGTGTCGGCAGTTTATCAAGTTCTTTCGATTATATGTTTAGTAAAAATTCTCAAATAAAGGTTGAAGTGAATGTTGAAGGAAGTATTGAAACTAGAGTATGGGAAATTAATGTTGTCGATGGGTTAAAAGAAGATTGTAATGAAAATTGGTATTGTTCTTGGACTCAATGTGATGGAGAATTCAAATATGCAGATGAATGTGAGGATTTGAATAGTTGTGGAACTGATTTGAATAAACCTCTGAAAAAAGAGTGTTCTTGTATTCCAGATTATCAGTGTGAGAGTTGGGGAGAGTGTAATGTAAATTATGATATTGGTAATCTTTTATACGGGAAAGTTTCATTAACTGGAACTGAAAGTCGGCTTTGTGAAGAGATAACTAATTGTATCGACGAGGAAGATTCTATAATTGAAAAAAGAGAGTGTAATGCATCTCTTCCTGTTAGGATTGAACAAAAAGAATGGTGTTTTGAAAATTATATTGAAATTTATGATGTTGAAACAAATGATTTAGTAAGTAGGATAAAAGAAAGATCAATTAATAATGTGAAAAAAGTTGAGATTGGTTTTATTGCTACAGAATATGAAGGAATGTGTAGTTATTGTTTTGATGGTGTTAAAAACTTTGATGAAATTGGTGTAGACTGCGGAGGAATTTGTGGAGAGTGTATTGAAGAAGGAACTTATCTCGATTATATATATCCAATAAAAATAAGTCTTTGGATTTTACTATTATTATTGATAATTTATAGCATTTATAGATATAGAGATGAATTACTTGACTTGCCTAAGGAAGGAGTTAGAAAAATTAGAGTGTATAGAATTAATATGTCTAGATTTAATCTTCCTAGAATTAGATTGCTTAGATTTAGAATGCCTCATGTGCATATCGAATTTGGTAGAAGAATTAGAAGAATTAGAACTGCGAAACCAAAAGTTAGTGAACCTAAAATTTATGTTCCAAGAACGCCTAAGCCTTATTCAAGACTTGGAAATAAACTACGTGATTGGAAAAAAAGAGGATACTATGGAACAGTCTCTCTTGAACATAGCTTAGTGAGAGTTGTTACTAATGTACGAAAAAGTGCACGCCTTGCAAGATCACGTCGTGAATTATATCAAAATAGGATAAGACGTGAAAGACAATTAGCAAGGGAAAGAAAAGACTCTCAACGAGAGCTTAGAAAAAGAGAGAGTGAAAGGGTGAAAGTTGAGAAGAGGAGAAGACAAAAAAGTTTCTTCTCTTCTCTTCTAAGTAGAATAAAAATAAGGAGAGCTAAGAAAAAATCTTTAAGAGAATTTAATCAAGTAAGAGCTAAAAGAATTAAAGAAGAAAAGAAAAAAGAAAAAGAGTTAAGAAAAATAGAGAAGAGAAAAGAAAGAGAATTGAAGAAAAGAGAGAGGATTAAATTAAGAGAAGAAAGACGTATAGTTTATGAAAGAAAGAGAAATGAGCAATTAAAACTCAAAGAAGATAAATTAAGAGAGAGACTTTCGAAAAAAAGAAATCATAGAAGTTTCTTTAGATTGTTTATTGAAAATAGAGCACATAAAAAAGCTAAGAGGAAAATTAAGAGACACGAAAAAAGAAAAGCTAAGAAAGAGATGAAAGAATATCATAGAAAAATAAAGAAGAAACAAATTTCTAAGAGAGAAGCTGAAGACCTTAGAAGAAAATTAAGAGAGTGGAAAGAGAAAGGTTATTATGGAACTACTCCTCTTCAAAAGAAGCTAGATAGGTATGAAGGGAGGAATCCAGGAGCATAGTTAGTTTTATAAATAAATTTAACTTAACTTTAGTAATAAAAGAGAGGGAAATTTGATGCGAAATCCCTTCAAATATAAAATTTAAAAATTTTACATAATCAAATGAAAAACATTTTCAAATATAAATCGCAGGAATAATTTACATAATCAAATGAAAAACATTTTCAAATATAAATCGCAGGAACAATTTACATAATGGTGAAGAAAAAAATAAAAAAAGGTTCTAATAGAAAAAAGAATGATAAACAAGCTTTGCAAAAAGATTTTTATGCTTTTCAAGAAAAAGTAAATCGTCTTGAAGAATTTAAACATGAGATTAGTTCTCTTGAGTCTAAAAATTTAACCAAGGGTTTTGAAAAAGAAGTTGGAATTATTAAATCACGTTTGAAAGATACTTCTGCCCTCCCTGAATTAGAAAGTAGAATAAGACGATTAAGAACGGAAATTAGAAAGAAACGAGAGGTTAAAAGAAAATCTCCAATTAAAGTAATTTCAAAAAAAGTTGATATTTTAGACGATAGTATTGAAAAATCAAATATAAAAATTTCAAGAAGAGTAGATAATATTGATACTCGCATAGAGGAGAAAAATATTGAATTAAAAAAAGAAATTAAAGATTTGAAATCAAAAATTGATGAGGATTTAAAGGATAAAAGAAAAGTAGATAATAAGGTAGGGTTTGTTGTAGACGAGAATTTTAATAATTTTATTTATGGACTTAAATTAGAACTTTCTGATCGTGTTAAAAATAGAGAAAAAGAATTAAACAATCAATTAAGAAATGATTTGGAACTTCGAAGACGTGCATTGGACGCTCACTATGTTGATATGGAAAAGAAACTTTCTAAAGACTATGAAATTAAGAAAACTAAATTGGCCTCTGATTATGGACTTAGAGAAAATAAATTAGTTTCTGATTATGGACTTAGAACCGAAGCTGATAAAAAGAAAATTCAAGAATTGAATAAAGAATACTCTCTTAAAAAATCTCAATTGCAAGATTTGTATGAAGCGAGAGTTGCTAATGATTTAAAAAAAGAAATTCAACGACGATTTTCTGAAGAATTAAAGAAAAAATTTGATGCTGAAAGAACGAAGATAGATTATTATTACATTAGTAAAATGAAAGAAAGGTACCAATCAGAATTTGAAAAACAGAAAGATGCTCTGGAATCGAAATTTAAAACTCGATTAGTTCAGGAAATGAATAATCAAAAAAAGATGGGGGAAAAAGAGGTTAAATCTAAATTGGAGGGACTTGAACAGGGATACCAAAACAAACAAGATAATTTAGAGATAAGAAAGAAACAACTTGAGAAAAAACTAAAGGAAAAAATTTCTCATGCTGGTTTTAATAAATCTAAAGAACATAAGTTATTGAAAAATAAACTTAAAGAGCTTGAGAGAGCAAAAAGAACTCATCAAAGAGAGTATTCTTCTAAGATGGCTTTGTTAAAAAAACAAATAAGTGAGAATACTCGTGATGTGAATAAAATAAAATTGTCTTTGAAAGATCAACTTTCTAGAGAAGCTCACGACGAAATTGTAATAAAAGTTAGAGAATATCGTAAAAAGATTAATGAAGAAATTAAAAAAGATTTTACAAGTAAAATGGAAACTTTTACAATTCAACAAAGAAAATTAATGGAACAAGAAATAGATGAGCGCACTAAACAATTAGAAGAAGAATTAGCTAAACAACGAAAAATTAATTCTACTTTGAATCAAAATATTTCTGAGATGAAATATCAATTAGCTGAAAAGAAAGGAAAAGTTTTACAGCTTTTACATGAACAAAGAAATTATAATAAAAAATTGATGAATGAAAGAATGAGAATTAAAGAAGAAGAAAGACTTAAGCATGAAGATCAAAAACATCAATTAATTGAGTCTCATAAAAAAGAAGTACAAAAAGTTACCGATAGTTTGAATAGAGAATTCCAAAACCATTTTGATAGCGAGGTTAAGAAAAGAATTCAGCAAGATAAAAATAAATTGAATGCAGAATATAAATTAAAAAAAGATAAATTAAAATCTCTTTCATTTAGAGAGAGAAGAGAGGCTAAGACTAAATTACTTGAGGAATATAATAATAATTTACAAAAAGCGAAAGTTAATTTTACTAAGGAATTGCAAGCAAAACTTCACGAGGAATTTGATAAAAAGATTAAATCCCAAGTTTTATTGGAAAAGAAAAAATTTGAAAACAATCTGAAAGCATTGCAAAATAAATATGAAAATCGGGAGAGAGCTTTACAACTTCATGAGAAATCTTTATTGGAAAAGGAAAAGGAAAATGCATTGAATTTAGCTAGTGAAAAAAAGAAATTAATGGGTAAATTTAATTTTATGGCTGAACAAGAGAATTCTAAATTTAAGAATGAGAGAATTAAAATTCAAAAAGAAGCAGTTACTAAAGCGCACCAACAAATGGTTGATGAGTTGAAAATAAGAGAAGAAAGAATGAAATCAAATTTAAAAAGAGAATTTAAAGCTAAGTTGAAAGAGCATGACGAACAACAGAAAGCGGATTTAGACAAAAGAAAAGCTGAACTTATTGAAGAGTTAAAGAAAAAAACAAGTGCATTGTTGAGTTAGAGATTTTATTAGGGAAATCATTATAACAATTAAAGATAAGAAAGATTTATATAGCAGTTATAGTTACTATATAATATGGAAAAAACAACTATACAAATCAATTTTGAAACTCTTGAAAGATTGAAATCTCTAAAAAACTCTAAAAGACAGTCTTATGATGAGTTATTAAATAATTTAATAAATAATTGTGAAGAAGAAAGTTTAAATGAAGAAGAAATAAATGAAATACAAAAAGGTTTGGAAGATGTTAAAAAAGGAAAAGTTTATCCTATTGAGGTTGTAGCAAGAGAATTAGGAATTGCTCTAAAATAAAATGTTTCAAATTGAACTAACTGAAACAGCAAAAGATTTTCTTAAAAAATTACAAAAAAAGGATGCTGAAATTATATTAAACAAGATTTATTCAATTAGAGAGAATCCATATAGATTTTTAAAAAGATTGCAAGGAGAAAAATTATGGAGATTAAGAATTGGAGATTATCGAGCAGTTGTTGATGTTATTATTTCTATGAATAAAATTATGGTAATAAGAATTGGTCACAGAAAAAATGTTTATGATTAATTGAGGAAAACGGGGGAAGTTAATCCTTGGTATTAAATCTCCTACATAAACCGAATAATTAGTGAGGTTTATAGTTCAAGTTATTAATGGGGCAGTGAACTGAAAAATAATAATATAAAAATTAACTAATCACAACTTCACTTTCTTCCACGCTACATTTTCTGTCATTTTTTTGGAAAATGGCATATCTTAAGATATTATAATCTGAACCTAGATTAATTACCCTTGTTCTTCCAATTTTATCTCTAGCTTTAGCATGAGTATGACCGCAAAAGTGATATTCTCCGCCATGTGCTTCTAAAACATCCCCGATGAGATTAGAACCACTATATACTTCCATGAAATATTGAGCAGGTGAATCTGGCCAACCATTTAGAGATAATCTTGGTATTGTGTGACTAATACTAATCGATTTTCCAGTTGAAGTTTTAATTCTTTCATCAAATGCTTTTATAAGCTTTGCACAAACTTCCTCATCCCTCTTACCTTCCCAATCCATATTTAATCTATCTTTCCAAGTAATTTCCTTACCTTCTGTAACAAATATACCTTTCAATAATTCATCCATTGAAACTCCTTTGTTTTGTCTCAAAAAGGAATAATCAAAATGTCCATATGTTCCAACAAAGGAAACATCACCCACATTTAGGTTTCTCTGTTCCAAATGAACAAACCCATATTCTTTTCCTAAATCTGGGAAGATTTCATTTATCAATCTCCAACTCGAGAGATTAGCAAGTTTTCCCCACAACTCATGATTTCCAGTTATAAATCCTGCTGGGCAATCAAATCTTGTTTTAAGCCTCTCAAATAAAACTTTATGATTTTGTAAACCAGACGATAATTCTGCATTATCTCCTCCTAAGATCACACTATCAAAATCCCCTTCGGTTTCTACAATTCTATCAAGCTGCCTTCTAGATAAAGGATTGTTATCTTGATAGTGCAAATCAAATAATATTAAACTTCTCATAAAAATATAGAAATTTAATAGTTTAAGAAATTATCTTTTTTATCTTTCGAGCAAAAAGTTGTGGGAGTTAATCCTTGGTATTAAATATTTTGTGGGCGTTCAACTTAAGGTTAACAATTGCACATGGTTTGTTCATTTTATCTCCTTAAAGAAACAAGTTTTATTTTTAGTATGACATGTTGGTCCTTTTGGTTCTGCTTTTATTAATAAGGTATCATCATCACAATCAAGATATATATTTTTAACTATTAAGAAGTTTCCAGATGTTTCACCTTTAGTCCACAATTTATTTCTAGTTCTGCTCCAAAATGTTACTTTCCCAAGCTTCTTTGTTCTCTCCCAAGCTTCCTCATTCATAAAACCAAACATTAAAACTTCATTGGTTTTGAAATCTTGAACTATCGCTGGAATCAATCCATTCATCTTTTTGAAATTAAGTTTTATATCTGTCATTTTTTCTTAATTTTTATAGGAATATTTAATATTCTTTATTGTTCTCGTGAGTATTTATAAAATTTTTGATTAAATCTGATTTTTGTTTGCGATTTGTTTCTGCATACGCTTGAGCCTCTGCCATAAGTGTGAGACAAGGTATTTTAATTCCATTTAAAGAAATTTCAATTAATTTATTTCCTAATAGTTTGCTAACATATGTTCCATTATCTTTTTCTCCTAAGATCTGAATATCTATTTTTGAAAGTGTTATTTTAATTTCCCATGTAGAATTATTTGTAAATGTTTTTAATTTTTTTATAAGCAGGAGTTTATCGTTTGAAAATATCTTTTGAACTTTTTTTAAATCTTTAGCTTGAATTATAATATCCAAATCTTTAGGATTCACATCCATTCCTTGCAATAACATATTTACACTTCCAATTAAAGCATATTTGATTTTGTTATTTTTTAGATTTCTATTAACTTCTAAAATTGTTTTTTCTAAAATTTTGAGGTTCATTTAATCTCCCAAATATACCGATTCTCTTGGATGTATTTTTGTAATGATAAATCTTGGTCCGCCAAATTCAGAATTTATTGCAGTTACAACTAAATTATTTACTATTGCTTTGAAGACGCCTTTTATTCGTGGAATTCTGGCTTCTTTAGAAAAATAATCCAATATATCATTAATTTCATTTTTATCTAATTCTAATTTTATGGGACTAATATTTTGCCCTCGATGAATTAAAATAAACTTTTCAGGACCAAGACATTCAATACTGCTAATTGTTGGGTCGTCTATTAAGGACTTAACTTTTTCAGAATATTCAATTATTCCCTCAACTAATTGTTCAGAATTCTCTTCTATGTTTTCGGGAATAGGAGCTTCTAATTCATTATTTTTTTCTTTGAAAGATGGTTTGTTCTCTCTCTTTTCAATTTCTTTTAAGATGTAAGTTGGAGCTGAATTTAAAATAAGTTCTTGGGTGAATTTTTCTAAGAATTTATTGTTTAAGCTCATATTCTTGGAGGAAATGGCCGTGGTTTGAAATCTGTTTTCTTCACAATTTCTTCTTGCATATTTGTTTTCGGTTTGCTTTCCATTAAAGTAATTCCTTTGGCGATTAGTTTATTTTGTTCAATTAATCGGTCTAATTTTTCTAAGAATTCTTTATCATCTCGGTTTATTGAACTTCCTTGTTTTTGAGCAAATGATTTAGCCGAAATTTCAAATAAGGAAAGAAGTTTAGCTGTTTGATTTGTTAAGCTATCGACTCTTACTGCTAAATTAGTTAAGACCTTTTGTAAACTAATGAAATTTTGCATAAGAAGATCGTCTTTGTCATTTTTAACCGTTGAGGGTTTATTTTTCACACTTTTTTTCTTCGCAGACATATTATATTGAATAGAAAGGATTTTATAAATTTATTCATAACATTACAATCTCAATTTTCCAGATTGCCATTCTCTTATTAGCGTAATTGCTACACGGGTTTCATCTACTTGATTGCCTTTTTTTAGAAAACCTTTTTTTCTACCTATTTCTTGAATGATTTCCTCAGGGTCCTCTGACTTTAATTCGATATTGTAATGCTTTTCTAAATTTTCTGATTCACTAAATAATTCAATTATTTTATGCGCGACTAATTCTAAATCTTTTATTTTTTCGGGATTTTTTGAACCTATGAGCGCGTATCTAATTTCATCTGTTTGTTTTAACGGAATGATTCCAGGGGAGTCTATTATTCTTATGCCCTCTTTGAGTTTTACCCATTGCGGTCCATGAGTAGTGCCTGCACGAGAAGATATCGGGGCTTTTTTCTTTCTTACAAGAGAATTAATTATTGAAGATTTTCCTGTGTTGGGATATCCCACAACGCCGACATTATACCACTCACTTTCTTTAGCTTGAGCAAATATGAATTGTCTAAGTTTAGAAATTGTTTCTTTATCTTTAGCAGAAATTGCATAGCACGAAGTTTTTTTTGCTAACTTGATTCTCCTTTTTTTTACTAATTCTTTTGGAACTAAATCAGATTTATTTAGAATAAAAACTACTCTTTTTCTTTTATCTTTTATGAGTTTTTCAAGTTCTTCGTTTCGAGATAATTCCGGCATTCTTGCGTCTAAAATTTCTAATATTATGTCTGATTCTTCAATGATATTTTCTAAAACTTTCCAGTAGGGAGTAATGTTTGTATTACCAACTATTCGTGGACGATTTGCTTTAAACTTGAATTGCTGAACCATGATTTTAGTAAGATAAGTGCTTTTATAAATCTGATTAGCCTTGTGGTTTTATGAAGAGGAAAAAAAGAGTTTTATGTGTTTGTTCTCAAGGAGTGAATAGAAGTAAATATTTAGCTGAATATTTAAGAGAAAAAGGTTATTCCACGAGATATGGTGGAATAGTTTTCTTTGCTTTGAATAAATTGAAAAAATCAGATGTTGATTGGGCAGACATTATTATTTTTATGAGGAAACATCATAAATTTTTATTTAATTTGAAGTTTAGTAAAAAAGGAAAGAAAATAATCTCATTAGAGATTATTGATAATCCTGCAAAATCTATTTTTGACCATCCAGATATTATTGAAATGGATTATTGGGAAGTTCAGAAAAAAATTACTTATCCTGAAATTCGACGACAAATTGATAAACATCTTCCATTGTGAAGAGTATAGATTTTGGGATTAAAAAAAATAAAATTAGTCTTGCTCATGCTTGAATTAATTACAACTCCAAATCCGCTTTCATCAAGATTTTCCGTTGATAAATTTAGTAATAACTTATTTCTAAGAAGTTAGATTTACTATCTTGTAAATAATTAAAATAATATATACCTCTATGAATTGCACGTAATTTTATCAGTCGGAAAAAATAAATAGTTCAAAATTTTCTAATATTATGGTTAAATATAATAAATTAGTGAAAAAGGGAGTTAAGAACAAAGGGGTTAAAAAGAAAATTGTGAGGAAAACTTCTAAAAAAGATAATTCTCGGGAAAAGGAATCTAAAATAAAATTAATAGAAATTATTCGTAATCCTTCTGGACTTGAAAAAGATATTAAGAAAGTTGACAAAGAAATTGAAATGGATAATTTTCCCGATTTTGTTTTGTCGGTTAGTCCAAATCATGTATCTTCAAATTTAGAACAGATTGCTCCTTTGGGTAATATTCGAACAGCTTTCGTTAGAGATTTGGATAAAAAGGAAAATAGCGAGATGAATTATGAAACTGGAGGACGAGGAGATTACACTGAAAATCAAGAGTATGTTTCTTCTGAAGAGAGAAAATATGCCGAATTTGATTCACAAATAAATGTAGGTAGAATCAATAGGAATGTAGCTAGTGACTCTGTTTTTAGAAATCCTGAAACGACTAACCGAAATAGAGATTATAAAACTCCTAAGGAAAGAGAGTATCAAACAAAACCGAAGGACACTCGTGTTAGTCATCGACAAAAATTGCCTTGGGAAAAGGATTAAGATAATTTTAAATACTTTTTTTATTTAGTTTAATTATGGTAATTTACAATTCTATTTATGAAGGAGGGAATTATTCTTTGGACAAAAAATACTCTATTGTAGTTGGTTCTCAATATCAATCTCCTGCAAGTAGTTTTTCTTTGGCTTTAGATCCACGTACTTCTAATCAATTGAAAGAAACGACGGATAAATTAAATACAGGAGCTAAAATGTTAGAAATACAGGGAACATTTGCTAAACAACTTGATGCTATTCCTGATCAACATTTGGACGAAATTAGAAGACAAGCAAAAATTGTTGGAAGTAAATTGACTTTTCATGGTCCTTTGGAAGAACCTTCGGGTTTTGATGGGCAAAAAAATGAATGGCAAGAAGAAAAAAGAAAACAAGTTGAAAGTCAGTTTACTCAAGCGTTGGAAAGAGCACATAAACTAGATCCTGACGGGAATATTATTGTGACTTTACATTCTACAGATCAGTTGCCGGAAATGTTGCAACGAGAAAAAATTGATGGTAAGGAAAAATATACAAATTTTTTCGCAGTTGATTCTGTTTCTGGGAAAGTTCAACTTGTGAAAGATGAAAAGAGTGAATTTCCCGAGAGTAAAGAGGGAAAAGTACAAAGTTTTAATCCTCAAAAACAAATAGAAAAAATAAATAGAGAAGCTTGGGATCAACAATTATTTAATTTCGCTTATCATATGGATTTAGCTGAAAATCGTATGGGGCATTCTTTACAAGGTGTTCCTTCAAATATACGAGAATTAGTTTATAAAACTCAAGAAAAAGTTAATCAAGGACAAGCAACTTTGAAAGATATTGCTGAAAAAAGCCCTGATATCGCACCTTATATTATAGAAGGCGGAGGAGATGCAGGATTAATTTATTTAAGAAATTCTTATAATGATTTGAAGGGACTTTTTAATTATGCATACAAATCTGTTGAAAAAGCAGGAAATAAAAGTGATTTGAAGAAGCTTAATGAATTTAGAAAAGAAGTTCAGATGAATTATGAACAAATAGAAAAAAATAATCAAGGCGCTTTAAGTAAAGTTGTACATGATGGTTTGGAGGTTTTGAAAACTCTTGATGAAAGGCCAAAAATTTTCAAGCCGTTTAATGAATTTGTTATCGATAAATCTTCAGATACTTTTTCAAATGTTGCTTCTAATGTTTACAAAAAATTTGGTAATTCTGCGCCGATAATTAGTATTGAAAATCCTCCTGCTGGTGGCGGTTTGAGTAGAGCTGAAGATTTGAAACAATTAATAGAAGCTTCTCGAGAGAAATTTGTTAAAAAACTTCAATCAAATGGACATACTAAAACTGAATCAAAAGCTATTGCTGAAAAGTTAATCGGAGCTACATGGGATGTTGGACATATAAATATGATTCGGAAATATGGTTATGATGATAAAGACCTTTTGAAAGAAGCGAAGACAATTAAACCTTTTTTGAAGCATATACATTTGTCAGATAATTTTGGTTTTGAACATACAGAACTTCCGATGGGAATGGGAAATGTTCCTTTGAAAGAAACTGCTAAAATATTTGGAAAGAAATTTAATAAATTGTCGAAGGCAATTGAAACAGGAGATTGGTATCAACATTTCCAAGTTTCTCCTTTCAACTATGAACTTGCCGCTTTTGGTTCTCCTTTAAGTTCTGGTGGAGATGTTAATTGGAGTCAGGCTTCTTGGGGATATGCCCCTTATTTTTCAGGATATGGAACTGTTAACCCTGAAATACACCATTCGATTTATGGAAGAGGATTTACAAGTCTTCCTGCTGAACTTGGTGGACAAATTCCCGGAGCACAGGGTTCTAGAGCTACAGGTGGAACACCGTTAGCTTAACAACTTTCTTTTAGAAAACAATCTTTTTTCAAAAAGTTAAGAATTTTTAATTCTTAACTCCAAATAAACAATTTCTTGTTTATTCAGAAAGATTGGACAAAAAATTTAGTAAGTAAGTCAAAGAAAACTAAAGATGTTTTAAAATTTACAATAAGGTAAATGTTTTTTTGACAAAACATTTAAAACCCTTTTTTACTTAATTAAAGTAGTTATTAATTAAAGAGGTAATAATGGTTAAAAAGAAATCTAATAAAAAAAAGAGTTCTAAGAAAAAATCTTCGATTAAAAAAGGAAGTGTAACAAAACCTAATTTAACTAGTGAAAGAGATATAGCTATGGATTTTGCTACAAAAATTTATGAGAAATTTGATAAATTAGTTAAGGCTGCTGTGCTCTTCGGAAGTTCTGCTAAAAATACAGCAACTTCAGATTCAGATATAGATATTATTCTTATAATCGACGATGTTTCTATTAATTGGGATCAAGAATTAATTGCTTGGTATCGAGAAGAATTAGGAAAAATTTCTATGGCTAATAGATATAAAAAAGAAATTCATATTACTACGACGAAAATTTCTACTTGGTGGAGTGATTTAATGAAGGGAGATCCGACTGTGATAAATATTGTTCGCTATGGAGAATCTTTAATTGATGTTGGAGGTTTTTTCAATCCTATCAAGGCTCTTTTATTACAAGGAAGGATTCATTCTACTCCTGAAGCAGTTTATATGGCTTTACAGAGAGCACCACAACACTTTCAGAGAAGTAAACTTGCTTCTTTGAACTCTATCGAAGGATTATTTTGGTGTATGGTAGATTCATCTCAAGCAGCTTTGATGGCTGCAAAAATAATGCCTCCTTCTCCAGAACATATTCCCTCTGAATTGAATCAAGCTTTTGTTGAAAAGGGATTATTGAAATCGAAATATATTTTACAATTCAAAGATTTATTATTGTTACATAAAAATATTGCTTATGGTAGAATTTTTGAACTTAAGGGTGGTTTAATTGCAGATTGGCAAGATAAAACAGAAGAATATATGAGAGTTATGACCAAACTTGTTGATGATTTAATAAGTATGAAGTAATAAATTCTGCATATTGGATTAATAATATTTTTTTTATGAATTAAAATTAAGAAAGATTAAAATAATAAATTAAGCTGCTCTTCTACATTCTTCACTATATCCTTCATCTCGTTGTTCACGAATATGATTAGCTAAATGTCCAGCATACATTATTCCAATTTCTTCATAAGCTTGACGTTTATTCAAATCTCCAATATCTCCAACTACTTTTCCAAGATATTCTTTTAATTTTCCACTATCTATAGTTGCATCTATTGCTTTAGGATCTCTTCTTTTTTGAGCTTTTTCAAATTCTTCTGGATCTGTGATAAATTCAGAAATGAATTTAGACCTATGGTAATTAACTCTCATTTCCATAAATTCTTTAATTTGACTTTCTTTTTTAGTTTTTAATATTTCTTGAATTACGGGATGGCTATTTTGCACATAGAATTTTATATCTCCTTTGTCAAATTTTGATTGCCAAACTTCATAATCTTGTTTATTTTGAACTGTTTCTCCATATTCTTCTTTATTTTCTAATCCATAAAGAGGAACTGACAAAGCTACTTCTAAAAGAGGTTGACCTAACATTTCTTTAATCATAGATTGAGAATTATCATTTTGTGATACTTTTGCAATTAATTGTTTAGATGCATTTTTATAAGCAATAGGTAAATATTTTGAAAATACTTTTCCTCTTTCTTCTTCGGATAGAGATCTAATTACTGCTATTTCATCAGGTCTTAAAGGAGAACCGTCTCTAGTGTATTGGATAATAATTTCTTGTATTTCTCTATTAAAGTCTCCTCTATCAGAAGGGCCTTCCCCTCTTAAAATTCTTTCTCTTGTTCCTTTAAGGTTTCCTGTTGCTCCACCTAATTGCAACATTTCTCCTCTTAATACATCATCTAATGCCATTTTGTTATTAATTATTACACACTTATTTACTATTTAAATCTTTTGGTATGTCTAACTGGAAAGTGGTGACAGAATGGGAAAGTTTTGGACTAAAATTCTAGAACCCTCTCTAAAAAATCTTATTCGAGATTGAAATTGAGTTTATTGGATTAAAAAATATCCATTATTTCGTCTTCTTCATCAATTTCTCTAGATTCTTCTTGCTCTTCCTCTATGGTTGTAGACTCCATTTTTGGAATATTTCTAAATAAAGATTCTAATGCATATCTGTCTTCTTTAATCATTCCAGAAATATATGCTGGTACATTTGGTTTTTTGTTGTTAACATAGCTCGGATTTTCAGGAGGTAATGGAATTGGTTTTGAAGGAGGAATTGTTTCATTGAAAATTTGTTTAGGATTTTTTACAACTTCTTTTACTATGGCCTCTTCTATTTTTTGAATTACTTGTTTGGTTTTTTGTTCTGGAGTGGTTTTTTCATTTTTTTGAAAATTTTCATTAGCTGGTTTTTGATAAGAACTTTCTATTTCAGAAACATATTGAGATATTTGATTTGCAGCGTCGGCATTTACAGATATTGAAGTAATTCCATTTTCTATTAAGAATTTTACCATTTCTTTTCTACTTCCTGCTTGTCCACAAATTGATGATTCAACTCCTAATTCTTGGCATGTTCGTAAAACTCTTTTCATTGCATTAAGCACGGCAGGATTATTTTCTTTAAATAAATCTTGGACTTCTTCGTTATTTCTGTCGATGGCTAAAATATATTGTGTTAAATCATTTGTTCCAAAGGAAATAAATTCAACGCCTTCTTTTATTATATCTTTAATTACTAACGCTGCTGCGGGTGTTTCAACCATTATTCCGAATTTTACATTCGGCAATTTTATTAAATTCATTTTTTCTGCATGCAATCTTGCTCTTTTTACTTCATCTACTGAAATTACTTGGGGGAACATTATTCCGATTATTTTTTTAGGATTTTTTTCAGCAATATTTTTTATCGCTTTAAATTCTGCTTCTAAAATTTTTGGATGTTTCAAGGAAAATCTTATTCCATGATTTCCGAGCATAGGATTTTCTTCAAGTTCAGGACTACCTTTTAAATTTCCAAATTCATCGCTTCGTAAATCACTAGACCGAATCCAAATTTCTTTAAAATAAGATAATATTTTTGAAATTCCCTGTTCTAATAATTTTGAATATTCATCTAAATTATTTTCTTTTTCATATTGCATTGGGTGTTTTTTTCCAGTTGCAATTATTCCTTCTAATCTTGTTAATCCTATGGAATTACACTTTGTTAACGCAGCTCTTTCTGCCGCTTCGGGAATATCGACGATTACTTTTATTTTTGTTTTAGTTTGAACTATTGGTAAAACCTCTGCTTTTTTTTCTTTTTGAGTTTCTCCTTCGTATATTTTACCGTCAAAACCATTTACTGTAATTAATTGATTTTCTTTCAAAACTTTTGTTGCATTTCCTGTACCCACAATTGCAGGAATTCCCATTTCTCTTGAGACTATTGCGGCGTGGGAAGTTACTCCTCCTTCGTCGGTGATTATTGCATCTGCCCTCGCCATTGTAACCACCATGTCAGGATTTGTCATTTTAGTTACTAAAATATCTCCTTTTTTTACTTTAGATAAATCGTCCATTGATTCAATAATTTTTACTTTTCCTACTGAAATTCCTGGACTTGCTCCTAATCCGGATAATATTTCTACCCCTTCTATTTTTTCATTCGACTCTTTTGAAATAGTGGTTATTGGACGAGATTGAGTTATGAATATTTCCCTATCTTCAATGGCAAATTCAATGTCTTGTGGTTTCGCATAATGTTCTTCAATTTTTAACGCTAAATTTCCTAAAGTGATAATTTCTCCTTCTGTTAAAACTTGGTCATTTGATTTGTCTTCATTTAATTTTACTTGTTTTGTTTCTCCACTTGCGCTTCTAACTATTGCTATTTTTTTTGTTCCGATTTTTTTATTTATTATTTTTAATTCTTTAGATAATTGGTATGTGTCAGGGTTTATTTTTCCGGAAACAATTCCTTCACCTAATCCAAATACCGCTTCAATTATAATTGAATCATCATTTTTTGTTGGGTTTTTTGAAAACATTACTCCTGATTTGTCTGAGTTGATCATTTTTTGAACAACGACTGCTAATGAGAATTTTTCTTTTGAGAATCCGCGTTTTTTTCTATAGTATATTGCTCTTGAAGTGAATAGCGAGGCTAAAACTCTTTTTACTGTTGTAATTAATTCTACATTTCCTTTTATATTTAGGTAAGACTCTTGTTGCCCTGCAAATGAAGATTCTTCTAAATCTTCTGTTGTTGCTGACGATCTAACTGCTACAAAACTTGGTTCTTGAGAATTACGTAAAATTGAAAGTGCATCTCCTCTTGCTTGTTGCATCGAGGTTTTATCAATACTCAAATGTCCATATGCCTCTTCAATTTCTTCTTTTATATCTTCAGGCATTGAACCGTTAATAATTAATTCTCGTATCGCTTTTGATTTATCGTCTAATTCTTGAGTGTTATTTACGTCGATACTGTCTAATATTTTTTCTATTTTTTCTTTAATTTTTGTTTTTTCTACATAAGAATTATAGGCAACGGTAGTTATTACAAATGCTGGCGGAACTGGAAATTTTGCATTAAACATTTCAGCAAGATTTGCTCCTTTACCTCCTGCAGTTTTTCCAGAAGATTTGTTTAATTCAGAAAGCCATTTAATATATTGTTCACCCATTTTCTTAAATGTAAACTAATGCGTATTAATAAAGTTTATTGTAGCTAAAATTTGAGAAATTATTTTTAAAGGTTGAATAAATTTATGCAGTAATTTCTTCTAATTCTTTAGGAGGACTAGTTTTAATTTTTTCAACTACTATTTGTGTTTTACATGGAAGTTTTGATTTTATTGCTTGTAACGCTGCTTTAGCAATTCTTAAATTTTTATCTCCGGATACTGCAATAAGGAAAATATCTTTTCCAGGTTTAACCATCGCCACTCTGCCTGAAGTTTTACCAAAAGAGTGTTTCATTCCAGACTGCATTCTGTCTGCTCCAGCTCCAGTAAGCATCTTGTTTTCTCTTAAAATATGGTGAGGATATATTCTTATTTCGAAATAAAAATTTCCAGGAGCTTCTTTTTCTAATCTTCTTGTAAGATATTGTCTTGCCGCTTCGATTGCGCTGTCTCTTATTTGAATAGTTTGTAAACATAATAATCTAATTTCTATATCAAAATTACCCATGTCATATTTGTCTCTTTTACCCATATTGAATTTAACAATTTTATTTGGCGGAGATGCTTTAATGAAAGCTTTAGCTCGCTTTTTAGAAGTTCGAGTATTCGGTCTCGCGTATTTTTTTGAGTAAGCGCCAGCTTTTCTTAATGATACCATTTTATTTGAATCTCTTTCCTCCGATTAAATAATTTATAATATTTCTGCTAGTTAAATTGCTACTTTCTCTTGAAATAAATTCTGTAAAATCATTTGCTATTTCATAACGGGCTTGTTTTTTATTCATAGGTTCTGTTTGTTTTCTTTTTTGATAAGCTTTTAATCTTTCTTCATAGGCTCTCAATCTCCATTCATTAGCTAATTCTTTCCCACTATAAACTCTATCTGCGGAATTATCAAAACTCATTTTAATTCTACCTCTGTGATTGCACTATATATAATTGCATACCCTTTAGCAGTTAATTGGTTGTAAAATTCTTGAGGGTTATTTCCATACATAACTAAGCAGGACGATTTGCTATCTTCGATGTCAAAAATATTTTCTGCATTTGGTGAATCCATTTGAAAACCTTGTCTAAGTGAATCTAATTTAATGGAACTTAACCCTTTTCTATCTTTCATTAATCTTACTATTGTTCTTCTCATTTTATCTCCACCTCTGTTGTAAGTGATTGTCCGGGCAAACTCTTTTCAAAAATTGCTCTTACTAATCCCTTGTTTCCATGAGCGCTTGAAATTTTCCCTTTTAGTTGTTTTTTCAATTTTCCAGGGGAAGTCCAGATTACTTCTTTGCCTACAAATTTTTCAGCAGCTTCTCTAGATTTTGCACCTACATCTATAATAAAATGTCTTTTTTCTATAGTGTGTCTTCCTCGTCTGAATTGGACAACAGTTCCTTTTGCCATAGTATGTTAATGATAATTTGCGTTTTTAAAGTTTTGTAATGGGATTTTGTTAATTGAGAAGAAATCTACAGCCTTTAGGCTGTAGTCCTCCCAACAAGTATTTATTTCTAAATAACTTATTTTTTATGAGTTTGTTTTTAACTCATTGAATAACAATTATAGTTGAAACTTTCTCG
>Ga0210050_1001210_pt1 | contig 28944 bp, 23 predicted proteins | sample CryGey132114_all_FD_185463 | JGI IMG/M metagenome (GOLD analysis project Ga0210050, IMG submission 185463) | Groundwater microbial communities from aquifer - Crystal Geyser CG22_combo_CG10-13_8/21/14_all (SPAdes) (version 2) | ecosystem: Environmental > Aquatic > Deep subsurface > Groundwater ... | reverse complement strand
GTCGCCATGGACTATCATAATATAGCTATAACCGCTGCCAGCGTCTTTGGCTCGGGCCACATAACCGGAAGCCGCTGCCTTAACTAAACTGCCTTGGCTAGCTCTTATATCAATACCCGGATGTTCAAAAATATATCTAAAAGGATAATCAGGGTCATGAAAGTATGCCGTAATAATATTTTTAGACACTGGCCAGATAAAACCGGCATCATTAAATTCTAATTTTTGGCCTTGCTGTTTGGCTAATTTGGCGCGCACTGTTTTTTCTAAACTGACAATATCCGCGGCTGCCTGCTCTTGCTCTGCTTTGGCTTGTTTTAATAATTTTTGATATTCTTTTTCTGAAGATTTAGTTTGGTCCAAAATAAAAGATTTATTCTCCTGCTCGCCAATTAATGCTACTTTTTTATTTTGTAATTGCTCTTTTAATTTATTTAATTCTTTATTTTTATCAGCCAAGGATGATTGCTGCTTGGCTAATTGTTGTCTAAATTCTTTTAAGGCTTCTAAACTTTTGCCAATTTCGCCATTAATATCCTCAAGATATTTCAGCTGGTTCATAAATTCAGTAAAAGAACTATTTAACAGTAATATCTCTAAAACCGAGCTAGCGTCTTGCTTCTGCATTAACCGCAGCACATTTGTTAAATGTTCCTTTTGCTGTTTTATTTGCGCATCTTTATCCGCAATTTCTAAATTTATTTTTTTTATTTCCAAATTAGTCCTGCTGATTTCAATATTAACACCCTCAATATCCAGCTCGGCCTTGGCTAAACGATTTTCTAAGATTGCTAATTGATTATTTAAATTAGCTTTTTCGTTCTGCTTTTGTCTGATTAGACTCTCGTAAACTACTTGTTGATCCTGCATTTTTCTGATTCTGGCTCTTTGCGCCTCAATTTGCTTATTTATTTCCCTTATCTCCTCGCTATCCCCTGCTTCATTTTGTCCATAGCTAAAATTAGATATATTAAAAAATAATACAAATAATAAAATTGGAATAATTATTTTTATTATCCTATTCACCCCGTTAGAAATTTTATTTTGTTCTTTCATTTATAATAATATTTAATGCTTTTTTATTTTTTCTTTAATTTTAGACATTTTTTCAGCTATTGACATGATATCAAATTGTGCTATACTGATAAATAGAAAAAGGCTTTCGGCCGGGGTTTATAAGCCCCAATTTGGCGGAGGGTCTTTTTTGTTTATCGTTTAACTGGAAATACGGATATTAACCATTTTTCTCCCGTTCTTTTATCCTCCTTGATCTGCACGAAAAATAATTGCCCATTCTTTGTTTTTCCAGCAAAACGATGAAGAATTTCAGACCGCCTATCAACATTTTCCTTTGATTCTGGATCAATTCGGCTATTTTTAATCAGCTCCATCGCGCACGGAAAATATTTTACTCTTCGCGTTTTATCTTTGTAATTGAGTTTTTCGTGCAGATGATTCCAAAACAGAGGAAGAAAAATTTTATCTTTTTTAAAATAAACCGACCTAACATAAGGTCGTCTTTTTGTTTTCCGTCTTATCTGATTATAAAAGCCGAAAGCCTTTTGGCTTACCTCGTGGAAGTTCGTTCCCGTCAGCTCGGCGCATTTCGCCTGATATATCTTCATATGCCTCTATTTTATCACGATTGGAAAAAATAAAAAAGCATTAAAATTTGCATGAACGAGCTAAATAAAATTATTTATTACTGTTGAAATAAGTTAAAACTTCTTTCCACAGATCAGAGATTTGTGCTGGCGGAGTTTTTTTGCTCCCCGATTCTTTAAAGTCAGTGTTTAACCCCTTTTTTACTTTCACTAAAAATCCTTTCCCTCCATAATAAGAAAGGAGCGGAGTGGGTTATGGGGAGGGGCAAAAAGATACTTAGTGTCCGATTAGACACTAAGTGTCATGATGAGTGTCATGATGATAAAATTTATATTTCTTAAGCTTATAACTTTTCGATTGCTGCTTTTATTCTGCTTAGACTTCTTTCTTTGCCTAACACCTCGGCCACTGCAAACGGTCCTGGACTGGCTGCCCGGCCAGTTAAAGCCGCTCGCAGCGGCCAAAGATAATCCCCTACTTTGCCGTTGGTTGCTTTTATATAACTAATTAAAGCATCGGCAATGCTATTATCTGTCCAACTGCTTTTAGAAATTTTTTCCAACTGTTTAAAAACTGCCTGCAAATTTACTTTTACTTCCTCTTTGGTTAATTTCTGCCAAATTAACAGCTCTGGCTTATATGCCAATTTATCAGAGAAAAAAAATTCAGTCAACTCCCCTACTTCCGACAACTTTTTCAGCCGCTCTTGTTCCAACGCAACAACTTTTTTAATATAATCAAAACTAATTTTTTCTCCGGTTATTTTATTTTTGAATTTTAAATTGTCATTTTGCATTTTGCATTTTGCATTTTGCATTTTTTCTATCAAGCCGGTCTGAACAAAAAATGGCAGGCATAATTTGGTTAAATCTTGCAAATCCTTTTTTCTGATATAATAGCCGTTAAAATAATCTAGTTTGGTAATATCAAAAATAGCTGGACTTGACCCCATGTCATGATAATCAAAATATTTAATCATTTCCGCCAAACTCAAAATCTCGTCCTTTTTCTCGGCCGGAGCTTTGGCGGAAGCAGTGGGATGCCAACCCTGAAGCACGCCAAAGTTTAATAATGCTTCAGGCAAATAGCCCTTGGCTTGATAATCTTCCACTGCCACATCGCCCTGCCTTTTGCTTAGCTTGCCGCCCTCTTTATTCAAAGTTAATGGCAGATGGATAAATTTAGGCAACTGCCAGCCAAAGGACCGGTAAAGTAAAATGTTTTTAGGAAATGAGGACAACCACTCGTCTCCCCGCAAAACATGGCTAATTTCCATTAAATGATCATCAACTACATTAGCCAGCTGGTAAGTCGGCCTGCCATCGGCTTTTAGCAAAATATGGTCTTCCAAATCTATGTTGGTAAATTTTATCTCCCCGCGCAATTCATCGCTAACTACTGTCTCGCCGGCCAGAGGCAGCTTTTGCCTGATAACAAACTTCTGGCCATTTTTTATTCTTTCAGCAACCTCCTGGGCGCTTAAATTACGGCAAGTCCGATCATAGCGCGGCGGTTTTTTCTGGGCTTGCTGATCCTGACGCATTTTGGCTAATCTCTCAATACTGCAAAAACAGCGGTATGCCTGCTCTTTAGCTAAAAGCTCATTAGCATACTTTTGATAAATTTCCAGTCTTTGGCTTTGAATATAAGGGCCGTACTTGCCGCCAAGATGCGGCCCTTCATCAAACTTCAGCCCCAACCAATCTAAAATATCAATTAACCTTTCTGTCGCCCCTTTAACTTCCCTTTTTTGGTCCGTGTCTTCAAAGCGCAAAATTAATTTTCCGCCTAAACTCTTGGCTATTAGATAGTCAAACAAAACAGTCCTTAAACTGCCAAGATGCAGATAACCGGTTGGTGATGGCGCAAAGCGCACTCTAACTTTATTAGACATATAAATAAAATATAAATAATAGATAAATATTTGTTATTAAAGAAATAACTAAAATAATACTAACAATAATCAAGGCGATAAGCAACCGCCTGTTTTTTTCTTGATTAGTTCTCTTATCTTTGCTTAACAGTAAATTCGTAATATCATTTATCAAATAAATAAATTTTTTGATTGCTAATTTCATAATAGATTATTTATCAGCAACAATTTGTTTGAATTTATTTAAAAATATTTTTGTTGCCTGCCGGCGCAGAGGATGAACTTGGCTAACCAACTCGCTGTCATTAACCCACTGCCAATTTCTATGCTCCCAATGATTTATTTTAATATCCTCGTCACCTCCGAAAAATTCCGCTATAAATAAACCCTGCTTTTGCCCCTTGTAGCCGCGCGCCAGCCTGGCCTTAACGCCAAATTCTGATATTTTTTCGCCAAATTCATAAACATGCAGCTTGTCTAGCGCAACCACTGGTTTGAATTTACTGCTATTTATTTCTTCGGCCAGTTCGCGCTGGCCGGCCGTCAGCAAATCTTCGCCGTCCCTGCCGCCTTGCGGCAGCTGCCAATGGCCGGGCTCATCAGCGCGCTCAACTATTAATATTTTGTAAATAATTTCTCCACCTCTCCCCTGCTCTGTCTGATATAGCAGACAGACTACATTAGGCCGATACTTAAAAGGATAGATAAAACGCCAGAGAAAAAATTTAGCGGGAAAAACTATAGTAGCGCGATAAATTCTACGCCAACGCCAAGGCTGTTTAGCTAAACGCCACAGCCATTCTAGACCAATGGCTCTTAATATTTTTGGTGCGCGCTTTATTTTTTTTGTTAAAAAATCAAAAACGCCGCCAACGCCAATAGCAATTTTTATTGAAGACAATTTAGATAAATTATGAAAAATAAATTTCTCCTGCCAGGGAGCGCCTAAAGCCACAAAAATTATTGTTGGTTGAAATTTTTTAACTACCTCTATAATATCATCTTGGCCAATAACTTTTCTGGCAATATCTTGCGCGATAAATTTCAGCCCAGGATATTGGTTGGCCAAAGCTTGGCTAATATCTTCAGCGCTAGATAGTCCGTTGCCCCAATTTAGAACAGCAACTTTTTGATTATTTTTTTCAGCCAATGCCAAAATGTCTTTAGTCAAATCAGCTCCGGTAATTCTTGATATACTACTGCCTAAAAACCAGGCAGCGATTTTCAGCCCCATGCCATCAGGTAATGACAAATCAGCTTTATTTAAGATATAAAAAAGCTCTTCATCACGGCTAGTGGCTTCTAATATCATTTCAGGATTAGGCGTGGCAAGATAATGCTGTTTATCACTGGTTAAAAAAAATACGAGTTTAGCTAAAACTTCCTGCTTATTATAAGTATTAACATTAATGCCTAGAATATTTATTGGATTCACAAAATTTTATATAATTATAAATATTTTTTATTAACCTTTTTTATCATTTCGATTTTTGTCATTTCGGACCCGCATTTGCGGGGAGAAATCTTTAATACTTTGCGTGCAATATCTAATGTTTTATTATAATGCCAGGTATTAAAGATTTCTCCTCATCCGACCCCGCATTTGCAGGGCGGATTCGTCGAAATGACAAAGATAATCATAAATTATAACTAGCCACCTTAAAATATTCCGCTCCAGTTGGCTTAAGTTGTGATTCCATCAAGTCAAAGGTGGAAATCACAAAATGCTTCTGGGAAATATTTAAATTTTTCTTGGCAATTTTGACTGGTGCTCTAGAGTAATCTTTGACCCTACCTAAAGTAATATGCGATTGCCAAGGCCGCTGATCTACTGCCAGATTTAACTTTGCTAAACCCTGGCCCAAGAGTTGCTGCAGCTTATAAATTGATTTGCTGCCAATTTGCTCAAATTCCACAAAAATGACCCGCGGACGCGCTAAATTGGGAAACCCGCCTAAATAGCCAAAATTAAACTGTATTTGGCCAAATTTACCTGATAAAGACTGTGCCAGTAGCTTTACCTGGTCTGCTTGGTCGTCTCCCATGTAGCCCAAAAAATGCAGAGTTAAATGAAGATTTTCTTCTTGGCACCACTTTACCCCAGTCCTGCCTGTCCTTAAGTCATCTATTAATCGTACTAACTCTGCTTTTGCCTCTGTTGGCAAATTTAAAGCAATAAATAATCTTTTGCTGTTCATAATTAAATTATACTTAAAATTGTTAATTTTAGCAATTTAAAATTTTTTTCTCTTGGAGTTTTGGGGTCAATGTTGAGAGCTTGAAATAAAAAAGGCATTGCCAAAGAAACAGGCAATGCCTCACTTCTTTTTCCAAAAAGTCAAATTTTAATTTTTTTGGAATGCGACACAGAAAATCGTGTACAAAAAACCCTTACTTGCATAATTTGTATTGGCTAGTATTTTCTGCTAAAATATAAATGTAATTTTGACATTTGACATTTGAGCTTTGTCATTGATTAGTCATTTGTCATTGGAAATTTGTCATTAATATTATATACGTCTATGCAGCCAGCTGATTTTTATAAAAAATTAAGTGGTCAAACAGTGCAGTGCCAATTGTGCCATCATTTTTGTTTGATTAAAAATAAGCAAACTGGTATTTGCCGCTCCCGCAAAAATATTAATGGCGAATTATATTCTCTGGTCTATGGCTATCCGGTGGCGATAAATATAGATCCAATAGAAAAAAAACCATTATTTCATTTTCAACCCGGAAGCTCAACTTACTCGCTGGGCACCTTGGGCTGTAATTTTAAATGCGCTAATTGCCAAAATTGGGACATTAGCCAAGCCATTGATTTAGAAAAATCTATCAAAAAATTAAAATATATTGAGCCGGAAAAAATAGTAGAAGAAGCTATAAATAATAACTGCTCGTCAATCGCTTATACTTACAATGAGCCGACTATTTTTGCGGAATATGCTTTAGCAATAATGGAGGCGGCTAGAGAAAAAAAATTAAAAAATATTTGGGTTTCTAATGGCTTTATGAGCCAACAATGTCTAGATAAAATCTTGCCTCTGCTCGATGCCGCTAATATTGATTTAAAATCTTTGACTGATGAATTTTATCAAAAAAATTGTCAGGGCCGGCTCCAGCCAGTTTTAGATAATTTAAAAACTATTAAAAAATTCGGCGTTCATTTGGAAATTACCACCTTGATTATTCCTGGCTTAGCGGATGACTTAATAATGTTAAAAAATTTAGCTGATTTCATAGTCAACGAATTAGGCACTGATGTGCCTTGGCATCTTTCCCGCTTCTCTTCGTCAATCTCTTGGAAACTAAAAAAAGTCCCAACTACTAGCGAAGAAATAATTTTTGAAGCTTATGATATTGGTAAAGACGCCGGCTTAAAATATGTCTATGTTGGCAATATCCCGGGCGACCAGCGGGAAAATACCTATTGCCCGAGCTGCGGCAAACTAGCTATCCGCCGTTTTGGCTATGACTTAGAACGTTATGATAATCACGGCTGTTGCCCGGCTTGTGATAAAAACCTGGATATAATTGAATAAAAAATACGTGAATCCATAAATTCAAATTTATCTAAAATCAGCGCCTCTCTGTCATTGCGAGACGCCCTGTAATCAGGGCGGCGAAGCAATCTCACGAACGAATATACAAAAAATATTTACTTTTATAGTAAAATTTGGGAAACAGTTTATAGTCCGTGAGATTGCGAAGCTTGTCCCGACCCCGCACTTGATGCGGGGGAGGGATCTGCGTTCAGTTGCTCCGTTTCACTCCGCAACTTCCTCGCAATGACAAATTATATTTATTATTAGCTAAAAAATAATTATTGGATTCACGGAATAATCACGGAATAATCTATTGACAGAAAGCAGATGATATATTATATTAATTTTAGCACTCTAAGATAACGAGTGCTAATAATAAATTAACTATTTCACAACTCACTATCTTCCCAACTCGCCCTCACCCCAACCCTCCCCCGCTTCTGACGTCGCGGGGGAGGGGGAATAAAAGAATATAAGGCTAAGACAAAAAGAATTTCTCCCTCTCCCATGAGGCAACGAATGGGAGATGGTCGAGGTGAGGGTTATAAATTTATGTTTGATAAATTTACCCATAAATCGCAAGAAGCGATTATCAATGCGCAAATTATTGCCCAGGACCATGGCCAACAGCAGATTGAAGCTAGCCATCTGCTGGCTTCCCTACTGTCGCAGAGCGAAAGCTTGGTTAAGCCGGTTTTAGAAAAATTAGGCATTAAGCTGTCGCTAATTAAAAAGCAGGTATTTGAAATAATTGAAAGACTGCCTAAAATTTCCATCACTTCCACTGTTGGCACGGTCCAGGGCACGGCCGAAGTCGCCATGGTTTTGGAACGGTCAAAAAAAGAGGCGGATAAGCTGGGCGACGAATTTATTTCCACCGAGCATATTTTTTTAGCTTTGATCGGCATTAAATCAAATGCCCAAGAAATTTTAATCAATGCTGGCGTAGAGTACGAAGAGATTTTAAAAATGCTGGCCAAATTGCGCGGCTCACAAAGAATTACCGACCCAGAGCCGGAAAGCAAATTCCAAGTTTTGGAAAAATACGCCATTAATCTGACTGAATTAGCCAGACAAAAAAAACTAGACCCGGTAATCGGCCGCGATGATGAAATCAGGAGAATTATGCAGGTTTTGTCCCGCCGCACTAAAAATAACCCGGTGCTGATTGGCGAAGCCGGCACTGGCAAAACCGCTATTGTTGAAGGACTGGCTCAAAGAATTGTTGAAGGCGATGTGCCGGAAACTTTAACCAATAAAGAATTAGTCAGTCTGGATTTAGGTGCTTTGGTGGCTGGCTCAAAATTCCGCGGTGAATTTGAAGATCGGCTTAAAGCGGTTCTAAAAGAAATTAAATCTCAAGGCGGCCGTATTATTTTATTTATTGATGAGCTGCATACTCTTGTCGGCGCCGGAGCATCAGAAGGCTCAATGGATGCTTCCAATATGCTTAAACCGGCTTTGTCGCGCGGCGAATTAAGAGCAGTTGGCGCCACTACTACTAAAGAATACCAAAAGTATATTGAACGCGACGCTGCCCTGGAACGGCGCTTCCAGCCGATTTATGTGGCTGAACCCAGCATTGAAGATACGATTGCCATTCTTCGGGGCATTAAAGAAAAATATGAAGTCCACCATGGCGTCAGAATTACTGATGACGCTTTGCTAGCGGCTGCTAAATTATCAGCTCGCTATATTTCTGACCGCTTTTTGCCTGATAAAGCTGTTGATTTAGTTGATGAGGCCACTTCGGCCTTGCGCATGGAGATTGATTCTTCGCCAGACGAGCTAGATGGCCTGAAACGCGAAATTAAACGATTAGAAATTACTAAAGCCGGCTTAATTAAAGAGAATAGAAAAGGCGCCAAGCTAAGAAATATTAATAAGCAGCTGGCCCAGCTTAAAGAACAAGCTAACCAGCTGGAACTGCACTGGCAAAATGAAAAAAATACTATTTCTAAAATAAGAGAGTCCAAAAGAAAAATTGACGAGCTTAAGGCGCAAGCCGAAATTATTGAACGGCGCGGCGATGATTTAACTCGAGTGGCTGAAATCCGCTATGCCAAAATTCCCGAATTAGAAAGAGAAGTCAAGCAAGCTGAAAGCGACCTAATAAAAATCCAAAGCGCCGGCCAGCGCATTTTAAAAGAAGAAGTTGATGAAGAAGATATTGCTAAAGTTGTTTCCCGTTGGACCGGCATTCCAGTTTCTAAAATGCTGGAGTCGGAAATTAAAAAATTAGCTAGCGCCGAAGAAGTTTTAAATAAGCGGGTGATCGGCCAGGATGAAGCGATTAAATCAGTGGCCAATGCTATCAGGCGCTCCCGCGCCGGTATTAGCGAAGAAAAAAAGCCTATTGGCTCTTTCTTGTTTGTCGGACCAACCGGCGTCGGTAAAACTGAATTAGCTAAAGCCTTGGCTGAATTTATGTTTAATGATGAAGCGGCTTTAATCAGACTGGATATGAGCGAATTTATGGAAAAGCACTCGGTAGCGAAAATTATTGGCTCCCCTCCCGGCTATGTTGGTTATGACGAAGGTGGCCAGCTAACGGAAAAAATCCGGCGTCGGTCCTATAGCGTGGTGCTATTTGATGAGATTGAAAAAGCCAATCCCGAGGTTTTTAATATCTTGTTGCAAATTTTAGACGACGGCCGTTTAACGGATTCAAAGGGTCGAGCAGTTAATTTTAAAAATACCATAATTATACTAACTTCTAATTTGGGCAATGAAGTTATCAAGGAATATTCTATCGGCTTTTCTGACGGCAGCGACGAAATCAAGGTTCAGGTTATGCGCGAAAAAGAAATGCGCGACAAGATTGACAAGATATTAAAAGATCACTTCAAACTGGAATTTCTTAACCGCCTAGATGAAATTGTTGTCTTTAAAAGTTTAAATAAAGAAGTTTTGTCAAAAATCGTTGACTTAGAACTGGCTAAGGTGGAAAAGAGATTAAAAAATAAAGAAATAACCTTAAAGATAGCCGGCAAAGTTAAAAAAATGCTGACGGAAAAGGGCTATGATACCACCTTTGGCGCCCGCCCCCTAAAACGAATTATTCAAAATTTAATTTTAGACGAACTGGCTTTGGAAATTATTGAGGGTAAAATTAAAGAGGGCGACAAAGTCGCAATTGACTTGAGCATTAAAGACGAAATTACCATGAATGTCAGCAGATAAATTATTATTTATATAAAACAAGGGCGAAATAATTTTTTGCCCTTGTTTTTATTATATATTATCTTTTATTTGCGACTATCGGCATTATATATTATAATTACTTATATTAATTGCCATAAATAAAAACTAAGAAAACCCCTTGACAAAGGGGTCGCCCCGACCATAGGAAGGGGCGGGGGATTTTATTATTTAGCAAATTCAAATCCCCCTATCTAGACTGTCTAAAAACTAAACAATTACCTTTTGTCATTTCGACCCCGCATTTTGCGGGGGAGAAATCTTTAATACTTTGTGTGTAATATTTAATGTTTTGTTATAGCGCAAAATATTAAAGATCTCTCCTCCCCCGCATTTTGCCCCGCAAAATGCGGGGTCGAGATGACAAAACAGAATTTTTGGACAGTCTGGCAATTCTAAAATATGAAATATAAACTATTAGCTTTTTTTATTTTATTATTAGGAATATTTTTGTTTAATCAACCAACACAAGCTGCCACTTTTGACCCTAATAATATTATTAGCGATATAGAGATATTGGATTATACCGCGATGGATTTGGCTGATATTAAGGAATTTTTAACGAATAAAGGCAGCTATTTAGCCGGTTATTCTTGCGCTAATGCTGATGGGGTGATGATGACTGCTGCAGAAATTATTTATGACCGGGCAACAACCAATAAAGTAAACCCCAAATTTCTGCTAGTCTTATTGCAAAAAGAGCAAAGCTTAATTGAGGATACCAGCCCCAGCCAAAATCAATTAGATTGGGCTACTGGCTATGGCTGTCCTGACGGTGGTAGTTGTAATCCACGCTGGCAAGGCTTTTGGAAGCAAATTAATAGCGCTTCTTTGCAATTTAGAGATTATATGGACAATCCCCAGCTTTACACCTATAAAGCCGGCGGAACTTATACTTTTACCAATCCTTACGGCACTATTAGTCAAGAACCAACAATAGTAACGCCGGTTAACCAAGCAACCGCAGGGCTGTATAACTACACGCCTCATGTTTATAACGGCAATTATAATTTTTATAAAATCTGGCAGAGATATTTTACCCGCAGCTATTTTGATGGCTCCCTACTCCAAGCCCAAGGAGAAGTTGGCGTCTGGCTAATTCAAGATGGCAAAAAAAGGCCCTTTTTAAGCAAAGGCGCCTTAACCTCGCGCTTTGATATTAAAAAAGTAATCCAAGTTAATAAATCAGATTTAGACAAATATGAAACTGGCGCGCCGATTAAATTTGCCCAATATTCTTTAATCAGATCACCGCGCGGCACTGTTTTCTTGCTAGTTGACGACAAAAAACGCGGCTTCACTAGTGGTGAAGCTTTCCGCAAAATGGGCTTTAATCCTACTGAAGTAATTGACGCCAGTTGGGATGATATTAATGTCTATAGCAACGGCGTGCCAATTACTGCCACCTCAACTTATCCCACCGGCGCCTTATTGCAAAATAAAATAACCGGCGGAGTTTATTGGGTGATTGAAGGCACTAAAGCACCCCTGATTGATAGAATATTTTTATCAACAAAATTCAGCAAGAAAAAAATTATTCCAACCAGCCAAGAAGAATTAGCAGTGTACCAAACTATTGATCCAATATTATTCGGGGATGGCGAGTTGCTTAAATCCAATTTATCCAGCTCGGTTTTCGTTATCTCGGAAGGCAAGAAGCGCGCCATAATTTCGGCAAAAATTTTTGAACAGCTTGGATATAAATGGGAAAATATCATAACTGTTTCGCCTAAAATATTATATCTCTATGCCGAAGGCGACCCGATTATGGAAGTAATCCCAGCAATTTCTGAACTAGACCAATAAATATAGCATTATATCTAATAAAAGTTGTTTAATTTGATAATTCCTAATTTCTAAATAATATTTAATAAATTATCTATAAATATCTACCTTCCGTCAGAGTCTCTCGCTAGAGGACTCTGACGCCAATGTGGTGGATTTTTAAGAGAGATGTGGTGGATTTTTAAGAGAGGCGTCAGAGTCCCTTTCAGGAGACTCTGGCGGAGGGAAGAATTCTGGCGGAGGGAAGAATTTAAGAGAGGCGCCAGAGTCCCTTTCAGGAGACTCTGGCGGAGGGAAGAATTAATTAGAAATTAGTAATTAGAAATTGGAAATTTTAGTCAGAATACTCCCAATAAATTTAAAAATATCTTTAGCAATAATTTTCTTGATATAATTTAATTATATGCCTATCATTTTCTCTGCCTTAGTCCCCCACCCGCCGATACTCATACCTAACATTGGCAAAAAAAATATCAAAAGACTAAAAGCCACTGCTAATTCCTATGTTAAACTGGAAAATGATTTATATGCTGCTCAAGCTGACACTATTTTAGTTATTTCTCCTCATGGCCCCTTACAGCCGGATTCTTTTGTAATGAATTTAAGCCCGGAATATAAAATTAACTTTGAAGAATTTGGTGATTTTTCAACTAAAGCCGAGCTGGCGGGCGATTTCGGGCTTGGCTATCGTATTCGTGAAAGAATGGAAACCAGAGCGCCCTTGCAGCTTATTAGTCAGCCAAATTTGGATCATGGCGCCGCTGTGCCGCTTTATCTCTTGACTCAACATCTGCCTAAAATAAAAATTATTCCGCTTTATTACTGCGGCCTGGATTTAGCTTCGCATTACAGCTTTGGTCAGCTGTTGAAGCGGGAATTATTAATTAGCCAAAGCCGTATCGCCCTAGTTGCTTCAGGCGACCTGTCGCATCGCTTAACTAAAGATGCCCCGGCTGGTTTCAATGCCAAGGGCAAAAAATTTGACAATAAACTAATTGAATATTTAACTAAAAATAAAATAAATCAAATATTAGAAATGAATCCAGAATTTATTGCCGAAGCTGGCGAATGCGGCTTAAAATCAATTGTTATTTTGCTAGGCATTCTTGAAGAAATTAAATACCAGCCGCAAATGCTGTCTTACGAGGCACCCTTTGGCGTTGGCTATTTAGTGATGAATTTTAAGTTATAAACCCCAATTTAAACGAATTAGAGCGAATTAAACGAACTATATATTATTTATTTCTACTAATAATTTTGAAAAAATATTTCCATTTCTGCCCTGTCTGGCAAAGCTCCTTGGTATCATTTAACGTCCGTATTACCACTGCCCGAGAATTATCTTTACAGACTTTAAAAACTGAATTTCTTTTTTTATCCGGCACATCTAGTTCCTTAATTATCCGCAGAGCCAAATCCTGCCACTGGTAAGCCGGTGGTTTTTTTGACTTTAAATTAAACAAATTGCCTATTTTTTCCATACCTTTATCTTCTGCCATATTCCCATTATAGCAATAATTGTAAAATTAAAAAATCTATGCTAACATAAGGCTATAAAAATTATTTTATGCCAAACAAATTAAAAATAATCACCCAGCCAAATCCGATTCTAAGAAAAAAATCAGTGAAAATTGATTTTAAAAATATTGACGCCATTAAATTTAGGCAACTTGCCTCTGCTTTGCTAAATACCATGCTCAAAGCCGATGGAGCTGGTCTGGCCGCGCCGCAAATTGGCCAAAATATTAGATTAATTGCTATCAACACCCAAAATGGCTCATTCTGCTTGATTAATCCTAAGATTACCAAAAAATCATGGGCTAAAATTTGGGATAGCGAAGGTTGTTTATCTGTGCCAGGAGTTTATGGCAAAGTTAGAAGGCATAAAAAAATTACTTGTAGCTATCTAACAGAAAATGGCCAGCCAAAAAGTATCACAGCCGAAGGCCTTTTAGCTCGGGTAATTCAGCACGAAATTGATCATCTGGACGGCATTTTATTTATTGATAAAGCACGAAATATAGAGAAGCAAAAGACTGAATAACACTTTCTCTATGAGAGAAAATTTGTACCAATTAAAACTTTTTTAATGTCCAATTTCTAATTACTAATTTCTAATAAAATTTCAAATGTCCTTCTTCCCTCCGCCAGAGTCTCCTGAAAGGGACTCTGGCGCCTCTCTTAAAAATCCACCACATTGGCGTCAGAGTCCTCTGGCGAGAGACTCTGACGGAAGGTAAGAAAAAATTGTCCAATACTAACAATAATATATTAATAAATTTTTTGAAAATTGGGAATTGGTCATTTATTAGAAATTAGGATTTAGAAATTAGAAATTAGGACTTATAATTAAAAATAATTTTAAAAAATAGAAAATGGGTGAAACAAGCAATAAAATCAAAGTTATTTTCATCGGTACGCCTGAATTTGGCGCTCCTACTTTAGAGGCGCTGATTAATGATAAGCGATTTGAGATAGCGGCTGTTATCACCCAGCCTGATATGCCAGTTGGCCGAGAAAAAATTTTAACAGCACCGCCAATTAAAATACTAGGGCAAAAATATAATCTGCCAGTTCTGCAGCCGCAAAAAATTCAAGATATTGCTAATGAAATAAAAAAGCTTGAGCCGGATATTATAGCAGTAATAGCTTATGCGCAAATAATACCTGAAGAAATTCTTAATCTGCCAAAATTCGGCTGTTTAAACTTGCACGGATCGCTACTGCCCAAATATCGCGGCGCTGCCGTAATACAAGCAGCTATTTTAAATAATGATAAACAAACCGGTTTAACTGTTATTAAAATGGATAAAGATATTGATACTGGACCGATTTTGGCGCAAGTTGCCTTGCCGATTACGGCTAATGATAATTACGGCTCGCTTTATGATAAATTAGCCGAGTTAGCGCCTAGTTTCTTTATTAATACCTTAATAAAATATCTTTCAAATGAAATAACTCCTCGGGCGCAGCAAATAACTCAGGGAAATTATGTCGGCCAGTTAAAGAAAAGCGACGGCCTGATTAATTGGTCAAAATCAGCTGAAGAGATTGCCAGATTTATCCGCGCGATGACGCCTTGGCCGTCGGCCTGGACCTGGTGGAACGGCAAACAGTTAAAAATTACAGCAGCGCAAAATAAAACAATAGAAATAAATACTTATAAATCAGGTAAAACCTTTATTTATAACAGCGGTTTAGCTGTGCAGTGCGGCCAAGATGCCTTAATTATAAAAAAACTGCAGTTAGAAGGCAAAAAAGAATTAACCAGCGAGGAATTTATCAGAGGCCAGCAAAATTTTGTCGGGTCAATTTTAGGCTAATTCGGATGCTATATTTGTAACATTTGTAGACAAAATAAAGCACCCGCCCTCTTTAGAAGACGGATGCTTCAATCCCCATGCGTTGCCAAATTAACGACTAATTCAACAAAGCATAACTAGAGCTCATCTCAAAAATAGCTATAAGCCATTTTTGCGGATTTTTCGAGCGAAAAATCTGAAAATGGAGGAAAAATAGCGGGCTATTTTGACGATATTTTCAGATTTTGCAGCCGAAAAATACCGAAAATGGGCCATAGATTATTTTTGAGATGAGCTCTAAATAATATCTGCGACAATATTATATAGCATTTAAAGTTTAAGGTGATAAAAATAAAAATGTCAAGAGGATAAAATGTTAATTCAAACCTAAATAATCTGTTGACAAATAGTGGAAAAACAGTTAAAAAGCTTTTAAAAGAGCCGAATTCGTCTAGTGGTTAGGACGGATGGTTCTCAGCCATCAAACACGGGTTCGATTCCCGTATTCGGTACCAAAAAATACTGACTTAATATTAGGCAGTATTTTTGTTTTCTTGATTTACTGCCTTTCCTTGGGCACCTGATAATAATTTAAAATAAACTCGGCAATTTCGCCAAATAAGGGTGCAGCTGAACTTTCGGCCCACTGGACATCACGCGGATTATCAATTCTTACTAACATAACAAAACGAGGATCATCAACCGGCGCAAAACCAGCAAAAGAACCAATGTGAGCACCTGGCTGATAACCGCGGCCAACTTTTCTTGGCACTTGGGCTGTGCCAGTCTTACCGCCAATATAATAACCCTTAACAGCAGCTTTTTTGCCATGACCATTTTCCACTACATTAACTAACATACCGCCAAGAATAGTAGCGGCTTTTTCGGAAATTACCCTTCTAATCTGCTGGGGTTGGGTGGTTATTTTTGTGCCATCGCTTTTAATTATTTCTTTAACTATATAAGGCTTCATTAAAATTCCATTATTGGCTACAGCAACAAAGGCTAAAACCATCTGTAAAGGTGTTACAGCAATACCCTGGCCAAAAGAAGCTGTTGCGGCATAAAGCTCTTGGTTATCTTTATCCTGTGCTAAATTTTTTATATCTCCCTTGCTCTCGCCTTCCAGCTCAATACCGGTTTTCTCGCCAAAACCAAAATCTTTAACATACTTAGCAAAGACCGACGGCCCGACCTGCCTCATAACAAAAATTGCTCCAGTATTTAAGGACTGCTCTAATACTGCTGCCATATTTACTTTACCGTGAGCCAAGCGGTCAGAATTTTCTATCACATAATCAGCGATTTTTACCTTACCGGTATCTTCGTAAGTGGTTTGCGGCGTCACTTTTGCTTGATCTAAGCCAACGGCCATGGTGACTGCTTTATAAATTGAGCCAGGTTCATATTGGGAAAAGATAGCTGGATTATTAAAAATATTTATATCCTTGGCTAAACGGTAATTATTAGGGTTATAATCCGGCGAGGCGCACATCGCCAGCACCGCGCCAGTTTTTGGCTCCATTACAATCACACTGCCGCCATCAGCCCCATGACGCAGGACCGCCTGATTTAGTTTTTTGCAAGCTTTAAATTGAATTGAACGATTAATTGTCAAAATCAAATCGCTGCCATCTTGCGCGTCATTATATTGTTTGCTATCAGAAATAATAATTTTACCAAGGGCATCACGCTCAGCGTTAAGAGAGCCGGGCTTGCCGTAAAGCTCTTGATCAAAAAAACCTTCTAAACCATAGCTCCCCCGCTGCTCTTCGCTGGCGTAGCTGACAAAACCTAACATATTAGCGCCAATATTTCCTTCCGGATAAAAGCGGTAAGGCTTGATGAAAAAACCAAGCCCTGATATAGTTAATTCTTTTTCTTTCTCTTTGCCTTCTTGATTAACAACCGTATATAAAATTTTATTATCTTTTATTTTTAAATCACTGCTAGCTAATATTCTCTCGGCTGAACTAGCCAGAGCCAAGTAAAAATTTTTTAAAATTTCCAATTCTACTTTCTGCTCCAACGGCTCATAAGGGTCGTTTTCTTTCTTTAAAATAGCTAAATATTCATTGATAATTGCTTCTCGCCGTGTTTTGATTTCAGCTTCTTTTTTTACTTGGCGCAGTTCCTGAAAAGTTTTATCAGCCAAAAGCGCTGCTAAATTACTCTTTATTTCCGCTTCTTTGATTGTCTTTGCTGGCTCGCTTAGATCGCTAGCTTGAGCCAGCTCTGTCGCCAGCCTATCTTTATCTTCTTGCTCAAATAATTTATCAACTTCTTGTTTTACTTGCTTTTCCCGAAAAATTATATATAGCTGTTCGGCAATTTTATCCGGCTCACTAACATCCCGCGGTACTGCGTAAAGCAAAGCAAAATCTTTATTGGTGGCAATGGGATAAAGTGCGCTGCCGGAATTATTAGCGTCATCTTGCAAAAAAATTCTGCCGCGTTTTGGTTCAAGCAAGCTGAAGAATTGCTGTTGATTAGAAGCCAGTGACAAGTAATAATCATAACTGGCTACCTGTAAACTGATCAGCCGAAAAATAATCGCGCCAGCAAATAAAAAAATAATCGCCATTATCAGATTGATGCGATTATTGTTTAATTTACGCACAAAATTCCGCTCTCTTTTCCAAAGTTTCATAATGACATATGCTTGTCATTGCGAGCGACCCCGCAATGACATATAATCATCACATTATTTTTTAGCTACCATGGCAGCGCCGGCGGTTAAATAAACAACCTCGTTAGCGGCAACCATTTTTAAATCCTTAATGCGTGAAGTTATATTATTATATGAATCTAAAGACATTACTTTTAACTCTAGGTCTTGATTTTCTTTGGCTAATTGGCTTTGCTGGTCCTTAAGCTCGCTTAATTTAAAACCCTTGACCGCCAAATCATTAGTGCCGCTTAAGTAATAAACTCCAAGAATAATTATAATAATAAAGATAGCCTGATTTATTATTTTTAAATTCAAGAAGTTACTTTTTAAAATTTTTGTTTCTGTTTTTACTTGTGTCATATATATTGAGACCGTTGAATAATTTAACGTAAGCTTATTTTGCAGAAGGTCTATAATTATTGTCATTGCGAGCCCCGACAGGGAAACGCGGATCCCTCCCCCGCATCAAGTGCGGGGTCGGGATAAACTCCGCAATCTCACGAATGAATAATATAATCAAAAGATTAAAATTTAGTACAAACTTTTTGTTCGTGAGATTGCTTCGTCAGTTGCTCTGTTTCACTTCGCAACTTCCTCGCAATGACATTTGCAAAAGGTCTTATATTTTTTCAGCTACTCGCAATTTAGCGCTGCGAGCGCGAGGGTTATTGAGAACCTCCTCCTCGCTGGGTCTAATAACCCTCGGAGTTATTATTTTAAGCCGTGCCTGATGCTGGCAGCGACAAGCTGGGTAAGTTGGCGGACAGAGGCAGTCGCGCGATTCTTCTCTGAAAAATTTTTTAACTACCCTGTCTTCTAAGCTATGAAAGGTCACTACTGCTATTTTCCCGCAGGGAGCTAACAAAGCTACAGCTGAAGTTAAAGCTAGCTGTAAATTTTCTAGTTCATTATTGACTGCTAGGCGTAATGCCTGAAAAATTTTTGTTGCCGGATGAATTTTGCCTGATTGCCATCTAGCTGGAATAACTTGCTTAACAATATTCACTAATTGGCCGACTGTTTTAATTACTTCTTTTTGCCTTACTTTAATAATCTCTCCGGCAATTTGATAAGCAAATTTCTCTTCGCCGTAATCGCGGAAAATTTTAGTTAATTCTTGCCGGCTATAATTATTAATAATAGCTTGAGCAGTAATTTCCGCAGGGGCGGCAAATGACATGTTTAGCGGAGCTTGAAGCAGCTGAAAAGAAAATCCTCTAGATCCATCTTGGAGTTGAGCTGATGATAAGCCCAAATCAAATACAATACCGGAAAATTTATCCGCTTCACTGGCGGCAAAATATTTTTTGACAATTGTTGATAAATTTTTAAAGTTTTCATTAGCTAAAATTATATTTTGATATTTATTTTTTTTGATTATCTCTGCCGCGTTGTTAATCGCCGCCTTATCTAAATCAATGGCTAAAATTTTTCCTCCCGGCATTATTCTCTTGGCAATTTCCAGGGTATAACCAGCGCCGCCCAAAGTGCAATCAAGATAATTTTCTCCCGGCCGCGGAGCGAGCAACCCAATTACCTCCTTAAGCATTACTGGCGTATGTTGATATTCCATCTATGTTATGTGTTATAACTTACCTATAACTTATAACTCAAGTTATTCCCGCCAAAAATGAGTTATGAGTTATGTGTTACAAGTTACGAGTTACAAGACTAACGCTCTGGCTCTATCAAATAAAACTTGCTTTAAAATTTCTGAATTCACCAAAGGAGCTTTTATCACTCTGACTTTTACTTTTTTAGCCGTTTTTTTATCTAACGGCTGGCAGTGGATGCTTTTGATCATAATTTTATTTTTTTATTTTTAGTTTTCCCTTAATTCGTAATTCGTAATTTACTACACGCCCAATTCTCCTAAGGCTTCGGCAATGGCTGTGCTCTTTTTTTCTGTACCGGCCTTATATTTATTCCAATTTATTTCATCCCAAATTTCCAAGCGATCATAAAGTCCGGCAATAACAACTTTCTTTTTTAAACCAGAAAATTTTCTTAAATATTCAGGCAGCATAATGCGACCCTGATTATCAAAATCAGTATCCATAGCGCCAGCCAGCATCAAACGGGCAAAGGCGCGGGTATTAGCTTGGCTGATTGGCAGTTTGGCTAATTTTTCAGCCAGTGCCGTCCATTCTTTTTTAGTATATAAAAACAAACAGTTATCCAGTCCTCTGGTAACAACTGCTCCGCCTTTAAGCATAGCGCGAAATTTAGCCGGCACAGCTAATCTGCCCTTGGCATCTAGATTGTGCTTGTATTCTCCAATAAACATCTTGATAAATGAATAATTATTCATTTTTCATTTTGCATTATTCATTTTTAAGGCCTAATAAGGAGGCTGACCAGTTTGGTAGCAGATCAGACCCCTTCTTCGCCTTAATAATTAAGAGTCGTGCCGTTAGGCCCGGCACAGGCCGCATCCCCATGCTTTCTGGCTTTGGGCCAGGACTTTGATTTTGGCCAGCGCGCATTATCTTGGCTTGGCCGAAATAATTTTTTGTTTTTATTTTTACCCTGTGAAATAAAATTTTTAAATTCTAAACTGCAAAGCAGTTTATTTCATGGGGTAAAATAGCAAAAGATATATTTGCGGTCTTCACCACTATTCACCACCTTTCACCTTAATACTATAATTATATACCACTTGACTCCAAAAGTCAATGATCAGATACCAGCAACTTTTAAACTAATCTTCGGCAATTTTTCCAAAAAAATATCCACCGTATTGGAGGTGGAAATCTTTCCCATTTTATTAAATTTCTAGTTTTATAAAAAATCGCCTACTTTTCAACAATTAATCCACAACCGGGTTAAAATCACTCTTCACCTCTACTAGAACCGTTCTTTATAACTTTATTCTCTTTTTCACCCGAGTTATAAGTAAAGTTATAAGTAATAGGTAATGAGTAATCAATCCCATGCTTATTATTTCTTGTTATATTACCTATTACTTATTACTTATTACTCTTCTTCATCGTAATATTCGGTTTATAATTATATTTCGGAATAACTACGTTAAATTGCCTACCTCTTTCGGATTTAACAACTTTCGCCTTCCCCGTACCACCCTCTACTGGTACACCCAGGGCATAACCCAGCGCATTGGCAGTTACTACGCCGATGCGCAAAGAAGTAAATGACCCCTCCCTATTCTCCACTTTAATCTTCTGCAAATCTTTTAAATTAATTTTATTAATTTTTAATAGTTTGCTAATTGCTGGCAATAATTTTTCTGCTTGCCTGTATTTAGCTTTAAATTTTTTCTCCACAATAATCTCTCGCTTACTTTTTAGAGCAATCTGGACATTGTCATTATCTGTTGTATTAATATAAAGAATCATAAAAATATAATAGCATTAAAAAATAATAACCGCCAGAAGTGAATTTGGCGGTTATTAAAATATAAATTTAATTAAAATAAAAATGATATAAATCTTTTAGTCAGCTTGAAACTAGTTAATTTTTCTACTTCTGGCTAGCCTCCCTGTAAACTCTTAAAGTTTGCTCAACTATATTCTGCCAATTATATAATTTCTCAACTCTTGATTTAAGTTTTAAGCCTGACGCCTTTACTAAAGACTGTTTGGCTAAAAGATAAATTAATTTATTTCTTAAACTCCTTATATTTTTGTTTATAAAAGTAAAGCTATTTTTGCCTATCGCTTCTAAATTCTCCGGAATATCGCTTACCAAAACGCACTTCCCGTAAGACATAGCTTCGAGCAGGGCGATTGACAAACCCTCTGATTCAGAAGGCTGAACAAATAAATAAGCATTAGAAAATAATTCAGCTAAAGTGCTGCCGGTTTGATTGCCGGTAAAAACTATATTTTTACTGCCTGCTGATAGCTGCTGTAGCTCCCTGACATAATTATTGGTATGAAATCCATCGCCAACAATTACTAATTTCTTATCAGTCCTAATTTGCTTATATGCTTCAACTAAATGATGGATTCCCTTGTGCCTGATCAATCTGGAAACAGCCAAAATATAGTTATCTTTTTTTAGTCCCCATTTCTTAATTATTTTAGCTGGAGCAAAAGTAGCTGTCTTAACGCCATTGGGAATATAATTAGCATCAATGCCATATTTATTTTTAGCATATTCAGATAATGACCGAGAAATAGTTATCACCTTATCGGCAGTTAAACATAGGACAGCTTCGCCTAATCTTAAAAATAATCTGGCAAACCAATTCCATTTTTTATGTTCATAGCATTTAGTATGAAAAGTCGCTACAACTGGTACGCCTGGTTTTAATAATTTCGCCAGCCAAATCAAAGAAGAGGGCCCAATGGAATGAAAATGAATAATATCAACTTGGCGTTTTCTTAAATCCCAACAAGCTCTAAGGGTATGGGATATGGCATCCAAGTGCTTGGTGGCGATGCTAGATAAACTAATCAAATTAATTCCCTTAATTTTTCTTTGTTTAGAATCTGTATAATTTGGCCTGGTATAAACATAAACTTCATGATCGGCCTTAATTAAGCGTGTTGCTAATTCTTCAACATGCCTCTCTACACCGCCGAATTTTGCTGGTATGCCTTTTTGTCCGATAAAATATATTTTCATTTAATATATACACGACTTACGCACCTAAACAATTTTAGCTAATATTAAATGTAATTTGCTGATAAAACCTTTGTTCCCCCACAAATCTACAAATCAGCTACGAATATCACGAATAGCTTATGTAGTATTTGTAGCCAATTCGTAGATTTGTGGGTGATTACAGTTGGTAAGCGCTAATTAATGAATTATAGTTAATATTAGTTAGTAATAGGTAATGCGTAAGTTCTGTTATATTTGTTAATTATTCTATAGTAAAACCAATACTATAGCTTAAGCCAGAATACTTGCCGACTACTTTAATATCAGCGCTGGTGGGCAAAACATTAGGCACGCTGATAATAGTGGTGAATCTGCCGTTTCCAGCTGTTTTTGCCGAATAAACCCGGTTAGCAAAAGTGATTATTAGCTCTTCGTTCATAGCATAACCGCCGCCGTGCAAAGAAATTAATGAATTTGACGTTGCCCTATTTTTATCTAAAGCCAAAAATAAATTTTCTTGAGGCTGCTTATCTTCTTCAGTAGCCGGACTAAAGCTGATTAATTCTAAATTTTCATCTAAAACTAAAATTGAATTATTATTAAAAATTACTAACCTATCCTGGCCGTCTTGATTTAGCGCTTTTAGCCCCATGGCCCAGCCGTTCTTGCCGCCTAAATCAGTGGTATATGCCCAGTCAATTGGCTTAAGATCTTCTTTACTAAACTTAACAACGCCTTTGCCGTCGCTAAAATATAAATAATTTTTATCAACCGCGCCCGCGACATCATAGCCCTTATTTGAGATATGCTTAAAGCTTTTGATTAGACTGCCGTTTAAGCTAAACATTTTTAACGATCCATCATCAACTAAATAAAGTCTGCTTAAAATGCTATCGTTAAATGATTTTCTGTTATGATCTTCATTAACTATCAAGAAAGTTTGAGAAATAAACTTTCTACTCTTCTTGTCAAAAATTTTTAAAATATTATTGTCTAGATTAAATAAATAATCGCTGTTATCATTAAAATTAATATTATAGGGATATTTGTTGGTTAAATTGTAAGAATCAACAACTTGGCCGTCATAATTCCATAATTTAATTCCCTTGGTGCCGTAAGTCAGAATTTTATCATCGGCTTTGCCTAAACCCAAAAAATAATCCCAGGAATTGTCAGTTAATTTATTAACCAAGGACGGATGAGCTAAATCAGTTATATTATATTTATAAACCGACCAGCCGTTAGCTGAATAGACATATAATTTATTTCTTTCCTGGCTAAAAATTAAATCAAAAAAATCGCTGCTGCCTGAAAGCTTCGGATTGGCTAGAGACCTTATCTGCGCGACTTTGATTAAATTTTTTCCTGCTAGCCGAAATAACTCAAGCTGGCCCATATTAACTGAACCAACTATTAAAGACCCTTGATAAATTATGGCATCGCCCGAGTAATAAGATTTAACCTTGCTTTGCGCCGGGGGAATAACAAAGCTGATGATTAAAATTAACAGGCCGGCTAAAATAAAAATTTTTTTCATCTTCACCCCGTTAGAAATTTTACTTGACATATTAATCTATAATGAACACCGCTGAAAAAATTTCTAACGGGGTTCATATTATTGTTTAGTTTAAAATATTATAAAAATTATTTTATCTTAAATCTTAGCGTATTAAGTAGATTTAGTCAAGTAGAAACATGCCATAGCGTGTTTCTACTTTTTTATTTAATATTAGCTAAAATTATATTAAATCTTGATATATTTCACTAATTTTCCAATAATGCGCCTGACTGTTGAATTTATTTAAGCTAAGTTTGGCGTTATTTTCTATATTTTTGGCCAGCTGATTGTTGGCTAAAACCAAATCTATTTTTTTAGCTAAATCAATGCTATCGCCGCTATTAAATAAAAGTCCATTGCAGCCATCTTGAATAATTTCCGGCAAACCGCCAGTACGGCTGGCAATAACTATTTTACCCAAGGCCAAAGCTTCCAAAATACTATAGGGCATATTCTCCGGCCAAAGTGAAGGCATTATCACGGCTTTGGCTCGGATAATTATTTGTTTTAATTCATCGCCATATTTAGGTCCAACTATTTCAACTCTATCGCTTAATTCTAAATTCTTAATTCTTAATTCTAAATTTTTGCGTTCCAAGCCAGCGCCAACAATTTTTAAATTAATCACGCCATTAACTTTAGCCAAGGCATCCAATAAAATACCAATCCCCTTTTCTTGAGACAGCCGGCCGAAATATAAAATGTATTCTGGCTCTTCTTTTTTATTCGCCAAATTGTCATTTGTTAGAGCAGTCACATCAATAAAGTTATAGATTACTTTGATTTTATTTTCCGCTATGCCAAATCTAATACAAACATCCTTCATAAATTGGCTAGGCGCGATAAATAAGTCTACCAGATCATAATACTTAAAAATTTTATTATTTAAATAAGCTTCCAGCATACCCAAAAAACTTTTAAGCCAAGAGTTATGCAGACATTTTCTAAAAAAACAATTATAATATTTACCGCCCCGGCAGAGCTGGCATATCTGGCGACGGCTGTATAACCTATAATTCGGGCAGATTATTTTATAGTCATGAAGAGTTTGGACAATGGGAATATTATTTTTTCGCAAAACTTTAATAATAGCCGGACTGATTTGATGCGCGATATTATGCAAATGAGCTACCTCCGGCTTTTCATCTTTAATTATTTTTTTTAATTTTTTAACCGCTTCGTAATTATAAAAAAATTTAATTATATTTATTAAATTAAATTTTTGCAAATCAACTTTTTTTATAAAATACTCACTAAATTTTGATTTAATATTTCTTTCATCTTGCATAGAAAAAAAAACAACCTGATGGCCATAGCTTTCCAGCAATTTTGACAATTCAAAAACATAGTGTTCGCTGCCGCCTCTAAAATAATAGAATTTGTTGATCATTAAAATTTTCATAAATTAGAAAAAAATTTATTTCTTAAAATCCAAAAAGCGATTTTAAATAAATGCTTTTTTATTTCCCCTCTAATAGTGCAAATAATCCAACTTTCAGAAATATTATCTTGTTTTATTTTTTGTCTAACCTCTTCGGCCAGCTTTGAATTCCAAATTTTATTCAGCTTACCTTGGCCCATGTTCCCCATCTTTATATTAATTAAATTGCTAGGGAAAATATCACCTGATGGATCAATAAATAATGAATCAAATCCGGCGCCGCTAGGCAATAATCTTTTTCCATATTTGGCAAAATACAAAAGGCCATAATCATAATAAGCCCTGAACCATCTTTTAATATTCCGGCTTTTTAGCTCTTGGCAAATAATATATTTTAAATTATCTTCTACTTGTTTAATTTGCGCTAGTTTATTATCATTTTTTTGAAAATAAATTTCTGAATTTTGCACCAAGGCCAAGGCCAGCTCCAGTCCCATGCTTTTTGATAAATCATAGACTGCTTTTAACTCATTAATATTGTCATCCATGACAGTAAAACTAAAACCTAAATTCTTTATACCTAAATTTTTAAACGCGCTGATAGTTTTTAAAACATGCTGATAAATGCCGGCGATACCGCGAATCTTGTCATGCGCACCACCGATTCCGTCCAAAGAAATTCTGATGCCGATATTTTTATCAATGGCTAATATCTGTTTAGTCGTCTGCTCAATCAAGTCGCTGGCTAAACCATTGCTTGAAATAATAATTTGCGCTCCGGGGCTTGCCTGTTTAATGATTTTTACTATTTCTGGCAAGTCCGGTCGCAGAAATGGCTCGCCGCCGCTTAAATTAATATACTTTAAACTTTTGCTCAAATTATAAAAATATTTAACCGGCAAATTCCCAGGATTTTTTGTCTGCCAGATATTACACATCTGGCAACGACTGTTGCATTTATAAGTTACGGCAATAGTAGCATCAATCGGCAAATATCTTTTTGTTTTTTGGCCAAGACCCAAAATACTAAAAATTAATATTTTCAAATTATATATTTGCCTGATTAAAAAGCGCGCCAATATCTTTTGGGGAAAATTTTTAGCCAAAAAATAATCTTCAGCATCTCGTTCCATTTCTAGACGGCTGGTGGCTCTGCGGCCGCCGGAAGAAAAACCATGATGATGTATGACCTGCGCTGGGGGATAATAAATAACCTGCCAGCCGTTATTCTTTGCCCGCAAACAAAAATCTTTGTCTTCTGTGCCGAAAAAATAATTCTCGTTAAACAAACCAATTCGCTCAATCACCTGCTGTCTAATTAATATACAACCGCCGCTTAGCCAGTCAACTGATCTAACATTTTTAAAATCTTTATTATATATGCCGAATGGCAGTATTTTATAAAGCAAGGTAAAGCGGAATAACTCGCACCAAAAATTAGAAAATTTTCCCGAACTTATCTGATTTTTTCCATCAGGATAAATAAATTTCGGGCCGATAATTCCCGCCTGATTTTCTTTCTCAAAATATCCCAATAATTCAGCTATAGCCTGCTTTTCAACTATTACATCTGAATTTAAAAGTAAAATATATTCGGCACGAGCCGCCTTAATACCCTGATTAATGGCTTTGGCAAAACCTAAATTTTGGTCATTAATAATATACTTTAGATTTAATTCTTTGATAATATCATCAGAAATTTTTTGGCTGGAATTATTGTCAATTAAAATAATTTCATAATCAAGACCAGTGGCATTTTTCTGAAACGCCCTGATGGCTTTTTCGGTTATAGCCGGAGTATTATAATTAATTATTATGACTGATAATTTTTTCATATTTATCCAAATTATGTAACACGCCGATAATTGCCCAAAAAATTATGCCGTAAGACAAGGCAAAAAATGTCACTTCCGCCAAACCGTTAACCAAGCTGGCTAGCAGCGCGGCTATAAAGCCGTAATAAATGTATAAATTATTACCGCTGATTTTTCCGGCTAAACCGACCACTTGTTTAATGATTTTAATTAACATAAAAAATATGAGCGCCAGGCCGGTCAGTCCTAAATCAATCCAGGATTGCAGGAAAAAATTATTGATCAACTGGGCAGTTTCAAAATTTAACATTTTTTTAAAATAATAAAGCTGCTGGCCCGGACCCACGCCCAGCCAAAAATTATCACTAATCAGTTTCCAGCCGGTCTGGTATTCTAAAATCCTAAACTTGCTGTTCGTGTCTATAAAAGTGTTGCTTAAACGTTCACATAAACCGGTAAAAAACGAATTGAAAAAAATAAAACTTAAAATCATAAAAGCCATTAGGGCTAAGATAAAAATCACTCTTTTATTTTTTAATTTAATAAATAAATAAAATAAGCCCAAAGCTAAACTAAAAATTGCCGCTTTGCCTAAAGTTAAAAACAGGGCTAAACAGCCGATTAAAAAAATAAAAAATAAAAACGGCTTGGCCTTATTGGCATTGTCTAAATAAAAATAAAAGCTTAAAATTATGGGTAAAATCAAAACTAAGATAGCCGCGGCTGTAGCAATCGGACCCAAGGGTATGGTGATAAAATTTCTTTCAAAAAAGAATTTGGTTGACCAGCCCATTTGGTAAAACTTTATAAAAAGTTGGCTGGCTAAAATTAAAACAGTCGCGGCCAGACTATAAAGAAAAACTTTAATTTTATTCTTGTTATCTATTAAATTTAAGGTTAAAAAATAAACCAAAAAACTAAAAGCGATTAATTTTAAACCAAAAATATAAAGCCGGAAGTCTATGATGTGAAAAAAAGAAATTATTGATAATAAAAAATAAATAAAAAGTAAAAATAACAGGCTATTAATTTTAATTCCGCCGATTTTACTATTAATAAATTTATCAATAAAAAATATCAGAGTTGCCGTGATTATTAAAACTTCCGTTAAACTGGCTTCGTAAACCCAATTGACCGTAAGGGGAATATTTATAAACTGGCCAAAAGCCAAAGCCGGCAAAGCTAAAATTAAAAAAAGCCAAATATAATTTCGTAATAATAAATAGCTAATAAATAAAAAAATTATGGCAAAAATAGTGTATAAACTTGCTAAATTAAAAATAATTAAAAATAAAAATAGTAAAACAACAAGTGCCAATAGCTTGATAAATTTCTGCTTAGCCTCGTTTAAATTCTCTTTATTTGAACTCATAATATTATATTAAACTAACTTTTTAAAATAGCATATTTGAATAAAAAGTCAAGGAGTAAAAAAAGAAGGGTGCTTTGTTTTTCTTGTGAAAAACTTAGCACCCTTTTGTCCTCTCCGTTCGCTACTCCACCAGGAAGCATGGGCAGTCAGGATTGGTATAGTCAATACCGTTCCTGACCGTTCCCTGATTTGGCAGATTATACACATTTTCAATCTTCAGCCAGATCGGGGAACCACCCTTTAAAATCACCGGGTGATGCCGTTGCCCTCT
>Ga0210050_1001209_pt1 | contig 28946 bp, 21 predicted proteins | sample CryGey132114_all_FD_185463 | JGI IMG/M metagenome (GOLD analysis project Ga0210050, IMG submission 185463) | Groundwater microbial communities from aquifer - Crystal Geyser CG22_combo_CG10-13_8/21/14_all (SPAdes) (version 2) | ecosystem: Environmental > Aquatic > Deep subsurface > Groundwater ... | reverse complement strand
TGACCGTTGATGAGGCCGGAGGTGATGGTGTTGGTACCGAGAGCCAGGGCACCAGAGGAGGTAATCGCTCCAGCGGTGATAGTGTTCGCTCCGAGGTTGAGTGCTCCCGTTGAAGTGATGGCTCCAGCTGAAATCGTGCCGATGTTCACCAAGTTACCAGAAGCGTCAATCCGATTAGTCCCCGCTCCCGCTCCCGTATTGATACCGGTGGTGGCGTTTAGGGTGGTACCGGTGATGGTACTAGTAAAGACGCCGGTCGTACCAGTGACAGCTCCGAGATTAGCGGTGGTGGAATATAAGTTGGTGGCGGTTAGTCCAGTTGATGAGGCGTTCCCTAGGGTAGTTTGGCCGGTGACATTCAATGTTCCGTTTGAAGTTAAGGAAGATGTAGCTGTAATAGATCCACCGGTAAGGGTGTTGATGGTACCGGTGACTGCATTGAAGATTGAAGAGAAGAGGTTGGTTGAAGTGGCATTAGTTAGAGTAGCGTTGGTAGCGGTGAGGTTGGTGAATAATCCAGTAACTCCATTTAGCAGGGTGGCAAAGAAGTTAGTTGAGGTAGCGTTGGTAATCGTACCGGTAGTAGCAAATAAGTTAGTGGCGGTGGCGTTGGTAAAAGTGGCGTTGGTATTGGTGAGGTTGGTGATGGTGGTGGTAGCCAGCGTACTGGTGCCGGTGACTGAGAGGGTACTCCCGAGCGTAGTCGCTCCGGTGATGTTGGTGGTGCCAGCGACAGTGAGGCGAGAGCCGGGAGTGGTGGTACCAATTCCCACATTGCCGGTGAGGCGATAAACAGCCGAGCCGTCTGTATTCCAATTACCAACAGTGACCCCAGCGATGATACTTCCCGACCAGTAGAGTGAGCCGTCTCCATTGTATAGTCGGTTGGTAGTGGTGGTGGGAGTTGACGAACCTAAATAGAGGGCGGTTTCTAGAGTTAATTTTTCGTAGGCAGTAGTAGTGCCAATGGTGAGGTTATCATTGATGATATTAAGACCTGAAGCCGATGTCAGGATACCAGCGGAATTAGGATAGATTAGTTGATTAGTGGAAAGACTATCAACAGTGAGAGTACCGTTGAGGGTAGGGTTTTCTAGGGTGCCGTTGGTGGTGACGTTGGCGACACTGTCATAGACACTATCGTAAATTCGGTCGGCCTGACGATTGACAAAAATTTTAGTGGTGGTGCCCACAACCACTGGCGTCACATTTCCAGTGAAATTATTATTTGAAAAATCTGAACGCAATGTCTCTGCTAAATTATTCAAACGAGCAGAAAAATCGTTTTCGGTAATACCGACACTAGACTGGTAGGTAATGTATTTATTGGTGATGTAATTAATTGTGGTGGTGGACGGTGGTTGAATAACTGATGAAGTAACTCCGTCTTTTGATGATGAAAAATAAGTTGGTTGAGAAATTTCCTCGCTCAACAACCCTGGCTGACACCAACCAAACGGCCTAACAATAAATCCGACAAACTTACAAAAGAATGATTTTGCGTAATTAATTATGGTAGTTGATTGAAAAATCAAACCAGCCAGCTCAGTTTGAGAAAAATTTGTAGTATCAGGAAGAGCCACCACCTTATTAGTTATATTTAAATTATCAAACGTCTCAGTCGCGCTGTCGCTAATGGTCAAGTCCTCAGAAACATAATTACCATTATGATCAGCAACCATTCCAAATAAATTTGAAAACATAGCACTCGGTGTCTCCGCCAACTGAGTTACTCTACTAGTCGGCAGGTAGACACTGACAAAATTTAAAAGAAAGCCGGCCCCGATGCCACAAAGCATAATTAAAAATGAATGACCGGCGATTAACCGAACACTACGGTCATGCTTGATTTTTAAGGAATTAACTTTTTTTGCAAGTTCCTGTCGTAATAAAATTTCTTTTTTTCTAATCTCACGCAGGTGTTTACTACGCACCTCAACCTCATACTGAGAAAACTCAAAAAAGTTTTTTAGTGAATTCTCATCAACAAACCATTGACGCTTATTTTGTGATGCTGTAATTTTGCCTTCACGAGCCAACTTGGTGACATAATCTCGCGAACACGAAACCAGCACTGCCGCCTCTTTGACAGATATAAATTGACTAGAGCCAAGTTGTACTTTGGAAGTCATAATATTAGGAAAACCTAATATATTATACCTACATCTGAGGCCGTTGAATTACTGAAATGTTAATAACTTGAATGTTGCCCCAGTAATCCAGAATGATGACAAGAACTTGGATTGCCACCTACCGCGCTTCGCGTCCGCCGTCCGTCTTTGCGAGGAGCGAGCGGACGAGTGACGTGGCAATCCATGGCTACAAACAACCATCAAAGCTGTTTAGTGTTAAAACCCAAGTATCGCAAAAATTTGCTCAAGAGAGGCGGTAGTAAAGACTAAACGACTGTTTACCGCCAAGCCATTGGTAATTATCTGGGTATCAAGGGTAATAATCATTAAAGCTACCGCTAGAGATAACGCCAAAGAAAGTGGAATGATTGAAACTGAATTCTTGGTGGCAGATTCGGCATCTTTAATCGCCCGGGGTGTAAAATGTGGGGAAGGAATAGCTTTCACACTTTTGTTAACTTCAATAATATGCCCAAGTAAAGTAGGTTTTTTTGAAGATTTGTCTGGCAACAAAGTGTCTTCAGTGTGCTCTTCTTTAGCTATATTTTTAATCCTAAAATCACTTTTTGGTAAAATTTTATGATGATTATAAATGCTTATTTTATAGGGGTTACCATCTTCCAAACTAATAGGCACTTCCACTGCATTAGAGAGCGCAACCGGGACTTTAACAGCTAGGGTGTTCTCTTTTGTTACTTTTGATTGCGGAACTAATTCATAATCATCATGCTCATAAACAGCCAAAGGCAAACTTTCTCTTTGTACCAAATTAAAATTCATCGGGTTGTGAAATGACCGTTTGGTTAACTTTGACAAAGTTGGACGAATTGAAACCTTGGGAATATTACTGAGGCCAGCATCATAATTAACATTGGTTTTATTTGTTTTCTCGTTTGCACGAAGTGCTTCATAACGAGTGTCTTTATGCTTACCAAGAGAATACTCATTCACATACCAAGATCTGCCAACTAATTTGGCGTCAACTTTATTTGCTCGGCAAAGTTGACCGATATAGTCTGATGTATAACCAAACAGCTCCGCTAGAATGCTGGCCTTGGTATATTCCTCCCCATCAACAGTTATCGTCTTCATGTAGATAGTATAGCAGATAATATACACCTTACAGTTGTAAACTCTCCTAGGTGTTTATAAATATAATCTTCTCTGCTAGAGTAGCTCTGCTTCAAAGATAGTTTTCAATGTCTTAGGGTCAGCCACGCCACGAGTGATCTTCATTGCTTGACCTAGTAAGAATTGTAGGCTGGCGAATTTGCCTGATTTATACTCATTAACTACTGCCGGATTATCAGCAATGATAGTTCTAACCAGCTCGGTCAATTTATCATCATCAAAATTTGAAAAAAGTTGTCTATCAGTAATCACGGCGATTAAATCAGTGTCAGTTGTAGCATTTTCAATGATTAAATCTTTGGCAACTCGGGAAGTAATTTTTTTCTGTTCGAGGACAACCATAAGCTCATAAAAATGTTCAGGACTAAGAATCTTGACGGCTTCCTTACCAGCGATACCGGGCGTTAAATCGGTTAGAAGATAGTTAGTTGCCATCAACAATACTTTATGGTTCTCCTTGGCCAAGATAAATAATTCGGCAAAATACTTGTCAAGTATCGCAGACTGCAGAATTGTCTCAATTTGATTGCTCGTCAATCCGATAACATCATATTTTGAGCGCTTATTTTGCGGTAGTTCAGGGAGTTGTTCTTTTAGACGAGATTGTAAAAATGCTGGTATCTCGGTAGTTACAAGCTTTGGAAGGTCTGGATCAGGGAAATAACGGTAATCTTTGGCTGTTTCTTTACTTCTTTGAGTAAAAGTCTTGCCATGAATCTCGTCCCAACCACGAGTTTCCTGTTGTATTTGGCCGTTATTTTGCAAAATACTGGTCTGTCTTTCGATTTCAAAGGCAATAGCCGCCTCAACAGACTTGAATGAATTAAGATTTTTTACTTCAACCTTGGTACCAAGTTCTTCAGTATCACTGATTGAAATATTCGCCTCAACCCGCATCTCTCCCTTTTCCATATTAGCATCAGAAATTCCCAAAGTGCGTAAAGTCAGTTGAAGCTCGCGAGCAAAATCTCCAGCCGTCTTGGCGTCATGAATGACGGGCTCGGTCACCAGCTCCATCAGTGGGACTCCCGCTCGATTGAAATCTACCAAACTGTAGTCCCCTTTGTCATGCTGGCTTCGAGCAGTATCTTCTTCTAGATGTACTCTAGTGAGTTTTACTCCCGACAATTCTCCACCAGAAATAAATGGAAAAGCATATTGACTGATTTGGTACGCTTTAGGAATATCTGGATAGAAATAATTCTTACGATCAAATTCTGAAAAATTGGCCAAAGTGCCATTTACTGCCGTTCCAAAAATAAGAACACTCTTGACTGCTTCATAATTTGCTACTGGCAACGACCCGGGGTGAGCTAAACAAACCGGACAAGTATTTATATTTGGTTCGCTAGCATGAGGATCATTCACACAACCACAAAACATTTTACTTTTTGTTTTCAGTTCAGCATGAACTTCCAAGCCAATGGTTGGTTTAAACATAAAAATAGAAAAAATAATTAAACAATGCTTAATTTTACGACTCTCGCAGGTACTGCACAAGCGCATCTCGTAGCTCTTTGGTGCCTTCGGGTGTTTCTGTAGATATAACAAACACACGTTTGTCAGATTTGTCAATGAATGATTGAATGCTATCAATCTTCTCTTGATTTGCAAGGTCTTTTTTAGTAAAGATTATCCATTCTTCCTTCTCCACTAATGATTTATGATAAGAAGACAGCTCATTCAAAATGGTATAATACTCATTAATTGGGTCTTCATGCTCCAATGATACCAGATGAAGAAGCATTTTTGTCTTAGTGACATGACGGAGGAAGGTATGGCCGAGGCCTTTACCACTAGCAGCACCTTCAATTAGTCCTGGAATATCTGCAATGACGTACCCGTAGAAGTCACCAAGGTGTGGTTGCAGTGTAGTAAAGGGATACGCACCAACTGCACTACGCGCGTTAGTAAAAGCGTTTAGGAGAGATGACTTGCCGGCGTTAGGCTTACCTATTAGGCCAACGTCAACCACCAGTGTGAGCTCAATTCTTAGGTCGCCATGCTCCCCTCCCTTACCAGCAGTAGTTTCCTGGGGAGAACGATTGGTTGATGTTTTGAAATGTTCGTTACCAAAACCGCCCTGACCACCTTTGAAAACACGCTCCTTAATTCCCTCACTAAAAAATTCATAGGAACGATTTCTAGAAACATCAGTTACGATTGAACCGACTGGTACCTTGATGGTAATGTCCTTGCCATTGTGTCCGTGTTTGCTACCGCTTTGTCCATCTTCACCCACCCCTGCTTCAAACTCTGGGCTACCCATATACTTCGACAAAAGACCTAAGTCTCTAACGGACTCTAGATAAACATCGCCACCATTGCCACCATTGCCACCAGCTGGTCCAGCCTTGGCAATAAACTTCTCGTGGCGCCATCGTTCAACACCATTACCACCATTGCCAGACTTGGCATGAATTATAATTTGATCTACAAACATGACTACTTTAATACCATATTAGAGAGGTTAAGTACATACCATCGTCTTTGCGAGAGCCTTCGTCCGTCTTCGCGAGTGAGAAAATAGATTAAAAAATATAGCTATTCCGACTACTTAATAAATTTATTTCCAAACGTACTTATGATGCTAACAAGAATTGACCCTATGAGAGCAGACAGGAAACCACTTATGTGGAAGCCACCAACAAAGGTAGCAGTGTAATAGAAAAGCAACGCGTTGATCACAAAAATAAATAACCCGAGAGTTACGATAGTGATTGGAAAAGTAAGAATGACCAGAATGGGACGAACGATGGCGTTTAGAAGCCCTAAAATAACGGATGCGACTAAAGCCGAGTAAAGCCCATCAATTTCTATCCCGATAGGTAATTTTGAAACAATGAGTAGTGCTAGAGCAGTGATGGAAATGCGGATGATTAATTTCATATAAAATATATTAACATGGATTGTCGCACTTCCTAATGACATCAAAGACGTGACAATGTGGACTGTCTACCTGCGTAGGCATGGCACGCAGGCAGGTCGCGCTGTGGTTCACAAAGACGGACGATGTGGATTGCTTACTATACAGGAACTGTCCACTCATTGGGTATTTTGCTTCGTTGCACTCACAAAATCCCTCAATGAGTCTTGCGAAATGTCTCCCAGACATTTCTCACTCGCAAAGACGGTGACTCGCTCACAAATCGTCGTCTTCGCGAGGAATGGAGCGGAGCGGAATGACGTGGCGATCCACGACCGTAGAGGACGTAACAACGTGGATTGCCACGCTGTGGCTCGCCTGCCTGCGCAGGCAGGCAAAGACGAAAAAGAAGACGGGTTTCGTCTTCGCGAGGAAGGAAGCCCACAGGCGAGTGACGTGGCGATCCATGGCGTCACAGCCCTTCAAAAATATCTAACCACTCAGGATTATCTTTTTCAATCAGAGAAATCTTCTTCGTTCGTGAACCTGCTTTCAATTGCTTTTCACGCAATATCGCTTCTTCCATGGTTTCGTATGCTTCGGCGTAGACCAGTGTATGTACTTGATATTTTTGCGTAAAACTAGGTACGGCGTTTGTTTTATGATCATGAAGGCGTTGACTTAAATTACTCGTTACTCCAACATATAATGTACCGTTTAGGGCACTGGCGAGAATATAGACGCAGGGTTGTCGGCTATCCATGCTTACTATTATATAACAGTTGACGGACGGCGTGGATTGCCACGCTACGCTCGCAAAGACGACGGACACCTCTGTTCACAAACCGTCGTCTTCGCGAGGAACAAAGTGGCAACGTAGTGACGTGGCGATCTACGCTTGTACGACGGAGATGAACGACGTGGATTGCTTCACTCCGTTCGCAAAGACGGACTGGACGGTGTAGATTGCTTCGTTGCGACTCGCAAAGACGGACGGTGTGGCGAACGATCGTCGTCTTCGCGGGGAAAGAGCCCACAAGCGAGTGACGTGACGAACCACGTTTGTAATACCAACCAACTTACTGAATCTTCCAGCCGTTTTCTAGAAATTCTTCAGCTTTTTTATATTTTAGTTGTTTGGTTTCTCTACCATTAGTGATGGTGATTAGGTCATTACGTCCGGGAATATTCTCGCTTACTCTTTGGCTATTACCACCTGAAGTGGCTTTGGCATCCATCTGGCTGGCCAATAGAGCGGCCGTGGCTTGCTTCTTGTGTTCAGTATCTTCCCGTTCAATTACGGCTGGTTGCACCCGTGGAAGAATCTCCGCAATTCTGGTCAATACCGCTTGTTGCATTTGTTTAAATAATTGAGTCCCCTCTTTACGGTACTCAACCAATGGATCACGTTGCCCATAGGCACGTAAATTAACGCTAGAGCGAGTGTAACTCATAACTTCAAGATGTTCTACCCAAAGCGTGTCAAACATCTGCAGAGCTAGCCTTTGGAACAGTAACATAAATTCAGTATCACCAAACTCTTGTTTTTTAGCTTGAACTACACTGGCAATATTTGAATCCAATTCCTCAACTTCTTCTAAGACGGCTAATACCTCGGCCTTGTCCCCTTCTAGTAATTTGTGTCTACGAGCATAAGCAATCATCCGTTGTTGATTAAGAATATCATCATAGGCTAATACTTGTTTACGCGAATCAAAATGAAATCCTTCAATTCTGGTTTGAGCTGATTCCAGCTGTTTGGAAATTAGTTTCATTTCAATTGGTTGATCGGCCGGAATGCCAAAAGTTCCCATTAAGTTTTTTACTCGCTCACCACCAAAGACTCGCATCAAGGAATCCTCCATGGAAACATAGAACTGGGTCTCGCCAGCGTCTCCTTGGCGTCCAGCCCGGCCACGCAACTGGTTATCAATTCGTCTGGCTTCATGACGCTCAGTACCAAGGACAAATAATCCACCTAATTCTCGTACTGCCTCATGCTCCTCCAGAGAGGCGTCAGGACCACCTAATTTAATATCAACTCCGCGACCGGCCATGTTGGTGGCCAAAGTCACGCCACCTCGTTTTCCGGCTGCTGCAATGATCTCTCCTTCCCGTTCGTGATTCTTGGCATTCAAGACTTCATGAGGAATACCCGCACCAGAGAGGGCAATCGAGAGCCGTTCGTTTGATTCAATTGAAGCCGTACCAATGAGAATTGGTTGCCCAGTTTCGTGAATTTGTTTTACTCGGGCAATAATGGCGGTAAATTTGCCAGCTTCATTCTGGAAAATAAGATCATTGTGATCAATTCTTCTAACAGGAAGATGAGTAGGAACTGGTGTTACTTCTAGCTTATAGACAGTATAAAATTCCTCATTTGAAGTCAGGGCGGTACCGGTCATACCAGATAGCTTTTCATACATGCGGAAATAATTCTGGTAGGTAATAGAAGCGTAGGTGCGACTCTCTCGTTGAATAGCTACCCCCTCCTTGGCCTCCACTGCTTGATGGAGACCATCAGACCAACGGCGCCCTGGCTGTAGTCGACCAGTAAATTCATCAACAATTACTGCCTCGCCATCGCGAACAACGTACTCCTTGTCACGAGTGTAAAGTGCCTTGGCCCGGACAGCGGTTTCAAGGTGGTGTACATATTTAATTCCTTTATCCGTATAAATATTATCAACGCCCAACATCTTTTCAGCCGCTTCCACTCCCGCGTCAGTGAGTGAGGCACTTTTTAACTTCTCGTCCACTTCATAGTGAGTAATCGGCTCAAGATTGCGAGCAATATTAGCAAATATTTGATAGAGATTTTCTGAGTCTTCCGCTGGAGCAGAAATAATCAGCGGGGTTCTGGCTTCGTCAATTAAAATAGAATCTATCTCATCCACAATAGCATAGGCGTGTCCGCGCTGACGCAAATTAGCAACCTCAAATTCAATATTATCCCGTAGGTAGTCAAATCCAAACTCACTGTTGGTACCATAGGTAATATCGGCAGCATATGCCTCTTTGCGTGAACATGGTCGCAAAAAATCATGTACAACTTTGAAAGACCCATGAGCATCGCGTTCGGCATCTTTATCTGTATGATTGGTATCATACAGATATGAACCATCACTATTGATAATCCCGACTGATAAACCCAAACCAACATAAATCTGCCCCATCCAAACCCCGTCACGACGGGCCAGATAATCATTAACGGTCACTACATGAACACCCTTGCCCGTTAGAGCATTTAGATAGGCAGGCAAGGTACCAACCAAGGTCTTGCCTTCACCAGTACGCATTTCGGTGATTTTGCCTTGGTGTAATAAAATACCGCCCAGTAACTGAACATCAAAATGCCGTTGACCTAAAGTGCGCTTACTGGATTCCCGCACCAAGGCAAAGGCCTCTACTAAAACCTCCTCCAACTTCTCACCAAGAGCCACGCGATTTTTCAGCTTTTCTGTATAAGCTATTAACTCAACTGTTGAAAGAGCCGAGATACTCTCCTCTTTATTATTGATCGCAGTAACTAAAGGTGAAATTGCTTGTAATTCCTTATCGTAACTGGGACCAAAAAATCTATCTAAAAATGACATAGTTTGGCTAGTATATACGTTTATAGAACATTTTACAAAAACTTCGTTTTAAATAACGACGTGGATTGCTTCGTTGCGACTCGCAAAGACGAAGTTGGGGATTTGTTTGCAAAGACGATGATGGGATTGTAACAGAAATTCGTCATTGCGAGGAGCGGAGTCACAACGGAGCGACGTGGCAATCCAGCATGACGACGTGGATTGCTTCGTTGCGATTCGCAAAGACGACAGTCTTCGTCTTCGCAAGGAATGAAGTGGTAACGGAATGACGTGGCGATCCACGACAACGTAAAAACGTGGATTGCCGCGTTGTGACTCGCAAAGACGCTCCACTTTCGTCTTCTCGAGGAATGAGCTCGCAAGCACAATATCAGATCGCCTAACTTATTTTACAAAAAGCAAAAATCGCCAGAATGGCGATTTATGCTATCAGGCGCACCCGAAGGTGTTTTACTTCTTCTTGCGCGCTGGAGATTTTTTTGCTGCCTTTTTGACAGTCTTTTTTGCTACTTTCTTAGCGGCCTTCCTGACCACTTTTTTTGCAGCCTTCTTTGCTACTTTTTTGACAGTCTTTTTTGCGGTCTTCTTCGCTACCTTCTTGACTGCCTTTTTCTTTGTTGCCATAGAGTGTGTGATGAGAGATTAGTGAATAAAATTCGACCGCATAACTTTCTCAAATTTCAAAGAACTATCGAGTGAGAAAATTTCTGCTTACTACTATTATCGCGCGGAAAAAAAATTTGCACAATTTTTTTTGAAAACAATTTGGGGATAAGATTTTTTTTATTTTTTATATAAAAATATTTTATTCCACTCGCGTTACTTCAAATTCAATTTTTAATTTTGTTTTAACAAAAACTTTTTTGGCGATTTCTTGGGAAAATTCTTCAATCGCTACACTAGTAGCCCCGGTATCGGCCACTAAGACGAGAGCTTGTTTATGAAACAAACCGACATGATTTTTTTGATAACCCTTAAGACCACAAATTTTATCAAGAATAAAACCGAGTGATAATTTAACTAAACCTTCACCGGCTTCATAGACAGGAAGAGTGGGATACTTTTGCAGAAGAGATTTCACTTCATCACGCGATACAATCGGATTCTTAAAAAATGAACCGGCTGTACCAATCAACCGCCAATCAGGAAATTTTTGCGAACGAATAGAAATCACCGCTTCACGAATGGCTACCTGTGTCGGTTGTGGACAATCAACGAAATACGATGATAAATCAGCGTATTTCAGGCGTGGCTGTGGATTTAAGGAAAGATTAAATGTCACACTGGTGATAACATATCGCTTACCCATTACAGTTTTAAATATTGAATCACGATAACCAAATTGGGATTCTTCAGCCGTCAAAGACAGGGCCTTTCCAGTAGCAGTGTCAAAGACAGTTACTGTTTCAATCAATTCAGAGACCTCAACTCCATAAGCACCAACATTCTGTACCGGAGTAGCACCAACAGTGCCAGGAATGTGCGAAAGATTCTCCATTCCCCAAAAACCTTTTTTAACTGTTTCGGCAACCAGATTGTCTAGTATCTCCCCCGCCGCTACTGTGACATTAACAACACTATCAACTGGTTTACCAAAAACAATTCCATGCAAGGAAATTTTTATAATTACTCCATCATATCCAGTATCAAGAGCCAAAAGATTTGAACCACCACCAATAATAAAAAACGGCAATTCATTTTGCTTGGCAAAATGAATTGCCGTTTCTAATTCATCCAATGTTGTTACCGCAAAAAAATATTTCGCAGTGCCACCAGTTTTAAGCGTAGTGTATTTTGATAAAGCTACATTTCTTTGGGGAATAGCGAACATTTTTATTGACAACCTTTTTGTGGATCGTTTCCTGCAATAATATTTTTACTGAAACATTCAGCCATGGGTGCAAAACTCGGCACGGCCATCTTGGCCCTTGCCAAAGTATCTATCGCCAAATCATTTTCTTTTAATTGATAATAGACTAACGTCAAGCCAGCCCAATTTTTTGCTGAAGTGGAATCTTTTTCTAATCTGACTTCGTATAATTCTGCTAGATAGGAAAGTTCACCAGCCATATTTAAGACACTAAACACAAAATCGCTAACAGCTAGAGATTCCTCAAATCCCACTGGACCTTCAGAAATTATCCGTTTGGCCTCTTCAGTATCATTAGTCATGAAAAGTGACGCCACATAATATTCACGAGCTTCATTATATCTTTCATCCAGTAAAAATCCTTCTTTGAAGAAATCTCTGGCCGTTTCGTTATTACCAAGACTTAATTCAATTGCTCCCTGTTGCAAAATAATAGTTTGCTTTCGTGGTGAAAGTGTTCGAGCGATGGTTAGTGTATCTTTAGCCTTAGAAAGGTCACCCACTGCTCGATAATAATTTCCTAAAAACACATATAGACGTGCATCGCCGGGTTTGTTTTCTATTAGAGCCAGTATTTCAGCTTCTGCTTTGGTTTGAAAATCTTGCTTGAGTTCTGTAGTAACATTCGCAGATGCTGATGTATTTATTGTCAATTGAACAAATTGCTCAACGATTTCTTGTTGTGCGAATGAGCCACGACCGAGAGCTAACTCAAAGCTGGCTAATTGAGCCAATTTATCATTAGGGGTGCGTAGGACTGTTATCATGTCACTGGCAGCCAACATGTTCGGTACATTTACAAAATAAACCACTATACCACCTATAATAATCAAAATAGGTAACACCACTTGAGTAATAACAGTGGTTGGCACATTAAAAGATGCGCCTAATGGCCTGTCGGTGGCCACCCGACTGTGAATCAAAGCAATGATGGTACCAAAGAAGATATAACTAATGATATTATCAAAAACTACTAGATTATGAGTTAAATAACCCACAATCAATCCGAGCAAAATACCCCGCTCTAAAACAGTGAAATTTTCATCCGGTTTAAAAATCGGTTTCCAAAATAAATAGTACAGTAAGGCAGCAAAAATTGAGAAGTAGGCCAAAAAGCCAAGTATTCCGCCAGCAATTAACCAATCAAAGAAAATATTGTGCACCCTATCAAACCATTGCTCTTGGGAGTACATTTTTGGATCATAATGGGTATTAAAAACATAATTGAAATTACCCTGACCCCAACCTAGGATTGGGCGTTCCTTTACACCCTCTATCGCCATCCCCCAAATAATACTTCGGATAGCTAAGTCTTTACTCAAATCAATATTAGCAATTCTACTCAATGAAGAAGAATTTTGGACATAGGATGTATCGCGAACAGAGATAAAACCACCTATAGCTACAACTAAAAAAATGAGTGCTCCAATAGCGTATTTCTGGAAAGTGTGATACCGAGCACCAAAGATGGCGACATATCCAGTAGCCACAATTCCACCCACTACCAAGCCAATGGCTGTACCGCGCGTACCAGTCTGCAAAAGTACAAACATGAACAAAAGCGACAACAACGCATAAGCGACTTTGTATGTATTGAGATTAGAACGGACAAATAGATAGAACAATATAAAAATATGGAAGAGCATGTAGACGGCCATGTAGGCCGCGTTACCAAGCGTACTATCAACCCGGACATCAACACCCGAAAGCTGTGCCAGTCCTTTAAGAGCAACAAATCCAGCCACTACGACCGAGGTGTGAAGAAAGTATGACCAAATTTTTGGCGTTTTGAGCATACTGCCTAAAACTAAAAAGTAGAGGAAGACATGAATTAAAGTGACATAACCATCCATTCGTTCATAGTTACTCCAAAAAGCAGTGTTGATACTAACAGCCTGAAGGTTAGCAATGAACATCACTCCCATAAAGATACTAAAAGCACCCAAAATCCAAGACCAGCGTGGCCGGTATTGCACATCATACATAGCCAATGCCACCCAACTCAAAAAAATCACTTCAACAATTATTCTAAAGGCGAAATTCTTACCGGTGATGTAAGGAAAGAAAAAATTACTTTCTACGTATAGTGTTAAAAATGGAATTATAAACAAACCTCCAAGTACCAGCCATTTTAATGTATCTTTCATATGCGCATCAATATACCACATTCGTAATATACTTTATAATTACCGATTTTATTGATTGGGGTGGCTATGGTGTTGGCTGTGTGGAGAAAGACGCGGATTGCTTCACTATCGTTCGCAAAGACGGTGGACGGTGACGACGTGGATTGCCGCGCTTTCCCTTAACAGGGACTGTACACCTTGTCGCTCTTTTTACAAAAGAGCAGGCAAGGTCTTGCGAAAGTCCACTGGACTTTCTCACTCGCAAAGACGACGTTTTCGTCATTGCAAGGAATGAGCTGGCAAGCGTGAAAAAGTGACTTAATGTTGTGTAAAATAATAAGCGTAGCGACTATATTTTTCATACATAGAATTTTTTATCCTTAATAAAAATTCTTGCACTTTGCAGCCAACTTGAGCTGGTTTGTAACCGCCTTTAGCTGCGAGCGAAGCGTGGCAGGAAACAAATTAGCCAACTAGTGGACAGTCCCTGTATTAGTATACAGATTTCACTCACTCGGTCATAAAAACAAAACTACACTACGTTACGTCTTGTTTTTGCGACACTCATTCGTTTATTTGTAGGGGATGACGTGGCGATCCACACCACCACCGTCTTTGCGAGGAGCTTGTGACGTGGCCTGCCTGCGCAGGCAGGCAATCCATGGTAACGACATGAACAACTTCATCTTGAATCACAAAAAATCACTCAGGGACGGATGGCTTCTTTGTTAGCTACAGACAAAGAAACGCTCCCTGTAATTGAGTCTCCGGCTTCACCAGCAAACAAACCTTGTTCAACACTATCACGATAGGCCAAACGATAAACTTCTGGATCTTCATGCAGTCTATTTTCAACTACATGAAGAGCAGTCGCAGCTAATTGTTTGCGCAACATAAAATCATTAAGGAGTTGGGATATTTTTTTTGATAATCCTTCACTGTCACCACCATCATACAATAGTGCCGACTCCCCATCGACAAATAAATCACTTCGTAAGGAAGTTTTAGACGCAATCACTGGTGTACCAGCAGCAGCGGCACGAATAACCACATCGTCCCCTACACTATCATCATCGCTCACTATCACAGTATCAGCCGTTTTAAAGTAAGAAGTGACATCATCAACGTTTCGCTCAAACACCACCTGCTCTTTGACACCGAGTATCTCTGTCCGTTTCTCAAACTCACTCCGGGCTGGACCATCACCAATAATAATCAAACCGATATGCGGACTATGCAGAATAAAACGGGCAGCATCAATAACCTGGTATGCAGTACTATTGTGAGTGAGAGCCCCGAAATAAACCATGATAAAAACAAACCGTGGGTATTTATCTTTGAGAGTAAGACCAGAAACCTTGGTATCAGTGATACTTTGATAATTATTAAATCTAGGAAGCGTAGCTACATCTGGTACGTGCAGATAAAGACGTTCAATGATTTTTTGAATCTGATTGGTAGATGTTCTGATACTGAGGAAACGTTTGGTAAGATAATGGGCCAGACGCAAACGCCATTTAGCATGTGGATTCCTTATTAAAAATGACGGGGTAGTAAAATCTTCTAGGACGTGCAATTGGGTTGGTCTTTGATAGTGCCTACCTATTATTCTGGCTACCAAAGCACTTTCATAAGCATCACGCGCCACAATCAAATCGGGACGAAAACCATCAGCAAAAAATAATTGCTCTTTTATTAGTTTAATAGCCACTATTGGCGTCCACCACCAATGACGAGCCGAAGCCACATATAACCAAACATTGGGTGCCACTCTCAAAACCGGGTTTTTGTTTTTAATTCCCTCTTGCAAAATCACAATATGAACTTCATCAAAAACTAGAGAGAGGTCCAAATAGCCATCTAAAGTTTGTTGGGTTTGGTTTAATAATGTGGTGTCTTGAGAAATAAATAGTAATCTAGTGGTTGTACGACTAGAAACAGCTTGATACTGCGAAGAACCCTCTCTGGCATTCTTGACAGATACTTGATTGTCAACTTTTTGTGAAGCATGAATATCATTTTTCAAGACATACTCAAGTACATCTTTTTGATGCTTAACATCATCGTACTTTGAAAGATCTACACGTTCCATATCTCTTATGACAATGATTATACAGTGGAGTTAATTAAATTACATTAAGGGTTATCAATTGTTTGAATAAACTTTTTACAAGGTGATGACGTTGATTGCTTCCTGCCGCGCTTCGCTCGCAGCTAAAGGCGGACTTGCAAAGACGGACGGTTGCGGGACGGAGACGCGAAGCGTCTTTGCGAGTGAGAAAGCATGGGTGAGAAAGTCCAGTGGACTTTCGCAAGAGGTTGCCTGCTAATTTGCAAAAATAGTGACAACCTGAACTGACGCCTGTATAGAAGGCTTTCGCAAGACCTTGCCAGCTCTTTTGTAAAAAGAGCGATAAGGTGTTCAGTCCCTGTTAAGGGACTGAAGCGCCGCGGAATGACGTGGCAATCCATGAACGACGACGTGGATCGCTTCGTGCGCTCGCGAAGACGACTAAAACTTTAGTTTCAGTCGTCGACAGTCAGCTACGCTGACCGTCTTTGCGAGGAGCTTGCGACGTGGCAATCCACGTCCACTTAAACACAACCACAGCTAACACTAAATAATCTGCAAAAGTGCGCTAGCCAGCTTTTCTGAATCGTGTCTAATCAAACTTCTTTTTAATGTATCACCAGCTATGGTGGCCACCGCTTCGGTAGACACTAAATCCGAACACACTAAAATACCTGATTCTCCGGTGCAGTCGTTTTCAATCGGATGGTTCCCTTCCTCGGCGTAACGCGCCAACAAATCATCCGGGAAACTAGAATTATTGATTAAAATAAAATCAGGTGTCCGTTTAGTATAGCGAGAAATTTCAGCCACATGCTCGCTTGCCTGCATTCCAACCGTCTGTCCTAGACGAGACATCAAGTTACAAATATAAACTAATTTGGCTTTTGAATTGGTCAGAGCAGTGACAAAACCATCAACCACACAATTAGCCAAGATACTGGTATATAAATCCCCCGGGCCGAGAATAATCATGTCGGCCTCAGTAATGGCAGTGGTGGCCACTGGATTGATAGTGGCTGACGGAGTTAATGACAATTTAGTAATGCGACTAGTGTGCCGTGACTCTGGTGGCTCATCAATCTCATGCTCACCTACCACCACCAAGCCGTCGTCGTAAGTGGCTTGAAGATTAACATTATCAGTCGTGACCGGTACCACACGGCCACGCACCCGCAAAATTCGTGAAGCAGCATCAATCGCAGCCACTTCACTGCCTAAAATATCAGTCAGGGCCGTCAGTAACAAATTGCCAAAATTGTGTCCATTAAGCCCTTTACCTTTACTAAAGCGATAAAGAAATAGTTCGCGCAATAATTCATCATGCGAATCAACATCAGCCGATAGCGCCACCAAGGCCATCCGCGCATCACCAACCGGTAGCTGTCCAAACTCATCCCGCAGTCGTCCAGTAGAACCGCCCGAATCCGCCATCGTCACGATAGCTGTAATATCTAACTTATCCGCATAACGCTTTAAGCCCCGCAATAAAGTATGAGTCCCCGTCCCCCCACCAACCACCACAATTTTCTTTTTCTTACTCTGAGACATATAATATATATGAATATAACAAGCGTAAAAGTAAAAAAGATACAGACCAATCTACCAACGAGACTCTACCCAACCATTTCTAGCTTGCTATACTTACAGCCATGTTAAAACGACTTTCCAGGATCCCACGAGTGATCAGGCGCGATGGCCTCTGGTACACAATCAAACGATCAGTCGCTTGGTTTATTAGTCACACCCCCTTGGCTTATCATGCATCATTTCTTTATTATCAGGATACCAGATTAGTGTTTGCGCCGAGCATGCTCACCTACCGAATCTTCGCCGACAGGAAGACCCGAAGTGGCGACATCAAAGCAATGGAAGAAAATATCAAAACTGGCGACATAGTAATCGATATTGGCGCTAACGCCGGCACTTTTACTATTATCGCCGCTAAATTGGCCGGTCATAGTGGCCGAGTCACGGCCTTTGAGCCCTCACCAAAATTTTCCAAAATTATTCAAAGCAACATTAATGTCAATAAATTTAACGACTTTGTTACTGTCCACCAGGTAGCCATGGGTGCTACACCTGGAACAGTTTATTTAAACGAAATGGTTGCTGACGATACTACAAATTATGTTAGCGGTTCGGGTACGTCAGTTCCGCAAGCTACACTTGATAGTTTTACGAAAAATATTGACGTCATTGATCTAATAAAGATTGATGCCGAGGGTTCAGAGTTAGAGGTTCTAAAAGGAGCCGAGGAGTCTCTCTGTAAAACTAGAATCCTTCTTTTTGAGATATGCAATAAAACCTTAAATCGAAATCGAGTCAACGTGGAGGAACTTTATCAAATGCTAATTAAAAATTTCAATCTTTATTACAAACACGGCAAAGCCCCTTTTATACTTGATCCTAAAGAAGACTATAATACAGATCTTATCGGTTATTCAAAACATATATGACAATAAAAAAATTTTTAATAAAACTATGGAATTGGTTTGGAGTAATGTTTACAACTAGCACGCTAGAAGGACCGTTTCTTTATTTTCAGAGGGTTTATTTCTTACTCACCTTTACATCACTAGTGGGCATTTTTCATACTCCTACTGGTAAGAAATTGCGCGCATATATTGAACGCCACAGTGACAAAGAAGCAGTCATTAAAAATTCTCTAGGAATTTTTTCAGTCAATGGAAAAAATGACTCACTCACAAAATCCATCACTTCATTTGAATACGGTCACCAGGCTTGGCTGGATAAGGCCAGCACTAAAAATATTTTTTTGGACATCGGCGCTAATATTGGTTTCTACAGCATTCTGGCACTTAAGAAATACGGCTACAGTGAATCCTATGCTTTTGAACCGAATCCCGATACCTTTGAACGACTAAGTAAGAACGTTACTTTAAATGAACTCATGGATAAAGTTCACCTAATACCAGCTGGCTTAAGTGACAAAAACAGTACTGCTAAACTCGGGACTAAGGACGTTCACACTGGGGCTAGTTCATTTGTACTCGATGGCTTCAAACACATTGACCATACTATTGACGTGCCGACACGTACTCTGATGTCAGTGGTTGGAGAATATAATATTGATGCCGAACAAATTAGTTTTATAAAAATTGATGTTGAGGGTTATGAATATCCGGTACTGCTTGGCATGAAGGAAATATTCCCCAGACTAGCTCTTGGCACCTGCTTATTTATAGAGATTCATCCGCATGCTAAAGATGCTGAAGCCACTAAAACACTATTGGCAGAAGCCGGCTTTAATTGCATCGCCAGCACCAAACAACATAATTTCCTTTACCAAAAGTAATTTAATCTGCTAAATAAAAAGTATCTTTACCGACCTCTAATTTGTTATAGCTTGGTATACTTAATTAAATATGCGTCAAATTATCAAGAAATTTCTCGCCTTTAGCGAACGCTACACTAAGACCGATATGACCTACCTCGCCAAGGGCGGCTTTTGGATAAGTATTAGCTACTCCATTCAGATCATATCTGGCTTAATATTGACTGTGGCTTTAGCTAATCTATTGCCAAAAAATGTCCTAGGGACATACCAATACATCTTGGCTCTAGCTGGTATTCTCAGTGTTCTCACCCTTTCTGGAGCCAGCAAGGCCATAGTAAGCGCAGTGGCACGGGGGGACGACGGCGCTTTCCTGAGTAGTGTGCGTACGGTCTTAAAATGGAACATCATAATTTTACTTTCAAGTCTTTCGGTCTCATGCTATTACTATCTAAACGGAAACACTGAGTTGGGGACAGCATTTCTAATCGTTGCATTTTTTGCTCCATTGATTGAAGCATTTAAACTCTATCAATCATATCTTCAAGGAAAAGAGGCCTTCAAAGATGGTGTGACATTGGGTGCCTGGCGCAAGCCACTTCCTCTTATTGCCATGATCATTGGCCTCTACTTTACTGACAATGTAGTTTACTTAATATTCGTTTATTTCTTCACTAACGCCGTATCAAATATTTGGGTCTATTTTTTAGTCATCCGAAAATACCACCCTCCGATAAAGGCAAAAGAAGATGTTCTCTCATACAGCAAACACTTGAGCATCCTCGTGATAATTGGCAAATTGGCCTCACATGCCGACAAACTAATTCTCTGGCAATTCATTGGTCCTGTGGCGGTGGCGTCTTTTACTATCGCGCAGTTAGCTACCAAATATTCTGGTGGGGCATTAAATGCTCTGGCTACAATAGTTTTACCGAAGTTGTCCAGACGTGACTTAGCAACTCTCCAACAGACCCTTCCCCGTAAAGTTTTCTTTTTTACTCTAGCAATGAGTGTCGGAGCTATAATCTACATCCTAGTCATTCCTTTTATATTTGATATTATTTTCCCTCAATACAAAGAATCAATTCTAATTGCCCAGCTATTAGCTGTGAGTTTGGTATTTCTGCCCAGGAGCATTTATACTAAGGCCTTAATTGCGCACCAACAAGTCAGATATCAGTATTATTTAAGTATCTCAATGCTTGTCTTAAGTATTATCGCCATGCTAGTACTAATACCAATTTTTGGCATCCTCGGGGCTGCCTACGCCACCATAATAAGTGAACTAGTTTCAGCTATCGTTAGTTATAGTTTATTCAAGCGTGCCAAAAGTGTTTGACCGTGAAGCTTAGGATTATAATATTCATCAAACAACTTTTTGCCGGCCAAAGCTATCTTTTGCCTTTCGTCCTTATGAGCTAAGTAGTAGCGAATCTTCTCTACCATGTCATCTAAATCATTAAAAGCGACATAGTGCACGTTTTCCTCGAGCGGTATAATTAAATCTAAATCGCGAATAGAAGGACCTGACATCATAAACGCACCAAGGTATAGCAATTCTTGATGCCTAAAGGTGTACTGCCCTATACCATCGAGTGCTAAATTAATTTTGGCTTGGCAAAGTGAATCACGATAATCCTTAACCTTAAAACGGGGGGCCGCTAATTCGGAAGGAATAGGTGCTTTTGTATAAGGATTTGGCTGCAAACCACCAACAGTAGAAAATCCTTCTGCTTTCACACGAGCCCAGACATCTTGTCTGATGGTGTGGCCGGCGGCATCGGCACCGGAAAAACCAACCTCGAAACAAGTTTCATTTATATGACAAATAGATACAGTGGGGTGCAAATAAGAATATATTCTTGCTAATATATTCTCTCCTGGTGAATGTACAAACGGACAACTAATCATTGTTGGGACAATTTTAATACGATTGGTTTCTGTCAAATTATACAAATCTCGATTACGAAATGGCTCCCTTTTAAAAATTAATGTCATAGCATCAAGTACTTCAACAGGTGGTAAATATTCAGCTTGTGCAGCACCAATAAATATAGCCTTTCGGGAAATTGGATAATTTACCAATGCTCTCAAAATTGCCTGACCACGATCATTATCCGTAGTATAACTACTCTGTTTCCAATTAATTAATACCCAATCGTAATTAACTGAGGGTTTGTACTTTAATACGTCTTTTAGACTAACCTCAGTAATGTTGACCATTGAATGAAGTGCGCTTTCAAAAAAACCATCTTGATCATGAAAATAGAGATGATCTTGAATGTGATGATAAATAGTCTTAACTAAACTATCAGAGGGTTTATCACGCTTTATATAGAGCACATTCATAATTATCCCTTATTTTTGAAAGTTACCAAGTAGCTCTCAATGATACGGTTGGTGGCAGTATGATCAATTGTCTTATTAATGTGTTGTTCAAATAAGTATTCAGACAAGAGTGAGGTGAAGCGGCTAATGATCGGTATGCGGAATACGACCGGATAAAAATGAATATCAGAAAAGCCGTGTTGCTCTAAGTATTGTTTCATTTCCGGCATCGCAATCTGACCTTGATGTAGTGGCTCTGTGGTTTTGCGCACCCCTTGTTTCGGGTTCTTGGTCACAATGATACCAGTTCCCCCAACAGCAATAATGGTTGCTAATTTAGTAAAAAAAGCCACTTTGTCTTCCAGATACTCCACTGCCCGAGAGGAGAAGAACAGATCATATGCCTTCCTCGGTTCGTACTTCATAATATCGGACACCTGATACCGTACGTTGCCGCTCTCGCGCATTTCTAACCTAAACTGTTCATGCATAGCCTCCGAAACGTCTACCAGATCAAACTCGGCGGCACGATTGGCACGATACAAGAGGCGCGTCCAAGTCCCTGGTCCCGGTCCCAGTTCAAGACAGGATGTGAATGATACCCCGTCAAGGTGTTCCTTTATTGATAAATAGGTCATATAGTATTCAGCCCGATTACGCGGCCTAATTGACCAACGATTAAACTCGTAATCATTTTTATACTGCCCTTGTGGAATTGAACTGTTGTAATTTGTGCCTATGTCTTTGTTTTTGAGAGAATACATATTTTTGTGACTGGTTGATTATTTCAGATTTAAAATAAAAGTAAAGGAACGAGGGTAACCGACATCACTTAAAAACGCCGGGGAGACGAGACGACAGTTCAGTGATGAGTCTGGTCACATTTTCCCCCATAGATTCTTCGGCATTTAACCTCAATACCATTCCTGATGGATTTTGTATTTGACTAAAATGATATTCGTAATAAAGAGCGAATGAATTTAAGATTTCATCAGCGCGGTTGGCTGTAAATGTCATAATCGTGTCGTTATTTTTGGCCCTTCCCTGACACCTTTCGTATGACAAGGCTGGAGAAATGTCCAGATAGACATAAAGCGCCGGCGAAATAGCAACGCGTTGCAAGAATTTATGCACTCGTTCTTTAGGGATTTTCTGTTGTATCGACAGCCAAATAGCCGACGTCACCGGCCCTTGGTCATAAATGACGAGTGTGGTTGGATTAATCATTCGTACTTGGTGAAGCGCAATATACTCCGAATAAGAACGCAGAAATGGCCGTGAGATGATACCCGAAAGACCAAAACATCGCCAACCAGCTGTGAGATATGGAATCCCAAAGCGTAAACTGAGGGAGTATGCTAGTAGGATTTTCTTTCCCAATGATTTAGTTGAAAAAAATGGTTGTCTCGTAACGACTGACTCTGGCTCCCGAACGTGTGCCAAAAGCTCAGTCACCAACGTTGTCTTCCCTGATCCGGGCAAGCCAACACATTCAACATATAATGGTGGAGGGTAGTTAGACATGACGAGAAGTGATAAAAAGTTCTTTATACTGTTTGATTATAGTAGATACCGCGTAATTATCAGCACGCGCTGATATAAGTTCAGGCGAGAACGGCGTGGCCAGAATTCGATCTACAGCAGTAGCAAATGCCTGTATGTCACCAATAGGGACGAGCTCCCCATAACGACCACCCTCGAGGATATCACGCGGGCCGGTTGGACAATCATAACTGACGACGGGTGTTTGACACGCCATGGCTTCCACAATTACATTTCCAAAACCTTCCCACTTTGAGGTTAGTAAAAATACATCCGAGGCGACAAAATATGGATATGGATTATCAATAAATCCCATCAGAGTCACCTTATCTTTTATATCATGCTTTGTGATTAATGCTTCTAAAATTGGTCGTTCACTGCCTTCACCAATAATATATAAATGAGCTGCTGGATATTTGTCGAGAATCAACAGAAACACCAAAATGCTATCTGTAAAATTCTTTTGGGGTGTCAATCGCCCACAAGCGATGAGCGCTGGGTGTATGAGAGGTACTATCGGCACAGTACTTTGCAACCGTACTTGCACCACATCAATTGGATTCGGAATGACAACTATTTTTGCTGGTTTAAGACTAAGAACTTTAACCACATCTTGCGCCATCGCTTGATTAAGCGCCACCACCTGGTCACAAGCTCGTAAAGCTTGAGCAAAGAGCCACACCGAGAAGCTTTCCATCTTTTTTAAGGTGATGCTAACTGGGTTTTCAAGCCGGCACACCCATTGGACTGATTTGCGCCAGAACAATTGTACAATAAAAAAGCTGATGCTGGCTTGCATGGTCGTAAGCACCACATCAGGACGCTCACGCTTGCATAACCAAAATAGACTAAAAAGCGACTGTCTGGCACGGATAGACTGCAGATCAATTAGTCGCACAGTTGGCGGTACTTGGGTAAGAAGCGGTCCTCTGCCAGAAAACACCACTAAAGTCACCTCAAATTCAACATGGTAGTTATTGTGTAAATGGGTGGCGAGGCTAATAAACACCCGTTCGGCACCCCCGCCGGCAAAACTCGGAATTATAAGAAAAACTTTTTTCATGTATTAATTAAACTGGGTTAAAATTATCAAGGGTGGATAGGTTCGATAAAAGTAGCAAGGATGATATTATGGTGAGCATATGTCTAAAATCATCATTCCCAAGCAAGCCATTACCTACATTATACTGCAAAGAACAGAATACCTGACTAATAATGCAACCTATACTAATCTAGGCAAATTAGCCAAGCGACTGCCAGTGGGCCAGTCGATTCTACTTAAACTTCAAGCATCGATATTTGGCGGCAGTGTCGCCCGAGCCTTCGAGGCAGATATAAAACGTGACTACGATAATATTAATGGCTATTTACCAGCCAATGCTACCAGACTTCTTGATATTGGTTCCGGTATCGGAGGGATAGATATTTTCCTCAGTCGCCACTATGCGCATAAAATTGAAGTTAACTTGCTTGACAAAACCAAAGTGGAGGAAACTATTTACTATGGTTTTGAAGATTCTACCCCCTTCTATAACTCACTTGAAATTGCAAAAGATACATTATTGGCAAGCGGTGTTCCGACGGAACATATTATCTTGCACGATGCCGACATTCCAACTAACTGTTTTGGTCCAAATAAATACGATCTCATTACCTCATTTATTTCTTGGGGATTTCACTACCCGGTCAGTACCTATATTGAACCAGTTAAGAAATCCTTGACTGATAACGGCGTCCTTATTATCGACGTCCGCAAAGAATCTGGCGGACTGGAAGAAATTAAGAAGCACTTCGCTGACGTACAAATTATTTTTGAAGAAGGAAAACTGATGCGACTGCGCGCTTCAGAAGTGTCTGCCTGATTATCTAATTACTCAAGTGATTCTGTAGACAACGAAGTGACCGGTTTCTGAAAAAGAAAATTTTGTAGACTAGAGGCAATTGCTGACGTGTCAACATCGGCGACCAGATGTGCTCCTCCTTCCCCATCAAGCCTGTATGCTAAATATCCTCGCTCCAATAAAAATGCTACAGCGGGCTCTGAATGGTCAGCCCCCTTCTTGCCTGACCACACCTCCATTGCTATTGTCGGCTGATAAGTTTCAAGCAATTGAACCGCGCCCTTAAGAACATTTATTTCCGCCCCTTCAACATCGAGCTTCATGATAGTTGGCACCGGATGATTCGTTATATACGTATCTAGCGTTTGGCTATTAACTCTCGTCTTTGTATAGTGACGTCGCCAGGATTTTGTCACATCGGCCTTGGTCGTACCCGTACCACTTGACCCATTGTCAACTTCCCGGTAGAAATCAAGTGTCCCGTTATTATCTGAAACGGCGCAATTATTCAACACCACTGGCGGTACTACTGCCATATTTCGCGCTACATACGAAAATACTCGCTCGTTTGGTTCAAATAGATGGCAGGAACCAGAAGTAATAATTTCCTTAGACAAATGTGTGTAGAAACCATAATTAGCGCCAATATCGTAAAATACATCGTCGACTTTCAAATGCTTGATTAAATATTTTATTAACGGCAATTCTTTCTTACTTAAACATCCAAAATAATAAAGATTACTGATAGCGATATCATTAAATGGTACAGTAATTTTTTCTCCCCAAAACAAAGTGACGGTCTTTTTAATCGGCAGGTTCAATAATTTACAAATAAAAAAAATAACGTACTTGTAGTGAAGTTGAAATAGACGCCGAAATTTTTTCTCCCAAAAACTACCGGCTACACTAGAGTATGCCAACACCCTACGTTCAGTCGCTAGTATTTTTTCCAAAAGGACGGGGGCAGGGGTGTTCATATATAGTTGGATATGTGGCTCATTATTGCACAATGGTTACCATTTATAAAAGATTGTGCAGCAATAATTAAGCATCAGTAGAGACTGGCGACAATATCTCGACTAGTTTTTGCTCCCATAAATCAGGTGAAAAACGCCGATCAAATAGCTCGATGCTGGCGTCTTGCCATACCTTAGTTTGATTCATGGCTTCGGTCATCGCCGTTAAAGTATCGCTGGATAAAGTTTCATAAAAATGCTCGTCCTGCTGGTATTTGGCAGTAAATTCATCTCGCGGAATTGTTACACAATCAATTGTGGGAACCCCATTTAATAGAGTTTTTTTAAGAAAAGGGTGCGAAAGTAGCCGTCCATTCACATCATTTTTGACCATTTCTGGAGTAGCGTATGAATCTGTGGTAATAATACCCATGCCAAAAGAGAGTGCTTCCAATATCACCACCCCGAGTGTCTCCAAAATTGATGGAAAAACAAAAATATCTGACTCGGGATACAATTTGGTAAATAACACCTCTCGGGGTTGTGGTGGCAAGAAAATAATCCGCTTATCATAAGCATAAGCTGATTTCACTTCCTCGGGCACAGGCGCTACTATAGTTAACTGAGCATTTTCATTAGGCAGGGCGGCAAAAGCCTTAAGTAACTCTGGTCCTCCTTTGCGTCTAAATCCCAAACCCACAAACAGAAATCTGACTATCCCATCTCCTGGCCGTTTATTGTAGAGATAATTTTTATCCATAAACGGTGGTAGAACCTTACTTTTTTCCGCAAATTCTGGTCCAATCAATTCCAAGGTATGATTACGGGCTGTCTCGGACAAGTAGGTAATATAATTTGCTCGCCGTAATTTTCGTTTAATGGCCAGTAGCCGCCAGTTGAAAAAACGCTGGCTGTAATAACTTAATACAAATGGATTATCTAGTTCTATCACAAACGGCTGGTTGGTCATCTTTGGAAAAGCGCCCCACATATAGAGCAAATCTGCAGTTTCTGCCCCCGGCACCGCTTGATGATTAATGAGTGGAAACAATCTTACAAATTGCTTCAATTTGACCATAATCGAAAACCGAGCAGTTTTATATGAAGCCGAGCGAGCCAGTGATGTCTGCTGTTTTACTGCCGGCAAGATTGGGGTACAAACGCGACTAGCATGTCTAGCTGTGTCCCACATTCGCTCGCGACTGCTAGTCCGCACATTGAAATAAACCGATTTAAAAATTTTTGTCATTATAAATCAGTTATCTTTCTTTAATAATTAATTGCTCCCAAGCATCCACTGTTTTTAATATAGAATAAGTATTTTTTGCAGCGGTTACTGCTTTAATATTTTTGGTCAGTGGCTTATGTAATAGCTTTATAACTTCTTGTGCTAATTGTTGCTCAGCGACTGACAACGAAATCGTCTTAGAATCAAACCAAATAGTATCATTTTCAAGCGGGACTGTTAAAACACCCAGATCAGTTTCGTGTGGAAAAGCTATTGTATTAGTAATGGATAAACCAGGGGCAATAATCTCTCGTGGACCACTGATACAATCGGGTGACACGATTGGTAGTCCAACCGCCAATGCTTCAAGCATGGTATTTGGCATTCCCTCCCATAATGAACTGAACGCAAATACGTCAGCCGCCGCCAGGAATTGATAGACATTTTCATGTTTTCCAATTAGAAAAACTGAATCGGAAAGACCGCAATCACTAATTAGTTGCTCCAGCTTCTCGCGGTATTCACCTTCTCCTAAAATAACTAGTTTGGCTTGCGGGTGAGCCTGCCTTACCTCCACAAAAGCCCGGATCAGATGCCACTGTCCTTTTTGGTGTATTAACCGGCCGATTGATATGCAAATTGGATGACTGGAAAATAGTGGTGCGTATTCCGTTGGTAACGGTATCTGGGCTTTTTCGGAAATCATCTCTATATCAAGTGGATTATAAATGGTTACAATATTTTTTAAATGAAACTGGGTTTTTAATATCTCTTCGACAGCCTTGGTCACACTGACAACTTTTTTCGCAAATGGGTAAAGCAAGCGGGTTGCCAATTTAAATAACCATTCGCGTTTCTCGATGTTATTGCGAACTGAAGCAATCACTGGCAGACTCCACCTAAATAATATTTTAGAGACTAGAAGCTGAAAATTTGCTTCCTCTAAAAACGAAACGGTCAATTCAATCTTGTGCTTTTTAACGTAGCGATAGATCTTCCAAACATGGGCGGGTATCAGTAGCGCTTTATGGAATCGACTTTTTGGTTGATCATGGAAACTGGCCAGGATACCTGAAAATGGATAGGTCTGAGGAGCTTCATAAAACGTCAGCAAATGCACCTCGTGTCCCCGACGAGTCAATTCTGACCCTATGGTAGCAGCAACCTTTTCCGCCCCACCGCCAATTGCCAGAGTGCCGATCACGATTAAAACCCTTTTTTTAGTATTTTGTTTGACTTCATCTTTTGACATTACACTATAGTACCAAATTGGCCCAGAAAATGTTGCGCGTGGTATGGATTGTGGTTTGACGTGGATTGCCACCTGCCGCGCTTCGCTCGCAACTAAAGGCGGGTTCGCCTGTCTGCGCAGGCAGGCAAAGACGGTGGACGGTGACGACGTGGATTGCCGCGCTCCGCTCGCAAAGACGTTGCGTTTTCGTCTTCGCGAGGAGGTAGCCCGCAGGCGTGAAAAAGTGACTCAATGTTGTGTAAAATAATAAGCGTAGCGACTATATTTTTCATACATAGAATTTTTTATCCTTAATAAAAATTCTTGCACTTTGCAGCCAACTTGAGCTGGTTTGTACCCGCCTTTAGCTGCGAGCGAAGCGCGGCAGGAAACAAATTAGCCAACTAGTGGACAGTCCCTGTATTAGCATACAGATTTCACTCACTCGGTCATAAAAATAAAACTACACTACGTTACGTCTTATTTTTACGACACTCGTTCGTTTATCTGTAGGGGAGGACGCGGCAATCCACGATAGTGAACGGCGTGGATTGCTTCGCTGCGACTCGCAATACCCATTAAAGGGAATCGTCAAATTATTCGGTTAGGAAAGCTGACCTTGGCACTATCATAAGACACTCCATCACGGAGTAGACAATACATCGTCCGTACTAATTTCCGAGCAATAATCACAACAGCTTCTTTATGACCACGACCACCGGCCTTTAGT
>Ga0210050_1001207_pt1 | contig 28962 bp, 22 predicted proteins | sample CryGey132114_all_FD_185463 | JGI IMG/M metagenome (GOLD analysis project Ga0210050, IMG submission 185463) | Groundwater microbial communities from aquifer - Crystal Geyser CG22_combo_CG10-13_8/21/14_all (SPAdes) (version 2) | ecosystem: Environmental > Aquatic > Deep subsurface > Groundwater ... | reverse complement strand
GGCCGTGCCATTTACGCCCAACGAAAATGTACCGTTGAACCGGTCTTTGGCATCATTAAAGCGGTGTTGGGCTTCCGCCAGTTCCTGCTACGCGGGGTAGAGTCCGTCCGTGGCGAATGGAATCTGGTCTGCATTGCCTGGAATCTGAAGCGGTTACACGTTCTGGCGGCATAAAACCCGCGGGCACTCTTTTTTTCGGTGTCAGAACAGCTCAACAAGAAAAAGCCGGGGCAAAAACGAGTTATTTCCGTTAATTTCGAGCATCACCGTTTCAATGTTGTCGGATTTGATTTGCTGGTGGTAGCGAAGTCCGACAGGCTGCTAGAACACCAAAGCCGAAAGGCTGTTAAGACATATCTTAAGTCTGCATCAGTTAAGGTAGCATTAGGTTCTAGAACACCAAAGCCGAAAGGCTGTTAAGACTTTTCTCTTTCGCTTCCTCCGCCGCTGATGCACGGTTCTAGAACACCAAAGCCGAAAGGCTGTTAAGACCAATCGCGTGGGTTGTGCTCGCAAACCCTTTGCCAGTTCTAGAACACCAAAGCCGAAAGGCTGTTAAGACATTGCTCTGGATACAAGGTACATCTTGTATTGCTGTTCTAGAACACCAAAGCCGAAAGGCTGTTAAGACTTTTCTCTTTCGCTTCCTCCGCCGCTGATGCACGGTTCTAGAACACCAAAGCCGAAAGGCTGTTAAGACATCAAGCACCTTATGCAGCCGATGAAAGAGGTTGTTCTAGAACACCAAAGCCGAAAGGCTGTTAAGACTCTTGTAATTACTCTATATCTCCTCATTGCTTCTGTTCTAGAACACCAAAGCCGAAAGGCTGTTAAGACATAAAGTTCTTTTGCTACCCAATCCTGACCAAAAGTTCTAGAACACCAAAGCCGAAAGGCTGTTAAGACTCAATGGCCACATCGACCAACTTAGAATAGCCCTGTTCTAGAACACCAAAGCCGAAAGGCTGTTAAGACACGTATTTCAACGCATAGCCGTTTTCTTTAACCGTTCTAGAACACCAAAGCCGAAAGGCTGTTAAGACGGCCACTCCCTTTGTCACGCCCTTAATGACTCTGTTCTAGAACACCAAAGCCGAAAGGCTGTTAAGACTCCACGCCCTAGACGAAGCTGTTTAAGCATATCCCGTTCTAGAACACCAAAGCCGAAAGGCTGTTAAGACCCCATTTACGTACAAACAATCCTTGTTTTTTGGGTTCTAGAACACCAAAGCCGAAAGGCTGTTAAGACTTGATTTGATCTATGTGCATATTCTTGCCCTAAAGCCCCATAAATTACTTTTTTAAACTGCCAACTTACTTTCGATGAAATAACCGCCTATAGATTTTTTAAATATCCCATTTATTATCAATTTCAAGCAACCCATCCTTTGCTGAATTAAAGTACCCGGTGTTTTTAGAAAAAAGCCACTAAAATTTAGTGGCTCTCGTTAAAGTAAAAATTAACGTCTTTTTTTACGCATTGATTCGCCTGCCATTTCAATCCTGATAGATCCGTTTGCAATGCGATCCAAAATACTATCTGCCGCTGTTGGATTGCCAGATGCGAGGTACTCATGCCACTTAGATACAGGAAGTTGGCTTGTAATGATTGTTGATTTTGAATCAGAGCGGCTATCAATGACTTCTAACAAGTCTCCTCGACCTTGCTGATCAATCTGAGAAATACCCAAGTCATCCAAAATAAGTAAATCAAACTTATTCAACTCTGACAACTTCTTGTGAAAAGTACCATCTGCATGTGAAAGCTTGAATTCCTCTAGCATAATTGGAAGTCTCTGAAAAAAAGCCTTCATTCCATTTCTACAGGCTTGATGCGCCAATGCGCAAGCAAGCCATGTTTTTCCTGTTCCTGTAGCGCCTGTAACAACTAAATTGAGATGGTTTTTAATCCATTCTGAATCTCTAAGCCCTTCGATTAGATCTCGCTTAATCCCTCTGTCTGAACTGTAATCGATGTCCTCTAAGACAGCCCCTCGATATTTCAGCTTTGCCTTAGTCAATGCAGTGTTATAACGGGTATTCTCTCGGCGTGTGTACTCACGATCAATGAGGATTCCAATCCTTTCTTCAAAAGACATGTTCGCATACATGGCAGATTCTTTTTGCTCTTGATAAGCTCCAGCCATTCCAAGTAAGCGCATAGCTTTCATTTTTTCTTGCGTTTGATTATCTAACATTTATATATTTCCTGTCTTATTCGTAATAACGAGAGCCACGAACATTTTCGTGTTCAAAGTTTGCATCTTGGTTCGTTTCAGTTGTCGAAGACAACAACATATCTAAGTTGTTTTTAAGCACTGATTCCACTGCTTCAATTTTGTTTCCACGAGCTTGCGTTACTATTTTGCAAGCAGCTTCCAAACGCTCTTCTCCATATGCTTTATACAAATCTTTAAACCTCTCAGAATTTCGATAATTGAACGAATAATTTCTAGTGTTTTGAATCATCTTTTCTGCAAATTGCAGGGCGTTATCTCCAATTGTTGCAGCCCAATCAAGTAGATCATCGACACTAAAAACATATTTTCTGTGGTTATCAGGCATATGCTCTTTTTGTGTAAATGTTTTTCCTCTTTCATGCGACCAAGCATGGGTAGCAACTCGTTTTCCCTGATGCAAAATTTCAATGGTATTTGATGAGTATAAAGCTTCGACTTGTTTTCTAGCCAATGCATGGGGAACACTGTAGTAGTTACCTTCAACCTCGACATGATAACTATTGTCAACCAGTGCTTTCTTGAACTGTCTGTAAACATAATCAGTAGTTGGTAACGGATTTAAAGCTGGTTTATCTAATCGCTCAAACGCTTCTTTACGATTTCCCGACATTTTTTGAAAAGGCTTAGAATTAACCTCTTCCAAGAGTTCTGAAATCTTAGTGTTTAGCTGTGCAAGGCTGGTAAAAACAAAATTTCGAATTCTAAACATAATCCATCGTTCGATAATCAAGACACCTCCTTCGGCTTTTGATTTATCTTGAGGCTTGTAGGCTCGCGCAGGAAAGATTACTGTTCCAAAGTGTTGGGCCATATCTGCGTAGTCTTGCTGTAGGACAGGGATCTTCCGGCTTGCCTTATCAACCCCCGACTTTAAGTTGTCGCAAACTACAGTTTCAGGCACACCGCCAAAATGTTTGAACATTCTTACGTGAGAGTTAATCCAGTCCTCGCGCTTTTGAGACCATGTCGCCTCAGCGTAGATGTAATTTGAAGCACCAAGAACACCGACGAAAATTTGGGCTTTACGTTGATCAGACTGGGATAACTGAATCGTAATTGTTGGGCCTGCATAATCAACAAACACCTTTTCGCCTGCATAATGGATAATTCTCAAGGAGCGTTTTAACTTCTTTTTATATTCGCGAAAATGTGTGCAGAACCGGCTGTAGCTAAGGCCATTTGGATTATCGGCTAAATATTCTTCATGAAGTGTTTGAAGAGTTGACCCTTTGGCTTTCATTTCCTCTAAAACCAAAGCCATATCAGGAAGTTTCTTTTTTGTAGAATAGGTTGATGCTCGACTTGGGAACAGTACCTGTTGAAGCTCAGAAAGTCCGCTCTCATTGCAAACAGGCCATTTAAGATTCGATTCGCCAAAAAACTGTAAGATTCGACTAACGGTTTTACGATTAACGCCCAAAGACTTAGCAACTTTCCTATTGCTGTATCGTTTGTCAAAATGAAGGCGTAAGATTTCATACGCAGCGCGTATATCAAGCTTTAAATTGCACATAAGTTACCTCTTTTAGGTAAAACAATGCCGTCACAAACAAAACAATGCTGTGATTAGCCTTGAAATAAATCCAGAGATGCAGCACAATTAAAGTGTCGGGTTCGAAACGACAAACTTAATTGCTAAGACTCAAACTGCCCGGTTTGGGTCTTTTGCATTTCTGGCATGAATAAACATTCTTTAATTTTTACTACGCCATTCAAATCTCCTTCTTAAATTCACACAACAGTACATCAATCGACATATCAAGTTTGTCTGCTATTGCCTGCAAAACTCGTTTTGATGTTCTTTCACCACTGCAAACTTGTGAAACAGAGGCAGTTGTTATTCCTAGCTCTCTACTGATTTCAGCTAAAGAGGAGCCCTTCAATCTTAATTGATATTTAATAAATTCTCGTCTTTGAAGAAGGATTCTGTTGGACATTATTGACTTTTAAGTTTATAAATTAAGCTAACTAAATAGATTATAGGATACAAATGGACAATGTCAACTACATTTGACCAACAAAAGATTGCTGGACGTTTCTTGTCAGTTCGCACACATATGAACTTATCTCAAAAAGCATTTGCTGAATCTTTGGGAATTTCCCTAGGCGCAGAACAAAATTACGAACGTGGTGATCGCCAAATTTCAGCAAGTGTGATTTTTTCAGTTTATAAAGTTTATGACATTGACCCTTTGTGGATTTTAGACGGAGAGGAAAGTCAGCCGCGTTTTATGAAAAATCGTGGTGTATTGGATCAAGAAGCTCTAACCCGTGCGGTAAATGATGTACTTAGTGCTATCGAAATGTCGAATAGAATGGTTCCAGTTGAAATCACATCGAAATGTATAAATGTTTTGTATAACGCCTATATAAAAGATTCGGACAGCAAAAGTGCTGTTGAAATGATTAAAGTTTTATTGGAAGTTGCATAATGACAGATGAAGTTACCGACAAAAACAACAACATAATCGCTATTTCAAAATATTTTCAAACGGATGAAAAGAGAGTGCCAAAAGAGAAGGATGTTATATCTGAAATATCTGAACTCATTAGAAGGCATATTCCTGAAAAAACAGAGTTTACTGTTGAAGAGCAAAAATTGATTGAAATTGAGAGTCAATTTAAAGCACAGTTTGGGTTTTCATTAGGAAAAAAAGGTCGACAAGCTTTTTTAAAACTTATCCATCGATATGATTTCAGTAATGAGGAAATAAAGGCAATTAAGCGTATTGGAAGAATTGATTGGGATGGACAGTCACTTAGAGTCAGTATTTCACCCTTTGTGGTGTTACACGGCTTGTTTCAAATTAGTTTAATAGTACTTTTAATTTCAATATTTTTTCTTGCTTTTTTGTTAGCGCCTAACCCTAGCTTAGAAGCGATTATCCTTGTTGCCGTTATTGTTTCAGTTTTAGGTTTTTTGGGGTACTGGACGAAAAATCTTTATTTGAGCCCATATAACTATATTCAAAAAAGACTGAGTTCCCAATCTAAAAAGGAAGCGTTTCTAGCCAAACTTAAGAGGAAGTTAAATTGTTCGTTAGCGTAATTTTATTTTTGAATATTTCGTTAATAAATGTAGCCAAATATTTAACGTTTCGAAGATACTTAGGTTACGGCTGTGAAACATATACTGCCTAGATAAATTGAATAGAAAGCATTTTGAAATTACTGAGCCATAAATTAAATGAACATCGTACAAATTGAAGAAGCTGTTAAAAATCTTGTAACCAACACTGAATCAGGTGATTTAAGTCAATCTGAGTTCATTTATGAGCTTTTATTGGCTTATGGTCATCGTAAACAGTCGGTCACTCGCTTGCGCACTGGTGAGCGTAATTTGGCTCGTGATGAAGCTAATACCGTTTTCTGGAAGCGTCATCTTTATTTCAAGGTGGAAACATCGGCTGAATTACATGGTGTGATTGATGCCATGCGTAAAGAGGCTCGCACAAGCCGTCATAAGATTCGATTTGTCATTGCGACTGACTTTAAGTTGTTCCTTGCTATTGATACCAAAACAGGCGATACGCTGGATATTGAATTTAAGGATTTAGCGAAGAAGTTCGATTTCTTTCTACCTTGGGCTGGAATGGAAAAAGCAGTTTACCAGGGTGAAAACCCAGCGGATGTTAAGGCAGCTGAAAAGTTGGCGAAACTTTTTGATGAAATCAAAGCAGATAACTTTAATGCGACTACGGTTAATGATCCCGCTAAGTTGCATGAGCTAAATGTCTTTCTGTCTCGCTTGCTGTTTTGCTTCTTTGCCGAAGATACCAAAATCTTTGCTGACAATCAGTTCAGTGATGCCATTGCTTCACATACTAGTGACGATGGCTCGGATTTAGCGGACTATCTAAAGCGATTATTTACGGTGCTAAACCAAGCCGAATCAGAACGACCAGGCCTGCCAGATTACCTATCGAGCTTCCCTTATGTAAATGGTAGCTTGTTCAAAAACGATATTCAGATTCCATCATTTAGCCGTAAGTCACGTAAGATTTTGATTGAGTGTGGTGCAGAGCTGGATTGGTCGGATATTAATCCTGATATTTTTGGTTCGATGTTCCAAGCGGTGGTGCATACCGAGAAACGAAGTATTATGGGTCAACACTATACCTCTGTGCCAAACATAATGAATGTCATAGAGCCGTTGTTTTTGAATGATCTCTACGAAGAGTTGGACAAACAGCAAGATAACCAGAAAAAGCTATTAGAACTTCAGCAGCGTATCGGAAAAATCAAACTCTTTGACCCAGCTTGTGGATCGGGAAACTTCTTAATCATTGCATATAAGGAACTCAGAAAGCTTGAAATGGAGATTCTCAAGCGTCTGCAAGAGTTGGAATTTGAAAAATCTGGGCAAATGTTTAAGCCATTTTCAGTCATTCAACTTTCACAGTTTTATGGTATTGAAATTGATGACTTTGCACATGAAGTAGCAATTCTATCGCTTTGGCTAACCGAGCATCAGATGAACGAGGCCTTTAAGGATGAGTTTGGAGAGACCTTGCCATCACTACCGTTGAAGAATGGGGGGAATATCATTCGTGGTAATGCACTTAAGTGTGACTGGAATATAGTTTGTCCAAATGTTTCGAATGAAGAAGTATTTGTAATGGGAAACCCTCCTTATTATGGAGCCAGAAAACAAACACCAAAACAAAAACAAGAGCTTCAATCTATTTTTAAAAAAACGTTAATAAATCCTGGAAGCGTTGATTATATTTCAGGCTGGTTTTATAAAGCTGCTGAATACATAAAAAATGGGCAGCAATTTAGTTTCGTTTCTACAAGCTCTATATGCCAAGGATCTCATGTAGGTGATTTTTGGCCAGGTATGTTGAGAACAGGGGTCGAAATTACTTTTGCTATTCCTTCATTTAGATGGACTAACAATGCAAAAAAACAGGCAGGGGTTTACTGTGTCATTATTGGACTTTCTAAGGATGGTGTATCAAATAAAAAAGTTTTACGTGGTGATCATTGGTTATCAGTCTCTAATATTAATCCATATCTAACAGATTCAAATTTAGGGGTGATTAAAAGTAGAAGTAGCACTTTGTCTGATTTGCCAGTAATGGGTATTGGTAATAAGCCTATTGATGGTGGTTTTTATTTATTTACTGAGGCTGAGAAAGAAGAGTTTATTGGAAAAGAACCTTTATCGAAGATTTATTTTAGAAAGTGGTATGGAGCACAAGAGTTAAAGAGTGGACAGCCTCGGTATTGCCTTTTAGTTAAAGATATTTCAGCTGATGAACTAGACAGAATGCCATTAGTTAAAGATAGAATCACAAAAGTCAGAAAATTTAGGTTATCTAGCTCTAGTGAACCAACAATCAAGCTTGCTGAAAAGCCTGAACGGTTTCATGTTGAAAATTTTCCAAAAAACAACTACATCGTTATTCCAAAAGTATCTCCATCTGATAATGAATATATTCCCGTTGCTTATTTTGAGCAATCTGTTGTGTCGAGTGATTTATTAAATGTCGTTGATAGTGATGATTTATTTTATTTTGGAATCTTGTCTTCAAAAATGCATATGGTATGGACTGCTGCGGTTTCTGGACGTTTTGGAAACGGAATAAGGTACTCATCAAAAATCTGCTATAACACTTTTCCAATGCCTAAGGTGAGTGAAGAGAAAAAAGCGTCGATTAGATTGCTTTCGTTGGACGTTCTTTCTGTTAGAGAAGAGTATTTTGATAAAAGCTTAGGAGTTCTTTATGGAAAAGATATGCCTGAATCTTTAAGGACGGCACACTACAATCTTGATCTGGCTGTTGATGAAATTTTTAAATCTACACCTTTCAAAGATGATGGTGAAAGATTAAAAGTTCTTTTTGATAAATACAAAACATTAACAACTTAAAAGAGATTATTTAAATGCCTAATCTAGTCGATGTCACCTACCAGCAAACTGGTGAAAGCACTTCAACGAATGATATGGGAATGCGAGCGATGCAAGCTCGTGCTTATGCTGCTCGTGATAGCCAATACCTTCTTCTTAAAGCGCCACCAGCTTCAGGTAAATCTCGTGCCTTAATGTTTTTAGCTTTGGATAAACTTCATAACCAAGGCATTACAAAAGCTATTGTTGCAGTGCCTGAACGTTCAATTGGCGGCTCGTTTGCCACGACTGAATTAAGTAAATACGGTTTCTTCACAGATTGGGTGATTAAAGATGAAAACAACCTTTGTACGCCGGGTGGTGATAAAAGCAAAGTTAAAGCCTTTAAACGCTTTATGGAGGGCTCTGATAATGTTTTGGTTTGTACTCACGCCACACTTCGTTTTGCGTTTGAGGAATTAGAAGATTCAATTTTTGATGATGTGCTCTTAGCCATTGATGAATTTCACCATGTTTCCGCAGACGGTGCGAACGTGCTTGGTGGGGTTTTGAAGTCCATGATGGATAATTCAACGGCACATATTGTGGCGATGACGGGTTCTTATTTCCGTGGTGATAGTGTTCCAGTTTTAACACCAGAAGATGAAGCGAAATTCGATAAAGTTTCCTTTAACTACTATGAACAGCTTAACGGTTATACCCATCTAAAATCCCTTGGTATTGGCTATCACTTCTATCAGGGTCGTTATATGGATGCGATTGGTGAAATTTTGGATACCACTAAGAAAACCATTGTTCATATTCCTAACGTCAATTCAGGCGAATCCACCAAGGACAAATACGATGAAGTCGATGCGATTATTGAAGTAATGGGTGAATTTGTTAGTAAAGACAAAGCCACAGGAATCATAACTGTCAAAACCCATGATGGTCGTTTGATTAAAGTAGCAGACCTTGTTGAAGAAGAAGGCCGTGATTTTGTTGTGGAGTATTTGCGCAATATTAACGGGCTTGATGATATGGACATCATTATTGCTCTAGGTATGGCAAAAGAAGGGTTTGACTGGGAATATTGTGAACACGCTTTAACCGTGGGTTATCGTGGCTCTTTAACGGAGATTGTGCAAATTATCGGTCGTGCGACTCGTGATAGTTCAAATAAGACTCATGCACAATTTACCAACCTGATAGCTCAGCCCGATGCACAAGACGATGAAGTAAAGCTATCAGTCAATAACATGCTGAAAGCGATTACGGCTTCATTGTTGATGGAACAGGTTTTAGCTCCCTCATTTAAGTTCAAAACCAAACGTGATAACGATACGGATGCAACACCACCAGGCACTTTGAAAATCAAGGGGTTTAAAGAGCCAAGTACAGCCAAAACCAAAGCCATCATCGAAAACGATTTAACCGACCTTAAAGCGGCGATTTTGCAAGATGATAAGGTTATTGCTGCTTCTGCAGGAAAAATCGATCCAGAGGTGGTTAATAAGGTTCTTATCCCTAAAATCATTCAAACCAAATACCCTGACCTGACCAAGGCAGAACTAGAAGAAATTCGTCAATATGTAACCGTCGATTCAGCAGTAAGCACCGCAGAAATAAAAGAAGTCGGTGATAAGAAGTTTATTCGTATGGCTGATAAATTCATCAATATTGACGACCTTCATATCGATTTGATTGACTCGGTAAACCCTTTTCAGAAAGCCTTTGAAATCCTGTCTAAGGACGTAACTGTAAACGTTCTTAAGTTGATTAAAGAATCTATCGAAGCTACTAAAATCTGCATGTCTGAAGAAGAGGCTATTGTGCTTTGGCCCAAGGTTAAGGAGTTTGTTCAGAAGTACAGCAAAGAACCACGGCTTGAAACCAGTGACCTGGTTGAAAAACGCTTGGCTGAGTGCTTGATTTTCATTCGTGAACAACGCAGAAAGCGTGGAATTTAATTAAGAATTAAAAATATTAAAGGAGCTTTTCTTGAGTGATTTTAGAAAGAAAATTGCATCAAAGTACATTTTAGAAAATAGGTATCGAAACTTTGGTGCCTGTTTGCGAAGCCTTCAAATTAATGGTTTTAGAGGAATAGACGACTTAAATATCACGTTTGATTATCCCATTACCGCTATATCAGGCTTAAATGGGGCTGGAAAAAGTACGATTGGGCAATTAGCAATTTGTGGTTATAAGAAACCTTCAACAGCACTTAATTACAAACGCCAGTATATTAAAGATTTTTTCCCTGTTTCTGTAGCTGATCCTAATCCCTTCAAAGATGGTGCAAATGTAGTTTTTTCCTATGAAACGGATGATTACAAAAAACCTCAAGATGTTACTGTTTCTCGAAGACAATCAGAGTGGTCTGGATATACACGGCAACCTCAAAGGCATTGCTACTATATTGGCTTTACTGTTTATATTCCCAAGGTTGAAAGGCGTGATTTAAGTGTTTACGGTGGTAGAGATTTAACATTTACTGAAAAGCGTGAGCTTGAACCAGAAATTATGAAAAAAATGGCTCGCATAATGGGACAAAAATATGAAGACGTGAGTTTTCAAGGTGTATCTCATAAAGATAGACAGTCAGAAATTGGAATCGCATCAAGGCTTGGTTATTCATACTCAGAAAACAATATGGGGTTTGGTGAGGGGAGGATTCTTTATACTGTTGATAAGTTAGAAACATCACCAGAACATAGTTTGTTCATTCTTGAGGAGCCAGAGACTTCATTGCACGAGAGTGCTCAACATGAATTTGCTAAATATCTAATTGATGTATGCCATAGGCGTCACCACCAAATCATCTTATCAACTCATTCTAGCGTGATTCTTAATGCCCTACCTAGTGATGCAAGAAAACTCTTAATTAGAAGTGAAGATGGGGTTGATATAAAAAATAGAATATCAACGTCTCAAGCCAAATCTATACTTTCAGCTGGAAATACTCGAGATTTAGATGTATGTGTAGAAGATAGGTTTGCAAAAGTATTACTTACTGAAGTAATTCGAACAAAGAAAAAAGAGCTTTTAAAATCAATAGCTATTCATGATATTGGCGACAAGAATGCAGTTAGAGAAGCAGTTTCTGTCCTAACAAAAACAGGTAGAAAGGCAATTGCTATAAGAGATGCTGATGTTGGATCACATCATAGTGAAGGCTTATTTTCTTTTCCGGGTAGCTTGCCGCCAGAAAGAGAAGTGTTCTCCAATGATAGTGTAAAAGTATTTATTAAAGATAAGTTCGATATAGACATTGATTGGATTTTAGATCGCGATGATGTAAGAGATCATCATAAAATTGCCAGCTGTATTGCAGACGAAGTGGAAAGTTCTGAAGATGTCGTGTTCACTCTAGCGATCGAAAAATACATTCAGGATATCAGTGAGCAATTTGACGAATTAATTGTTCATATTGAACAATCCCTCTAGTGTTTATGAGGTTTAAAAATGATTGAGACTGAAAACTGGCTCGAAAATATGATTGCTGACGATGACTTAGGTTTGCTCAATGTCAAAAAGAAAAATTCAGCACCTACAGCGGATGAACAACTGGTTTCTAAATTTAATGAGATTAATGAGTTCTTCTCAAAAAATAACCGAGAACCAGAAGCGAATATGGCAAATATTAGTGAATATATGCTGGCAAGTCGCTTGAAAGCTATTCGTGAAAATCATGAGCAGTATATGGCATTGGCCGACTATGATGAATTTAACCTACTTCCAGAGCATCAGGATTAATGGCAATTGATACTTCAGCTGCAGCCTCTATGAGAGAGGCCAGAATGTTTGGCAATGTTCTATGGACAGTAATTTATTTAGCTGGAATATATTGTATTGAGTATTTCACCGGCTATGGAATCTATACGTTAGCAATTTATGCTGTGTATGCACTTCACTATTTACAAAGTTTGCAGGTCATTAATTCCGTTGAGATTAATCAGGCTTTGAATGGTCTAGATCAACGAGTCACAAGAATTGAAAAGAAATTAGAGCTACAAGAGTTTGAATATGTATCACCAGATGATCGCCTTTCTAGATTCGATGAAAAATTAGATGATTTAGAAAATCGCATTGCAGATATTGAAGAGGTTCGTTATTGATGAGCGATATTAAATCTCTAGATGATATATTCAACGATGATGATATGGGGCTTTTGGATGATGGTGAGGATAGCATTTTTAAACTAAAGCACGTTTCTTCAAAGCCCCGTGCAGAAGCAGAAATGGTAGCCAAACGAAAGCGCTGCAAGGAGTTTAGCAAATACAAAGATTTGTTTATTAAGGTTCAAGGTGAACTGAAAGCTGGTGAACGGAAGTTACTGCCTTTCAATGATAAAGGTGAACAGTTAGTTCCTGGCAGTTATTATGTTTTGAATGGTATCCTCGTATTCTTGGAGCATATCGACTTTACGTCAGATGAAAAAACCATTAATGGTAAGCGTTACAGAAAAGATGGGCGTACTCGTTGTATTTTTGAGAACGGTACAGAATCAAATATGCTCTACCGCTCACTAGCAAAAGCACTTTATCAAGACGGAAAAATAGTTTCTGATTCAAATAAAGAATCCGATTCAAATTTTTATAAAAACTTTGGTGGTGTAACTGAAGAAGATACATCAACGGGTTTTATCTATCTTCTGAAATCGCAGAGCACCGACCCAAGAATTCAATCAATTGATCATCTATATAAAATTGGTTTCTCAACCACCACGGTTGAAAAGCGTATCGCTAATGCCGCTAAAGAACCAACCTATCTAATGGCTCCAGTTGAAGTGATTGCAGAATATCAAGCATTCAACATTAATGCTCAGAAATTCGAAAATCTTCTACATACATTCTTTGGTAAAGCTTGCCTAGAGCTTGAAGTCGCTGGAAAAGATGGTTCTCTTCATAGGCCCCGAGAGTGGTTTGTTGCTCCAATTGATGTAATTCAACAAGCTATTCAATTACTGGTAAACGGGCAGATACTCCACTACCGATACAACAACTATTCTAAGCAAATAGAAATTCGATAGAAATTTAGTCATGTCGTTAAATCATATAAAAAATCTCGAAAAATTAATTAATAGAACTTTTGCATGAGGTTAACTTATTACCTGCCCAGATCTCTTCAAGCTGAAGATAAAATCTACAGTGAAGCAGAAATAGTCTCGTCTTCAAATTTTATTGTTGTTTTGGCAGAGCCAGGTGCTGGTAAAACAGCGTTACTAAATAGTCTTGCTGGTTTATTGAGCACTCATACCACAACAGCCAATGCTTTCAGCCATATTGGTGCCAATGAAAAGAATAGTCCGTTGGTCATTGATGCATTTGATGAGCTCGCTAAAGTTGAACAGTCAGGTATTTATAAAGTTCTTGCTAAAGCTAGAGAATCAGATCCTACTCATGTAATTATTTCTAGTCGTTCTAGTGAATGGAGTAGTGCATCAACAAAAGCCTTTAATGAGATTTTCAAATGTTTTCCATTAGTAGTTCGTTTAAAAGATTTTGAAGAAGATGAGCAACAGAAAATTTTTGAAAATTACGCTAGTGGAGAAGATTTTTCAGACTTCCGAAAGGAAGTGAGTCGTTTTGATTTGGATGGATTACTCTCTAATCCTCAATTTTTGAAATTGTTTTCGGATGCATACATAGAGAGTAATAGGCACTTCTCAGACAAGCGTTCAATTTTTGAAAAAGCGGTTACACGTCTTGCAAGAGAAACGAATTCTTCCATAGTTGCAGGCCAATCATCAATGCCATTAATGCAAAAGATAGATCTTTCATCAGAAATATTTGCCAAGCTTTTGTTATCTGGTTCAGAGGGAGTTAGCATAACAGAGGCAGATGAAAATCGAATGTATCCATCTCTTGTAACGCTGTTGGATAGGCAGGCTGTTTACAATGAGATACTTTCCACGCAACTCTTTAAGCTCGGAGAGAATGTTAACCACCATAGACCTGTTCATAAAACTATTACTGAATATTGTGCCGCTGAATATCTAACGAAACGCATTCAAGAACCAGAAAATACACTTACTTTAACAAAATGCTTAGCGGTTATTGCTCCAAATTCAACTGCAAGGGATGAGTTAAGGGGGTTATTGGGCTGGATGGCTACATTAGGCGATAAAGTTATTGAAGAGACTATTATCGAGTTAGATGTTTATGCTGTACTTGCCAATGGTGATCCCTCGCAATTACAAAATTCATCAAAACTCCTATTAATCAATAAACTCAAAGAAACGGAAGAGCAAGATCCTTTCTTTAGGAAAGGTGATTTTTTGAGAAGTTTCAGTACTTCTGGTTTTTTCACACCGGATGTATTGGAGGCAATAAAGCCAATTCTGAATACTGAAGACAATGGGCACTTACAAGGTTTACTACTTGAAATGCTTAAAGGTGATAAAACAGCATCTGTAAATCTAACAGATGAATTACAGCGACTTGTATTGAATCCAGAAACAGATTTACATACACGCACTTCTGCCAATGAGTGCTTATTAAGCTCTCAATCACCAATTATTCGTGATTGCCTAAACAGCTTGGTAGATGATGAGGCTACAGAGGTTTCTTTACATGTTGCCGCAGACTCCATACTGGAATTAAACTTTGAAGAATCTGAACCAGATTATTTGTCTCATTTTTTAAAAGCATGTTCAAAATTATACCCTCCAAAAGAAGAAAGGTTAAAAGAACGAATAGTTGGTTCCCGTTATTTTGTGCGCAGCTTTATTTCAAAGCTTAAAGCAGAAACTATACAAAAATTACTAGATGAATTAACTTGTAATTTAAGTTGTATCTGCGGTAAAAAATCTTACGAATGCGACTGTCGCAACGGCATCAGTAAAATTGTAGGAATGCTTTTGGATCGTTATTTTGAACTTACGGATCCACCCTATGATGCTTTACAAGTCTGGACGTGGATTAAAAATTTAAATTTTCACCGTTCAGTTTCAGCTAAGGAAAGTCGTTCAGTTCAATTTCTTCAACAGAATAGTGAATTACGTCAGGGGATGATTGTTCACGCATTTGGTTCGCTGAAAACTTATGAAGAAGTTCATCATATGAGATTGAACTGCTTCTCATCTCATCAAGCCCACTCTGGTTTGTATCTCCAGGCTGACGATAACAAGTTTATTGTTGATTTTGCCTTTGAGAATGACCATCCGGTTTTATGGGCTTGTTTCATTGCTAGGCATCAGTATTTTAGAAATGATGAGTATAAAGGCCCGGATATTCTTCGACTTCATATGAAAAAGCAAGCCAAAGAAAAGCCCGCATTTATGCGTGAGTGGGCTTTGGCAAACAGAGCTTCAAAACGATCCTTTAAGGAAGATAATAAATGGCGAGCAAGAAGCAATCGTATTAGCAAAAAACATCAAAATGAGCGTGATGAAAACAGAGTTAAAAACCTCAAATACCTTCAAGAAAATCGACCAATAGTTGAAAGTGGGAATCATTTTGGATTTCTTCACGTTTTTTCATACTATTTACTTGAAAAACCTGAAGAAATTTTGCAAGAATTTGGGGATGAAGAGCTTGTCCACAACTCTCTTAGTAACTGCCTTAATTTTATTTCAGAACACATACCAAATCTTCAAAGGCTTGCTGAACTTCAATGTGCTTCACAATCACTTTATGCGGAACAAATACTTTATGCTGCTTGCATTGAAATCTTGCGCACTGATGGGAATTTACAAACGGTTAGTCATAATTTACTTCGTGCCTTAAGAACTAATCTAAATATGCACTATTCAGCTGTTTCGGAGGGCGAGAGAAATTTGCTCAAAACAGAACTTGATAGACTACTGTTTTGTGAAGATTCAAGTGCAGAAGAATTTCTTCGTACTTATGTCGAGCCGCAACTTGAATCATCAAAGTGTCAGCACCCTGAAATATGGCTACTCAATGAAAATTCCTTTTACAATCAAAGAAGTAAGCTTTCAATAGAGTGGTTAAACAAATTTAAAAATTTGCAACTATCTACTTTAAGTGAATTATTTGATCTAGCTCTTAAGCATGGTGACAAGATCGAACTTGTGAAAGTCATCAGCTCTCACTGTGAAGAAATTAGTAAATTCACAGGCCCTTTAACTGAAGCACAACAAAAAATACAACAATTTTGGTTTATTCGTAGTTGGTACTTCATCCAAAACTCTCCAGAAATTTACTGGGATTGGCTAAGTTCTGATAAAAACACCATTTTTGTGTTGAATAATCTATCAGGCAGAATGAATCGTCATGAAGCATGGCCGACTTTAACATCCGAAAAAATTGAACGAGTTCTTGATGCTTTTACGAGTGCATGGCCAAAGGTTCCGTTACCAAGCCATTGGGGTTCAGATAGCCCTGATGATGAGGTGGCTTATAGGTTTTTAACTGAAATCATTTGGTCTATTAATTCCGACAACCCTGATTCCGCAATTCCTGTATTGGATCGCCTTATTTGTGATCCACGTTATGTGGAATTCCATAAAAGTTTTATGAGTATCAGGGCAGACCAGTTAAAAAAACAGGCCTTAAGAGATTTTGAAGCTCCAACACCTATCGACATAGTAAATCTATTAGATTGTGATGAAGTTGTAACCGTAGAGGGGCTCAGAGAATTAATTATTTCAGAACTTCAGCAGTATCAAAAAGAGATTGATGGTTCTGAATTTAATATATCTAGTCGATTTTACGATGCTGGCAAGAGAAAGGATGAGAACAGCTCTACTGAAATTATTGCTGAACGATTAAATACAAGGCTTGCTCATAAGGGAATAACTGTCACGCTTGAACATCAAATGAAAGATAACAATCGAAGTGACTTTACTGTTTCAAAAACAATAAATGGTAAGCGTAGATTGTTAGTTACAGAAGTTAAAGGGCAATGGCATAGAGAGCTATATACTGCTGCATCTGCTCAGCTATATGAACGATATTCAATTCATCCTGATGCAGAGCAACAGGGGATTTTTTTAGCAATATGGTTTGGTTCAGATGAAAATGTTGCAGGAAGAAAAAAACATGGTTTTCAAAATGCGCAAGAATTGAAGTTAGCTATTGAAGAACAAATCCCAAAAAACCTATCTGGTCTAATCGATGTGTTTGTTTTGGATGTTTCAAGATCTTAAATAACGACTGTGAGTTCAACAGTGAGTGGCTGTGAATACTTTCAATTAGTAAATGTCTGTCCATTTGAAGTGGCAACTAACTGAGAGTTTAATTACATCAAATGATTGGGAGTTATAGAAGGCAGAGGGTGTTACTTTAGGCGGTAATATACACTATGTCGTCTGGAAACTCAAAACCGTTCTAGAACACCAAAGCCGAAAGGCTGTTAAGACTCTCGTATAAATCCGACGACATACACCAACTCCCTGTTCTAGAACACCAAAGCCGAAAGGCTGTTAAGACGATGTCTCGTACTTTTCCAATCCCTCCAAAGCCGTTCTAGAACACCAAAGCCGAAAGGCTGTTAAGACCATGGAGGACGTTAATTAAAATCCTCCACGCAAGTTCTAGAACACCAAAGCCGACACCCATAGGGTGGACGCGCAGCGCGTTGGTTTGGTTTTTACAAATTTGTGAATCATCATTTTTTCTTCTTTATTTTTACAATCTTCTCTGAATTCTCTTAATTCTCTGAATTAGGTATTTTGTTTTATCGAACCTGTGAGTTGGTTGTTTTTATAAAGGGGAAAATTATGTTTTTAGATTGTGTGAAAAGAGGTTTTATTTTTATCAGTTTTTTAGTTTTAACGGCGTGTGGTGGTTCTGGTTCTGACGCAGGTGACGGTGTTGGCGAGAGTACAGGTGAGGTTGCTGATAATCCTTCAACGTCTAGCGATACCGTGCAAAATGATTTGGGATTTCCGGTTCCAATTGCCATTTCGCAAAGGTTAAGCTCCGGTTATAGGGGCGCTTGCTTTTCTTCAGATGTTGAGCCTTATTCGATAAGAGATGTTTATCAGTTTAAAACCGATGGAGAAGTTCATCATGAGATGTGGGTTTTTAAGGGTGCCGGTTGTTCTGTAGGGAATCTTTATTCTGTGGGTGCGATATTTGGTGAAGGTTTTAAATTAAATCACAGCACTGTTGGCACAGAGCAGAATCTACAGGGTTTGAATACAAAAATTATTCGATTGGATGTGACCTTTAATTTTAATGGCCAATATGTTGATTCGGGTTCGGATAGTGTTTTTTTGCGAACCTATGATGATGGTCAAAGGATGTGTTTCGGTGACAATGAGGGGCATTACCGAGAAGATGACGTTAATAATTTGCCACTTACGCAGTCTTCATTGGCGACTTTATATGGTAGTAACAGTCTCTCCGGTGTCTCTGAGAGAATTAACTTGAATACGTATGACCATTGTTTAGAAAAATTTTAGTGGTTAATTGTGTGCTGATTTGTTTGAAACCCCTTTATTGGGGTTTTTTTGTGTCTGAAATTCAGCGTTTACAAAATTGTGTAAAGCCGATTAATCATTTGATTGGGGAATAATAGCCTTAAGTTAAATGAGCGGAGTTGCAGATGAAACGACAGTTGTTATATGTATTGGGTTGTTTGGTTTTGTTGCCCGGTTGGGTTTTTGCCTCTGAAATCGTGACCATCATTGAGGCTAAGGCGATTGATGGAAGCGTAAAGCAAGCTTGTGAGTTGGCCAGAGAGCAGGCTTTGTTGCAGGCAAAACAGAATCAAGCCCGTTTGATTCGATCTCAAATGACGTTGGTTGATAGTGAACAGAATGGGGTGTCGAATGAAACTTATCAGTCGCGTACTGATTTGTATCAGATGGTTGAACCAAAATTTGTGGAGCAACCGGAAACGCATAAGCAGGTGGTTGGTGATCAAGTTGAATGTACGGTACTAAATGCAAAAGTTTTGATTGATTCTTCCGAATTGGAGAATTTTAAACAGACGTTGGCTTCTGAAAATAAGTTGCGTCAGACCAAGCTGGAGCGCAGGGCTCAGAAATTAAACGGTCGAGACTTTCATTTAAAAGGGGTGGCGCATTATGAAGTAACGGTTACAGATCCTTATTTTGAGCGTAATCAACAAATAAAAAATCAGTTGGTTTCATTGAATAATCAGGCTGCTGAAAACCCTTATCAAGCTACTATGAAGGCGAATAATCGGGAAGGTAGAGGGAGTAATTTACAGCAAAGCATTAGTGATTTTCAATGGCATCCGGCTTTGGTGATAGATTACGACATGACGTTGTATAGCAAAGGTGGCAATAGCAGCTACTCAGAAGGTGCTTATGGTCTGAACAAGGTTAATGAGGTGTATGTTGGGGATGCCGGGTTAGGTTTGCGTTTCTTTCCGGGTAATGAAAATTTTGGGTTTTACGTTGGTGTGGGTGAAGAGGAGTGGGCAATCTGCAATAAAGTGACGTATGACGTTTGTAGTGGTGTGGATGAAGGGCGTTTTTCAATCGGGGAAATGGGGGGCATTGTTAAAGTAGGGCCACTATCGTTTCAGGTGAATCAAGTTACGGTATTTGGGAAAGAAAGAATGATTGGTGCTTATCAAGTGCCTGAAAGGTATTACAAATGGTTTTTTACTTTAACTTCAAACAATCAGGGCTATGCTCCTTGGCGATTGAATTTGGGTGGGCGTGAAATTCTGAACATCCCTACGTCTAGTCGTGAATATGTGCTTGGAATTGGGATTTTTTTCCAGTTGTAAGTGTTTCAAGCGAAGTTTTTTCATGGGTGTTAATAAAAAAATGTTAATAAAAAAGGATGATGATATGGAAATTAAATTGATGAAATGCGTAACGTTAGCGGGCCCATTTTTAATGGTTTTAGCCACTGTTTTGGGTGTGCAAGGGTGTAGTTCCACCCCTAAAACTTGGCAGGAAATTCAGTCTCAACGACAACAAGAACAAACTGAAAATGCTGAAGTCGTAGCGGATAAGCTACCGAGTTGGTATTTGAATAAAACACCGGATAACGATGAATTTATTTATGTGGTGGCATCGGCTTCGGCTAAAAACTTACATTTGGCAGAAGAAAAAGTAGCGGGGCGATTACATGCTGCGGTGGCGAAAAAACTGGATGTAAAAAGCGATGTTTCGACAACGGAAGTCAGTAGTATAACGGATGGTTTTTCCTCTCAGGAATCGACCAGTTTGCAAACAGTTAATCGCACCTATGCGTTTGGGCAAACCACTGCTTATGAAAGTGTTGAAAAGAAGGTGGTGTATGAAAAAGGACGCTTTGTGGTGTTTGAGATGGCGCGGTTTCCAATTGCAAAATGGCGACTTAAGCAACAACAAAAACAAACGCCTGAATCTTCTTTAGAAACACCGGCAGGATTTGATAAAGCGGTTGAAAAACTGGATAAATTAAAGGCTCAACAGTAGTTTTTGTCGCTGTTGTGAAACAACATTGAAGGCACAAAACATGAGTTTTGAAATGTCGTTGAATGATTTAGAAGGTGATATTTATAAAGCATATCGGGAGCAAAAGGATAGTGAGGCACGCCCTTAAAGACAACGTGAAGCTTCCAATTTATAAGTCAAAATATTTATTTCTGAATAGCTATAATAATCAAATTTGGCCTGGTGAAAAATGCCCAGGCCTGGTTAAAATTGAGGAAAATATGAGTTCAGAAAATAATGCCGAATCTCAGTGGTCAAGTGTTCATGTTTGTGTGTTGTCGTCCTCTGCGATTGCCCCTGTATTAAGCCCTTTGTTGGATAGGCAGCTGGGTTGCAAAAGTGTTGTGGTAATTGCAACACGCGATAATGCGGAACGCTTTGAATTTTTGAAAGAAGTTTTGAATAATCATCAAATTGATGCTCAATTAAAAGTGATTTCGTCGGTTTTTGACATTGAAACACTCCGACAGGAGTTATCGGAGCTATTGGTGTCTTTGGTTGACGAACGTCCATTGGTGAATGTGACGGTTGGTTCAAAACCTTTGTCGATTGTTTTGCATGAGCAGGCAGTGGTGCTAGATTTCCCAGTCTATTATTTGAATACAAATGATCAACTTAGTTGGTTTTGGCCGAAACATCAACCGATGATTGAGCTAGAAGACCGGATAAAGTGCGCTCAGTTTTTGCGTGCGCATGGACTCAGCGTAGAGTCTGCCGAATCGCCTCAAATGCGACCAGGCCTGGTAGATGTTTTTTCTGATCTGTTGTCTGATTTTGCACAGCGCTCAGAGCTGATTTTGATTCTTAACCGGTTAGCGAATCGAGCCGGCAAACATTACCAGGCAGTCTTGACTAAAGCCGAATTGGCGAACGCAGAGCTACGCGCTTTTTTGCAAAGACTGGACGAACATGGCTGTATTCGGTTTAAAAGAGATGAGGTTGATTTTATTAATGAGCAGCGGCATTTTTTTGCAAATGGCGGCTGGTTGGAATATTGGGTGCATGTGCATTTAAATCGACTTAAACAAAAATTGCCAGCTTTACAGCACCATCTTGCCAGTGTTGAATTGCAGTGTCGAGCAACAGGGGTTAAAAATGAAATAGATAATTTATTGTTATATAACAATAATTTGTATCTCGTTGAGTGTAAAACTGTGCGTTTTAAAGCGGGTGCGAAGCCAGCAGTGGATGTGATTTATAAACTGGATACCTTGCAAAAACAATTGGGTGGGGTTTTAGGGAAAGGGTTATTGGTTAGCTTTTATCCTATCACTGAGCGCGAATTAGAACGGGCACGTCTTTATGGCATTGAAGTGATTCATGGGGAACAGTTGGCGAGATTAGAAGATTACTTAATGAGATGGCTAATCAAAAAACGGTAACAGTCTAAGCAAAAGAGGTAACAAAAGTGAGTACTTTATTGGTGACACGTCACGTCGGCACTATAGACTGGTTGGAACGACAGGGGTTTCGAGTGGAAAAAGTGTTGCAACACCTGGACATTGATTCGGTTCTCACCGGTGATAAAGTCGTTGGTAATCTTCCAATTCAGCTGGCTGCTGAGGTCTGTGAGAAAGGAGGGCGTTATTTTCATCTGGAAGTGGCGGTGCCTTTTGAATACCGAGGCAAAGAACTTTCTGCAGAATTACTGGATGAATTTAACGCTCAACTATCCGAATTCAAGATTACCAGAGTCGTTGATGGAGTCTGAAATTAGGCTTGTATAAAGTCTAGTTTACAGGCTCGGAAAGCCGAAAAAAAATGCGGCTGTAACCTCTTTTTTATAACAGGAAGAATAGTTTCGCTTCTGGATATTTCTGAAGCAACAGAAATAGGCTGTGGAACGCTATCAAAGATTGCTAATCAAAAAGATGCAAATATTACGATTGATAAGGTAGAAAAAATTTGTAAGTTTTTTGTTAGCAGAATAGATGATCTTATCGATTTTTATGATTTTGATACTGAAAAGATTAGTTTGGGCGAGCGTCAATTTTTAAATTTTAGTCACCGTTTGGTCACGAGATGGTCACCGGCGTGACTAAAAGGTTTTTTTGGAGAGTAATTTTGATGGTTAAATTAGCGGATAAACTGCTTGTTAAAATTTCAGTTGAGTCAATAATTGAAAATTAAGAACCAAGAATTTAATTTATTAAGAGTGGGTTTAACTATTTGAAAATAAAGTAAAAAATGGGGCGAATGACGGGGATTGAACCCGCGACAACAGGAATCACAATCCTGGGCTCTACCAACTGAGCTACATCCGCCATGGTGTAAAAATAACTAAATTGTAATGGTGCGCCCATCAGGACTCGAACCTGAAACCCTCGCCTTAGAAGGGCGATGCTCTATCCAGTTGAGCTATGGGCGCTCAGTTTTGCTGGGCGTTTGCGATTTAACTCGCGGTTTTTTGATAGTTGTTAGGCCAACGCTTCACAAATATCAGAAAATTGGTCGGAGTAGAGGGATTTGAACCCCCGACCACCTGTACCCAAAACAGGTGCGCTACCAGGCTGCGCTATACTCCGAAAAGATGCGGCGTATTTTATATAGGAGAGCTATGGCTGTCAATCATTAAAAAGACTATTTACCAATTTATTTTTCAAATCACTTAACGCTATATTGATGAATCCGATTCTTGATTGTTGTATTATATCGACAATTCAAACCGTTACCTTTCTTTACTTTAGGAAAATTTCATGTCAGCACAAGTTTTAGATGGCAAAGCCATTGCATTAGAATTAAGAACTAATATCCAAGAAGAAGTTGAAAAGCAAACTGCTCAGGGTTTGCCCAAGCCGGGTTTGGCGGTGATTCTTGTAGGGGAAGACCCGGCTTCAGAGGTTTATGTTCGTAATAAAAAGTTGGCCTGCGAAAAAGCTGGTTTTTTGGATGTGTCGATGGTGTTGCCGGCTGAAACATCTCAAGCTAAGTTGTTGGCAACCATTGATGAGTTGAATGGTCGTGACGATGTTCATGGCATTATTGTGCAATTGCCTGTGCCTGACCATATTGATCCGGAAGAAATTATTGAACGAATTGATCCAAAAAAAGATGTAGACGGCTTTCATCCGTACAATATGGGTCGTTTAGCGACCCGTACGACTGCACTAGCCCCTTGTACGCCACACGGCGTGATGACGATGCTTGCTAAGACTGGGATTGAGCTACGAGGGTTGAATGCCGTTGTGGTGGGGGCTTCGAATATCGTGGGTGTGCCGATGGCGTTGGAATTGTTGAATGCGCGTGCGACCGTAACGGTTTGCCACAGTGCAACGAAAGATTTACCACAGAAGGTTGCGGAAGCGGATTTGGTGGTGGTTGGCGTTGGAATACCTAATATGGTCAAAGGCGAGTGGATTAAGGACGGTGCGATTGTGATTGATGTGGGTATCAATCGTCTTGACGATGGTTCTTTGTGTGGTGATGTGGAATATGACGTTGCCAAAGAAAAAGCCAGCTGGATTACGCCTGTTCCCGGGGGCGTTGGCCCAATGACGATTGCAACCTTGTTGCAAAATACATTGCAAGCGGCTTATGGTGTAAAGGTGTAAGAAAATCACCAGGCCTGGCCATTTTTTGCCGGTTGCTAGGCATTTTTGAGAGATGTAAAAAAGCCCTCAATAAAATATTGGGGGCTTTTATGTGTGGTCTGATTCGTATTTTTGTATTAGTGGTTGTTAAGCACTGGGTTGAGATTCTGCTTGCTCTTCTTCCGCAGAATCAGTCACTTCAGCTTCATCTAAAGGGGGTAATCCCAAGAATTCACGTCTGAAGTTTTCCATGCCTTTAGCAACCAAATCGGTTGTTGCGGTAAAGGTGTCTTTGACTTTTCCGTCGAATACCTTCAAATCTCCCAAAATGCCCTGCGCTTCATCAAATCCTTGTTGAAGGCCGCCACCTACCACGTTCATGAATTCTTGCAATAGCGCTTCACCTTCTAAATCCGGGTGGGCTTTTTGAAAAGCGGGCATAAAGGCCGTTGCGCCATTAACAATTCTGCCAGCAGTGTTTTCAGGTGTCCAATAGTCCATGCCTCCTTGCTTTTGCAATGCTTCTTTCGAGATGGCATTTTCGCCCAGTTGTGGCGTTAGGACTTCATTTAATTTGCCGATGGCGGCCTGATAGGTCATTTTTAAGGAATTTTCTATGGCTTTGCTTGAATCGCCAAACAGGTGAGCAACGAGGCTGGCCTGTTTTTCATTTCGAATGGTGATTTGATCAACCTTTAATGCGCCTTCGGTTTGGTTTTTGGGTAAGTTTGCGGTTGCCGGTGCATCTGCTTTGGTGTCTTTAAGCGCTTGTTTTTGGTAGGCGTTGATCCCATCTGGAATATTTGAGATAGACATGGCGGTTTCCTTTTCTGGTCAATGGGAATATTGGGGTAACGTAACGTATTGTTATTATGGTTTTTTTGTAATCAGATTCAATGATTATGTTTGGATACGTTAAGCTCCAAAAAGGTTAACGGCAGATTATGATTTAACTTGAGCTTTAATTTTCCAAAAAATCAACCTGAGGTTTCTTGCTAAAATCTCGCTTGCACCGGCTGATAAATACCGTGAATAATGTTATTATCTCGCTTTTATTTTGAAAACTGAATTGGCACTATGGAATTAAATCCCGTTTACACGCAGATTAAAGATTTTATTGAGCGCACTCAAGTGCTTAGGGGGTATCTTTGACTATGAGACCAAGCAAGAAAGATTGGTTGAAGTGTCTCGTGAGTTAGAGTCTCCGACCGTCTGGAACGATCCTGAAAGAGCGCAAGCTTTAGGAAAAGAAAAGTCCCAACTTGAAAAGGTTGTGGAAACCATTGATGAATTGGACAGCAGTTTAGCATCGACCCAAGAAATTTTGGAAATGGCGGAGATGGATGCCGATCAAGAAATGGTGGATGAAGTGGTTTCAGAATTGTCACGCTTAGAAGCCAAGCTGGATGAGCTGGAGTTTCAGCGGATGTTCTCTGGTGAATTAGATGCCAATAATGCCTATTTAGAAATTCAATCCGGTTCCGGTGGCACCGAAGCCCAAGATTGGGCGAATATGATTCTGCGTATGTATTTGCGTTGGGCAGAAAGTCATGGTTTTAAAGCGGAAATCCTTGAAGTTTCGGCAGGGGATGTCGCGGGGATTAAAGGCGCAACCGTGCATGTTCAAGGCGATTATGCCTTTGGTTGGTTGCGCACCGAAACCGGCGTGCACCGTCTGGTGCGTAAATCACCGTTTGATTCGGGTAACCGACGTCATACATCGTTTGCATCTGTGTTTATTTCGCCCGAAATTGATGACAGTTTTGAAGTGGATATTAACCCCGCCGATTTGCGAATTGATGTGTATCGCGCCAGTGGTGCCGGTGGGCAGCATGTCAACAAAACCGAATCTGCGGTGCGCATTACCCATTTGCCCACCAATACCGTCACACAGTGTCAAAATGGCCGTTCGCAACATCAAAACAAAGCGGAAGCGATGAAACAGCTTCGCGCTAAACTGTATGAATTAGAAATGCTGAGCCGCAATGCCGAAAAGCAACAGCTGGAAGAGAGCAAGTCAGATATTGGTTGGGGCAGCCAGATTCGTTCTTATGTGTTGGATTCTGGCAGAATTAAAGATTTGCGAACCAATGTGGAAACCGGCAATACCAATGCGGTTTTGGATGGCGATTTAGACCAATTTATTATCCCCGGTTTAAAGGCGGGCGTTTAGCCCACGATTGATAGAAAAACACCCAGGCCTGGGCAAAATAAGCCGCGTGGGTCTGGTAAAACATTAATTATCACTATTTTGAAATAGGACAGAACATGGCAAATGTTGAAACCCCAGAAGTTGATGAGAACAAAATAATTGCAGAAAGACGCGCTAAGCTAACCGCTTTGCGTGAAATGGGGCAGGCGTACCCCAATACTTTTCGACGCAATGATGTCTCAAGCGATTTGCATGAACAATATGATGCACTGACCAAAGAGCAGCTTGCCGAAATGGCGCCGATTCGCGTGAAAGTCGCGGGGCGGATGATGATGCGTCGTATTATGGGCAAAGCCAGTTTTGCAACCCTGCAAGATACGCATGGTCGCATCCAGCTTTATGTGACCCGAGATGAGTTGCCGGAAGGGTTTTACAATAGCCAATTTAAAAAATGGGATTTAGGCGATATCGTCGGTGCAGAAGGGTATTTGTTTAAAACCAATACCGGTGAACTATCGGTTCATGTACAACATATTGAATTAATCACCAAATCCTTGCGTCCGTTACCCGATAAATTTCACGGTCTGCAAGATCAAGAAGTCAGATACCGCCAGCGTTATGTCGATTTGATTGTTAATGAAGAAAGTCGCGACACCTTTGTGATGCGCTCAAAAATTGTTCAGCATGTTCGTACCTTTTTAATCGAAAAAGGCTTTATGGAAGTTGAAACGCCAATGATGCACGTTATTCCGGGCGGCGCAACGGCCAAGCCCTTCAATACCCACCATAATGCATTGGATATGCCCTTATATTTGCGCATCGCGCCAGAGCTTTATTTAAAGCGCCTTGTGGTTGGCGGCTTTGAAAAAGTCTTTGAAATCAATCGTAGTTTCCGTAATGAAGGGCTGTCCACGCGCCATAATCCTGAATTTACCATGGTGGAGTTTTATTCTGCCTATACCGACTATCATCAACTGATGGACTACACAGAAGAACTGCTAAAACAACTGGCGGAAATGAGTGTCGGTTCCACGCAGGTGCCCTATCAAGGGCAAGTATTTGATTTCGGTAAGCCGTTTGCCCGCTTAACCATGAAAGACGCGATTCTAAAATACAACCCCAGCGCCACCGCTGAAGCCTTGGAGGATTTAGAATCAGCACGCGCACTGGCAAAATCCTTAAAAGTGCATGTGGAAGACAGTTACGGCCTAGGCAAAATCTGGACCGAAATCTTTGAAGAAACCGCCGAAGAAAAACTGATGGACCCAACGTTTATTATTGAGTATCCAGCCGAAGTCTCGCCACTGGCGCGCCGTAATGACGACAACCCATTTATTACCGACCGTTTCGAGTTGTTTATTGGTGGGCGCGAACTCGCCAATGGCTTTAACGAGTTGAATGACGCTGAAGACCAAGCCGAGCGCTTTAAAGCTCAGGTAGAAGCCAAAGATGCGGGCGATGATGAAGCCATGCACTATGATGAAGACTACATCACCGCATTGGAACACGGCATGCCACCCACCGCAGGGGAAGGGATCGGGATTGATCGTCTAGTCATGCTCTTTACCGACAAACCCACCATCCGAGATGTCTTATTATTTCCACACATGCGTCAAGCATAAGCGTCATTTAACCCCTTTAGAAAAGCCCAAAGCCCGTATTGACGGGCTTTTTGCATTATGGCACTTTGATCATCAAAATCCAACCAGGCCTGGGTATTTCAAACACCCAAACCACATAACAATTAAACCCAGCCCTCAATCTAAAACACATTACGCAATTCACCTAGCAATGATGAATTGTTTGTTGTACTATTGTTAAAACCGTTTTTTCACTCTGCCAGCAAACCTAGGTAATACCCTATAACCTGTCAAATCAACAGGTTTGATCAATATCCTGGCAAATAATCATGAAAATAACGCCAATACCCAATAAGAAGGCAATAATGCCTTATACTAAATGTTAGGGCAAGAGAGAATTGAGCATGTCGGAAGGAAAAGAAATTGAGTTTTACGCCGCAAAGGCGAATGCTTGGTTCAATACCAAGCTCGAATATGACAAAAGCCTTCTAGTCTTATCCGCAGGTGCAATAGGTCTATTGATTACTCTGCTGACAACAGGCAGCGTAAAAACTGTAACGCTATTGTTTCTGTTTGGTATTGCAATTTTCTCTTTTGTTGTATGCCTTTGTGCTGTGCTAGCCATTTTCTTGCGTAACGCGAAACACCTGGAATCTTTAATTTCAGGGAAAAATGAAAATGACTCATTGCTTGGGATATTGGATTCGGTTTCTATTTTTAGTTTCATTCTCGGCGTAGTCCTGGCCGCAATAATCGGAATGGCTACCGCTACAAATCAGGTGTTTACAACGGAGGCAATCATGACAGATGAAAAAGATACAACCCAGAGCAATGTACCATTGAGGGAAAGTTTTAACGGCGCTGTAAATGTCGCTCCACAGAGCGGTGAAATGCTAAAGAGGAGTTTTAATGGTGCACAAAACGTAGCACCTCCAAGTCAAAGCGGAAATGGTTCGTCATCAGGTGGCGGTGGGGAATCTGAGCAAGCATCATCCAATACCGGCAACAGTAGTGGCGGCAAACAAGAATAGCCCTAACAAAAGCCTCCAGCGGACGCGCCAAAGGCGCGCGCCGCTGAGGCTTGGCGTTAGGCATAAATGGGAAAAGGGGACGCTACCCAATGTCATTAAGTTAAGGTGCAAGCAATTGATTTAAAGACATTTTTTGTACTCCAATGACAAGGCCGAACCCGCCTTATTTTTCAATGGCCTAGCAAATTTCCTGCCTTTTCTGATAGCGCTTACCGATAAA
>Ga0210050_1001204_pt1 | contig 28982 bp, 24 predicted proteins | sample CryGey132114_all_FD_185463 | JGI IMG/M metagenome (GOLD analysis project Ga0210050, IMG submission 185463) | Groundwater microbial communities from aquifer - Crystal Geyser CG22_combo_CG10-13_8/21/14_all (SPAdes) (version 2) | ecosystem: Environmental > Aquatic > Deep subsurface > Groundwater ... | reverse complement strand
TGCCCAATATTCTTCTTGGTACCTTTCAAAAACTTCCTTTTTTGTTTCCATTTTCATATGGAAATACGGTACCTTAATTACTAGATATCCAGTAGAAGTTGGGTATCATTTATTATTAGCTGGAACGTAGCATTGAAAAAAGCATATAAATCACGTATAGTCTTCTATTATGGATAAATCTAAAAAAGCGCTAATAACTGGAATTACAGGACAAGATGGTTCCTATTTAGCAGAGCTGTTGCTTTCAAAAGGTTATGAGGTCCATGGTTTATTGAGACGTTCCTCAAGCTTCCATACTGATCGTATAGGTTTTATAAATCCACAGGAGCAACAGAAAGCTAATCTATTTCTTCATTACGGCGATTTGGCGGATTCAAGCAATTTAGCTCGTCTTATAGAGAGAATAAACCCTGATGAAATTTACAATTTGGGAGCTCAAAGTCATGTTAGGATCAGCTTCGATGTCCCTCTTTATACTGCAGATGTTACAGGTTTGGGTACTTTGCGTTTATTGGAGGCTATTAGGGAAACTCGTGTAAAAACAAAATTTTATCAGGCCTCTTCATCTGAGATGTTTGGAAAAGTGACAGAAGTGCCTCAAAATGAAAGCACTCCATTTTATCCTCGAAGTCCTTATGGGGTTGCGAAGGTTTTTTCGTATTGGACTACAGTCAATTATAGGGAAGCGTATGGTATTCACGCTTCCAATGGAATATTATTCAATCACGAATCTCCCAGAAGAGGAGAAAACTTCGTGACACGTAAAATAACAATAAGCGTAGCCGAAATACTGGCAGGCAAAAGAGATAAGATTTATCTCGGTAATCTTGAAGCAAAAAGAGATTGGGGGTACGCTCCCGAATACGTAGAGGCAATGTGGCTTATGCTTCAACAAAATGAGCCGGATGATTATGTTATAGCTACAGGAGAAACCCATACAGTAAAGGAATTCCTTGAGGAGGTTTTTAAAATGGCAGGTATAGATGATTGGAAAAAGTATGTAGAGATAGATGATAGATATAAAAGACCAACAGAAGTTGATTTGTTGATCGGCGACTCTGGAAAAGTAAAAGAAAAGCTTGGTTGGTTGCCAAAGACTTCTTTTAAGGATCTTGCCAGAATAATGCTTGAAGCGGATTGTAAAAAGCTCGGTGTAAAAATTTCATAACAATAATGAAGATTAGACTTGTAAAATCGTCATTTTATAATGAAGCAGACACAAAAAAACGTCTTGCCGATTTCATCCTAAAAACAGATATTCTTTCTATGGGAGAACATTCAGCTTCCTTTGAAAAAAATTTTGCCGAGAAACAGTGTAGAAAGTATGCGGTATTTGTAAATAGCGGTAGTACTGCGAACCTCGTGCTTCTTCAGGCGCTTATGAATCTTGGTAAGTTAAATAGAGGGGATAGGGTGGGTGTTTCAGCTCTGACTTGGGCGACAAATATAATGCCAGTCATTCAGTTAGGTATGATTCCTGTTGCAATAGATTGCGAAAGGGATACCTTAAATGTCTCTCCGAGAACTTTAAAGGAAAAAATAAATGAAATCGACTCTCTTTTTTTGACCAATGTATTGGGTTTTGGGGATGATATTGTTTCTATTGAGAGTATTTGTAAGGAAAATAATATTCTTTTCTTTGAAGACAATTGTGAGTCACTGGGATCAAAAATCAATGGGCGACTTCTTGGTAATTTTGGTTTGGCTTCAACTTTTTCTTTCTTTGTAGGCCATCATATGTCTACCATAGAAGGGGGGATGATAACTACAGATGACGAAGAATTACATCACGAGCTTCTAATGGTTCGTGCTCACGGATGGGATAGAAACGTTCCTCATGAGAAGAGGAATCGGCTTAGAGAGGATAATGGAGCAGATGAATTTTTTGCACTATATAATTTTTACACCTTAGCTTATAATTTTCGTCCGACCGATATTCATGGATTTATCGGCAATATTCAGCTTGAGTATTTAGACGAAATAATCTCCAAAAGAGAAAAGAATTTTTTGGATATCTATCAGGTCATTTCCCGAAACCATGAGCTTTTACCGATTAGGTATGAACATATGGATGTAGTTTCTAATTTCGCTGTTCCTGTTATTGCGTCTAATCCTCAAATGTTCTTAAAATATAAAAAAAGATTTCAAGAGGATGGTGTCGAAATCCGACCGATCATTGCGGGTGATATAACCAAACAGCCTTTTTACAAGAAGTTTGTTTCAGAGAGCCATTCTTGTCCGAACGCTGACTATCTGCACAAAAATGCTTTTTATTTTGGGAACAATCCTGATTTAACAGAAGAGGATATCTTGATTTTGAGAAAAATGCTCGGTAGTGATTTGAATTGAGAACAAAAAACCGGCAGATAGACATCTGCCGGTGGTGAATTTACTGAATTTTCCATATAAGCTAACCAAGCAAAAGTGAGGATTTTTTTTCGTATGCGACGCGCTGGAGTGCAAAACTCTTCTGTCGTAGCTGTGACTACGGTGAGAGATATTTTGCGCGAAGCGTGTCGCAGACGGTAAAAAAGACCTGTTTTGCGTTAGTTTATGTGGAAAAGGTTAGTAATCTAACACAATTCTGCCAACCTCTCATATGCGATTTTGAGAGTATGGAGTTGGTTCCTTCTTTTGGTTTTCATGAGATTATTCAAGACCCCCTCTTCTTCATCTTTTTGCTCGGGAGGGTACGAAATATCGATTTCAATTCGTACCGCATCATTAAAGTTTACTCGTGATGCAAAAATCGGAGCAAAATGCTGAATATAGGTATCTGGAAGCCCTATGCTTTCCGGGTTAATGCAGATGAAGTGTTGTGCCAGTTCTTTGCAAAAAGCTATCGGACCAAACATTACATCAATTTTGTCATCAGACCAAAAATTTTGATTGTTATAGATTTTGTTGGCCTCTTTCTCCGTTACTTGTTGGAATTCCGGCCAGGTTTTCCAGCTTTCAGGTGTTCGGGCAGGGATTACTATGGCACATTCCGCACAAGTAATTGGCTCTATAATTTTTGGAACGGATCTTATGATGTCGTCCTTTTCAGCTTCGATCCAAAGAATCGCTCCGATGTCTTTTTTACATGCAATTTCCCATGCGTGAAAAAAAGCTTGTCTGCGAGAGGGTCCCATACCTCGGTGGAGCTCAGGGAAAACGATTGCTCCGAGATCTTTAAACTTGGTCTGGATTTCCTCATCGGGAGATCCGTCCACGATTACTATTGGATAGCCTGCCTTTACTGCATTTTGAATTGTCCTGCAGGCGATCTTGAACCGAGTCTCCTTTATGGATTTGTATAATGTTGTAGTTACGATAATTATCGATTTCTTTTCAGTTTTCAATTTGCCTCCTTTTCAAAGGTTTTTAGTCTTACAAATTAATAACACATTGATATAAAAAAGTCAATGATTTAAGGCAAGCGGAATAAATGCTATATTTTACAGATGAAAATACTTATAACGGGTGGTTCGGGGATGCTTGGGTACGAATTCGATTCTAATCGTTTTGATCATGAATTTATAAAACCGTCTCATAGAGAGATGGATGTCACAAATATTTCTCAAATAGAATCAATACTAAAAAAGTATCAGCCGGATGCTGTAATAAATGCTGCTGCTATAATAAATATAGATAAATGCGAAGAAGAGAAAGGTTTTTGTTTCGGTGTAAATCGTGATGGTGTAAAAAATATTCTTGAGGCAATAAAGAGTACGGGTCTTAAGAACGTAAAATTCATCCAGGTAAGTTCATCAGAAGTTTTCGGACGATTAAAGGAGGGTGAATATGAAATCGAAGGTTATTCTGAGGAAGATGAACCTCGTCCGGTTACCAACTATCAAAAATCTAAATACGATGCAGAAAAAATCTTGGAAAAATTCGCAGAGAATAATCCTTCTTTAATAGGCGGATCTTACATAGCGAGAGCTGGATGGCTGTACGGTAAAGGTAGGCGAAGTTTTGTTGATTTTATGTACGAAGATCTTCAACGGGAGGAGGAGGTCATAATCGCTTCTGATCAGTGGAGGTCTCCTACCTCAGCTGAATTTTTTGCGAGTAGTGTTATAAGTCTTTTAGATGACAGTCGTGAAAATGGGATTTATCACATTGTGGACGAGGTAAAAAGTGGGGAAGCGACACCTAAAGACGTCGTTGAGGAAATACAAAGGTTTTTAAACGAAAGTGCAAAGGCAAAAATAAAAGAGGTTTATCGAAAAGATATTTTCAAAACACCCAGAGCTCCTTCTAATGTATTGAAAAACACTAAATTGCAGAGTCAGTACTGGCGGGAATCTCTTAGGCAGTATTTAAATTCTATTAAAATTTAATTTGAGTTCCTTGTTTAGTTTTTTCCATTACTGACAAAACACCATCAGTGTACTTTGGCCATCCGAAGTTGCTTCTTACAAAGTTATTTGCATTTTTCGCCATTTTCTTAAAAAGCTCAGGGTTGCGGGACAATGTTAGTACTTTTTCTGCAATATCATCAGGATTCTTAGGTTCTATCAGTAGGGCATCTTTACCATCTGTCATTACCTCATGACAACCTGCCGTTTTTGATATAACGAGAGGCATTCCGCAAGCAGCTGCTTCAAAAGGAGACAAACCGTCACTTTGCATATGATGCTGAAAAATATATATGTTATTCGTATGATAAGCAGAGATTAGTTCCTGTTCAGAAACTTTACCTGCAAAAGTAACAGATTTATCAAGCGCTTGAGATTCAACAAGTTCTTTTAAAAATTTGTAATACTTTATGTCGTTTTCTGTATCGCCTATAATCGTTAAGTGAGGATTAAACCCTGCTTTTATTAGGTGAGGAAGTGCATTTATTGCATCTTGATATCTTCTGTGAGGCATTAATATTCCACTTGTAAGTAGCTTAAGTTCTTTATCAGGAGCGTACTTCTCTTCATATGAGAAATGTTCAAAATCAGGACCACTTCTTACTGTAAACGCCTTTAAGCCTAAATACTTTCTTACAAGCTCTCGGTTAAAAAAGTCCACTACAATTATCGCATCCTGATATCTTATAAAGAAAAATTTTTCATACCAGTCAAATATCCTATAAGCTATTATTTTATAAAAAGGACGCTTTACTCTATCATCTGAGGAACGGGCTCGATCATAACCATACTTTCTCAGAGGAAGATCGTTCATATTCCAAACAGAAGGAATCTCTTTTTTCAGCTTTTTATAATAGTATGCCACTTTGTAACTTACTTGGTCGTGAGGATTTAAAATGTCAAAGTCGCTATCCATCAATTCCGCAAGCTGTCTTGAAAGGCTGTTTTCTTTTTTTACGGTCAGTATATTGCCACGAAGCCCAGGATAGTACGAAGCACCTCTTTCTTCGTTAGGAAGCTCTACAATTTTGAATCCTTTGAGCAGTTCTGGATAACAAGATTCCATATTCAAAGATAAAGTATAGATAATTACCTCGTGTCCTCTTTTCTTAAGTTCATTAGCGAGCATTAAACCTTGTCTCTGAGTCCCTCCTTTAACATTAAGCCTTCTAAATATCATAGCGATTTTCATTTACACATAATAAATAAAAAATAAGCATTTGCCAATTTTTACTAAAGGCTGAATCTGTGTTAAATTAACCGCATGAAAACCCTGTTTGTAGAGCTATTTTCCGTTGCTGCAGCACCTCATCTTTTATCAGAGGGCGGGTTAGTATCTAAATTGAAGGATAAAAATGTCAGAATTATCCTGTTGATCCCTTCGCTCGAAGAATATAAAAAAATGGCAGCACCTCATTTACAAGAGAATGTTATTTTTGAAGAAATAAAAAAAACCTTTCCCTCCACTTATTTTCAGAAAGTTTTTGTATTCTTTTATTCGTACCTTATTTTTACTGGCACGACAAAAATGCTTGCAACGTTTGGTGCCAGGGCTGATTCTCCACCAGCTGGCGGTAATAGACATCTTGCCTGGCTAAAATCTCTTTTAGCCAATACTTTCGGTCGGTCTAAATGGATAAAAGTAAAAGCTGTACCCTGGCTTTACCAAAGAATCTTCAATGAAAGACCATACCGAGAATTATTTGAAAAGCATTCACCCGATGCTATTTTTGTCTCTAATATTGCCTTTAATCCTGCCTTAGAACTTATCTCTGAGGCAAAGCGAATGGGTGTAAAGAGTATGGGTATGGCTGCAAATTGGGACCATTTAAACAAATACTATATTCCAATGCATGCAGATCACTTGTTGGTTCAGAATGAGCCTATGAGTAGGGAGGCGGTTGAGTACCATACCTATGACCCTAAACAGGTTTCTATTGTAGGTTTTCCTCAGTTTGATAAATTTGCAGACTTAGATTTGGTAAAACCCAAAGAAGAATACTTTAAAGAATTTGGTATTCCTTTAGACCATAAGATTTTACTTCATTTCTCGGGCAGTGTTTATGCTCTCGATGAAGCTGATATTTTGGAGGAAGTGGCAAAATGGATAAACGATGGAGTCTTTGGACCCGCCACTTTGATGGTACGCCCTTATGCTGGTCTAAGGGAACGTAAACAGGAGGAGGAAAAATACAAACGTCTGTTAAATATGAAGAATGTTGTATTTAATTGGCGACAGGACAATGATTCTTCAAACAATAAAGCTAATTATGTCAGTATGTTTGCTTATGCCGATATAATTATCTCTGTATTTTCAACAACCGCAATAGAGGCATCGATATTTGATAAGCCGACTGTGACCATTGGTTTTGATGGTTATGAAAATAGACCTTTTCATAAATCTATAAAGAGATTGGAAACACTTTCACATTTCAAGCATGTATTAGATACAGGGAGCGTGTATGTTGCAAGGAATTTTGAGAATCTTCAGAGAAAAATATCAGAATACATATCAGATCCGGTAAAAGATAGAGAACAAAGGAAAAATCTAATATCCAAGATGTGTTTTAAGATCGACGGTAAATCAAACGAAAGAATTGCGGACTTTATAATAAGTAAAATATGAAAACCTTTTCATTTAAGGAACGTTTTATAGGAGGTGAATCCCAATATGCTTTTTGGAATATCATATCCAAAGGGGCTGGATTCTCAAATACTTTTCTGATTTTAACTTCCTTAACTTTATATCAATACGGTGTCTTTCAGTTGCTCCTTTCGGTTTACAGTGCATTTACCGATTTGCTCTCTGTCGGAGGGGGTGTGGTAAACAATGATATATCTCGGCATATTGGTGCCGGTGAGGAAGGTAAAGCGAAAAAGATTTATAAAGAATATGCAGTAATGAGAATAGTTGCCGGAATTTTATTGTGGGCTGGATTTTTTTTCGGGGCTGACCTATTTGCCGAAAGATATAGTGTTGAATTTGTAAGAGAGGTGCGATTGATAAGTTTTCTTTTTTTGACGGAAGTCGTGTTTACCTCTATGAGGACTTTGATATCTCTAAGGATGAATTTTGCAGCTGCGGCAAGCAGATCGGCTATATATAAGGCTTTTCAATTCTTCATATTGCTTTATTTCTTTGTTTTTTCGGAAATAGGTCTTCGAGAATTGTTTCTATCAATGATAATCGGATCGTCATTATCTCTTCTGTTTTTAATCTCGCCCTTTATGAGGAGTTATCGCATTTGGAAAGGAGAGAAAACGGAAAAAGGTTTTGCGATACTTAGGTTATTTAAAAGTTATGGCAAATGGGAAGTGTTTAGTCAGGTTGGGTCAAAGACTACAAGTCGTATAAAACCATGGCTTATCAAAATTTTTATAAGCACAGAAGCTGTCGCTATATTTACGGTTGCAAATTCTGCTGTCGGTGCAGTTAAAGATATGTTGCCATTCAAGACTCTAAACGTATTGATTCCGCTTAGGGTGCAGGATAATAATTCATTTCAGAGGATATTTACTTACGGAATGAAATATATGGCGTTACTTTCCATCATTTTTATGATTGGTGGAATGGTACTGGCTCCGATTGTTATTACATTTATATTTCCTCAATATATAGAGTCACTTCCTTTGTTTTTCCTTATAATTTCAGCTTTGCCGATAATGGCGGTAAGTATAGTGGTAGTATCTTTCCTTATCACTTTACGTAAGCAGAAATTCCTCTTTCTACATTCCGTGATAAGAAATGTTTTAGGTCTGTCATTTTATTTGATACTTCTTCCGGCTATAGGAATATGGGGGTTAGCTTTGGAAAGATTTGTGACACCTCTTATAGTTCTGATAATTTCATTTTTTTATATAAAAAAATTAGGGCTACAAATAAGATTTGAAAATCGAAAATTGTTTACATTTGGAAAAGAAGATAGAGATTTTGTTAAAGATATATTTAAAATATTCAAGAAATCCACAATGGCTAAAATTAGTAAATTAAAGTTATCATAATGCTATCTTGTCTTATTTTGACATCAAATGGTCTAAGGCATGCTTTTGTGGCTAATCTGCTTCAGAAGAATTTTAACTTAGTAGGGGTGGTGGCAGAGGAGAAGCCTGTTAGAAAATCAAACCTACAAACAGATATTGTAAATCATCTCCGAGAAAGAGATTTGGTTGAAAATCAATATTTCGGATCTTTTAAGGGGGTTTTTGACAATTCTAATGTTTTAAAAATAAAATCTGGTGAAGTAAATGATAAAAGAACAGTAAAATGGATTTTAGATAATAATCCAGACTATATTGTTTTGTTCGGTTCTGGGTTAATCAAATCTGAAATTCTCAATATTTATAAGGATAAGGTGATAAATCTACACCTGGGACTCTCTCCTTATTATAGAGGAACTGCCACAAATTTTTGGCCAATTGTTTACGGAGAGCCTGAATGCATCGGAGCGACAATTCACCTGGCATCTGAGGAAATAGATGGAGGTGAGATATTGTCACAAAAAAGACCGGATTTGAGTTCTGGCGATTCATTTCATTATATAGGTTGCAAAGCTATTATGGCAGGAGCTGAATGCTTGATTTCCTCGATACAGAAATATGAAAAGGGAGTTATTAAGCCATTGCACCAAGATTTAGGTTCTGGAAAGTTATTTAGGTCATCGGATATGTCAAAAGAAGCTATAGCTATAGCTAAAATAAATTTAGATAATCTTCTACTGCAAAAGTACCTTTCTAATAAAAAATATTTAGATTCAACTAAGCCAATAATAAATCAAATATGAATTTTTTATCGGTAAATTATCATTACATTGGAAATACAACTTATCCTTTTTCTGGTATATATGAATTACCTGTCGATGTGCTTATCAAACAACTAAATGAGCTTAAAAAAGCTTTTAGTTTTATTTCTCAAAAAGACTTGATGGACGGTTTAATTGGCGGTAAACCTTTTCCCGAACAATCATGTTTAATTACATTTGATGACGGCTTAGCATGTCAATATGATTTGGCACTGCCTGTCCTGGATGAGCTTCAAATACCTGCGGTATTTTTTGTGAATGGAGAGCCTTATAAGGATGAGTGTGTTTTGCATATACACAAAATTCACTGGTGTCGGTCTCACATAGAAACAAATGTATTTATGAATTTGATAACTGAAGAGTATAAAAAATGCACAGGATCTTACTTAGACGCTGATTCAATATCGCCTTCAGACACTATTTTGAAAAAACTTTATTTTTATGACGATATTAATGTTGCCAGATTAAAATTCATTTTATCCAGAAACGTACTTCCTGGTGATATAGAAAAGAAGATTATTAGCAATATTTTTAGACGATTGGTTCCTGATGAGAGAGAATTTAGCAGAAAATTCTATATGAGTAAAAATGAATTAATTTACCTACACTCAAGGGGTATGCTTGGATGTCATGGCTTTAACCACAAATCTTGGCTAAATTTTGATAAGATTAACTTTCTAAAGGATATTGTCGAGTGGAAGGAGATGATGAGAAAAATAGGAATAGATTATAAAAATATTACTTTATCCTATCCTTACGGTCATATTAAAGACGATTTAATACAAGAATCTGCGAAAGAGCTCTCTGAAATGGGGGTAGTTGCGGGTTTTACTGTTGATAGAAGAATTAATAGAGATTTAAAGAATCCTTATAGTTTGGCGAGGATTGATACAAACGACGCTCCTGGTGGAAAGTATCCATTGATGGAGATAGTAAATAAAAAAATAAACATTACAAGTGAGAGATTTATTACGTGATTTAAAATGAGTAAAAAAATATTAATAACAAGTTTCCATCCAATAATTTCAAGAAATATTTTACAGACTGAAATTATAAAAATGTTAATAGAAGATTCTTGTATAAGTTCAATAGTATTACTTGTTCCTGCTGGTAAAGAGGATTTTTTTAATAAGAATTTTGGCAGCGAAAAGGTTTCTGTAACATCTGTAAGATTAAATCTTCCTTCCAGGAAATTAGTTGGATTACTATTTAAAAGGGTTGCAAGATACCTATTGCCCACGGAAACCAATCTTGTTCAAAGTGACTACAAGTTTTACAGAGATCATAGGTTTTGTTCACATCAGGTTAGGAGATTTTTGCGATTTTTAGGAGGTTTTAAGATTATAAGATCGATATTTAGGACAATGGATTTTTACTTTTCACCTATGGGTGATTTCCCTTTGATTTTAAGTAGAGAAAGTCCTGATCTTGTATTTTCCACAGATGTTCAAAATGAAAATGACGTCGCTTTAATAAAAACGGCAAAGAAGTCAGGTATAACAGTCTACTCTATGTTGAGATCTTGGGATAACTTAACTGTACATGGATTGGTTAGGATTGCTCCCGACAAGTTGCTTGTCGGGAGTGAAGTCTTAAAGGAATACGCCATAAAGATCCATGATTTATCAGAAAATATCATTTCTGTTGTTGGGATCCCACATTATGACAAATATCGAAAACCTCCCGCTATTACAAAAGATGAATTCTTTAAGCAAAATGGATTAGATAAGAGTAATCCTACTATAATGTATGCCCCTGTCGGAGACAGATATATTTTAAGCAATGATATTGATTCTTCTGTAATTAAAATTTTATTGGATATAGATTGTAATTTAATAGTAAGGTTCCCCCCTATGGATTCTGTGGAATTGGCAATAGATAAGATAAGAACTAAGAATACTTATTTTGATTACCCAGGACAATCGTTCGAAGATCAGGGGGTCGGAGGTAGAGAAATTAGGGAGGAAGATGATAACCGACTTTTTTGGGAAATATTTTACAGCGATATCGTGATTTGTGGGCCGTCAAGTATTGCTTTAGATGCAGTTTTGCATGACAAGCCGGTAATAATGGTTGATTTTTATGATCCTCCTCGGCCTGAGATGGAGAGGATCATTTGCTACAAGTACGATCATTTAGTTGATATAATAAATACGAAGGGGGTTTATTTGGCAAAAACAAGAGACAAATTTGAGTCACAAATTGCTACCTATTTAAATGACCATAGTATAGACAAAGAATTCAGAGAAAAAATCAGAAATAGGCAATTAAAATACATCGATGGTGGTTCTTCTGAGAGAATAGCTAAATTAATTTTAGAATATTTATGCCTCGAGAAAAAGTAATAGAATACCTAACTCCTGAAGAGATACGAAGCAGAAGTGGATATCTAAATGAAAGGTTTAAATCTTACAAGGGAGATGCTTCTTCAATGGCGGGTATTTGTATAATAGAAAAAATTTTAAAGTCTAAAAAACTTGGAAAGCAGTCGCTGAAAATACTGGATATCGGCGCCGGTAATGGGCAGTTTGGCTTTAGACTTAAAGATTCAGGTTTCTTAAAAATTTATGGAATCGATATTGATGATTACAGACCTCTCGAAATAAAAGAAGGTGACACATATTTGGATTTTCAGTTAGCTGATCTAAATCTTGAAAAAATACCTTACGGAGATAATTTTTTTGACCTCGCAACATCCTGGTGCGTCTTACCTCATTTAGAAAACCCTCATAGCTTAATAAGGGAAGTAGATAGAACAATAAAACCTCAAGGGGTCTGGATATTTTCAATGCCTAATATAACTTCGCTAAATATTAGGAAGAAGTTCCTATTCAAAGGTGATATCGATAGATTTACAGAAACAAATAATCACATTTCAATATTTACGCCAGCACTAATTAAAAAAACTATATTGAAATATTTTAACCTGATAGAAATTGATTACATAGTTGATGATGGGGTATATAAAGGGAGATTGGGGTGGCTAAAGAAAATAGCCATAAATAAAAAATGGTTTGGACAAAAGAAATTTAAGAAATGGTTCGGTACCAATGTGATTTATATTGTCTCTAAATATTGACTTCGAACCTATTTCGGTTAGTATTTTCTAAGAGCTTATCCACTATCTAATACCTAACTGGAAAATTCAAAATTAGTCCGCGATAATTGAGTATTTTGAGCAAGCTACCTGAAGTATGTTGACGAAAAAGACTTAATTTGAGCAGAATTTTGGAAGTTTCAGTAGGTGAGTCCCGTTAGAATCAGAGCTTCTAACGGGGTAAACTATATTCTGCTATTTACTTAGCGTTTAGATAGTGGATATGCTCTAAATTGTTCTTCGAAAGGATGTTAAATGAAAAAGAAAATATGTTATTTCTCGGGAAAACGAGGGGGGTTTGGGGCTTTGCTCCGGACACTTAAAGCGATTCAATCTGATCCTAAATTCGAGCTCCAGATTGTTGTGTCAGATATGCACTTGTCTGAGGAGTTCGGTAAAACTAAAGATGAAGTTTCCAAGCATTTCCAAATTTCTGCCTCAATTTATATGGGTCAGAAAGGTGATTCTGCAAAGGAACGGACTGCTGCATTGGGGGTTTGTATAGAAAAAGCTGCGAGCGTTTTTTCAGTGTTAAATCCTGATATGTTGCTTGTTTTGGGAGACCGAAGCGAGACATTAGCTGCGGTAATGGCTGCGGTAAATATGCATATTCCTGTTTACCACGTGGAAGGAGGTGATAAGACTGGCAATCTAGATGATTGGTTTCGCCATGCGATAACAAAATTATCACATATTCATTTAGTCGCTCACAATGGGGCCTATGAAAAAGTCTGTTCTTTGGGTGAAGATCCGGAAAGAGTTTATGTGGTAGGGGATGCCCACTTAGATCTTATTTCAAACGGAGAATTCACCCCGTTTGAGACAGTAGCTGCTAAGTATAACCTCTGCAGAAATGACTTCACTATGGTTTTGTATCATCCTGAAACTCTAAATCGGGAGAATGCTTACAGAACTATGAGTATTATACTGGAAGAGGTGAAAGAGATAGGGTCATCAACAATTGTCATATATCCTTGTTCGGATCAAGGTTACGGTGAAGTGGTGAAAGCCATAAAAGATTGTTGTTTGCCTAATATGAAGGTATTCAAGAACCTCGAAGCTGGTGATTTCTTGGGTCTCTTATCCGGTGCCAAAGTCTTGGTCGGAAATTCGTCGAGCGGTATTAAGGAAGCAGCTTTATTCAAAACCCCAGTTGTAAATGTCGGTTTGAGACAGGAGGGCAGGCTTCGAAGTGAAAATATTATCGACGTGCCTTACCCTGATAAAGTATCAGTCAGAAATGCTTTAGAAATGTCCATTGATCCTAATTGGGTAAAAAGCTTACCTGATAACCTGTCATTACCTTATGGTGAAGGTCGGACTTCTGAAAAAATAATGGAAGTCCTTAAAAAGACTGCGTTTAAAAAAGATCTTTTTCTAAAGAAAACTTTTTGACAGTTTCAGCCGCTTCATATAATATTAAGGCGGCTTTCTTTTGACTGCAGAGACAGTTAGGAAATGTTCTTGTTCTAAAAATCAACCAGATTAAGGAGGTAAAAGTGAAAAAGATACTTATATTGGGTGGAGACGGCTACTTAGGGTGGCCAACTGCAATGCATTTTGCGAATCACGGCTATCAGGTAATGATTGTCGACGCACTTTTGAAAAGGCAGTGGGAAGAGAGAATGGGGGTAAGACCTTTGTTCCCGATTCCTGTTTTGCGACGTAGGGTTGAATGCTGGAATAAAACAGCTAAAAATCCGATTCAGGTAAAGATAGCAGATATTGCGCAAAATCATTTGGCAGTGTACGAATTGTTCAAAGAGTTCAGTCCTGATGCAATCATTCATTATGCTGAACAGCCTTCCGCACCTTTTTCTATGAAAGATAGAAACGGGGCTGTTACAACATTTGATAATAATGTAAAAGGCACTTTGAACGTCCTTTTTGCGATGAGGGAATTTACTCCTGAAGCGCATTTGGTAAAGCTGGGGACAATGGGGGAATACGGGACTCCTAATATTGACATTGAAGAGGGGTGGTTGGAAATAACCCACAATGGACGAAAAGATCGACTTCCATACCCAAAGCTTCCGGGGTCTTTCTATCACGCCTCAAAAGTGGCTGATAGTGTGCTCCTGGAGTTTGCTTGTAGAGGTTGGGGAATTTCTGTAACCGATCTCAATCAAGGAGTGGTCTATGGCATTGAAACGCCGGAGACAAAGATGCACCCTGATCTTTTGACCAGCTTTCATTATGACGCTGTGTTTGGAACAGCCCTGAACCGTTTTGTAGTACAGGCTGCGAAAAATCAGCCGATTACTGTATATGGCGAAGGGGGTCAAACTCGAGGATTTTTGAACCTTATTGATACGATACAATGTGTCAGATTGGCAATTGATAATCCCGCAAAGAGTGGCGAATTTAGAGTTTTCAATCAATTTACTGAGATGTTTTCAGTAATGCAATTGGCTCAAAAAGTTAAAGATGCCGCTAAAGGAATCGGGTTCGATGCTCAGATAGAAATATTACCGAATCCACGGGTGGAAAAAGAAGCACATTTTTATAATGCAAAAAATTCTGCCCTGAAATTACTTGGTCTTAAACCCAATCTTTTGTCTGAGGAAGTTCTGGTCAATATTCTTCAGCGAGCATTGCTTGCAGAAGACGTAGACCATGCGGTTCTTAGGCCGGAAATCCGTTGGCGTAAGTGAAGGGGCGGTAGTATTACAAAAGCAGCACAATTAGTGCTGCTTTTTTCAAACGTGAGTCTGGTACTCTTTATCTACATTTATGATAAGATGGTTTAAATATGGTAAAAAAAGAAATATTGGGATTAATACCTGCCCGTGGAGGTTCAAAAAGCATACCTAAAAAGAATCTGTCTATGCTAAATAACAAACCTTTGATTAGTTATGCAATCAATGCTCTAAAAAACTCAAATCTGGTATCTCGACTGATGGTCACAACAGATGACGAAGAAATAGCTTCGGTTTCAAAAAAGTTTGGTGCGGAAGTTCCTTTTTTAAGACCTTCTCATCTTGCTCAAGATACCAGTCGAGTTCTCGATGCTCTACAATATACTTTGAAGCGACTAAAAGATGAAAATAATTATGTCCCGGATTATATCGTCACTGTCCAGCCCACGTCTCCTTTAGTAAAGAGCTCACAGATAGACTCGGCAATATCTTTGGCGGTAGAAAAGAATGCAGAATCCGTAATAACTGTGGAAGAGCTTACCCATAGACATCATCCTCATAATATTAGAGGCATTACACAAGAAGAGACTATTGGATTTTGGATGGAAAAAGAACATTATTCGGTTATGAATAGACAACAAAGGCCAAAATTCTATGCTTTCGGTAATTTATATGTCAGTAGCTTTAATCTTTTACATGACCAGGGATTGTTAGAAGGTAAAAATAATTTTCATATTGAAATTGATCCGATTTCCGCAATTGATATAGACAACCACATTGATGTTTTAATGGTCGAGTCTTTAATGAATTCAGGAGTAACTGATAATGAAAAAAATAATATACTATAAAATACTGAAGTTTGAGCAGGTTGCTTTAGAAAAACTTAGAGAAAATTTCGAGGTCTTAGAATTGAGGGACCCCAGTGAAGATGATATTAGTGATATCAAGGAAGTAGAAGCTGTTTTTGCCCCACTTGGATTTTATTGTGGGAAAGAAAAAATTGACAAGATGCCTCTTCTTAAGGTTATAGCTTCAAATACAACAGGTGATCCTCATATAGATGTTCAATATGCAGAATCGTTGGGAATTAAGGTCATTACCTTAAAATCCGAAAAAGATTTTTTAAGTACAATCACTCCAACGGCGGAACATACCTGGGGTCTGATAATCGCACTCATTAGAAATATAATACCAGCCCATATGTCGGTTATGGGTGGAGTATGGGACAGAAAACTGTTTGGAGGTAAGTCGATGCTGTCTAAAATGAGCATAGGAATTATCGGGTTAGGGCGTCTGGGAAGTATGGTGTCCCAATTTGCAGAAGCTTTTAAAATGCCTCTGATCAACTATTATGACCCCTATGTCACTTCGCAAAATCATAGACTATCAAAATGTAGTTCGCTTAAAGAGTTGGTTTCAAAAAGTGATATAGTTACTCTCCATACACCTTCCAATGATGAGACAAAAAACTTAATCAATTCCGAAATATTTAACTCATTTCGCCCTGGGTCTTTTTTCATCAACACCGCTCGGGCAGAAATTGTAGATAACGATGCTTTACTGGTGGTTCTAAAAGACAAAAGGTTGGCAGGTGCAGCTATAGATGTTTTCCCTGGTGAATTTGATATAAATTTCAGTGATTATTTTAAGGACGACCCTTTATTGCAATATGCTAAAACATCGAACAATTTAATAATTACTCCTCATATAGGAGGTTCTACTTTAGACGCTTGGAGAGAAACACAAATCTTTACAATCGATAAGGTTATAAGCTATTTAAATGGCAAATAATATATACTTAGGAAAATCAAATAACGAAGATGTGGTGGTGGGGCCATTTATAAAACCTTTGGTTATTGCGGAGGTTGGTGTACTGGCGTTTGGAGATGTTGATCGGGGTATGGCTTTTGTAGATGTGGCTGTAGAGATCGGCCTGTCTGTAATAAAATTCCAATCCTTTACCGCAGAAAATGTTGTTGGTAGCGAAGATAAATACTGGTTAGAAAGACTAAAGCAGAGAGAATTGACAATGGAAAAATTTCTACAAATAAAAAAATATGCTCAGTCAAAAGGTCTTATATGTTTTGCCACTACTCACAATGAATACGATATTTTAGAGCTTGTTAAAAGAGGGATGTCTATTATTAAGATAGGTTCAGGTGACAGCAATAATACAAGAATGATAGATATGGCTCTCACTACGGGTAATCCTGTAATCGTATCTTTGGGTCTTTTAAAGAGAGAAGATAGGTTTAGAATTTTGGAAAAATATAGAAACTTCTCTAATCAGATTATTTTTTTACATTGTGTTACTTTGTATCCTGTGGAGCCGAAGCAAGCAGCTTTGCATGTAATTGATGAAATGAGGGAGTTTTTTCCAGAATACAATATAGGATATTCAGACCATACTATTGGAACTGCTGTACCTCTGGCATCTATATCAAAAGGGGTGTCCGTTATTGAGAAACATATTTGCCTTGATCAAGATAAGGTGAGTCCTCCATTTGAAAGTATGGATATAACTGTCGCTATCACTCCCAAAGAGATGAAGAAATTTCTCAATGATATAGATGATGTATATGATGCTTTGACGGTCAAAGAAGATGAATCTGTTTTTAAAAAAAACACTTCCTGGGCGCAGAAATCTATTATTGCAAGAAGGGATATTGAAGAGGGTGCCATTATAAAGCCCGATGACCTCGAATCACGAAGACCTTATCATCCAGAAAAAGGACATATATCCATCGCTGATTTCGATGGTGTTTCTGGTAAAATTGCGTCTGAATTGATTTCAAAAGGAACATTCATCACAAAAAAACACTTCAAATGAGTAAAACGATCTACATTACAAGTTTCCACCCTCTGATATCTCGTAATATTATCGGGTCTCCATTTTTGGACATTCTGATTAGTAATGGATTTAAAGTAATCGTGCTATATCCCAAAAAGAAAAAAAGTTTTTTTGAAGCTGAATATGGATCAAAAGATATCATTTTAGAGGGAATTGACACCTCGCTGTCTATTAGAGATAAAATTTTAAGGATAATTTCCTTGTCCGCACTTCACACAAGATCAATGCGGATAAAAAGAAAAACCGAGTTAAAAGGGATAGTAAGTATATTATCCCTTTTTTTAAGAGGGCAATTCGGATCTTTCGTAGTTAGGAATTTGAGTTTGATCTTGACCCCTTCGAAGACCTTTGAAAGAGTCTTTAAAAAATATGGTCCAGGAATCATATTGCTCACTGATATTCAAAATGAATCCGATATTGGATTTGGCAAGGCAGCACGGAAAAACGGTCAAAGGATATTAGGAATGACAAGGTCCTGGGATAATTTATCATCTAAAGGTTTGATACGTTTTTTCCCCGATATTTTTATTGTCCAGAATCAAATTCTAAAAAAAGAGGCGATAGGAGTTCATAATGTTCCGGAAGAAATTATAAAGGTAATAGGTATTCCGCATTATGATCGTTACGTATCCTCCAATTATGAAAAAAAAGAGATTTTTGCTGAATTGAATATTCCTGCTAATAAAAAGGTAGTCCTATTTGCCCCGGCGGGGGATAGATATATTTCTGACAATACGGTGGATAGTGACATCTTGATGATTATGGACAAGAATTTGGACGAACGGTATTTTATAATTGTCAGACTTCCTCCTAATGATAATGTTAAAACTATAGAATCAGGAACTTTTTCGAACAGAGTGGTCATAGATCGACCGAGTCAGAGATTCAAGGTTTTGAAAAACACCGAACTTTCGCCAGAAGATGATATAAAACTTATCAAATTATTAATATCCTCGGATGTTGTTGTTTCAGGTCCTTCCACTATGATCATAGACGCAGCAATTGTGGGCAGACCCTCCGTTATTTTTTCATTCGATGGATCAGAAAAAAGGTCTTACTACTCAAGCGTCCGTAGGTTTTATGACTACAATCATTTCAATCCTGTTGTTGAAAGCAATGCTTGTTATATAGCCAAATCTCCTAAAGAGCTGATAAACTTCATCAATAAAGCTGTAGCAAACCCGTTTGAAAAGGAAAAAGAAAGGAATGACCTTATAGATAAAGAATGCTTTAAAAAAGACGGTGGTTCATCGCAAAGACTACTGGAAATAATTTTGAGAGAATATGAAAGATAGCAAAATAATCTTTATTTCAATATTTGAAGGTGTGGAAGCCAAGAATTTACTAAGAACACCTGTTTTAAAGACCCTGCTTTCAGATGAGAATGTGAAGATAATTCTTTTTACTAAAACAAAGGAAAAAGCCGAATATTATAAAAAATCTTTTAATGATCCAAGAATAGAGTATGAGGTTGTAGAAAAGAGAACGATGAGAGGTATCGATTCTTTGTTTTCTAAATTGAAATTTCTCCTATTGGATTCAAAGACTATAGATTTAAAAAGAAGGATGTTGTTTGCTGAGGATCGTAATTTTTTAAAATACTATTTTGGGAAATTAGCAAAGAAAGTATTTTCAAAAAAAATAATCAGGAAGCTGGTAAGATATTTAGATTTCTACTTGGTCAAAGATCGGACGTATAAACAATTTTTTGATAAGTATAATCCAAGTCTGGTATTCTTAGCTCATTTGTTTGATGATCCGGAGATTCATTTGCTAAGGGAGGCAAAGAGAAGAAAAATAATATCAGTGGGTTTCGTAAATAGTTGGGATAAGGTCACATCTCGATCCATACTACGTCTACTTCCTGATAAAATTATCGTTTTTAATAAAATTGTTAAACAAGAAGTATTCGAGTACGCAGATATGAAGAAGAAGGATATATTCGTTTCAGGTATTCCGCAGTACGACCTATTTTTTTCAGATAGAACAATAGACAGGGATTCATTTATGGGAAAGTATGGTCTGTCTGCAAATGACAAGCTGATAGTCTATGCATCTATGGGAAAGGCTTTTAGTGATTCAGATTGGGATATAATAGACCTCTTAACCGCCTCTGAGAAAGATGGTCTACTTCCGTCAAATACAAAACTTCTTGTGCGTTTCCAACCTAATGACTTTGTAGATGAGGGTGAAATTAAAAAACGTCCATCTCTTCGCTATGATTACCCAGGTATCAGATTCAGCCAAAAAAGAGGAGTTGATTGGGATATGGATGAATCTGACCTAAATCATCTTAGGAACACTTTGGCTCATATGGATCTATTGGTGACGTACGCTTCCAGCATTTCAATAGATGCCGCTATATTCGATAAACCTGTGATTAATATAAACTTTGAGATAAATAAAAAAAGCAGTCTATTGAAATCACCTACACAGTATTATAGTAGCGGACATTATAAAAAAGCACTTGACGCTGGGGGAATTAAAATGGCAAAGAACGAAAGAGATCTTTTGGAATCGATAAACAAATATATTGGAGATCCTTCCTTAGAAAGAGAGGGAAGACGCAGATTGGTTAAAGAGCAGTGCGAGTTTACCGATGGTAGATCGGGAGAACGTATAGGAAATTTTGTGTTAGATTTATTGTATGGGAAGTAAAGTGTTTGACTATAATAGTATTGAAAAAGAATCATTGTCTTGTAATTTGTGCGGACAAGATGACTTCAGTGTGATTGCAGTACGATCAAAAAATGATTTGCCTGTAAGGACGGTGATGTGTAAAAACTGTTCGTTGATATACATAAATCCGAGGATGACTTCTGAAGATTATGATAAATATTATAAATATCATTACAGGCAAGATAGAAACAGCATAAAAAGCTCCACTTATGACACAGACCTCGAAAGGAATTTTTCATTTGCCCTAAAATTTGGTCATGCTATGGCTGAAACGATGGGTCAATTTTTCACAAAAGGACTGACTATAGATATTGGATCCTCTACAGGAGGAGTGCTGCATGGTCTAAAAGAAAAGCTTCCAGATCTCGATGTGTTAGGTGTAGAACCATCTATTGATGAATCTAATTTTGCTCAATCGAAAGGTGTTAAAACGAATAATGCTATTTTTGAAGAATGGAAAAATAGTGAAGATATAAAAGAAGCATCAAATATCATCTGCGTGCAAAGTTTAAACCATCTTTTAGATCCAAAGGGTTTCATCGATTGGTCTTATGATAATTTGAAAAATGAAGGACATTTATTTCTTGCTGTAAAGAATTTTAGACATCAGGTGAGAAGAGCTGGTAAAATATCGTCAGGGGTGCAAATAGATCATCCTTATATGTTTACCCCCGAATCATTAAGATGTATGGTGGAGTCTTGTGGGTTTGAAGTCAGGTATATTGATGTAGACGAAGGTAAGAGTTTGATCGAACTTAGCAAGATTAAAAAGAGAGGGTTCAGTGTGCATCATATAAGACTTGTCGCGGTTAAAAAGAGGAGAGAGGGAGAGTCAGGATTAAAGTGCTCAGGTCTTTACAGGAAAGAAAGGTCTAATTTCTATCCGATAACAGTCAAACTTTATTATTTGTTGAAATATTCAAAAAAGCTTGAAATTTTAAGAAAAATATTGCATATTAAGTGAATTATGCACGATCGGGATAAGTTTATAAATTTGAATGAATTTTTGGAAGGGGATCGTACTTTCGTTATTGCAGAAATAGGTAAGAATTTCATACAATCAAAAGAAGAGAAGGGTCTGGATGAATACATATCAAACGCAAAGAATCTTATCGATGCTGCCGCTGATGCTGGTGTTGACGCTGTTAAATTTCAAACGCACGAATATTCTGATGAGCAAGCTCCTATTCAGGTCATCTCACCTCATTTTTCCGGAAGTGATAGATACTCATGGGTGAAGCGAAACACCGACATTACTCCAGACAGGTTTTGGGTGGAAGTAAAAGATTATTCTAAACAGAAAGGTCTCGTTTTCTTTTCCACTCCAATGTCTCGTAAGGCGGCGGTAAAATTGGATTCAATCGGTGTTCCTTTGTGGAAAATTGGGTCAGGGGATGTAATGGATTATCTATTACTCGATTTTGTAGCTGAGACAAAGAAACCTGTTATAATTTCAACTGGTATGGTTAGTTATGCTGAACTGGAAAAGGCCGTTTCTTTTCTTGAAAATAAAGGTGCTCCCGTTTCCATTCTTTATTGTGTTAGCAAATATCCCGCACCCGCTTCTGACTTCAATCTTTCATCCATTCAAAGACTGGGGGAAAAGTTTCCTCAATGTACGATTGGTTTCTCTGATCACTCGGTAGGGGACCAAGAGATTCCTTTGGCTGCTGTTAAGGTTGGAGCTCGTATAATTGAGAAGCATTTTTCATTGTCCAGAGACCTTTGGGGATCAGATCACAAGGTGTCACTAACACCGGAAGAGATGAAGACTTTAGTCCAAAAAATAAAAGATAGAGAATATTTAGGTGTAGACTCGTCTCCTTTTTACGGAGATATAGACAAAGAATTAGAAGGTGAAAAAAATCAATTTAGGCCTTATTTTTTTAAAACATTGACCGCTTCTAAAGAGATTAAAAAGGGTACGGTTATTACTAAGGAAATGCTCTTCGCTATGAGGCCCGCTTTGCACCTAAAGGGAATTCCTTCTAACAATTTGTATGAAGTTGTGGGAAAAAAATCAGCAAGAGATATAAATAAAATGGAACCTATAACCAAAGATATCATTGAGTAATATGTCTGTTAAAACAAAAAAGAGAAGAGTTTGTTTTGTTATCACAAGTTTTATCCACTATAGCAGAGGATTCTTGATCTTGGATGAATTAAACAAGAGAAAAGATATTGAGTTATATGTTGCTGTGGCCGGCACAGCATTGCTTTCAAAATATTCATCAAAACGAGCGCACATAAGAGAGCTTTTAGAGGCAGATGGCATAAATAATATTCATGAGGTCCATTTTAACCTTGAAGGTGATTCTCATTTTATTAAGGCCAAGACAGCCGGGCTTGGCATTATGGAATTTACAAATCTGTTCAATAATATCAAACCCGACGCAATTGTTCTGAGAGGGGATCGTTTTGAAGTATTGTCAGCCGCTATTTCAGCTTCTTACCTCCATATACCTATAGCTCATATTGAAGGAGGGGATGTTACTGGAACAATAGACGAAAGTGTCCGCCATTCCATAACAAAACTCTCTCATATCCACTTTACAACAAATGAACCTGCGCGAAAAAGAGTTTTAAAAATGGGAGAGGATGATAAGTTCGTCTTCAACTTCGGTAGTCCGGATATTGAGGTGGTAAAAAAAGTAGCTGACAGCAGTAGTAAATTCAACTTCCTTTCTACAGGTTCTGGGGCAGATATAGATATAAATAAACCTTATATTATGGTTATGTATCATCCTGTAACCAGTGAATCAGATAAAATGGGTGAGTATACTCGGGATCTTTTAGAGGTTATTAATGATTTAAATATCCAGACATTTTGGTTTTGGCCAAATTTTGATTCTGGTTCCGAATCTATTTCTTATGAACTTCGTTATTTTAATGATGAGGTTAGAGGACATAAGATTCGTTTTATGAGATATTTGCCTCCAAAAGATTTTATATATATGCTTAAGAATTCAATGTGTCTCGTAGGAAATTCTTCTGCCGGATTGAAAGAATGTTCTTTTCTTGGTGTTCCTGTTGTAAATATAGGCACAAGACAAGGAAGAAGACTTCGAGATAAAAATGTCGTCAATACCTCATATGAAAAGGAATCATTACGAAAAGCTATAAAAAAACAAATAAATAAAGGCAAATATCCTGAGTCCGATTTATATAATTCAGAAGATACGGCAAAAAATATTGCCAATACTCTTGCAACTCTATCTTTATACGTTCAGAAAAATTTTAAAGGATAATGAGTAAAAAAATATTAGGTGTTATTACTGCTCGTGGGGGCTCGCAAGGTCTTCCGGGTAAAAATATTAAGCTCTTGGGAGGAAAGCCTCTTATTGCTTATAGTATAGAAGCTGCTAAAAGAAGTAATCTATTGACTCATATTATTGTATCGACTGATTCTGAGGAAATCGCTGCAGTAGCAAAACAGTATGGAGCAGAGGTTCCTTTCTTAAGACCTAAAGAAATATCTGGCGATGATACTCCTCACACTCCTGTGATGATACATGCTATATCAGAAATGGAAAAAAAGGTTTCTGAGATTTTTGATTACGCCGTAATTTTGCAACCAACATCTCCCTTTAGAGTACCTGAAGATATAGATGAGACCTTAAAAAAACTTATAAAGTTTGAAGCAGATAGTTCTGTCACATTAGTCGATGTTGGCGATTTTCATCCGATAAAAGCAAAAAGACTCGAAGGTGATAGGGTGTTGCCATTTTGTATGGATGAAGAAGAGGGTGTAAGGAGACAAGATTTACCTCAAGCTTATAGAAGAAGCGGTTCTGTATACGCTATGAGACGAGACCTGTTAATGAAAGATAAAAGACTCTACGGTGACAATATTGTAGGGTATGTGGTTCCTGAAGAGAGATCTGTCGATATAAATGATGGTATAGATTGGATGAGGGCAGAAGCTATGCTTAGTGATCTAATAAATAAAGGTTATGAGTTTTAAGATTCTCTGTACACTGGGAAATGATTTTTCTGCAGAAGCCAAAGAAGTACTTGGCACAATTGGAGAGGTGGATCTGAAACTTGTTTCTCAAGAGGATCTATCTATTGAGTTAAAAGAATATGACGCCGTTGTGATCGGTCTCGGCTTAAACTTTAATAGGAAGATTTTAGAATCTGCAACGAAGTTAAAATATATAGCGACCGCGACTACTGGGTTGGATCACATAGATCTCGATTATGCGCATCAAAAAAATATTAAGATAGTTAGTCTCAAAGGTGAAAATGACTTTCTGAAAACAATAACAGGTACAGCAGAACTTGCATTTTCTTTAATATTAAATTTAGTACGAAAAATTCCGTGGTCTTTTGATTCAGTAAAAAACAAGGAGTGGAACAGAGATACTTTCAAGGGTATAAGTTTGTACGGTAAGACAATAGGAATAATAGGGTATGGAAGATTGGGTAAAATGATGGCTTCTTACGCGAGAGCGTTCGGGATGAGAGTGATATTTTACGACCCTTTTGTTAATGATGGTTTAGGAATAGCAGAGAAGGTAGGATTTACCGATCTCCTTAAAGATAGTGATATCATATCTATACATATCCATCTCACGCCTGATACAGAAAATATGTTTGACCGCGACACATTTAAAATTATGAAAAAAGGGTCTTTTTTAATCAATACATCTCGTGGGAAAATAGTTAATGAGACTGAGTTGTTAGAAGCGTTAAAAACTAAGGAAATTGGAGGTTATGGAACGGATGTTTTGGGCAACGAGCTAAGTTTTAAAGAAAAAGTAATTGCTACCGACCCATTGGTGGAATATGCTAAAGAAAATGATAATCTATTGATTACTCCGCACATAGGAGGGATGACGGTAGACTCGAGAATCTCGACTGATATTTTTATCGCATCAAAACTAAGAAACTGTCTAAAGTCTAATCGAGGGCTGAAGTGTCCAAAAATATGAGCGTGAGACAGTCTGGGAGACTGTCGCAAGACTTTGTGAGATATTTTACAAGACGAAGTCGTGGTAAAATATACACAAAGTGGACAGCTTCTGTAAGAAGAAACGAGCTGGAGTCCGAGCCATAGTGAACTATGGTGGGGGCGAAGCAAAGTTTTGGGATCCTCTTTTTTGGTCACGACGACCTGAAACGGTCTTTTTTGATTCACATTGCTGTGGTGAGACATAAGATCAGTTTCTAAGGAGGGATATTACTGGAAGATAGATGTTATTTATGATAGTCCGACTACCATATAAACTCCTCCAGTTCAATAACATCAGCAACACTGGGTGTTGACATGGATGGAGTGGGGTATAATCTTTTTCCAGACAGAAATTTCAAAAGACAAAAAACCTCAAATCAGCTATAATAACCCTGTCCCTCTAAGACTGTTCCTAAGTGGCAGTGGTCGGACCACTGCCATCAACGGTTTATCATAAAATTTCAATTCTCACCCCAACTTTCCACTCCCGTAAAAATCTACGCTTCACAGGACAAGCCCCCTTTTCAAATCTTCAAAATTCACTCTCTTCTTCTTAAACTTTCCACTTACCAACTTATAAACTTTCCAACTTCTCCCCATGTCTCTATTCGACAAAGCCCTCCGCCTCATCACCTATATCGGTATTTTTGCCGTTCCGTTTACGCCTCTTATCGTGGCGAACTCAATGTTCTTTCCGTTCATCACTGGAAAAAGTTTCTTCTTTAGGATAATTATCGCTGTCTTGGTGGCATCTTGGCTTTTGCTCTGTCTTCGACACAGGGAGTATCGTCCTCGCTACAGTCACGTCTTAGGATCGGGCGTCGCCTTCCTCATAATTATCTTCCTCGCCAATATATTCGGTCTAAACCCCGAAAAGAGCTTTTGGAGCAACTTTGAGCGAATGGAGGGATTCTTACTCCTCCTCCATCTCGGCGGATGCTTCCTTGTCTTCTCATCGGTAATGTCTGTGGGCAATCTTTGGTGGCGTTTTGTCCATACCTGGCTTGGAGTAGGGGCATTTTTAGGTTTCTATGGCATCATACAGCTCTCGGGTGAGCTTGTCATAAATCAAGGTGGAGTACGCCTCGATGGCACATTTGGCAACGCCTCATATCTTGCCATCTTTATGGTCTTTATGTTTTTCTTTACGCTTTTGTCGCTCTCTGGTGTCAAAGAAAAAAGCTACCGACTCTCGCTCCTCCTCCAGTCGCTTACAGTCGGTCTGTCCTTGTTCATACTGTTTCCGTTCTATCGCTATTTCGACACCATCCAAGACGTCATAAGACAAGTTGGTGGAATACCAGAGGGCTACGAGTACCCCGATATTTTCTTGGGCAAAACTAATATTTGGCTCTTCGCTTTCTCAATAACTTCACTTCTCGCAGTTATTGCAACCTATTTCTACAAGAGAAGTCACGGAAGAAATACCAAAAATTATGGATTTATTTCAGCTGGTCTTGCGTTTATCGGATCGTTATCTCTTATATATTTTGCGACAGGGAACTACTATTTAACCACCCTCTCCGTACTGCTCGTCGCCTTATTTGGAATATCTTTAAATCTACTGCGTTCTCGCGGTAAATTTGATGAAGGGCTGTCGGACAAAATCGTCTATTGCCTGTACACTTTTTTTGCGATTACATTTGCGACAATGCTCTTTCACACTGCCACTCGGGGCGCCATTCTCGGTCTTATTCTCGGTTTATTACTCGCTGCTCTCCTTGTCGCTATTTTTGGCAAAAACAAATCGTGGCGTAAGGTCTCATTAATTTCTTTTATAGCGATACTTGCCGGCATAGGAACATTTTTGCTTATAAAAGATAATTCCTATGTCCAAAACCATCAGGTGCTTAGCCGATTTGCTTCAATAAAAATAATCGACGAAGGTCAGTCTCGTTATTACATCTGGCCTATGGCAATAGAAGGTTTCAAAGCTCGACCAATACTCGGATACGGACAAGAGAATTTCAATTACGTTTTCAACGAATACTACAATCCCTCTCTCTACAATCAAGAACAGTGGTTTGATAGGACACACAATGTAATCTTAGACTGGCTCATCGCCGGCGGTATATTCGGACTCATCTCCTATTTAGCTCTGTTCTTTTTTACCGTCTACTATTTATGGACTGCTCACAAGGACAGTGTTGCTGGATTTTGGCAAAAGATTCGTACCGTCTTGTTTGGACGCCGTCAAGACGAGCACATATTTAGTGTACCGCAAGCATCTATTATCACGGGTCTTTTATCAGCATATTTTTTCCACAACCTATTCGTTTTCGATAATCTCATAAGTTATGTCTTATTTGTATCGTTGCTCGGTTACGTTCATATTTCTGTAACGGAGAATAAAGAACCAATAATTGCTGATGGTAGAATTAGTGACCAAAGTTACAGATATTTCGCTTTACCAATTATCACGGCGGTACTTATAGTAGGAGTTTATTTTATCGATGTGAAAGGTATTGTTACCTCAAGAACTCTCATAAGCGCCCTTATGCCCCAAAGAAACGGCGTGGCAGAAAATGTGGCATTGTTTAAAAAAGCTTATGCGTCTGGTCCGCTTGGGCATCAAGAAGTCGTGGAACAGATTGTAAACGCAGTGCCAAAGGTGATCGGATCCGATGCTTCTCCGGCAGTCAAGACACGGATGACCGATTCTGCTATAGAAGCGATAGGTCAAGAAACCATAGACCACCCAAACGATACCCGCCTCCATCTTTTCAAAGGTTTGATGTTTAGCTATGCCAATGATTACAAAAAGGCGACAGAATCTCTTCAAAGGGCGGTCGAGCTCTCTCCGAGCAAGCAGAGCCTTCGTGTAACTCTCGGTTCGCTGTATTTCGAAAATGGTGAGAGGGAAGAGGCGTTTGAACAATTCAAAAAAGCATACGAACTCGCTCCTCGATTTACCGAACCGATGGATTACTATATCGCTGGAGCCGTTTATACGGGCAGGTTGGAACTTGCGGAGTCCCTAACCCAAGAGCTTATTGATATTTACGACAACGGCGGAGCTTTGTTTAGACCGTCACAGCGTGTCCTTAATGCGTTTGCAGATATGGGCAGGATTGATTTACTGGTGCCGATTTTGGAAAAGGCGGTTGAAGATTACCCGAAAGATTTAAATTACAATATATCGCTTGCAAGCGCCTATTTTGAGACAGGGGACAAAGAAGCCGCTATAGTACAGCTTGAAAAAGCAAAAGAGATTTCTCCTTCCCAAGCCAGCCAGTTTGACTACTACATAAACGAAATCCGCTCCGGCCGTACCCCTTAACAGACTCAGGATTTATATCTCTTTCTTCCTACCAGCTAAAACCTAACAATTAAAAGCTATTCCCCCTCCCTCTCTTTTCAGCGTTCTCCCTTTAGGAAGGGAGGGGACCGCTTGCGGTGAGGGATTTTCTCTCTTTATTCCTATTTTCTTTCGTTCCCCATATAGTATTTTCCGATATCTAAAAAGCAGTGAACACAGTATACCGTATTAAGCTATTTTTTAAATGAATTGAATAATGCCATCCGCGCTTTCTGCATCTCTTTGGCAGCGTCGAAATGACTTTTCGCGGTCTGTTTATGTCTAAGTGACGCAACCGTTACTCCCCGCTTTAGAAACT
>Ga0210050_1001198_pt1 | contig 29112 bp, 26 predicted proteins | sample CryGey132114_all_FD_185463 | JGI IMG/M metagenome (GOLD analysis project Ga0210050, IMG submission 185463) | Groundwater microbial communities from aquifer - Crystal Geyser CG22_combo_CG10-13_8/21/14_all (SPAdes) (version 2) | ecosystem: Environmental > Aquatic > Deep subsurface > Groundwater ... | reverse complement strand
AAGGAGACAAAAGACCTAAGCCTTCGCACCCGGCGGAGGTCTCTTTTATTTAGAATAGACAAATAATATTTAATCCTCCGGTCCATAATCCGTTCTGGGTTCGCCGGCCGGGCGTTTTGCTAAATCACGAAAGCGCATCTGCTCGGCGTTGAAAAAGAGTTCGACATTGCCGATCGGGCCGTTGCGATGTTTGCGAATTAAAATTTCAGTAACCCCCTTCTTCTCGGTTTTGTCGTCATAATAATCTTCGCGATAAATAAAGGCTACAATGTCTGAGTCCTGTTCGATTGATCCCGAGTCGCGCAAATCCGAGAGTTGCGGCCGTTTATCCGGCCGGTGTTCAACTGCACGGGACAGCTGCGACATTGCCACTACCGGGACATTAAGCTCTCTAGCCAAATTTTTCAGCGATCGGGAAATTTCCGAAATTTCCTGCACTCGATTGATGTCGCCTGAAGATTTTCGGCCCTCAATCAGCTGGAGATAATCAACAAAAACTATCCCCAGATTCTCCTCGAGTTGTAAGCGCCGGGCTTTGGCCCGAATTTCCATTACCGTTATCCCCGGTGAATCATCAATGAAAAACGGCGCTTCGGACAAAGTGCCCATGGCGTAGCCGATCTTTGGAAAATCTTCATCCGAGAGATTTCCGGTGCGCAATTTCCAAGAATCAACGCCGGCTTGAGAGGAGATCAGACGATCAACCAGTTGCTCTTTGCTCATTTCCAGCGAGAAGAATGCGACCGGGATTTTTCCTTCAACTGAAACATGCTCGGCAATATTTAGCGCCAGCGAGGTCTTGCCCATCGACGGCCGGGCAGCAATAATGACCAAATCTGACTTCTGCAAACCAGCCAATTTCGCATCCAGATCGCGAAAACCAGTCGACACTCCTCGAAGCACGCCTTTTTCCTTATGAATTTTATCAATTCGGTCAAAGGCTTCAGTTAGGACATCCTTTATCGGGATGAATTTCTGGCGGAAAAATCGCTGAGAAACAGCAAAGAGTGATTGTTCAGCCTTATCAAGAACTGCTGACACCTCCTCCTCTTCAGCAAAACCAAGATCAGAAATAGTAACCGCAGAAGTAATCAGACGGCGCAAAATCGCTTTGTCGCGGACGATATTCGCCCAATGGACAACATTAGCTGCTGAAGGGGTAGCATTAACTAAAGAGACGATATAACTTGAGCCGCCAACATTTTCGAGCTCTTTTTCTTTCTCTAATTGATCAGTTAGAGTAACCATATCAACTGGCGTTCGCTTTTCGAAAAGAGTTAAAATCGCCCGAAAGATTGTCGCATTGCGCTGATCATAAAAATCCTCTGGTGAGAGAATCTCAACCACAGAGAGCATCGATTCCTTATCTAGAAGCACCGCGCCGATGACTGAACTTTCAGCCTCAAGATTTTGCGGCGGCAGCTTGCCCCCAACTGCGAGATTCTTGTTGTCTTTTTTCTTGCGATTAGCCATAATTTCAACTTAAAACTTAAAACGCAAAACTCAAAACTGAAACTAAAAACTTTTAAACTAATATTTTTGATTTTGAAGTTTAAGTTTTGATTTTCGACTTTTGAGTTTGTTACTCCGTTTCAAATATCTCCTTTGCGGCTGCTTCTAAATCTTTTCCATGTTCTTTGGTTTTCCCGTCTCGCACGGCGTGAGCCGAGGCGGATATGTTTTTCAGTTCTTTAGTTTTTTTATCTACTATCCTACAGACTACTCTTAGCTTTTTCCCCAACACCTCCTGCAAAACTTCCTCAATAATTTGGCAATTTTTAGCTTCGGAGATTTTATCATGATGAAATCTAAATCGGACACTTAAAATAAAATCATCGCCAATGGTCCCATCTGGATAAGCATCTCGGAGCAGTGCATGGAGTGAATGGTTATGCGGTTTAATCTTGTCAATGATCTCTTTCCAAAGTTTATCATCAACTGATTCCATTGCACTTTTACTTGATTGCTCGACCGCTACTCCTGGATCCTCTTTTGAGATTTCTTTTTTTATCTCCGGTTTTGAATTTGCTTCGGGTCTCGAATTTGATTTTGTTTGTTTAGAATTTAGAATTTCGGATTTAGAATTTTCGACGAGAGCACAGCTCTCGACTACTGCCATCTCAACAGGCAACGAACGGATCGAGGTCTCTTTAACTAGCTGACTGGCAGAGATCAGGACGCCGAGGATTTTGTTGATTGCTTCGGCATCAAATTTGTGAGCTAAACTTTTAAGTTTAGACATTCGTTCAGCTGTCACCTCAAAAGTAGTCTCGGGGGCAGCAATTTTTGTCAGTAACAGCTGCCGAAAAGCTTCCACCAACTCTTTGATGATCTGATTGCTTTCGACTCCTTGGGCTATTAGTTCTCCGATAACGCTGATAGCCTCCTTTGAATTACCAGCGGCAATAAGTTCAGCGATGTGCAAAATTTCTTCACTTTTGGCTAACCCCAGAACAGTTCTAACATCGGCTAGAGCAATGTCGGGAGTCAGCGAGGCTATCTGTTCAAGCAAAGAAATTGCATCTCGATGGCTACCTTCGGCGGCAACAGCAACAGCCTCAAGCGCTTCAGGAGCAGCTTTTAACCCTTCACTTTTAACGACCATTTTTAGATTTTTGACAATATCATCTTTGGAAATGCGGTGGAAATCAAAGCGTTGAACCCGAGAAAGAATGGTCGCTGGTATTTTGTGGGCTTCAGTTGTTGCCATAATAAAAATTGCATGAGCGGGTGGCTCTTCAAGAGTTTTTAAAAGTGCGTTAAAGGCCGGCAAAGTCAACATGTGAACTTCATCAATAATATAAACCTTGTATCTGCCAGAGATAGGAGCAAATTTAACTCTTTCCCGCAACTCTCTAATCTCATCAATTCCTCGATTAGAGGCAGCGTCGATTTCAATGATATCAAGATTTTTGCCTAACTTTATCTCTTTACAGAAATTGCACTCATCACACGGCTCACCACTACCAGCCTTATTTAGCTCCTCTCGCTTCTGGCAATTAATCGCCTTAGCCAAAAGCCGTGCAACTGTAGTTTTGCCAATTCCTCGTGGACCAGCAAAAAGATAGCCGTGGGCAACTTTATTATCGGAAATTGCGGTCAAAAGGGTATCACGGACATGATTCTCACCAATGACTGCGGCAAATTTTTGCGGACGATATTTGCGATAGAAACTCATAAGTTGTAATTCTATCACTGACTTTATCACATTGACTTTTCACTGACTGACGGTATTTAGTCAGTACCCGGTCAGTGTAGTCGAGTCAGTATTGGAACTTCCTTTTAGAAATTGATTGCAACTCTTATTATAGCCAATTATTGCCAAGGATCATTATTTTGACCTCTTCGGAAGAAGCACCGAGATAAATTTAATCTGCCAGACTCACAACTTCGAAGCAACCATCTTTACCATCCCCAATTTATCAACATCTTTTTCACAATGACTGTGATAAAATGTTAGATAGGATGGATAAAGAGGATTATGCTGCACAACTTGCCAGAGAGATGAGAAGCCAGGGCATTAAATTCACTTGCGACGATGCCACAAAATTTATTGCGGCTTTAACCGCAACTATGACCGAGGGTCTGGCAAGAGATCGAAAATTAACGATCTCTAACTTCGGAACTTTTTTGGTCGCCAAATACGGCGCAAAAATCATTCGCAGCCCCAGGGGCGATAAAAAGAAATTTTTTATGCCGCCAACTGATGTTATTAAATGGAAACCGAGTCTGAAAATCCGTAGTCGGGCAGGGTCAACCGCTATTACTGACGACGAATATGAGAAACTCAAAGGCCATCCCCAGCCAGAACCAGAGGAAATTATTCCTGTGCCACAACCAGAAGAGTTAGGAGCCAAGCGAAGAAATCCCTTTGAAGTCCAAATAAACATTGTCTCAGCTAGAAATACCACCTATTTTACTGACGAACGATCACCTCTTTCACGTTTGACAAAAGCACTCCTTCAGGAAATGATTACTCTTGGAGCCGAGAAAATGGAAATTCGGCCAGAGAAAGAGATAAGCCGTCTGATCTACCTAGCGCAAAATCAGCCGTTAGCGAGCCGAAACATCCCCAAAATTTCACACCAGGTGATAATTGAGAAAATAAAATCGCTGTCCATCCCAGAACCCGACTTGCTGCCCGATGAAAAAATCATTTCGCTTTCAGAGAGTGAGAAAATTAAAATCTATTCAATGCTGACCCCCTTGGGTGAACTAATGGTTCTGGAGCGAGTTTAACCACACGGATCTTGTACACTGATAAAACAATGAATTACGAAATCGCGAGCCCTTCAAAATTTCGACGACCTGCCTGCCGGCAGGCAGGTCGCAAGCGCTTTCCCTTTCGCCGAAGGCGGAAAGGAGAAAAGAGCGCCTAGAAATTTTGCAAGGGCGAGCAAAATAATCGAATAGTTATTTCGCAGTTGAAATAAAGCTGATAAAATTATCTTGGAGGGATCTTGAGACGAAAACACGAAGGCAAAAAAAGGGAAAAAGGTACGGCTTTGCTAGTAGCAATACTACTCTGCGCCATTATCGGCTCTGCAGCACTGGGGATTAATGCTATTGCTCTTAGACAAATTAACATTTCAGAGACTTATAGTAATGGTCTAGTTGCATATTATACTGCTGAATCAGGGCTTGAGGAAGGACTTCTGCGTTACCGCTTCAATAAAAATATCCAAATCCCAACTGATAATACCACTCCGGGAGTTCCAGCAAACGTTTTCCGTAACTTTCTCGACCTCACTCCAATGCGAACAAACAAAGAGGACACCGGCGTGCCGCTGGGATATACTCTAGTGAGCAGACAGCAGGTCTATGATTTGCGAGTTTATAATAGAGCGAACTTTTACGGCGAAGATCTCCACTCGCCCCTGGGCGTCCTTGATGCCCAAGACCTGGCTGATCCAAATTACGGATCTACTAATTCTTTTGACAAAATTGTAAAAGATGAGGAGAAAGATTTTGCTATTGCCTATCCCTCTGATCAAATAAAAAATCGTATTTATCTCTTCTGGCGCTGGACAGCGTCCTGCGCTTCGGCGCGAGCTCTTGAAGTTAAATTAAAAATTGACCAGGAGCAATTAACACCGACCACCCAAGATGAATACACCGCACTTTTTAAAGACCCTTCCTGCAGCGGCAGCATCGCAAATGCTGATACGCCCATCCAAATTACTAATGGAGTTTATGCACCAGTTGCGCCGCCAAGTGATTTAAAAACTAAGATGAATATCAGCGCCCTCAAGATCAAAAGCATGAGCTTAAAGCCGATTGGCGGGAGCGGAAATGCTGACCTTGTTTTCGGTTTTGCCCAGGGAGAGAGTACCAATGTCAACAATCCGGCTTTGGTTTTTGCTCCAACTACAAATATCAATTCTATCGGCTATTTTGCTGGCGCTACGCGAGAGATCGATGCCCATATTGACCGCCAGAGTGGTAGTATTCTAGATCTATTTAACTATGTGATTTACAAAGGCGGCCGTTAAATCAAATCCTAAATCCGAATATCGAAATCCTAAACAATTTCAAATGACCTAAATCCTAAACTCAAAATAGTTTTGAATTTTGAACATTAGAATTTTGAATTTGTTTAGAGTTTAGAATTTAGTGCTTAGGATTTGTTAATGGTGATACTAGTTTCGCTGGTATTATTCGAGGTATCAAAGGCTTTGGCTCTCATAATATAAGTGCCCGGGCCAACATTGTTCCAGGACCAAATGCGCTCCATCAAGCCGTCATTTTCGGTTGCGACTAAATAATCATTAATATAGAGCTCGATTTTTTGCACCGCCACATTATCCAAGGCGGTGACTTTGATGTAAAGATCGCCAGAGGTCCAGGAATATGGATTTCCCTCCGGCTTGACGATATTGACCGAGGGATTTTCTGAATCGCCGCCGGTATTGCTAATTGTTACTGAAATTGATGATTCGGCACTCTGACCGGCAGTATCAAATGCTTTGGCTTTCAAAGTATGACCACCATTGCCGTAGCTTGTAGTGTTTAGTGTTGTGCTATATGGTACGCTTGTATCTTCGACGACTGAGGTGCTATCAATATAAAATTCGACTTTGGAAACGCCGTTGTCGTCGGAAGCCGTGGCGGCGAAATTCACTGATCCGGACAGAGTCGCACCATTTGCTGGTTCGCTAACAGAAACCGCTGGCGGATTATCACCGGCTGGCGGCGCGCCTGGACCGTTTGGTTCATTGATCAACCAAGTTCGAGTGCCAGCCGACGGATAGCCGTAGGTGCCAGCCATCGCATGATAACCGTAGCCGGAGTAAAGATATGAGTAATCTTCAGCGATAATTTCACAATCGCAGTTGCTCCAACCGAGCGAATAATCCGGTGCCGTGGTCGCTTTTGACAGCGGGCGAACGTCATAATAACTATCTGGAAATCGGACGCCAACGCCTAGATCCCAGACTACCCATTTATAATACAAGGTGTAATGATGGCCGTATTCATGAGACAAGATCAATTTCATATAATCAGTAAAATATGGATTGCCTTCGTAATAATAGGAATTCAAAGTGATGTAACCCCAAGCTGAAGTAATATCTCCATTGGGTTGTTGATCATACGAAGCGGAATAGAGCCCAGCCCAGCCAGTGTCACCAGCGTTTTCTAAAATGACGGCGTAAAGTGAAGAAACCTCGCCGGCATGGAGCAAAGCACTGCTTAAATAATTTTTTAATTCGTCGCCAAGGCCAGGGTGGCCGCCGGTTTCATCAATGTAGTCAATACCGGCAATCGAACCAGATGGGCCGGCTGTCTGCGCTTTACCCAAGTCACCCGGATTACTGCTGCCTTCAAAAACTGATACTGTTTGTGAGCCATCAGGATTAGTTTTTGCGCTGCCGGACATATTGCCGGAAGCTTTATGTTTCGGCGGATTTTTAGCAATCTCTTTTTTCGCTTCCTCAGGCGGCGGAGTGCTGGCTGGCGTCTCGGTTTTTTGTTGTCCGTCAGAGGGCGCTACTGCCCGATGCTTGCTGGCATAAATAACTGCAATAGCTGCAATGAGCACAATTAAAATCACTGCCACAATTAGTATTAGTTTGTGGTGTTTATGAAAGAAAGCTTTGAAATTAAATTTCATACTAATTTTATTTTAGCGCCATTTTTAGAAATAAACAAATAAAATCGCCGACAGCAATCTTATTATTTCATTTTCGAAATTATCTTGGTAGCCCCGGCGGGAATCGAACCCGCGATCTTCTGGATGAGAACCAGATATCCTAGGCCGCTAGACGACGAGGCCATGGTTCCGAGGCTAGGATTCGAACCTAGATTAATGGAGCCAGAATCCATTGTGCTGCCATTACACCACCTCGGATTACTTTACAAATTTTAGCAGATTTGAGCATAAAACTCAATCACAATATTTAAAATTGTTGAAATAATATTATTTTTTCGTTATGTTTCGTTTAGCTCTTCCAAAGGAGGCAGTCAATGGTCAGCTCAAGAAGAGTCGATATTGATAGCCTCCTCGACAAAGCGAAGGCTATCATCAAGGGGAGTGCACCGTTTGTCTCAAACAAGGAGCTAGCGCGGCTTTATTCAATCGACGACAAGCCGGTCCGCTCCTCGTGCATTGGGCAAATCCTCCGAGACAGACTAACAGACACCCAGCTGGAAAAGATGAAAAAACGCTGGCACGAAAGCAAACGGCAGCCGAGAGTCGAAAGGAAAAAGGAGCCACTCTATCGGGGGGCAACCCCTAGCCCTAAGACACTGCTGATCTTAGCAACCGTCCGGGCCATCATTGACAAGCATGAATTCCCTGCTCCGGTCTTTATAGCCGAGCTCCTCTCGTATCTTGGCATTACGAAGTACACGGTTTCGTCAGCGATTTATCGCTATCTTGAACCAGAGTACAAAAGGGAAATGTCCAGGCTGCAAAAGCGCGGCCGCAAGCGCAAGAAGTTCTAGCCACTCTGGCCACCGCGGCCAGGGTTCTTTTTTTAGAATGGCTTTATTTCGCCTCACGACTGGACCAATCACCTATCAGCCAGCGGCAAGTAACTAACGGGACAATCCCGTTCCAGGCCTGACGCCCTCTCAGGAGGGCGCATTTTTCTTTTAGAAACCAATAATCTAACTCGAGAAAAACTGCTATTATATAAATAATGACATCTCTCTTGGCACTACTTATCGGCTATCTTTTGGGTTCAATCTCCCCGGCTTTTATTTTGGGCAAAGTTCTCAAAGGAATTGATATTCGCCAGCACGGAACAAAAAATGCCGGCACTACCAATGTTAAGAAAGTTCTCGGTCTCGGCCCGGCAATTTTTACCGCAATTTATGATCTCTCAAAAGGTCTACTTGCTATCTGAGTTGCTTCAGCCCTCGGTCTCCCACCAATCTGGGCTTATCTCGCCGGCATCGCGGCGGCCAAGGCACAGCCACTGCTGTCGGTCTCTTGTTCTATTTCGCCATTAAACTTGGAGTTCTTGGCACCATCGGCTGGAGTGGTTTTCTGCCCGGCTTGATCACTACTGCAATCTTAGTTCTCTCAATTTTATTTATTATGCGCGATGAGCGGGCGCTGGGAATTTTTGCTCTGCCATCATTTGTCTTTTTTCTTCTTATGAATACTCGCCAAGATTTGGAGCTCTATTTTCTGACGGCAATATTATTTTTCATTATCGGCATCAATATTCTGGTTATCCATCATATGAATACTCGCCAAGATTTGGAGCTCTATTTTCTGACGGCAATATTACTTTTCATTATCGGCATCAATATTCTGGTTATCCATCAACAGAAAGTTTTTGCTTTAAGAATTCCTGAAGATAAATTTGAACATCTCTTGAACTGGCGAACCTTTGCCCGCCCTTTAGCAATTCTTTTTATCGTTTTTATCTATATCTGGCCAAAAACAACGGCTCTATATCGCCGGCGGCGTGGCAGCAGTTTTTATTTTGCTCGATCTGACTCGGCTAATCAGCGAGCGTGCCAATATTGCCCTTTTCGGCTGGCGAGGATTTTTGAAACAGAAAGAAAAAAGGACCTTCTCCTCAATGACTTTTTTTCTGACCGCGGTCTTTTTGCTCTTTTTGCTTTTTCCAAAAGAGATTGCCTCGATTTCGATTCTTTTTGTCATCTTTGGTGATTTGGCGGCAAAATTTTTCGGTGTTTTTTACAGCAAAATTTATTTCTGGCCTGTCCGCCGCAGCCTTGGCGGAGGTGGAAACAAATCAATTGAAGGCTCGCTTTCTTATTTCATCTTTTCTTTGCTTGCCGCAACTATTTTTATTCAGATCGTTCCCTTCCCGTATTATTTAGTCATTTTGGGAGCGGCTACAGCTACGCTGGTTGACATTTTCAGCCCATTCGGCATTGATGACAATTTCACCGTCGGCCTAATCTCCGCCGCCGTCATGTTGGCGATTAGGGTATTCGTCTGAGAACAAATTATTCCTCTGCATATAACTTTACCAACAAATCCGCCGGAATGGCGAAGAAGGCCTCAGCCGGTTTCCCTAAACCGTAAATTTCGCCGCGATATTCGTTAAGGGATTTTATCGCTTTAACATAGTTACGCTCTTTTTGCTGGGTCTTAAATTGCTCCATTGCTTTCTCTTTTTCCTTCCAATCAAACTCCAGCAGGCGATTGAAATATGGCAAAGGCGACCAGATTTCATAAAGCCAAACGAATATTCTTTTAATTTTTGTGCCTTTAATTTGGGCAATTTTCAGCGCCTCGATGCTCGCACGGACACTTTCGCGGTGATCAATATTTGGATCGGAAAAAGACGGCAGAAAAATTATGCCAGACTCTAGTTCTTGAATGATGGAGGATAGTTCGGAAATCGTCTGCTTTGTCGCTACTGAATTATCCGGCTGACGGAAAAATATCTGCTCTGGATTGGTCAAAAGCCGAACTGCTTCCTTTGATTCTTCCTCCCGTTCATCGGCATGTTTTGACTTTGATTTTTGGTCACCGGAAAAAATATAAGCAATTTGGACTTTTTGTTCCTTGAGAATACTAACTAAAGCTCCGGCACAACCGAAAATTTCATCATCCGGATGGGGTGCAACTATTAAAACATTGGCTTTCGGCAACTCTTTTTGAACTTTAAAATCAGCTTCGACGACCAGTGTCCGCCAAGCACGCTCGGCGATGATGAAATTCATCACCCTAAAAGCTGATAGAAATGACTGTTTTAAAGACATAAATCTTAACTCAAAAGTCAAAAATCAAAACGCAAAACTGAAACTCAAAAATTAAAACCTTTTCTTTAATTTAAGCACGCCGCTACCTAGCATATTAGCAAGTTGGTTCGCTTCATTCAACAATTCACTAACTTTTTCAGGACTAACAAATTTCGCTTCACGAAGTAACTCCAACCAATAAATAGTTTCGTTGGCCGACTTGAGAGCGATTTCATTGAATTTCTTGAACTCCAATCTCGAACTGGATGATCGTGCTTCAACTAAATTAGTGCCTATTGATGTAGCTGACCGAACTAATTGATTTTCGATTACTAAAGCGCTGCGTTTCCTTGGCAAGCTATCCATCAAATTAATAGCAGCTAGACTAAAATCAAAACATCGCCTTTTAAGATCAGGGTTTTGGTTGTGGGCTCTCATTTAGTTTTTAGTTTATAGTTTCAGTTTTGACTTTTGCGTTTTGAGTTCTAAGTTTAGATTTTACTCTCGTGATGACGCGAGTAGAATTCAAATAGCTTTCGATAATTTCTTGGACCAGTCGAATAGAATGCTTCTGCATACTCGCCAACACCTGCTGACAAAGCCCGATATTTATTTAGCGCCAGAATTGCTTCGTCATAGCGCTTGACTTTCATCTGAGATTTGTGGCATCGGAGCGCCTCTCGTTTGTCATCGACAAAATCATCAATTAACATTAATCGATTTAATCTACCTGTACCCCAAACCTCGTAAAGCCAAATATTGAAATGGCCATCATAATTTTTAAGCGCTAGACAGAGCGCACCAGCGACTGCGTGATGATCAAGATGTGGATCCTCTAATGACGGGGAAAGCAGCAAATCTGGCTGATCAAATTCGATTTCGCGACGGATCTGAGCCGCCAGATTAAGATTGGCAGTGACTTTCGTATCGGGCAAACGTAAAAACTTCTCTTCTCCAACGCCTAGTATCTTGCCAGCTTCCCTTGCCTCTTCCTCGCGCTCCGCAATTAAAGATTTACTCGCCTTGCCACTTCTCGTCCCTCTTGAGCCGTCAGAAAAATAGATCACTTTGATTTTTGCTCCCGACTCTGAAAGTTCTTTTAGTAGCCCGCCGCAGCCTAAAACATCGTCATCGGGATGGGGCGCAAGAACCAAGACCTTATCAGCGCGGACGACAGAAACCACCCGAATTTTCAGAACCTCCGGTACCACTCCCCAAACACTTTTCTCGGTTTCTTTTTGCCAAAACATGCCACCTCCGGTGAAAATTCGAATATCAAAATCGGAAATTCGAAACAAATTCTAAATCTTAATTTTCAAAATTTTAAACATTTTGAATTTGATTTTATTTGTTTCGTGCTTCGATATTCGGATTTCGAATTTTATTGAGCTAGTTTTTGATATTTTTCTTCTAGCTCAATAATTATTTTACTCCAGTCAAAATTCTTTTTCAAAGCAAGATAGGCGCTCTTTGCCAGTCTTTCGCGATCACACTTCTGCGCCAAAAGCCAGAGTATTGCTTTGGACAGGTGCTCTGGGTCAGCGGGCGGCACTAGTACTCCGGTCTGTCCGTTTTTGATAATCTCAGGCAACCCACCAACAGAAGTTGCAACTACAGGAATCCCAGTCTCCATCGCCTCAAGGACCACTAAGCCAAAAGTTTCGCTAAGCGAAGGCAGGACAAAAAGATCCCAATCTTTAACAAATTTCTTGACATTTTTTTGTTCGCCAAGAAGCTGAATTTTTGCCTCGAGCCCCAAGCGATTTATTTCCTTCTGCAGTAACTCCTTATCGGGGCCAGTTCCAATAATTTCCAGCTTGGTCTTCGGCAAACTCTGAACAATCCTCTGCATCGCTCTCACGAGATAAATTTGGCCTTTTTGACGTAAGAGCGCCCCAATTGTACCGATAAGCAACCCAGCTTTGTCGCGGCCCGGACGGCGGATGATTTTTGGTTCAACATCCGAAATCTCCACCGCATTTGGGATAACTACTACTTTATCTTTGTCGCTAACAATTTTAGCAGTCAAAAACTTCTTAACCGAGTTGGAAACAGCAATGATTAAATCTGCTTTATTACAGATCGATCGCAGTCCCCTAAGCTGCAAAATACTATTCAAGGGATTTTTGAGATGAAAATCAGAATTCCACAGGTGTTCAGTATAGATAAATAATTCTTTCGGCCGGACAGCCATCCGACAGAAATACCCGGCTCTCGGACCATGGGCATGGATGACAATTGGCCCAAAGGGGTTGCTGTGGGTGCGAAATTCAGCGATATTCTTTTTCAGCTTTATTAAAGAACCAAGATCAAACTTATTTTTGAACTCTACGATTCGGACACCAATATTTTTTATCTTGGCTGCCGCAGTTGCTAACCAGCCACGTGGCGCAATCAAAAAAACATCAAATTTTTCTTTATCAAGATGTTTCAAAATCCCAAGAACATGCCTCGGCCCACCACCAAGTGCAGAATCTGCGATGACTTCTATCACCTTAATTTTTTTCTCTGTATCTCTCATTGTGAGATCGCTATTTCAACTTCAGGGTTGCTTTTTCAATTCGCGTAATTGATTCATCTTTACCTAATGCCAGCAAAAGTTCAACTGGTGATGGTGATTTTTCTTGCCCCGACAGCGCCACTCGCACTGGCCAAAAAACATCACCATTGGCTAAATTATTATCCTTGACGGCATCAGATAGCATTTGATTTAGATCTTCTTCGCTCCAAGCAGTCAGAGTCGAGAGTTTCTCCAATGCGCGATCTAGACCAACAGCGGTTTTTCCTTTATCGGATTTTTTAAAGATTAAAAGTTCCGGCTGATATTTTGGTTCCCGGCGCAACTGACCAAGATATTCAGCCACTTCTTTTAATGTCCTATATCCACCACGCCCAATTAGTTCAATTTCCCTCTCTGACAAATTTTCAATTCCCCAATTCTTCAATAGTTGTAAGTTTTTAGTTTCAGTTTTGACTTTTGCGTTTTGAATTTTGAGTTTCAAATATTCCATATTAAAATGATTCAATTTTTCAATATCAAATATCGCCCCGGCTTTATTGACATTTTTTAGATCAAATTCGCGGACTAATTCAGGGAGCGAGAAAATCTCCCGTTCATCTTTTGGATTCCAGCCAAGAAGAGCAATGAAATTAACAATCGCCTCCGGCAAATAGCCGAGTTTTCTATATTCCAGCACTGACGTCGCCGCGTGGCGTTTGGAGAGCTTCGCCCGATCCGGGCCTAAGATCATCGGGATGTGAGCATATTTCGGAATTTTATAGCCAAGCGCCTTTTGCAGCACAATGTGCAACGGCGTATTCGACAGATGATCGTCGCCGCGAATAACATGGGTGATTTTCATAAATTCGTCATCAACTACAACCGCCAGGTGAAATGTCGGCGTGCCCGAGCTGCGCAGAAGAACTGCGTCGCAAACTACGCCGGAGATTTTGCCATGAATTAAATCCTCACCAATATTTTTGAGCAGATAGGCTTTTTGATCACTATTTTTATTTTTCGCGTCGGTGGAGATTTTTTTAGCTTCCTCGTATTTTATTCCCAATTTGTCCAGCGTTGCTTTGGCTTTAAGAATAATTGCGCCATTTTCCTCAACTGCGAAACCATCCTTGACCAATTTATCTGCGACAGATTTATATTCGTTAAGCCGGCTGGATTGATATAAAATTTTGCCGTTCCAAGCAATACCAAGCCATTCTAGCCCGTCGAGAATATTTTTTTCATATTTTTTGCTACTGCGTTCTTTGTCCGTATCCTCAATTCGCAGTAAAAATTCACCTTTGTTGTGCTTTGCAAATAGATAGTTAAAAAGAGCAGTTCTGGCACTGCCGATGTGCAATTCTCCGGTTGGTGATGGAGCAAATCTGGTTTTGATCATAATAGTAAATTTAAAAACCTACAAACCACAAGAGTTTGGGGGTGGCGGTGACCTGTTGTGCCGCCACCCCTGTGACCGACCTGTGACATAGTTGCCCTCTGGGGAAGGCACTACATCATTATTTATTCTATCTTTTTTAATTCAAAAATCAACCCTCGACGGCGTTTTTTAGGTGACTAATTTTATAATCGCCGTAGCCGGAGAAATCAACACTGACAACATCAATTCTAATATTTTTGCCGCCATACTCTTTGGCGATCGCCGACGCCAACAATCGGAGTTTTTGCTGTTTTTTATGGCGAACGAGATCAGCCGCCGACCCCCAACCACTCCCGCGGACGGTTTTGACCTCAATAATGACGATGGTGCTTTTATCTTGCGCCAAAATATCAATCTCCCCACAAAACAGCTTCAAATTCCGCTCCAGGATTTTGTATCCAAGCTTCTCCAAATACTCCGCAGCAATCTGCTCCCCGATATCTCCGGTGGGTTTGTTCTCTTTTTTATTCATAACAATCCGACAGTAAAATAATCATCTATCAGCCATAGCTCTCTTAACCATAAATTCAACTGATTCTGACATATTTATCGGCACAAATGTTATTTTTGGATGTTTATTGTTGAAAACTCGAAAAATTTCATCAGCGAATGCCTGGCCAATCATTGGCACTCGTTCAAAGTCCAAAATTACCGTCTTGAATTTTTCTAAACCAGCAAGAACCCGCCTAGCTTGAGAGCGTGAAATATGAACCGTTCCTATCGTAAAAAGTTTAATTTGTATCTCCGTTTTGTCGAAAGCATAATTCTCTGAATTGGATTGGAAATGCTTAAAAATGTCATTCAAATGTTTGCGACTTGTCAGGGCGACGCTAAAAGTGACTTTTGTCCCTTTCGCCAGATATTTTGTCTTCTCGAAAAAAACATCCGGTAGTTGATTATCCACCTTCATTCGAAAACCAAAGCTATCCAGGATAAAGACATCAGCGATTTTTGAGGTGAAAAAAATTCCTTCTCCGGTGTGGGCTTTTGGTGCGGTTGTGGTCTTACCCTTAAGGAGATCCTGCATCGCTTCGAACTCCGACTTCAAATTTCTTTTCTTGATGACATTTCGAAAAACACCGACGCCGAAATCCCTGATTTGAAAAGTTAATAAATGTCCCCGCTTCTCTGCTTCGACTTCGATTTCTTTCGATCCAGAGTGTTCAATGGCATTATTCAACATCTCGGAAAAGGCGTAGTCGAAGATACTTCGAACATTATCTTTTAACTTCAGAATAAACGGCGCGCCGGCAGTTATAATCTCAAGAATTTTATGTTCTTGAAGATTTTTATTTTTTATCCGTTTCTTAATTTTATTGCCAAGCGCTAGAACATTTTTCGGTAACGAGTAAGCCGCTTTTCGAGTAGAGCCGGCTTTAATCAATTTTTTTTCAGCTACCAATTCGTTGATTAGTCGCGAGATATATTGTCGAGACACTTTATCATCAAGATAACGCAAGACATCAGTAACAGTAAATTTTTTATTTGCGTTGGCAATCTCTAAAATTTTTCCTCTGATATTCATACTACAATTTTATCAGAACTTTTTACAATTGTCAACTGATTGTCAACTAACATTTTTTAATTGTAAACTATTTGTCAACATATTTAAGCTCAAATTCCTTTAGAGTATCTTGTACCCGAGTTTCTCAAGATACTCCACCGCTAGATCTTCGCCATAATTTCCGGTATCTTTATTTCTTGTTTTGTCCATAACACAATTATATTATTTTTCTGCTATAATGGGGCGGATTGGAGGTGAAGGAAGTGAGACGACTTCTGCTTCTGATAGCACTTCTACTGACAACGGCGGCGTATTCAGATGAAGACCGCCTGCCAGTCAATATCGCCTTTGAGTACCGCGAGCCCTTTCTCTCCGGCCAGTACTTTGATCAAATCCTCTCGCTAAGACTTGACTATGATTTGCGAGGGGGGCGAGCTGACCGGGTTGATATGACCTGGCCAGGGTTTACTCCGGGCATGGCCAGCCTGGATGATGTCTGGCGAATGGGTGTTTCCGCCCGACCGCAGGTCTGGAAACTCGGACATCGGATGTCCAATGACGAAAAGCCAGAGCGGCCGCCAGAGCTGTATTTCACCCTCCACTACCTGTCAAAGCGAATGAGCGCCAAGCTCTTCTACCCACTTGCCGAGACAATTGAGGGGCAGGAGCTTCCACCGGGCTTTGAGCTCGAACGTCTAGAGATCTTCCGCTCCGGTCGTTTCACCGCCCTGGCCCGCGGCGGCACACGGAGCGATATGCCTGATTGGGGAGTAGGCCTGACTTACCGCCTAGGCGACCTTCAACTTGGGGCATTCACCGGCGACCCAGTTCTATATGTCTCGTTTCAGGAAGAGATCACCGGACTATCCCATTAGCCCCGACCCAGAGTCGGGGTTGTTTTTTATCTAAAAAAACCCTTCGACTAAGCTCAGGGCATTTTAGACACGCTTTATTCTGAATTCTCTATTCTTTATTCTCTTTGACCTCATCATGGGTAGCAATCGCCTTCTCGGCTTCAGCCAAAGGCTGATCAGCCTTTGGCTGATTTTTCTCCTCAGTGTTATCGCTACCGCCACTTTGATGCGCAGCCAAGGCAGCAGCAGCTTTAGCTTCCATTCCCGCGTCCTCTGCCGCTTTCTCTGCTTTGGCTTTTTCTGCTTCTTTAGCAGTTTCTTCGGCAATTTTCTCTAGCTCTTTTTCCGCTTCCGGCTCCTCCCAAATTTTATAATCACGATTTAATTCTTTCAGTCGGGCTTCTTTGCCGGCAAGCTCTCGGATAAAATATAATTTAGATCGGCGAACGCGCGATTGTTTTATCCGCTCAATTTTTACTACTCGGGGCGAGTGAAGCGGATAAACTCTTTCGACTCCGACGCCAAACGACTCTTTGCGAACGGTGAAAGTACCGTCGAGAGTTTTGCCGCCATGAGTGGCAATTACCAGCCCCTCAAAAACCTGGATGCGTTCTTTGTCGCCTTCTTTGATAATTTGATGAACGCGAACAGTGTCTCCGCTGTGAATATCGGGAATGTTCTTTTTTAGATGTTTGGCAAAAATTGCTTGCATAGAATTAAAGTTACAAGTTACAAGATAGCAAGATACAAACAAGAAACAACCCGTCTCGCCTACGGCTCGCCGAGGCGGATAACCAAATCACAAGATCCAAATATTTGGAATTTGGAATTTGGAATTTGATATTTGTTTGGATACTTGTTTCTTGTATCTTGGAATTTGCGAGGCTTCGTCTTCCTCTAAACTCAAACGAGTTCAGTCCAGAGGGAACGGCGGAGGGGCGATCAGCACCTCCGCCGGGTACGGCTCCGCAGTCGTTATGACTGCGGTTTTGTGCAGCTCTGCAGAGCTGCACTGTTTGGCGGCGGGCGAGGATCAACGTTGCATGATCTATCCTCGACCATCCGCCCGGCATTTAGTTTTTTTTCGCCCGCCTCAGATCCGACTCCCACCACCAGTGACGCTAAACGCTGCACTAGTGGCAGTCTCATCGGCGATACATAGCCGGACATCCCGACCGTTTCCGGCCGAAACTCTCGACCCGATCGGCCCACCCTCGCTAATGGGCGGAAGCCCAAGCGAGGCGCGAACCTTTGCGGCATTACCCCTATCAAGCTCTCGACGCTGTTCGTCTGTTAGCTCGGCAAGGATTTTGCCACAGTTAATCCTACTCATTGCACTCTCTCCTAGCGTTTTTGGGGCCTTGACCCCGCAACGCTAGGGTGTCCTACATTGCTAGCTGCTTTCATCGGGGTATGGCCCTCCCATTAGGCCTTGTCCCGCCTTACAGACGAGATTCGACTGTGAGATTTCCACAGCTCTTGCATGGCCCATTTGAGCCGTGGATCCTTCCACAGGTACTGCAGATCCACTTTGGCGGTTTATATTCCGCCATCTTACCCTCCCTTCGGGGAAAGATAACGGCAACCTCCTTCCTTTTCAAGATGCGCAACCCTACAGGTTGCAGATGATTAACCAGTCAACAACCGATCAATTATCTGAAACCCTTACCTTAATGACTAAATCAGAATTAAGAATGACTAAAAAATTAAGAAGTCCGAATGACGAATGACTAATAAAATAGTTGGATTATTAGACATTTGGTCATTTGATATTTGTTCGCCTGCCTGCCGGCAGGCAGGTCATTAGTCATTCTGATTTCGTCATTTATCTGACGCTAACTTCGGTCTTTCTTCTCCCTTTGCCGGAAAAAGTGGTTTTTTTAACCTGCTTAAAAGCTACAACGCCATCTTTCAAAGAATATAAAGTGTAATCATTTCCAACGCCGACATTCTCACCGGCAAGATATTTTGTTCCTTTTTGCCGAATGATAATATTTCCAGTCACAACCTGCTGACCACCAAAAACCTTGACTCCCAAACGCTTGGAGACAGAATCACGGCCTAAACTTGTCGAACCACCGGCTTTTTTGTGAGCCATAACAAAACAAAATTAAAACTTAAAACGCAAAACTCAAAACTGAAACTAAAAACTTTTTAACTAAATATTTTTGATTTTGAAGTTTGATTTTTGACTTTTGATTTTTGACTTTTGAGTTTGAGCAGGACGATTTCTCGTTTTACGATTTGATAATCGCGCCCATATGTCAAGGGTGGACAAATAAGAGTGTAGCCGATTTTTTCGATTTTGTCAATACAATGTTCAAAAATCGAAAGTTTTTTGCCATTTTTCAGTTCGTAGAGCGGGAAAATGATACATATAGCTTTTAGTTGCAAGCTATCAGCTGTTAGCTTTAAATTCTGTAAAAAATCCAAATACAACCCCTCTATATCTTCTATATCCTCTTCATCCTCTAGTTCTAATTTTGATTTTCGCGGCTGGCCCAAATACGGCTCGCTGACAATAATAAAGTCGCGATCAATTTTGCCATAATCATACTTTGTAGTATCGGCCTGGAAAATTGAATTATGAATACTGAATTCTGAATTATGGGTTTTTGTCCATGATTCATGATTCATAATTCCTGATTCATGCAAAAGCCATTCCAGATTGGCTTTTGTGTCGAAAACCGCCTTCTCCGAAATATCCGAACCGATAACATCAAGACCAAGCACCAATCCTTCAATTAAAATATTGCCCGAACCACAAAAAGGGTCGACGACAAGGCAAGAATTATGAATACTGAATTCTGAATTATGGGATTCGTTCATGATTCTTAATTCATGATTCATACTTCTAGCTTGCCCCAGCGCAATATTCACCATTGCGCGGGCAAGTTTTGGTGGCGTCATCCCAGAGCGGGCATCCGAGCGCGGCTTGCCGTAGTCAATTTTCGACCAAAAATCAATATCTTGGACGGCAATTAGCCGACCAACGCCGCCATCGAAAAGACCAAGTTCAACCCCTTCGCGATCAAGTTTATATTGAAACGACTGTGCACTAGATAATCTATCATTATCTTTGCCGGCAATGACTCTGACTTTTCTTTTTTTGCTAAGTCGTTTCTTGATCTTCAGAGCAATCCTGAAGGAATCAATCTTTGATTTAGAGTAATTTGAAATTCCCAAAATAATCTTGCCCTTTGGGCTGCCGGCAAGAACATTGTCTATATTTTCTAAATTGGAAGCGACTTTTTGAAAAATTTTAATTGTGCCGCCAAGGATATTTATTAGATCGGCAACTTTTTTCGTATCGGCATTCAGTTTGATCTCTAAAACATCATCAGCTAAAATGGAAATTGCAAGGTCATTGCGAGGAGCTTGCGACAAAGCAATCTTTTCAGATAGATTGCCACGACCTTCGGTCTTGCAATGACAACTTGGTCCAAAACCAACACCAAAACCAGCCAAAACACTCTCTATCTCTTTTTGGCTTATTTTATTTTCACGACCAAGGATGAAATAGTAATCCATCGCAAATGTCTAAATCCGAATTAAGAATGACGAACAAATTAAGAAGTCCGAATGACAAATGACTAATAAAATAGTTGAATTATTAGACATTTGATCATTTGATATTTCTTCGCCTGCCTGCCGGCAGGCAGGTCATTAGTCATTCTGGTTTCGTTATTTAATTTTCAGTTTAGCAGAAAAAACTAAAATAATCGCTACCATTATGACAGAAGACCCAAAACAAAATACTCCCTTTGTTCATCTCCACACCCACTCTCATTATTCGATGCTTGACGGCATGGGCAAGATTCCCGATTTGGTAGCAAAAGCAGTGGCAGATGGCCAGCCGGCTCTGGCAATTACCGACCATGGAGCAATGTACGGCGCAGTTGAGTTTTATAAAGAGTGCGTGGGTCATGGCATAAAACCGATCATTGGCTGTGAGGTCTATATTGCTCCGCGAACCCTATCCGACAAAGTGCCGCGCGTTGACGCCAATTCGTATCACTTGATCCTTTTGGCTAAAAATGAAAAAGGTTATAAGAATCTGATAAAGCTGACAACAATCGCCCATCTCGATGGCTATTACTATAAACCGCGAGTCGATAAAAAGACGCTCAAAGAACATGCGGAAGGATTAGTTGCTCTCTCTGCCTGCATCAAAGGCGAGATTCCTTCAAAAGCTCTGGAAAGTATCGATAAGGGGCAATCAACGGTTAGGGAATATTTAGAAATTTTCCCCAAGGAAGACTTTTATCTTGAAGTTCAGCACCATCCAAATCTCTCAAACCAGGACAGCGCTAACAAATTGATGTTTAGGCTGGCCGAGGAATTTGGCTTGAAGGTTGTGGCAACCAATGACATTCATTACATAAATTCTCTTGATGCCGATGCCCAAGACGCACTTCTCTGTTTGCAAACTGGAAAGATGGTTGATGATTCGAACCGGCTGTCAATGATGAGCGACGATTATTCTCTGCTCTCGACGGAAAAAATGCTTGAGAATTTTCATGATCACCCGGAAGTAATAACTAATACAGTTGAAGTCGTTGATAAGTGCAATTTAACTCTAAAACTGGGCGGAATGATTTTGCCAGAATTTCCGATTCCAGAAGAATCTACTTTGGATAGTTATTTTAAGCTCCTATGTCGCAAAGGCCTGAATCGAATATATGGCTCGAAAAAACTAACTGACGTCGAGATTGAGAAGTTGAATGGTGAAGAGGCCAAAGCCAGCGATTTGTATCTTCCCCAAGAAGTTTGGGATCGTTACACCTATGAGCTTGGGGTGATTGAAAAGATGGGCTACCAAGGATACTTTTTAATCGTTGCTGACTTTGTTAACTGGGCGAAATCCCAGAAAATTGCTGTCGGGCCAGGACGCGGCTCGGCTGTCGGTTCAATAGTATCTTACGCCTTAAACATCACCGAGCTTGATCCGATCAGATATGACCTTTTGTTTGAGCGTTTTTTAAATCCCGACCGCATTTCCATGCCGGATATTGATATGGATTTTGCCGACTCCCGGCGCGGCGAAGTTATTGAGTATGTCGTTAGGAAATACAGCGCCGATCATGTTTCGCAAATTATCACCTTTGGCACCATGGCGGCGAGAATGGCGGTACGTGATGTTGGCCGAGTACTCGGCATGAGCTACTCTGAAGTTGATGTAATTGCCAAGATGATTCCCTTTGGTCGGACGCTCAATCAAACTTTCGAGGAAATTCCGGAATTCAAAACCCTCGTGAGCGCTGATCCAAGGGCAAAAAAACTGATTGATATCGCTAGAAAATTAGAGGGCGTAGCCCGTCACGCCTCGACTCACGCAGCTGGCGTGGTTATCACAAAGGATAAATTGATTGAATATTTGCCGATTCAAAAAGCGGCCAAAGGTGACATTTCGACTGTAACCCAATATTCGATGGGGCCGATTGAGGATCTGGGACTGATGAAAATGGACTTTCTGGGCCTCTCAAACCTGACGATTATCCAGAATGCGCTGCGAATCATCAGAAAGACCAAGGAGAAGGAAATCGACATCACTAATATTCCCCTCGATGACGGAAAAACATATAAACTTCTCTCACGCGGCGATACGATCGGCGTCTTCCAGCTTGAGTCGGACGGCATGCAGCGCTATCTCAAAGAACTCAAGCCCTCGGTTTTTGAAGATATCATCGCCATGGTTGCACTTTATCGGCCCGGCCCGATGCAGTGGATTGATGATTTTATCGCCCGTAAACACGGCCGCAGAGAGATCGAGTACGTTCACCCGCTGGCCAAACATGCGCTGGAAAAAACTTACGGCGTTATTGTTTATCAGGAACAAGTGATGCAAATCGCTAAAGATATGGCCGGTTTTAGCGGCGGCCAAGCTGATACTTTGCGCAAAGCGATGGGCAAGAAGATTCCCGAACTGATGAAAAAAGTCGGTAAAGAATTTATCGCCGGCGCGGTGAAAAACGGTGTTTCAAAAAAGATCGCCGAAAGTTTATATACTTCGTTGCAGGATTTTGCCCAATACGCTTTTAATAAAGCCCACTCCGCCTGCTATGCAATGATTGCATACCAAACCGCCTATCTTAAGGCCCACTTCCCCTCCGAATTTATGGCTGCACTAATGACCTCAGAACAAAATGATTTAGACAAGTTGGCAATCTGTATTGATGAATGCAAGAGGATGGGAATTTCAGTGTTGCCACCAGCTGCCAATGAATCTTTTGAAGACTTTGGCGTTGTCAGAGAGAATGGAAACGTTCGTTTTGGGCTTTCTGCAATTAAAAATGTCGGTGCTGGTGTGGCAGAGATGATTGTTGAAGAGCGCAAAAAGAACGGCAAATTTGCCAATCTGGAAAACTTCGTCACTCGACTTGATGGTAAAGTGATCAACAAAAAAACTCTAGAATCTCTAGCGATGGCTGGAGCGTTAGATGATATTGCCGAGCGGAATCAAGTTCTGGCCAATCTGGAAAAGATTTTGACCGCGGGGACCAGCTTTCAAAAGAACAAAAACTCCGGCCAGGTCTCTCTTTTTGCTGAAGAAGGTGGAAAGGAAATTGCTAAAATCGATCTTGAGGACGTACCTCCAGCTGACAAGAAGCAGCGCCTAGCTTGGGAGCGGGAGTTCTTGGGCATGTACGTTTCTGAGCATCCAATGTCTGACATTATTCCGCAACTTGCGCCATATCAGCTTAAAAAGCTGGCTGAGATTACCGAGGAGCATGAAGGGGAATTTTTGAGAGTTGCTGGAATTATCACCGGCGTCCAGGAAATTCTTACCCGCAAAAATAACCAGCGAATGGCTTTCATCAAAGTTGAGGATCAGACTAAAAATCTAGAAGTACTGATTTTCCCCAAGGTTTTAGCCCTCGACCCAAGCTTGTATATTATCGACAAAGTTATTGTTGTTGATGGCTTTGTTAGCAATAAGGATGGCGAGCTAAAAATTCTAGCCGAAGCAGTTTACCCGATTGAAAAGGACAAGACGATACGAGAGTTCCAAAAACGACCAAATAGAAAGAATGGGTCTAGCGGCTTTAACGGCAAGGGCGCCCCCAGATCGAGAAATGAGACTAAATTAACCACCCATCCCCCACAACTTGAAGAGATTTTGGTAATAACAATCCCCAAGAACGCTGATTCGACGATTCTGACGGAGATAAAAGAAGTACTAACTACTCATCCCGGCAAAAATCCTGTAATAGTTCGCGTTCCTAAAAATGGCGAAGACTTGCCTGACGGCAGTCAGGGTTATAAGGAGATGCGCACTAAGTCACGCGTTGACTCGAGTCCAGTGGTTAGAAGAAAATTGAAAGAGATTGTTGGGAATGAAAACATCCTGCAGCAATAAGTCGAAAGAATAATGTGATCGGCTCGTTTCTTCAGCTTCTTTGAATATTTTTTGTTATCTCTTGCTGGATTTGGTAGGGGTCGGGGATTTTCTTGATAATTAGCTGATTTTGGGTGCCGGCGGTTTGGATAACAATCTCACCGATATTAAATGTCGTGCCGATAATTCCGACTGTAGCATTCGTAACATCTTGAATTTTTGAATAGTCGGTTTCGGTAATTTGGCGATCAAAAAAACTCCGCTGGTCAACATTAATTACTCGTTGATTAGTAATCAGGCAAAAGCTGTTTTGATAGAGAAAATTAGCCTTAAAAATGACGCCGAAGCTAAATAATGCTGCTGCGCCGCCGATTATATAAAAAACCAGGCCAAAATCAAAATAGACAAAGACCACAACGGCGATCGCCAACGCCAGCGTCGTTTGTAAAAGCGGCCAAAAGAAAACAATTGGATGACGGCGAATAACGCGTTTCACAACCTCATTGGCGCGCTGACCTTTAAAAGTGAAACTTGAATCGTCCATAAATCAATTATAGCGCAAAATTATCAAATACTCCCCAAAAACGGCAGGATAGTGAATATCAGCATCAAGATAACAAGAATTATAAAGACGATTCTAACCCATTTTTTGCTTCGATCTTCAAACATTTTGCCGTCTCTTCTTGATAAAATTTAATACTAATATTAGAACTGCGACCAAAATAACTAAAATTGTTGAGGCGATGATTTTGTTCAGCGTTGTCGTCCGCAAAGCCACCCAGCCGAAAAGCGCGGCGATTAGATACATCGAAAGCACTGCTTGTGGGACGGTAAAACCGGCTGCCAAAAAACGATGGTGTAAATGGGTCTTATCCGGAGTAGTGAGGGGATTTTTGCCGCGTAAGAGCCTGACAGCGGCAACAATTAGGCCATCAACAATTGCAAAACCCAAAACCAAAAACGCTGTCGCCAATTTCCCACCAGAAATAAGCGGCAGAACTCCCAGCATTAATCCTAGAAACATGCTGCCGCAGTCGCCCATAAAAATCTTCGCCGGATAGAAATTCCAAAGCAGAAAGCCAAGGGTCGCAGCAGCCAAAATTATCGAGATTATCGCAACTGCCGGCTGTCCGACGCCGAGACTAAGAAAAAACAAAACAACTGCCGCGATTGCTGAAATTCCGGCTGCCAAGCCGTCAACGCCGTCAATAAAATTAACAACATTCATCATCCCGATCAGCCAAACCGCTGTCAAAAGGTCAGACCAGAGCGAAAAGTGATATGTGGTGCCAAATAAATTAACGGGGATATAAACACTATTTAAATTTATTGCTGGGCCAAATGGATTTGAAAGAAAATCAATGCCGATGCCAGAAGCAATGATCACGCCAACAGCAATTAACTGGAAAAAGAGCTTAACTAAAGCCGAAAGTCCCTTCAAGTCATCAATTAACATTACAGTTACAACCACCAACGATGCCAGCCAGATACCAACAATTTTCTTATCCAATCCGAACCAATGTCCCTGGGCAATTTCAGCGCCAGGTGCAATAGCGGCGAAATAAATCAAAGATACTAGCAAAAACGATGTGAATATCGCCACTCCGCCGATTCGCGGCAATGGCTTCTTGTGGCTGTCACGGGCACGCGGTGCGAAAACCAGACCGCGAGAGAGAGCAAAACTGCGAACAACTCCGGTCAGCACAACCGAGAGGATGAAGGTAATTAGAAGTGTCAAAATGTAAGACATAATTTCAAAGAAGTAATTACACAGACGATTACACCGAATTGACACTGATGAAAATGACTAAATCCGAAATCCGAATGACGAAAAAATTATTAAATGGTCAAATGCTCAAATTGACTTTCTTCGACATTCTGGTTTCGTCATTCTGTTCAGCCTTCAGGGTTAAACATCACACTCTCGTCAGCACGACGATATTCAAAAATTTCTTCCTGTGCGAACCAATGGGCGATTTCATGTTCGGCTTCCGATTTATTCTCCGAAGCGTGAACGATATTTTTAATTGACCGACCCTCAATATTGGCGGCAGCCGGCGAGTCAACGGAGAAATCGCCGCGAATCGTCCCGATCTCCGCTTTGTGCGGCAGTGTTGAGCCGGCGATTTTCCGCACCATATCAATGGCGTGAATGCCCTCAATGACCATTGCCATAATCGGCGCTTCGAGCAAATAATTTACCAGCCACTCCCGAACTTTTTTCCCGGCCTCCAGTTTATTATCGGTGCCCATTACTTCTTTCGGATCAATTCCGTACTCTTCAAAAGTCGAAAAACCCTTATGTCCGAGCCGCTCAATCCAACTTTCGTCTTTCGGATAATGATTGTCAATATGCTCAAGAGACGGCTTAACCATTTTCAGGCCGATAATTTTTAGCCCGCGCTTTTCAATCCGGCTGATAACTTCCCCGACCAGACCGCGCATTACTCCATCTGGCTTAACCAAAACCAGGGTTCGTCCATAGGCTGGGCTCTTTGTTTGTTTCTTCGCCATCTTTTACCTTTCCTTTTTAGATTTGATAATTTTTCTCGATATCCTCCCGAACACTTTCCGGCCCGATTGCCGCAATCGACATTTTCCCAAAATCCAGATATTTATTTGCCGTCGCTATAATCTCCGGTCGGGTTACTTTGCTGATTTTGGCAAATAGTTCTGCCGGCGTCAGGACTTTCTCAATATAACGCCTTTGTTTGATAAAAAATTCCGCCAGCTCGTAGGAATCCTCGAGTCCAATCTTTGCTTGGCCAATCAGATATGACTTCGCCCTCTGAAGTTCCTCCTCACTTAAATCAATTTTGACTTTTTCGTATTGCCGGGTAATCGATTTTAGCGCTTTGGCGGTTTTCCCAATCGCCACACCAGCTTGAGTGTAAATTGCACCGATATCGGCGAAATTTTCAAAATAACTTCTAACATCATAAGCCAGCCCCTGTTTCTCCCGAATCTCCTGAAACATTCTTGAGCTCATATTGCCGCCAAGAATTATTGATAGAAGCGCTACGATTAGTCGATCTTTCGAATCATATTTCGGCCCGAGAAAGCCAACGATAAGATTTGCCTGATTTGATTTCTTTTCCAGGAAATTAATTTTTTTTGGCTGCAGGCCAGTTAAATCAGGGGCGATTGGAAGATTTTTGGCTTTCAGCGAGGAAAATTTCCTTTCTATAATTTTAATCACTGAATTCTCGCCAAGCACCGAATAATTGCCACAAACGCAAATCCGGAAATTCTCCGCTAAATAATGTTTATTTTTATAATCAAGCAATTTTTCTTTGTCTATTGATTCTATTGTTTTGATAAAGCCGCCAATTCTGCGACCGAGTGTTGTGCCGGCGTAAATGCCTTCGGCAAAAATATTATGCACATGACTTACCGGAATGTCCTCGCGCATTTTAATCTCTTCGATTATTACCCGCCTCTCCTTCTCAATCTCTTTCTCTTCAAAATTGCTGTTTATCAGCATATCAGACAAAATATCAGCGATTTTCTCGAAATGCTCACTGGCGGCTTTTATGTGATAGCCGGTAATGTCTTCCAGTGGATAGGCGTTGTATTCGGCGCCGAGCGAATCAAGCTCGCGAGAGATTGTTTCGGCTGTCGGTCTTTTTTTGGTGCCATCAAACAATAAGTGCTCTAAAAAATGACTGATCCCGGCAATTTCGTCTGATTCATTTCTTGAACCAACACCAACTTGAACAAGCAAGGTAATTGCTTCCGTGTCCTTTCTTGGCACCAACAACAAATTGGCGCCGTTTGCCAATTTTATATCCTGAAATTCCATAATTTTGATTTTTGAATTTTAACTTTTGAGTTAACTATGGTACGCCCGGCAGGAATTGAACCTGCGACCTTCTGGACCGCAACCAGACGCTCTATCCGCTGAGCTACGGGCGCATAAAACAGAAAATGACTAAATCCGAATTAAAAATGACTAAAAAAATAAGAAATCCGAATGACAAATGACTAATAAAATAGTTGAATTATTAGACATTGTCTTTTGATATTTGTTCACCTGCCTGCCGGCAGGCAGGTCATTCGTCATTCTGGTTTCGTCATTAAAGTTTTGACTTAGTCAAAACTTTATCCATCTATTTATCGTATCCATCACATCCTCGCCTTTCTCTTCTTCTTCTGGCAGATGTTTGGCGAGAAACAATCTAATCTGATCAGGATTTTCCGTTTCTATCGGCATCTCCACTGGTAGGGAAAAACGTCTAAGTTGCTCGAAGCGAATGACCACTCGGTCTTGATAAGGAAAGATCCAGAAAGATTTGAACTGATCAAAGGTATACACCCTGTTGTCAATTGTCACACCCTGATTATAGATGGCATAATTTTTCTTCTTGCCGCTGGAATGGGCCTGGCTCCCAAGAGCAAAGGTGGCAGCAACAACGACTGCAGCTGCGAGCCAAAGCTTAAGGTAGATAAAAGCGGCGGCAAGTATGACTGCAGCAATAATCAGATAGGCAAACCAGCCCCGGCTTTTTTCGTGGCTTTCAAACTCCACTGCTTCCCAGAAAAATGCCGGCCTGTCAGCTGGAGTGATTTCCACTTTCTCTTTAACTGCTTCTTTGTCTTCTCTAGCCATATTCCCCTCCACGACACATTTAAAAATCTAATAGTTTGTCGTGCCCGCCGTAGCGAAGATTCGGCTGCGTGGACGTAGACCACGAGACGAACCTGAGCGAAGGAGGGCCTAACTTATTTTTTAACACAACAGATACCAACATTATTGTCAGCTTAAACAAAGAATAGCAATTTTCTTCTGATTCGTCCAGAACCCGACGATAAAAAAGAAAAGCGCCCCCGCCCCTGGCGGGGGCGCGGATTCGAGCCTACGCGATTCACGGATCGCGCAGGGCGGTCTTCACGTCGTTCATCAGCCAGAGGACTTCCTGGTCCTCGGCGACCAGCTCGGCTACTTTATTGTAGCCGTAGAGGATGGTGGAGTGATCGCGCCCTCCGAAGTAGGCGCCGATCTTGAAGAGGGCACCCTCTAGCACCCGGATGTTCGACTCGATTCTCGTGGCCAAGAACTCGAGAACGTCGCGCGGAATGTCGGCCTGCTCGGCCGCCGCTTTCATCTCGAGGATGGCGATGCGCATCTCAACATCAGGGCAGCGCAGCTCCGCCAGAATGCCCATTTCAGCCGGCTGCAAAGACGGGCATTCATGACTTGTAGCTGACGTGGGGGACATCAGAAGCGATGACCACCTGCCTCCCGCCCATGCACAGCTCGTTGAAAACGTAGAAAAACTCCACCTCTGGGGCCAGTTTCCCCGCGATGAA
>Ga0210050_1001195_pt1 | contig 29130 bp, 32 predicted proteins | sample CryGey132114_all_FD_185463 | JGI IMG/M metagenome (GOLD analysis project Ga0210050, IMG submission 185463) | Groundwater microbial communities from aquifer - Crystal Geyser CG22_combo_CG10-13_8/21/14_all (SPAdes) (version 2) | ecosystem: Environmental > Aquatic > Deep subsurface > Groundwater ... | reverse complement strand
CTTTTCCTTTCGCGATAAAAATCTTCATTTTTCCATCCATTGCATTGTCTGTAATGGAACGGTCATTGTCTGAAAAATTTTCAGAGAGAACACTATACCGTATAGAGCGTGCTTTAAGCTCTTGTTCCGAAAGACCGAATGTAGCGAGCTCCGGACTCGTATAGGTAACCCATGAAAGCGAATCGTATGATACCTTTTTCTTAAGCGGTGAAAAAAAGTTCTTAAGAATTACACTCGCGTGCAGTTCCGCGGTGTGAGTAAATTGCGGCCCGCCGGCAATATCGCCACACACAAGGATGTCCGTATTCGTTGTCCGCAAATATTCATCAACAATAATCTTTCCCCGTTCGTCTTGTCTAACACCGGCGCGTTCTAGCGCAAGTCCTTCGGTGTTTAATTGACGCCCGATAGCAACAAGTAACGCGTCAAATGCGATACGCTCCTCACCGGCAGGTGTATTGCATATAAGTGTCGTACCGTTTTCAACACGAATCGGCTCCGCTCCGGTCTTAAACCGGACACCATCGCGCTCCATCCGTAAAACTATAATATCGCGCATGTCCGCATCCTCGCGCCGTAACAGTTTTTCATCTCGGCTAATAATTGTTACTTGCGCGCCAAGCATCGCAAATGCCTGCCCTATCTCAAATCCGATAGGACCGCCACCGACAATGACAAATTTTTTCGGCAATTCTTCAATAGAAAATATAGTTTCATTTGTATGTACGCGCGCATCGCTTATACCCGGTATCTCAAGCTGGCGCGGCCGTGAACCGGTCGCTATGATAATCTTTTGTCCACTGAATATTTTTCCGTTAATGCGTATTTCATTCCGCGACACAAACTGTGCCGTGCCAATCTCTACCGCCATACCCTGTCGTCTGAAATAATCCGCATTCTCATGTTCCCGAATAATATTCTGTGCTCCACGGATATATTCGGCAATTTTTTTCATATCCACGCTCCGCCTGAAAGAAGCGCCAAACTTTTTTGCATCCATACCTTTCTGAAAAGTCCGCGCGACATGGATAAGCGCTTTAGATGGCACACAGCCGAAATTCAAGCAATCACCGCCAATCGCCTCCGCGTGTCTATCAATCAAAAGCACTTTGAAACCGGCTCTGTTCATAAATCCCGCGATATTCAACCCGCCGGAGCCTGCGCCGATTACAATAATATCGTATGATTCATTTGACATACTCTTATTATACCATAGTAGTATAAACCCACGACCGCGACGCTTCATTGAAGCGGAAAGCGGAAAACCGATAAAGTATGCATACTTTATCGGTTTTCCGCTTTCTTGCCTGCAATACTTAGTGGTTGTAACTTAGTGGCTCAACCACTAAGTGTACTGGTGAAGAAATTTCTTCGCGTATTTTATATTATTACACGCGCAAGTGCTTACCAACAGGATTACACGCTTTGCAGATGCCGAAATCCTCAAGTTTTTCCAGATAATCAATCACAGTCGCCACATATTCGGCATGGCTCCACGCAAGTGGCGCCGCTGAAATCTGTGCACCACTCATAGAATGCACTTGTTCCGAGAGCACGCCTGAGCGCGTCGCATGCGCAACTGTCCACGCAAATATTTCATGCACACGCGCCAAATCTTTTTCGGTACGCGCCGCTTTAATGTAATACTGTGCGAGCCAGAGCGTCGTGATAAACCATGGATTCGGCGGCGTGCCGCGTTCGCGGTAATAATCGTCGCCCTCATACCGCGGCACGCCGCCGACAGGCGAGAGCGTCAGCAATGTCTTTTCAAGCGTTGCGATTGAATTTTTTACGCGCGCATCATCAATATCAAACACGCCGAATTTCACGATGCCGTAAAAGCTTGATATATCAATCGTCGCGTCGCGCTCAAATTCTTTTGAACCGTTCTTCTGGCGGATAAGCTTATAAAACATTTTTCCGTCTTTGTTGTAGAGATACATGCCAATTGCTTGCTTTACTTTCACAGCCGCCTCCTTATACCTGTCCGCATCATCACGCTTACCTAACAACCGCGCGAATTTCTCGGCAGACAACAGCGCGCCGTACTTTGCCGCACAACTGAATGTGGTAATACCATACTTTTCTTCCCAGAGGTCATAGCTTGGATACGGTAAACCTGTATCCGGATACATAAACCCAACGAGAAAATTCGCTGTTTTTTCTATAAACGGATTGTAGAGGTATTCAATAAACTCCAAATCTCTCGTCAACTCATAGTGCTCCCAAAGCGCGTGAAGAACGAGCGCTGTCTCATCTTCCTGAATCGGCAATTCGGCTTTGCCATCATACATCCATGGGTGCCATGAGCTGCCGAGCGAACCGTCCGGTCTATATTTGTGCATAAAATACCCTCCATCGGTTAAAATACGGTTACAAAATTTGAAAAATTCACGCGCAAGATTAAAATCACCCGCACGGTCAAGCGCGTTCATTATCCGCGCACCATCTCGCGGCCAAAGATAGCTATAAGTGTCGCGACCATACTGGAGCATATCGGAGTCGCCAGACGCGATGACAGAGCCATTGTTATCGGTATGCGCGCGCATAATCAACAAAGATTTTTTAAATAGATTCACTGCATCTTCCGACAAACCATGAAAACTAAAATTCTGTTTGTTCACCCACGCATGCCAGAAATTTTTGGTTGTTTCCAGTAAATGCTCGGGTTTCTTTGCAAGCACATAGTCGTTTAAGTCCTCCGCTTCTTTGACAGACAAACCAACTGTTATCCAATAGTGGAGGGTCTCTATGGCACCACCCGCCATATCAAGCGTTATGCCAATGACCGAATCAACCGCACCGTGCTCAATCGGATTTTTTGAAAGGACTCCATCGTGCGCGTCCTGGAATGTGCCTTCCTTGCCCTCAATCCCAAAAAGTCCGATGCTGTAATCATCAAAACCAATATCATTCCGGCGTGTGTTCACCAGGAACACGCGCGACCCTTTGTAGTGGACAATAACATTTTTCCGCGGGTCATAATAGGCGGTATCGCCACGGCGTGATTCGGATATCTGGAACTGCTGTCCAAAAAATAACTTAATAGTGCGTTTCTCATTGCGAGTATTTTCCACCGCCACTTCGCGCACCAAAATATTTTTTTCATTGTATACAATGTCCGTAAAACGGACAATCACTCCCAAGGTATCGTTTTTAGCTGTAATCATCCCCGCCGATGTATCTGCACTGCAATCAACCGTAATATCCCATGAAGGGTCATCAAACCATCGGAGCGTACCGTCGGCAAAGACGCCAACCCTATGCACATGCCGCCCGCCGGCATGATTCTCAAGCCCAACAAATGGAAAATAAAAATCACGCACTTCGCCGCGATGGTCAAAGCCGACTAAAATATGTCCATTTCCAAGTGTAAGTGAGCGAGGCATAATGTGGCGCGACCGGCGTCCAACGCCGGTCAAACACTATTAGCTGTATTTTTTGAGACACGCGATTGCCGCGCGCGCCGCCGCTTTTTTCGTTTTTGCCTTGTGGAGAGCGCGGGCACAGACACTGTCTCGTAGTACATCCGCCGCCCATTGCGCGAAGTCGTTTTTCTCCGGTGTCACATGATACGCGAACTGGTCATCGGTAATTGATTCTGACAACGCGCACGCAAGCTCCTCTAAGTTCCCAACAATTGGACCATTGTATACCCAGAAGGCACACTCGGGCGTTGCCGAGACCATTTCTTTTTTGCGCGTTGTCCGCTTTTTTAAAGCTATTTTATTTTGAGATGCTTTTGTTGTAGTTTTTTTTACTTGTTTGGTTGCCATGATGCATCAAGATAATTAATAATTCACTACCTGCCTGCTAAACGGAGCCATTAGACGACGCACGGCGGATTTTCCTATGCGAAAAATTGCACGCACGATGCGGTCAACCAAAGATTGCGGCGGTGCTGCTCGTATTCTTAATTGTATATCATGAAGCGCGTTCATAAAAGCAATGTATGCGTCGTATGGCGTGTCATACGGATTGAAATACTTATGCACATCGCCATCGGCAAACCATTTCGTGCACATATAGTAGAAGTGGTCCGATGTCTGAAGCCGCCGCCATGCTTCAATGAGCGACGCATCCTTTGTGCGAAGTACATCGCGCTCAAGCCCATATAGCTCCGCTAACGCGGCTTTCTGTATATCGTTTCCGGTCCACGCGGAGAGGTCGCGCTCTGTATCAGCCCAAGTGAGAATGTGGGGTACATCAAGCTCGCCGGCTGCGTCATACGCGCGTACCGTTTCAGAGGGCGTCTTGAATGTCGTTTCAGGATGTTTAAGCAGTTCTGCTGGCAATGCGCGGAGAAACTCAAATATGCCGGTATCCTCCCATTGGTGCTCACCGAATGTTTCGTAATCCATAAAAAGGTTTATCGTCGTGCCGTTGCCATGGTGGCTCTGAACCCAGTTTGCAAAAGTCGGCGCATTAAGCGGCCACCCTTTCCAGCTTTTCTCACCAAAACGAAACGCAATGTCGTCCGACAAACGATAATTTTTAAGAAGCATTTTTATATTACGACACCCTTTCGGCCGATAGAGAAAATTTGGACTCCGCCAGCCAAGCACACCGTCCCACCCCTCTGCCAAAATACCGATGTATCCATTCTCCTCCGCCCAACGCGCCAACTCATTCGTATACGACAATTCCGTATTCCGAAACACTCGCGGACGCACACCAAAAATACGCAGAAGCGTATCCGCGTGCATGGCTACTTGCCGTTCAAATTCCGGCTTTGAATAAAAAAACGCGAGAGAATGATAGTAGGTGTCGGCAAGAAGCTCTACACGACCCGTGGCGACAAGTTTTTTGAATGATTCCAGAACATCCGGAAAATCTGTCTCCAGCTGGTCCAACACAGTGCCTGAAAATGAGAAAGCAAACCGGAACTCAGGATGTTTCTCCAAAAGTTCCAAGAGCACGGCGTTTGCAGGCAGGTATGATTTTCTCGCGACTTTCGCGAGTACGCGCTTGTTATTCAAGTCGCTCTCGCTTTGGTCATTAAAATACGCACTGTCATTGCCTATATCAAACACACGGTACCGCTTGATGCGATACGGCTGATGAACATGAAAATATGGGCAAACGGAAAGCATATCGTTATTATTTTTCTCGTAATTTTATTATAAAATATTATGTTTTCGCGCGGAGCGAATCAAGAATAAATCGGTATAGCGCGATGCAGGCATCCGCCGCGCGGCTCCATGTAAGCTGAAGCACTTCTTCAAAACCGTAGCTTGAGAGTTGGCGCGCGAGCGGTTCGTATTTAAGTGTGGCAACAATTTTATTTGCCATTTCTTCCACATCCCAGAAATCCACTTTAAGCGCGTGTGACAGCACTTCCGATACACCAGACTGTTTTGAGATAAGCACGGGCGTGCCGTTCACAAGCGCTTCAAGTGGCGTAATGCCAAATGGTTCGGATACTGACGAAAGAACAAACAAATCCGCGGAACGGAAGAGGCGCAATAGCTCCTCACCGCGGGTGAAGCCGGTGAAGAATACATTTTTTGAAATGCCGAGCGCGGCCGCAAGGTCTATCATCCGCCATTCCATATCACCCGAGCCCGCAACTACGAAAAGTGTCTTCGGGTGGTGCCGAAGCACGAGCGCGGCCGCACGCAAAAAATAATCCGGCCCTTTCTGAAGCGTTATACGCCCCACGAATAAGACGATTTTGTATCCATCTCTTCTGTATGAATCGAGAAAATCTGGGTCTGTATTGCCGACGACTGTGTTGCCGGCATCGGAGGCCTCAATACCATTATACACCACGCGGATTTTTGAATCGTGAATTCCATGATACCTCATCACCATCTGTTTCGTATATTCCGAGACAGTCACTACCATATCGGCATCGCGCATGCCGGCGCGCTCTATTTCAAAAACGCGCGGGTCCACATTCTCCCCGCCTGCTTGGTCAAAACTTGTGATATGCACATGGATAATAAGTGGCTTTCCACTCACGCGCTTTGCTTCAATTCCGGCAAGAAACGAGAGCCAATCGTGCGCGTGAATAACATCAAACTGCTCTTTCCTCGCAATATCGCCTATCAACATTGCGTACCGTCGTACTTCAGCAAATAAATCAGAACCATAGATGCCGTCCAACCCAGCCCGCCGGCGCGCGTATTCATCTGAAGAAACATATGGCACAAGCGCCGTGTCTACGCGACGGATATCCAGAGAATCTATATCGGCAAAACAAAACCGTATCCGTTCGTCAGATACGGGAATTTTTTTTGGCAAAACAAAAAGCACATCCACTCCTTTTTGAGTGAGCGCGCGCGCTATCCCGTGGCATGCCACGCCGAGTCCGCCGCTATTGTATGGCGGAAATTCCCATCCGAGCATGAGAACTTTCATTCTTGTATCTGCACGATGCAGTATTCTATTACGACACTTTTATTATATCATGTGAGCACAAACCGCAGATAGTATTTTTTTGAAAAATGCCGAGAAAAATGTGCATAAACGGCTCACGCAATGTGAGCCGTATAAAAATTACAACTTAGTGGTTGAGCCACTAAGTGGGTTAGCTGGCGAGACAGTGTAAATTGCCGTGCTGATGCCGACTGCCGTGGCTCATATTTCCTGTTCGCGATAACGGTCAAAATTCACAGAATACAATATGCCGGCGTTGTTCCATTTTAATACGCGCCGTTTGCATACTTGTTCATAATTGCCTGCTCGTATTCCGGAAAATATGCGTTGATTATCTCAAGGTCAAATGACGGAAGAATCGCTTCTTTTGCTTCGCGCGCAAGCAAAAATTCAAACGACCGTTTTATTAAATCCTCCGGCTCACCGCGCCCGCCGGTAAGTCGCTCAAAATACGCGCTGGAGAGCGTCGTGATATATTCCTTGCCATCCACGCGAACATTGAATTCCCACAGACCATCGCTTGCTTTTTTTGTTATGGAAATGTCTGCCATATTAAATATGGTCGCATACTGACATTATCCAGTCAACAAAATATAAAAATCCCGCGCGACAGAGCCGCGCGGGATACCAACAATTATTTATTTAAATGTAATACATAAACCAAGATCACGAAGTACTAGCTTATACCTTCGTTCTATCAGGTCATGCGCAATCTTCAGACGGCTGTCAGAAGGTATGCCAGGAGTGTCAAACCGTCTACATGCGCTTATAATTGCCTGAAGTACATCCTGTTCTCCTCTGTGCTCTCGCTGTTTCTTCTCTTTCAAAAGCACCCAGATTACATTCCCCAACGCATCATCCCGCGTAACACATATTTCCCTTACGACACTTCTATTCATCAGTATCTCCTCCCACTATGTGTGTATATTACCAGCTTTTCTGACATCAGGATACGATAGATTAATATATAAGTCAACACGCATCCGCATCGCGTATGTTGTATTTAGACTTTTTCCAAAAATATGTTAAAATTTTCGTGTCGTCAAACAAAAGGCCCTATCGTCTAGCCTGGTCTAGGACGCCAGGTTCTCATCCTGGAAACTCGGGTTCAAATCCCGATAGGGTCACAACAAAAAACATCCGCGATACCGCGGATGTTTTTTGTTGTTGTTACATTCCTCCGGCACCCGGCTGGTCGTTTCCGACTATATGTTCCGGCCCTTCTTCCGGCATGCTTCCGCCCCTCTCATGCATACTCTTATCACCGCAATCACATTCTTTGAGCGGGCTGCCTTTGTGGTCACACCCATCCGTCTGACAAAGACCGGGCATATCCGACACGCCACCGCATGATTCGCATAAATAGTGTGTCATACTATATGTATTAGTGGATAATATTCCTATTATAGAAATTTTGCGCTAAAACGCGCAAGTCGTTATTATTTCTCCTCCCATACCGCTTCCTGCCGAACAAGGAGTTTCTCAGCGTCTTCCGGATATGCCATAAGCATTTTAACGGCGCGTTCCATACGCATATTTTGCGAACCTTTGATAAGAATGATATCGCCGGGCATAATTTTGTCAGAAAGAAATTCGCCGGCCTCCTCCGCCGTTTTAACATGTAGTACCGCTTTTTTTTGGATTCCATTATCTTCCGCGCCGCGAATAATATTCTCCGCCCGCATCCCAACTCCGAGCACCATATCTGCGAATGCCGCCTGCCAGCCAATATGCCGATGCGCCTCGCTTGTATATTTACCGAGTTCCAACATATCACCCAAAACCGCGATCTTTCGCCCACCTTCCGGCGCTTCTATCCGCCGGAGCGTTTCAAGAGCCGCTTCAACAGCGATTGGAGAAGAGTTGTAGGTGTCGTCAAGCAGTAAAGAATTGTTTTTTCCGGGAATAAGCGCGAGCCGCCCTAGAGGCCATGCTAAATCTCCAAGAGATTTCACCAATGCCGTAATACTGATGCCTGCTGTAATGCCAAGCGAGAGTGCTGCAAGCGCGGCGGCCACATACTGACGACCGACAACACCGTAAAGTTGCACCACTGCGGTATTGCCGATATAGGATACATGGAAGCGCATACCGGTTGGGAGTCGGCGTCCGTCGGCGTCCGTAGCATACATAATTTCGTTTTCTGTAGCGCGTATCCGTGCCCCTAGAGAGGAGCCATATGTCACAAGTCGCGGACTTTTTGCTTTCTCTTTCAGATGCATTGCATCAGGATCATCGTAGTTTAACACGAGAATGCCACCGGTTTTGAGCGCCTCGACAAGCGTAGCTTTTTCTTCAAGAAGTGCTTCCGGAGAATCAAAAAACTCAACATGTACCGGCATCTTGCTAAACCGTGTCACCACGACAGCGTCCGGTTTTAGCCAACGCGCCACACTCCGGATATCGCCAGGGCGGTCCGCGCCGACTTCAAGCACTAGCCGTCGCGGATAATGATTCTTTAACAGGACAAGTTTTGCGCCTTCTATAATATTTGAAAACCAGATACGCCAGTCGTACCAGCCGTTCGGTAGACCGAGAATTGTCAAAGGAATACCGATATCACTGTTAAAGCTCTTCTCGCTTTTCCTGACAAAGTCATGCGCGGCAAAAACCGCAAATATCGCGTCTTTCGTAGAAGTTTTTCCAACACTTCCGGTAACCGCTATAATTTTTGGCCTATACTTCAAAAGCACTAGGCGTGCTTCAAGCGTCAATATTGAAATAATAATTTTCTTGAGTATTTGGCGCATACAATATATCCAATATCCAGCAAGTAAACCCGTTATCTATCCGGTGGAATATCGTAATAATTCAACAGGAACTTTGCAGTGTCAATGAACGGTTCCGTCAGCGTCTGCGACGCATACCGAACTTCTTTTGGATTCACCGCATAAAGAAATACTATAAATTTCGGGTCGTACGCCGGAAAATATCCAAAAAATGAGTGGAGATATCTATCATTGTAGTACCCGCCTTTTTGTCCATCCGCAATCTGCGCAGTGCCGGTCTTCGCGGCAATACTATACCGCGGAAGCGCTACTGTACCGCCGAGAAGCGCGTCATCCACAACCGACACGAGCATCCTTGTAATCTCCTCGGATGTTTCTTCCGAAAGCACGCGCACCGGCTCCGCGTATTCTATATCACGCGTAAATCCCACATCGTAGGCGATAGCGCGCCCGACATGCGGGACTTGCAACAGGCCTCCGTTACCGAGTGCGGCAAGCGCTCGGATAGTTGCAATCGGCGTCATTGCGATACCCTGCCCGAACGATGCCGTGGCATATTCAATCGTTCTAGTGCTGTCCAAATTATGTACAAGCCCAGATACTTCATTCGGCAAATCAATACCGGTAGGCTCGCCCAATCCAAAATTTAAAAAATATTCACGAAACGCCTCCTTCCCCATCGTATTCATTGCAAACACAGCGCCGGTATTCAGCGACTGGTTCAAGACCTCCTGCATCGGAACGCGCCCGCGCCCTTTTCCGTCAAAATTTTCTATCCGCGCATCGTCCATTTCCACGAAACCGTGGTCATAGTAGGTCGTCTCCGGCGTAATCGCGTCCGCATCAAGCGCCGCCGCGATAGTCAAAGGCTTTATGATTGAGCCCATTTCATAAACATTCTCAACAATCGGATTTCCAAAAACCGACTGATCGGACTCTATATTGAAGGCGTTTGGGTCAAATGCGGGGCGCGCTGCAAGAGCGTATATCTCGCCGGTTTTGGGGTCCATAATAATTCCGCCGGCGGCGGCAGATTGCCATTTCTCCATAATGTCTTCAAGCGATGATTCCAAATGCGCTTGTACGGAAGGTTCAATAGAAAGTATGATATCTCCTTCGCGCAAACTCCCACTCTGAAAGACCGTCGCGGAAATGTTTGAAAAGACCTCCGCGAAAAAATTTACATAAAGATTTTTACTATCTCGCGAAAGAAGTTCATTGTAGAAGCGTTCAATGCCGTAGCGGCCGTCAAGACGCCTGCCATGATAGCCGACAAAACCGAGTACATGCGCGGCAATACCGCCCGCAGGATAGAAACGCCATCGGTCTTCCGAAATAACAACGGAGGGCAGATTGAGTTTCCTGATTTTTTCTGCCGCGTCACTCGGCACGCGGCGCGCGATTTCTTCATATGGGTCGTCTTTTTTCGCCGCCTTCAAGAAAAACGCTTCGTTATCAATCGGCGTGATTTCATTCACAATCCCATAAAGTTTTGGCGCATCGGTCACTACATCCGGCTTGATAGCAAGCGTCGCACCGCTCTTGAGCGTCGCAGCACTCCGTGTCGTGCCATCTTTTAATGTGAATAGGATTTTGCCGCGGTTAAATACATCCGGCGCGGGCGCGACATATTGACGGGCGGCTTCCGCGCTGTGGACGGCGCCATCCACGATTTGTATAAAAAAAAGCCTTACAACCAACCCGACGGCCGCAAGCATAATAAACCATCCAATGATACTAATACGAAAAATCGGGCGAGACGACATAGTGATAAAGCGCGCGCCGACAACCCATTTATCTGCTGCGGGGAGTCAACGCAAGACCTGTACGCGTAACATACCTTGAATTCTGTACTTCATGAAAGCCGAGCGTATTGGCAAACTCCATAGTAATGCGGCGCTCTGTGTCCAGATACCGCGCTTCAAGCCCGGCAAACTCCGCGCTTGCCGCGATAACCTGCGTTTCAAGCCGTTCACGCTCCACTATATTCAAAATTGTATTCAATACAAAATAACCATAAAGGAAAAGAAATGTCGCCGCAAGCGCGCCAAGCCCCCAGATAATATTCTGGCCTAGAGACGGCATATAAAGAATGCGTGCTTGGTGTTTGTACATAGTGCTAATTTTTTTGGATACCGCGTAGTTTCGCGCTCCGCGCCCGTGAATTTATTATGATTTCGTCCGTCGACGGTACAATCGGCTTCTTTGTCAAAAGTTTTGCGTTTCCTTCCCGCGCCAGCTCGTTGAAAAAGGTTTTTACGATACGGTCCTCAATCCGATGAAATGAAATTACCGCCATTCTTCCGTCGTAAGCGAGCCGACGGAACCCTTCAGACAGCCCCTCGCGAATCGCATCAGGCTCGTCGTTCACCGCCATGCGGAGCGCCTGGAATACTTTTGTCGCCGGATGGGTTTTTTTCGCGCGATACCACGACGGCACGCTTTTTGACACGATATCGGCAAGCTGCCGGCTCGTTTCAATCGGCGCTGAATCACGCGACGCGGCAATCGCCCGCGCGATACGCCGTGCAAACCGCTCTTCTCCATAAGCAAAAAGGACATTTGCCATATCGCTCTCTGTCCAATCGTTCACAATGTCCCGTGCGGTCATTTTTCCTGGCTGTGGAGTATCGTTAAAGGTCATCAGAAGCGGTTCGTCACGGAGAAATGAAAATCCACGGCCTGAGGACTCTATCTGCGGGGAGCTTATGCCGAGGTCAAAGAGCATCGCGTGAGCTTCGGCTATTCCGTGCCGGTCAAGCGCATCACCGAGCGTCCGAAATGACTGTTTTTCTAAGAATAGCGTACCCGGACAATCGCCCAGATGTTCACGCGCGTATGCAAGCGCGCGACCATCTTGGTCTAAACCGACCAGTATTCCTTTTTTCCCAATACTCGTACAGAGCGAGCGTGCATGACCACCGAAGCCGACAGTCGCATCAACAACGACATCACCATCTTTCGGTTTCAGAAGCTCAATAACTTCGTTTAAAAGAACTGGCACATGTTCCGGCATAAGTAACATCTATATCATTCCGGCTTCACCAAGTTTTTCCGCAAGCGTATCGGCCTGTTTCTCAATTGTAGCCATGTATGATTGCCACACTTTTTCGTCCCAGAGTTCAATCCGATTACCAACACCGGCGAGAACAACTTTTGCAGTAATCCGCGCAAACCGCTTCAGAAAATCTGGAATTAGTATCCTACCGACAGAGTCCACGGAAATTTCCGCGGCGCCGGCAAGTGTGAAGCGGTTGAACCCGCGGCTACCCGCCGTTCCGGTTGACAGTTCAGCCAGTTTTGCCGAATGCGTCCGCCACTCTTTTTCCGAATATAAAAAAAGGCAAGTATCCAGTCCGCGCGTTGCAATAATTGTTTTGCCAAGTTCTTTCCTGAATTTGGACGGAAGGGAGAGCCGTTTTTTGTCGTCTATTGAGTGTGTATACTCTCCTATCAGCATATGCGCGATGCGAGAAGAATGTTTCCCACTCTTTCCCACATGTTTACTATTTTATCCCACTTTCAACCACGATGCAAAACCTGTTATCCACAGGGTGGTCATATCCACGCGATAGTATATCTTTTATTGTTGGAGTGGGTCTGAGAATAACAGAGATATTGACAATATAGTATTTGGTGTGCTAAAATTATATTGTACATAATTCCACTTAGTGGCTCACTTAGTGGCTGAGCCACTAAGTGAGGGTAAGTGAGGGGTGGTTTTTTGAAATATTGAAATAAAAGCGGATAGGATGGGTTGTGTGAAGCGTTTTTCCAAACTGGCATTCCGATATGCAGTCTAGGGGCGATATCGGAAAAGCAAGCTGGAAGGGTCCGGACGGGGTCTTATCTCATTTCCATTCAGGGGCCGTATCTAAACCCCCTGACAAAAATTTTCACTTATAAGTGAAATATGGTGATAAACCTGCTCTACGCGGCCGCTCTGAACAACCGGAAACGTCCGAGGCGGCCGACCAGTACGGATTCAAAATCCGCGGAAAATAGAATCCGGAAATACACCACATCCTATCCGCCATGCATAACGAAAAGTACCTCTAACTTAGTGGCTCAGCCACTAAGTTAGAGGTACTTTTTTTCTTTTCATTTGTTTTATAACTATTCGTTTTTCTGTTTTAGTGTCGGAAAAAGAATCACCTCGCGGATGTTTTGCGCGTCTGTCAGAAGCATCACAAGCCGATCCACTCCTAATCCAACTCCTCCGGCGGGCGGCATGCCGTATTCCATTGCCTCAATATATGCTTCATCGGCAGGCGAAACATCCATCTCCCCTTTAGCGCGTTTCTTCTCCTCCGCCCCGTACCGGCGACGCTGTTCTTCCGGATCGTTTAATTCTGAAAATGCGTTTACTATTTCAAGTCCGCCTATCACAAGCTGAAAGCGAGCAATCAAATCCGGATTTTCTTCCTGTCGTTTCGCGAACGGAGAGAATGCCGTCGGATAATCTATGATGAATGTCGGCTGAAAAAGTTTCGGCTTCACTATTTTTTTATAAATTGTATCAATGATTTTTTCACGGCTATCGCTCGGAGCTGTTGATATCCGATGTTTCTCCGCATATTCAACATATTCAGCGCGCCCAAGCGCTGTGGGGTCAATAATGTCAGTATGTTCTTTGAGAAGGTCATAAAGCGAGGCACGGCGGAACGGTTCTTCGGCATTTATATCCTGACCATCATATGTGAAATGCGTACCGCCATACACAGCTTCCACCATTGCACGAACAAGCGACTCCACTTTCTCCTGTTGACGCTTTGCGTCGCTGTATGCCTCGTAGAACTCAAGCATCGTAAACTCGGGGTTATGCGTCACATCAATGCCTTCGTTCCTAAAATTCCGCCCCATTTCAAATACTTTTGGGAAGCCCCCGACTAAAAGCTCTTTCAGATAAAGCTCCGGCGCTATGCGTAGAAACATATCTGAATCAAGCGCGTTGTAATGTGTTTGGAATGGCTTTGCCGTTGCACCGCCCGCAAGATGCTGGAGCACCGGCGTCTCCACCTCAATAAAACCGTCATCTTCAAGAAAACGGCGGAGAGACGCGAGAATTTTTGCTCGTGTAAGAAACCTTTCGCGGACTTCCTCGTTCATCAGAATGTCCAGATAGCGCTTGCGAAAACGCTCTTCGGTGTCTTTCAAGCCATGCCATTTTTCCGGAAGCGGACGGAGTGATTTTGCAAGCATTCGCCATGAAGTAACGAGAATGGTTTTCTCGCCGCGTTTCGTCTTAGTGAGCATACCGTCAAGCTCAATAAAATCGCCGACATCAACCGCGCTCTCAAAAAATTGAAGGGTACTCTTCCCTACCTCGTCCTGCCGAAGCATCCCCTGAAAGACGCCGGTGCCGTCGGTAAAATTAAAAAAGATAATCGCCCCCTGATTCCGGAAAGTGGTCACCCGTCCGCCTAGCGTCACCATATTATTCTCTTTTGCGAGCGTATCAAAAGCACGCTCCGATTCTGCGATAGTGTGCGAAAATTCTGCCGATTCCGGAAACGGATTTATACCCTCATCGCGAAGATACGCGAGTTTCTTAAGACGCTCATGTATGATGCTTTCCAAAGAGGACATTGTGGAATTGGCACACCGTATTCAGTGCGTATACTGTTTATTTAATGCTAACAATCGTATATGTGAGCTGGTTGCCGTTCGGCGCCTTGAATTGAACGACATCACCCTTCTTTTTGCCGAACATCGCTTCGCCGAGCGGCGAATGATTGGAAATTTTCCACGCTGACATATCGGCCTCTTCTGAACCTACCAGCGCATAAGTGACCGTGTCGCTTGCACCTTTCTTGCGGAGCTCCACAGTAGAACCGATATGCACGCCGTCACCTTTCATGTGCGAAATAATCTCAGCTGTTTGAAGGAGATTCTCAAGCTTTGCGATACGGTCTTCAAGCGCGGCCTGCACTTCGCGCGCCTGATGATACTCGGCGTTTTCGGAAAGGTCGCCAAGTGATTTTGCAAACTCAAGCTCTTCGGCAATTTTCGCGCGCTCTTCGGTCTTCAAGCGTGTGAGTTCCAGCTCAAGTTCATTATATTTTTCCTGTGTCAGATATTCCGCGTCGGGGGTCATTTGGGAAAAGTATAGCCGATATATCGCGAAAAAGCAATCTAAAAAAATAAAGCTATGTAGTTCAATTGTCCACAGACACTCACTCTATGCTTCCTCTATACCTCCGCGTGCTTTCTTAAAAAATAAGCGAATATCATGCATATCAGACATACCGCGCGTTGATTCGTCAAGAAAGCCGGCGTAACGACCCGCAAGCGCAAGCTTAGCTGCTGTCTTCTCTGAAAGTCCGCGGAGGCGTGGATAGAGAAGTTCATATTCAGTAAACGAGGAAATAGAGAGCGCGTGTTCCGTATGCGTATCTGGGTGTTCTATTTCAAGCGCTGGAATCGCGTCTATCTCCGCCTTGGCGCCATGCAGAAAAAAATTCCCGCGCTGAGATGCGGAGACCCCGCTGATATGCGGCGGCACGACAATACCGCCACGATAAATAATCCTGCTTGCGCCGCGCGCTTCCCCGAATGCACGAATGCGTGAAGTACTTCCAGAAGCTTTATGTAAAACACCATGGTAGCTATCGCGATGATTTAACCCGCCTGATGATATCAAACCGATAATACCGATACTACCGCCATGCCCTAGCACAATCCCCCGTGTATCGGATTTCAGCATACTGCTTTGCGTATTATCAGATTCATCATCCGCGTCATTCCTATCGTTCACAGCTTCTTTCTCCACACAATTGACTACGGCATCCACGCCGGCATAGGCAATTCTGTTATAAAACCACCGCGCTCTAGCCAATTCTTTGTATAACACTGAATGTGTCAGCACGCTCCCGTCTTCCGCGAAAAGAAAAACTGTACGCCCGAATGTTTCGTCCGCACTTGTAAAACCCACACTAGAATCTCCGGTGATTTCTTCAGACACAAAAACCTTCGCGCCGCGGCGCGCGACAATAATAATACTGTCAGACGCGCCGTCTTTTGCAGTGGTAGCAATCCGGACGCGTGTCGTTCCACTGCGGGCATCTATAAAGAGCCCGCCTTTCGCACGCGCGAATGACTCGGCAAAATAATAATTCGCGGTGAGAGCTTCGCCGCTTTCTTTCATTAAGATATCGCAGAGACCTGTATGCCGACCCTCTGACAATGCTCCGGCAAGTGGCAAAACCGTGACATCGCCTTCCGTTTCAGTTTTGTTCTCCGGCTGAACGCCATGGAATACTTCGCGCGCCGCAAACAACTTTGGAAACTCAGTCGCAATTCCTATACCGTACATAAAAACATCACGCGGCAAGCATCTGCCGCGTTGTAGAATATCCGCTTGCCATGTTTCTAAAATACTCATAAACCTTTACAATTTTTTGCAGGACGATATCCGGCGGCTTCCGCTGCTTCGCGCGTCTCAAACCATACCTTATTTTCTTCCTTGATGCGGAGTACGCCTGAACACCATGGAAAATGGTATGCCTCGCCTGTTTTAGAGGCAACGAACGCTCCGCCGGCAGACACCGGCTTCTCTGTATCTACTCCGTCTGCCGCACGCACACTTCCTGCCGACACACTTGCCGCACCAACATATTCAATCGCCACAGGCATCCTTGACGCAGCCATACCGGAAAGCCTCCCAAGACCAAATGAAATAAAAGCAACCAGTATAATAATAAGTGCTGTATAGATATCCTGCCGCCCAACAACCGCAATCGCGGACTTGCATTTTTCCAATATATCTTTTATACTCACAGGCACTACTCTAACAGACATATGGCACACAGAAAAGCAGGCGGAACTGCAAAAAACCTCCGCGATTCACAGCCGAAATATCTCGGTACAAAAAAATATGCCGGCGAAAAAGCAGCGATCGGCAATGTTTTGGTGCGCCAGCGCGGTACAAAGATCATCGCGGGCAAAAATACAGCTCTCGGCACAGACCATACGATTTTTGCCACAAAGGACGGTGTGGTATCTTTCCGCGAAGTCAGAAAGACTCGCTACGATGGCAGGATGATACGACGAAAAGAGATTAGCATCACGACGGAAAAATAAAGAAAAAATAAAAAAACAACTCGGACACTTCCGAGTTGTTTTTTTATTCATATTTTATTCGTAAATTATTTTTCCGATTCCACCACAAGTTTAAAATCCCCTTCTTTTTCGTTCACTTTCACCTTGATGTCATGTTCCCCGACTTCCGATATCGGCGCGTCTAAAACAATGAATGCCGCGTCCACCGGCATATCCGCCTGCACCGAGAGCGCATCAGCGATTTCTTTTTCATGAATTTTTGCAAAAAGATGTCCTTTTTCGTTTGCTTTTCCGCTGAGCGTCACCGTTACGCCACTCAATTTCTCAAGATAAGATTCAAGCTCTTTAACCCGTATTGCCGAGAGTTCATCGGACTTCTTTTTTGCATTAGCAAAGCGTGCAACCATTGCTTGAGTTGCCATGTGGGCATATCCTTTCGGCAACAAAAAATTCCGCGCATATCCATTTGCGACTTCCTTGATATCATATTTCTGCCCCAATGAGGGCACATCCTCAAGTAATACTACTCGCATGTTATGAGACACACCTTACCATGCTATTCGCCAGTTTGCAAATATTCAATCGCGCGGTCCAGTTGTGGGTCCGTACCTGCCTTAAAGTCATCAAGCGTCATTTCAACTGGAATATCAGGTGAAAGTTTTTGTTCAGAAATAGACCGTCCGTTTGGTGTTAGCCACCGCGCGACGGTAAGTTTGAGCGATGAGTCTGATGTAATGGCAATCAATTCCTGGACAGACCCCTTACCGAATGTTTCATCGCCGACGAGCGTCGCTTTGCCGTGTTCGGAGAGCGCGCCGGCAAGGATTTCCGAAGCTGACGCGGAACCTTGGTCAATCAAAATGGCAAAATTTAACGAGTCTGTAAAGATGTCGTAACCGCGGCTACGATAGACACGCTCTTCGCGTTCATCACCGAAATTTTCACGAACTACCACCTTCCCTTCCGGCAAAAACCAACTTGCAATATCCACCGCGGCCTCAAGAAAGCCGCCTGGATTCCCACGCAGGTCAAGAATAAGATTTGGCATGCCACTCTCAACAAATTCCTGAAGCGCATTTCTAAACGCAGCCGGCGAAGTGCCTGTAAAACTATGAAGCGCGATAACAAATACACCGTCCTTTAATTCGATATCAATCACCGGCACGGTAATAACATCGCGCACGATATCCACATCAAACGGCTCGGGCACACCCTTGCGTATAATAGATAGCGTCACAGTAGAGCCACGCGGGCCGCGAATCAACTTTATCGCCTCGTCAACCGGCATCCCCAGACTCGCTTCGCCGTTTATTTTGAAAATCTTATCGCCCGCAAGGAGACCCGCACGAAACGCCGGCGTACCCTTGAGCGGCGCAACGACAGTGAGCTCATCGTCGCGAATGCCAATCTCCATACCAACGCCTTCAAAATTACCGTTGATGTCGCTCTGGAAAATTTTTGACTCTTCCGGAGGCAAAAATACCGTATACGGGTCGCCAAGTGAATCCGCAAGCCCCGAAATTGCTCCCCACACTTTCTCCTGCGCTGATGGCATCGTGCTTGACGCTGTCTCCGCATAGAGCTCGTTGATAATATTCCACGCGCGCCAGAATGGCTCAAAGTCCACCGGCTCTTCAATCGTCGGCGTTACGCCGATAAGCTCGGTGACTTTTGCCACTTCCGGCCGATTCGTATAGCCGGCATATACACCCGCAAAAAAAGCGGCGCCGACAAACAAGAGGACTCCAAGAATAGATGATATTCGTATCGCAGTTCGCATAATTATATGCACAGTATCTCAAAGCATACGCTTGTGGTCAAATTTTTTGCCCGATATAATAAACATACGCTAACTTCATCTCTACTCAATGCAAAAAATTTATACATATAAAAAACTAAAGTGGATAGACCTTGAGAATCCCACGAAAGAAGAAGTTGACGCGCTGGAAAAAGAATACAGCATAGAACCGATCGTGGCTCGTGAGCTTTTGGCACCAACGCTCCGCCCGAAAGTAGAACTGGTAAAAAACGACCTTATTTACATAATTCTACATTTCCCCGCTTTCTCGCGCGGTCACGGCGAAGAGTCCGACGACCAGGAAGTGGATTTCATCATCGGAAAAAATATTCTCATTACAACTCACTACGAAACCATCAACCCGCTCTATAAGTTCACAAAACTCTTTGAGACAAATGCGACGCTTGAAAAAGTAGACATCGGCGACCATGCCGGCTACCTATTTTATTATATCCTCCGCGAACTCTACGGCTACCTTGAAGAAGAACTTGACGCTATGGACAACGCTCTGAACAACATTGAGGAGCGCATTTTCCATGGTTACGAGAAGCAGATGGTATTTGAGATTTCAAAGGTCAATCGCGACCTGTTGAATTTCAAGCAGGCGACACGCCCGCATCAGGAAGTACTTGAGTCGCTGGAACATGCCGGAGTAAAAGTGTTCGGCGATACATTCGCATACCATCTTCGCGCGATTTCAGGCGAGTATTATAAGATTGCAAACTTTCTTGAAAGCAACAAGGAGACCTTGGAGGAGTTGCGGAAAACGAACGATGCCCTTCTGAATACAAAAACGAACGAGATTATGAAAACCCTCACTATTATGGCGTTTGTCACATTCCCGCTATCGCTTTTCGCGTCAATTTTTGGTATGAACACATCATACCTGCCTTTGGTTGGGCTAAAGCACGATTTCTGGATTATTATCGGCATTATGCTCCTCGCAACGATAGGCTTCTTCTGGTTTTTCAGACATAACCGATGGTTGTAACAGCTGTAACCGCATGGATATTTTTCTCTACAATACTCTTGCAAGAAAAAAAGAGCCGTTCAGCCCCCTCACCGGGGGGCGCGTTTCAATGTACCATTGCGGACCGACCGTGTACGATTACGCGCACATCGGCAATCTGCGGTCTTTCGTGTTCGCCGATATACTACGGCGGTTCTTTGAATATAAAGGATTTGCGGTTACGCAGGTAATAAATATCACGGATGTCGGACACCTCACCTCCGACCGTGACTATGGCGAAGACAAAATGACGAGTGCCCTCAAACGCGAGGGTAAACCGATCACGCTTTCGGCAATGAAAGAAGTCGCGGACTTTTACGCAGAAAAGTTTACGGAGGACCTCTCTGCGTTAAACATCAAGCAACCGCAGTATATGCCGAAAGCAAGCGAGCATATACCCGAAGATATCGCGCTCGTAGGCACGCTTCTTGAAAAAGGAGTCGCGTACCGTACAAACGACGGCATTTATTTTGATACCGACAAATCCGCCGGATACGGCACGCTTGCAGGCCTTGATATTGAAGGAATGAAAGAAGGCGCTCGTGTAGCGGTAAATCCCGAAAAGAAGAACCCGGCCGATTTCGCGCTCTGGAAATTTAACAATAATCTCGGTTGGGACGCGCCATTTGGCAAAGGATTCCCCGGCTGGCACATTGAATGTTCCGCGATGAGTATGAAATATCTTGGCGAATCATTTGATATACATACCGGCGGCATTGACCTTATCCCGACACATCATACTAATGAAATCGCGCAATCTGAAGCGGCAACAGGAAAGCCATTTGTACGATACTGGATGCATTCCGGTTTTGTAAATATGGGAGGAGAGAAAATGGCAAAACGAACTGGAGCATTTATACGCTTACAAGACCTCACCATCCAACCGCTCGCCTACCGTTACTGGCTCCTTACTGCCCACTACCGAAAAACCGTCAACTTCACGGACGATGCCGCAAACGGAAGCTCTACGGCACTCCGAAAACTGTACGCGGCAATCACGGTACTTCCCGACAACGGCTCAATAGATGAAGCATACCGCGCGCGGTTTGAAGCGGCGCTCGCCGATGATATCAATACCGCGGAAGCTCTCGCAATACTCCATGAACTTCTCCACGATGACTCGGTATCCGATGGCGACAAAAAAGCAACCGCTCTTGATATGGACCGCGTATTGGGGCTTGCGCTCGCGCGCGCGGAAACATACGCGAAAGAATCGCCGGTGCCTGATGAAGTGTTGAAACTTGCCGAAGCACGCGAAACAGCACGAAATAATGGCGACTTCGCGCGCGCAGACAAACTCCGCGCCGATATTGCAGCCCTAGGATACACGGTGCGCGATACGGAAACTGGCACAGAAATCGTGCAAAGTTAAGCCACAAATAACTTACGCACATATTCTTCACACCTTGCCGATTTCCAGCCACAGAGGCTGTGTTAGAATACCCCTCATGGCAGACCAATCACTTCGTGTTCCACCGCAAAGTATTGACTCGGAGAAAGCATTGCTCGGCGCGGTTATGCTCCGGCCAACGGCAATAAATGAAGTCATTGATTTCGTAACTCCCGACGCATTTTACGCCGACAAACACCGGCTTATTTTTGAAGCGATGCTTGAGCTTTTAAACCGAAGCGAGCCGATAGACCTTCTCTCGCTTTCCGCACGACTGAAAGACAAAAACACACTGGATAAGATAGGCGGGAATGTTTACCTATCCGAGATTTTGAATTCCGTTCCATCATCCACAAATGTCGGCCATTATGCAAATATAGTCCGTAGAAAATACATTCTCCGCGCGCTGATTGACGCGGCCGACCACATAGCCAAACTCGGCTACAATGAAGAACAAGAAATTGACCAAACGCTTGATGAAGCTGAAAAACGCGTGTTTGAGATCACCGGCCGAGGCACGACGCACAAATTTATCAGTATCAAAGATACACTCGGCGACGCGTGGGACCGTCTGGATCACCTGCATAATTCAAAAGATGAAATCCGTGGCGTACGCACCGGTTTCAAAGGCATTGACGACAAGCTCGCCGGCTTCCAGAAATCGGACCTGATTATTCTTGCCGCGAGACCTTCTGTTGGTAAAACTTCGCTTGCGCTTGATATAGCACGGCAAGCGGCAACAAAGCACAATATTCCAGTCGGCATCTTTTCGCTTGAAATGAGCGCGCAACAGCTCGTGGACCGTATGCTCGCTGCAGAAGCAAAAGTGGACTCATGGAAACTCCGTACCGGAAAGATTTCCGGCGACAGCGAATTCCAACTCTTGCGAGACGCGCTTGACCGACTTTCCACCGCACCAATATACATAGACGATCAGGCGCAGACGAATGTGCTCCGTATGCGTTCTGTTGCGCGCCGTCTCAAGAGCGAACATGGTCTTGGGCTTATCGTCGTAGACTACCTCCAGCTGATGATGCCGAATACCGGCCGCGCTTCCGATTCCATGGTTCAACAGGTAACAGAAATTTCGCGAAGCCTGAAAGCACTCGCCCGCGAGCTTGATGTGCCTGTTCTGGCACTTTCCCAGCTTTCACGCGCGGTTGAACAACGAGGCGGCAAACCCCGTCTCTCCGACCTTCGCGACTCCGGCTCAATAGAACAAGACGCGGATGTAGTTATGTTTATTCACCGTGATAAAAATGCCGAGGGTGGGCGCGAGAACATAGCCGAAATTTTGATTGAAAAACACCGAAACGGTCCGACCGGCAAAGTGGAGTTGTATTTTGACGAACAAAAGACCACATTCCTACCTGTAGAAAAAAGCACCTTTGGAGAATTTTAAATTCAAGATATACTGCGCGGTATGAATTCGCTCGAAAAACTTGCCGGAATGTTTATGAAATTCCCCGGAATCGGGCCGCGACAAGCGCGGCGTTTCGTCTATTTTTTGCTCGGAGAAAACAAGACATTCCGTGACGAGCTTTCACGCGCGCTTTCTTCGCTATCCGATAGTATCGCTCAATGCGCCTCATGCCGCCGTTTCTTTCCCCGCCCAAAGACTGGCACATTCTGCGATATCTGCGACAGCCCGCATACGGACCATAGAACACTTCTTATCGTAGAAAAAGACGCCGATTTTGAAGCAATTAAAAAAACCGGCAGCTATAACGGCAGATACTTTATTTTAGGCGGCAACATACCGATACTTGAAGAAAATCCATCGCAAAAAATCCGCGCGCGCGAGCTTTTTGACGAGGCACAGCGGCAAGCGACAGAAGGCACGCTCAAGGAAATCATTATCGCAACAAGCGCGAATCCGGAAGGCGACAACACGCTTGCATATCTGAAAAAAATCATTGAGCCGCTCGCCACGCACTATTCGCTCTCGCTTTCTGCACTTGGACGCGGTCTTTCTACCGGCACCGAGCTTGAATATTCTGACACCGACACTTTCAAACATGCGTTTGAAAACCGCCGCGGCTAACCACGGCGGTTTTCAATACTACGTAATCCCCTACATAGGTTACATGTATACCTTACGCAACTTTTGAAATACTAACCTTTGAATACGGCTGGCGGTGGCCCTTTTTCTTGTGGTAACGGCTCTTTGCACGGAAACGGATGACGGTTACCTTCTTACCTTTCCCCGTCTTCTGAAATACCGCTTCAATCTTGACGCCATCAAGATATGGCGTGCCTATTTTCGTCTCCTTGCCATCGTCTAAAACAAGCACCTTGTCAAAGGTGACCGCATCCCCCTCTTTCGCGTCGCCGGCAAGCTTTTCAATCGTAATTGAATCGCCTTCTTTCACGCGATACTGCTTACCGCCAGTTTCTATAATCGCAAATGCCATAGTGAGCTTTATCATACCAAAAATTTAAAAAAAGGCAAATACTATGTTATATTTGTCTACATTGGCATATTTTGGAGAGGTGGCTGAGTGGTCGAAGGCACCGCACTCGAAATGCGGCGTCCGGGTAACCGGACCGTGGGTTCGAATCCCACCCTCTCCGCCAGATTTCCATATTCGAACTGAAATTAAGAGTATAATAAAAAGGTCGATATTTTAATTTAACAATAAAAAACATATGATGAGAAAAAATTGGACTTTGGGATTTTTGGGACTAATGGGAATTAGAGGAATAGTCGGTCTGCTTCATGGTGATTGGTTAGAAGCAATTTGGATAGTTTGGTTTGGTTGGTTTGCTTATTTTATCCCAGAGAAAAATAAGTAAATTATTAATAAATTTTTTGGGCAAACTTTGGAATATCAAAATATACTGGGCTTTCTTTGTAGATTCGTCTTAAATTCCGTATCATTCTGTCGATAGTGCTGAAGTTGAGCCGTTTTGCTGGTTCTAACTTGCGGACATCGCCACCGCCAGTTAGGAAATGAAGTCATTGGCTCGCCCGCCACGCGGGCTCGCCAGCCGTTTTTCGAGCGGAAAACGAACTGACCCGCCCCGCCGCCCGCCTCCGCTAACGCTCCGGCGGCAACCTCGCAGAAATTTTCCCTTACAATTTTTCTTTTGCGCGCGCCCCCTGAAAAAAATTCAAAAAAGGAAAGGGCGTTTGAAAAAGGAGATGTCGCAAGGAGACCTTGCGACTGCTTTAAATGTGGATAGAGCGTATATCAGCAACATTGAAAATGGTCGAATGAACCCTACTCTTTCAACTTTAGAAAAAATTGCTAATGCGTTAGAAATTTCCAGTAGCGAACTTCTGAAATGAGAAGTTATCAATGTAAAGTCAGTTTGACATTTTAGTTTGATTGTGTAAACTTACATTACAAATCATGCGAGAATATATTTCAAATGAAGTGAATAAATTACGGACTCAAAAAAATATTACGCAGGAAGAACTTGCGGAAAAACTAAAAGTGAGTCGCCAGACAATCATTGCGATTGAAAAAGGAAACTATACACCGTCTGTATGGCTTGCACTTAAGATCGCCGACTTCTTTAAGTTACCGGTCGAACATATTTTTAAAATTTCCTATGAAAAATAAAATCACAAAAGAAATAATAGTTCCTCTCACGCTAGTTGTACTCGCAGTTTTGCTTCTCAACCCTTTTCATTTTTGGATGCCAGATATGATGGTGATGGGAATGCTCGCCATTCTTTTGGTTCTCTTTGGTATGTTTGCGAGCTTTATCTTGAAAGAAAAAGTATTTGATGAACGAGATGATGTAAACCGTTCACTTGCTGGACGAAATGCTTTTCTCGGCGGATCAGCAATTCTTATGCTTGGCATCGTGATTCAGGGATACTCACACTCCATTGATCCATGGTTGGTAATTGCTTTGGTGGTAATGATAATCGTTAAAATCACCACCCATCTCTGGAGCGATAGAAATCTTTAAAAATACAGTTATCCACAAAACAAATGTAAAGTGTCCTTTACATTTGTTTTGTTATTTTATATACTTTATTTATTAACATTATAAGCTAGCGATTAACAAATTTTTATGAACAAAAATATAGGAATAATTATTGGGATTATCGTGTTGGCGGTGATTGTTGGAGGAATCTATATATCCAACAATACAAAAAATGGTGCAATGATGACTAAAGAGCAAATGGAACAGAAGGCCATGGAGGATCAAAAGATGGCTGAAGAAACAGCCATGATGGAGAAAAAGGCGATGGAAGAAAAGGACGCAATGATGAAAGCTGACACCACTAAAACCGATAGTATGATGGAAAAAGACGAGACAAGCATGATGGATAAGAGCGACACCATGATGAAGGTTGGTTCATACGAAACTTATGCACCAGAAAAAGTTACTCTAGCTTCCGCTACTCATGATGTGGTTTTATTTTTCAGAGCAAGCTGGTGTCCGACTTGTAGAGCGGTAGATGCGGATATCAAAGCTAATCTTTCAAAAATTCCGGAAAGCCTAGCTATTCTTGATGTGAATTACGATAATTCTACCGCACTCAAACAAAAATATGGCGTTACTTATCAACATACATTTGTGCAAGTTGATAAAGACGGAAACCTAATCAAAAAGTGGAGCGGCAGTCCGACACTCTCGGCACTCGTATCAGAAGTAAAATAACATGTTGCTTCTCCTAATCTCATTTATCGCAGGAATACTCACGGTGCTTGCGCCGTGTATTCTGCCCCTCCTCCCCGTAATAATAGGACACTCTATCACGGACACTACCCCGAGCAGGAGAAGGCTTTTTGTGGTTGTGGCATCGCTTGGAATTTCTGTCATACTCTTCACTCTACTTCTCAAAGCAAGCTCCCTGTTGATTGATATTCCTCAAGATTTCTGGAAATGGATTTCTGGCGGAATTATTTTCTTATTTGGTTTAACTATGGTTTTCCCTGATTTATGGGAAAAGTTTTCCTTTGCAAACACTTTAAGCATTAAATCAAATAAAGTATTAACAACGGGATATCAAAAGGATAGTGTTTGGGGGGATGTAATCATCGGTGCATCACTTGGACCTATTTTTTCCGCTTGTAGTCCGACATATTTTGTTATCTTAGCAACAGTCTTGCCCGTTTCATTTTTCTTGGGAATAATCTATCTTTTTACTTATGTTCTAGGCTTATCGCTCGCTCTTATAGTTGTGGCTCTTGTGGGTGAACGAATTATGGCTAAAGTCGGAAAAGTTTCAGATCCGAGAGGGTGGTTTAAAAAGATATTTGGAGTCATTTTCATTTTGGTAGCAATAGCTATTATTTCTGGATATGACAAAAAACTCCAAATCAGTCTACTTGATGCAGGATTTTTAGATGTAACCAAAATTGAACAAAAGTTGTTAGAAAAAAATGATAAAAAAGATGTAAATATAAATGGCACTTCAAGTACAGATAAAAACACTGAAGTTGAGGACAAAACAAAAATGAACGAAGAGTCGTTCTTAAACATTAAAGAAAAAAATAAAAAATTTGCCCTTGCACCTGACATAAGTACCCCCGATGGTTTCATAAATACAAATAATTTACCCATAACTATAAGTGAATTTAAGGGCAAAAAAGTTGTGTTATTAGACATTTGGACATATAGCTGTATCAACTGCCAACGCACTATTCCATATCTAAACCAATGGTATAAAGAATATGAGGACGAAGGGCTTGTTATTATCGGTCTTCACACTCCAGAATTTTCTTTTGAAAAAGTTCAAGAGAATGTGGAAAAAGCAGTAAAAGATTTTGGTATAAAATATCCAGTGGTACTTGATAATGATTTTTCTACTTGGCAAGCTTACAAGAATCAATATTGGCCGAGGAAATATTTAATTGATATAGATGGGTATATTGTCTATGACCATGCTGGAGAAGGTCAATACGAAGAGACAGAAGTTGCAATACAAAAAGCTCTTCGAGAACGGGCGGATAGACTAGATATGAATGTAGAGGTGTCCTCAAATATATCAAAACCGGAAAATGTTGTGTCCGTGGAATCTGGCAAGGTAAAAAGTCCGGAAGTATATTTTGGGTCTGCGAGAAATGAGTACCTTGCAAACGGTACCGCAGGTCGTACAGGTGAGCAGACTCTTTTAGTTCCTTCATCAATCTCTTTCAACAAACTTTACCTTAGTGGTACATGGAATATAACTTCCGAATACGCCGAAAATAAAAGTGCGGGAAGTATCGTCTTTAGCTACGAGGCAAAAAATGTTTACATAACCGCGGGGTCAGCTGAAGGAATCGAGGTTGAAATTTATAAAGACGATGTGTTCATAAAGAAAATAACTATTAAAAACGAAACGCTTTATACACTCATTCAAGATGCAGATTATGGAAAGCATGTTTTGCGTATCGTGATACCGAAAGCAGGATTACAAGCTTTTACCTTTACCTTTGGTTAAACAAATAAAATATATGGATGACAACATGCCTAAAAATGAAGAAGGGTTCAAGAAGAAATTAACACCAGAACAATATGAAGTCCTGCGACAAAAGGGCACAGAACCGGCTTTTTCAGGAAAGCTCATTCATCCCGACAAAGATGGCTTCTACAAATGTGCCGCATGTGGCAACCCGCTCTTTAGGACTGACGCAAAGTTTGATTCTGGTACTGGCTGGCCAAGCTTTGACGAGGCACTTCCTGGGGCGGTAAAAAATATTGAAGACAATTCTCACGGCATGAAAAGAACAGAGACAGTATGTTCGGTCTGTAATTCACATCTTGGACATGTATTTGATGACGGCCCGACAAAAACGGGAAAAAGATACTGCATGAATTCAGTATGCTTTGAAGACTTAAACGACAAGTGATTATGAATAAGAAAATCGTACTAGCAGGCGGATGTTTCTGGGGTCTTGAGGATTTGATCAGGACTCAACCCGGAGTGGTAACTACCGAGGTCGGCTATACTGGCGGAGCAAACGAAAATCCGACATATGAAAACCATCCGGGTCATGCCGAGGCGGTGGAGATAGAATACGATCCGTCAAAAACGTCATACGAAAAGCTTCTGGATTTTTTCTTTCAGATTCATAATCCAACTACACTCAACCAGCAAGGGAACGATCGGGGCACCTCCTATCGTTCGGCCATTTTCTATGGAAATGAAGAAGAGAAAAAGGAAGGTGAAAATTTTATTGAGATCGTAAACAAATCAAAGCGATGGAAGGATCCCGTCGTTACTACGCTCGAACCTCTCGGTAAGTTTTATAAAGCGGAAAGCTATCATCAGGATTATCTACAGAAAAATCCAACAGGCTATACCTGTCATGCTATTTGGTTTGATAGCTATCTAAAATAGTAGTATGCATAATTTTCAGCACCTATCTCAAAAAGCGACCTCTCTTATCTTTGTGGTATTTTTGCTTGTTGTAGGTGGTGTTGTGTATTACAAACAAAACCTCTCCGTTCCAACACCGAACATGCGTGAAAGCAGTGCAGTCAAAGATCATTGGAAAGAAATTCTGACTCCCGAGCAGTACCATGTCTTGAGAGAAGCAGGAACGGAGATTCCGTTTACCGGCGCATTAAATCACGAAACACGAAAAGGAACGTACTACAGCGTTGGTTGCGACAAGCCGCTTTTTAGATCGGAACAGAAATATGACTCTGGTACGGGCTGGCCAAGTTTCTTCGCTCCAATATCTGAAGATGCGCTTGTGCTTCGAAAGGAAAGTGGACTTTTAGACGACAGGATCGAGGTTCTTGATACTTGTGGCTCACATCTCGGACACGTATTTGATGATGGGCCACAACCTACAGGCAAGAGATT
>Ga0210050_1001194_pt1 | contig 29144 bp, 24 predicted proteins | sample CryGey132114_all_FD_185463 | JGI IMG/M metagenome (GOLD analysis project Ga0210050, IMG submission 185463) | Groundwater microbial communities from aquifer - Crystal Geyser CG22_combo_CG10-13_8/21/14_all (SPAdes) (version 2) | ecosystem: Environmental > Aquatic > Deep subsurface > Groundwater ... | reverse complement strand
GAAATGTAGTTTTGACTAAAACATCCTCCTGCGAGACATGCACTGGCACTGGCGCAAAAAAAGATACTGGCACAGTGACATGTAAAACTTGTAACGGCAAGGGAAAGATCCACGAATCGCGCCGTTCCTTCTTCGGCACCTTCACGAGTATGCGCGAGTGCGAAACCTGCGGTGGTGGCGGACAAGTTCCGAAGGAAAAATGCGCTTCCTGCGGCGGCTTAGGCATTAAGAAAGGCAGAGAAGAAATAAGCATCCAAATTCCGACCGGTATTCAGAACGGTGAAATTATACGCATGACGGGCAAGGGCGAAGCTATACCGCATGGCACATCGGGAGACTTGTATATTAAAATACATGTCGCTCCGCATACTACATTCCGACGGGAAGGTATGAATCTCGCTATGGATTTAAATGTGAAGCTTTCTGACGCGCTTCTCGGCGCGAAACAAAAAATAAATACGCTTGACGGTACGGTAACCGTGGGTATTCCGGCAGGAATTGTATTCGGTGAAGTGCTAAGAGTTCGTGGCAAAGGCATACCGGGTCCCGCGGGTAAACGCGGCGATCTTCTTGTTCGTATCAACATACTGATGCCAAATAAACTCTCACAAAAAGCGAAGAAACTTATTGACGAACTCAAAAAGGAGGGAATTTAGCAGTATCTATACTATACTTATACTATGGAATACATTACCGGCATTCCATTTGCCGCGGCCGCGGCAAATTCGGTGCTTGAGCTCTCACTTGAGACAATGGTGCTTCTCGCGCTCCTAGGTGTTTTTTTAGTATACGCACTCTATGGAGGCAAAACGCGCGCGATATCACTTCCTTTGTCTATACTGCTGACATCGCTTCTTTGGATAGTCGTTCCTGCTTCAGACACATTAGATGCCCTAGGCAATTCAGCAAAGGAGGCGTTTTGGTATCAAAGCGTTTTCTTTATTATCATAACGCTTGTACTGCATTGGCGGCTCAACCGCCTTATATTTATTGAATATCCTGACGGTCTGTTCAGAAAGGGAATAGAGGCACTCCTTTTAAGCACGATATCGGTCGGCGCGCTTATTATTGCCGGTCTGATGCTTTTTGCAGGTGATTATATTCCGCTTTCCGACACCATGACGCCATTTTTCATAACTGAAATGGCTCTATCGGCATGGTCTGCCGCATTCTTTGCAATCCTTCTTTTGGTATCGGTATAATATTTACAATATATGAATATAAATATAGATACGGACATTGATGCAAATGTTAAAAAAGAAGCGGTGTTTTCACACTTGGTAGGCACGCTTCGCATCGCGCTTGGTTTTATTTTTCTTTGGGCATTTATTGAAAAGGTTCCCGCCGCGCTATCCGGTACTTCACCAGCATACGGCTTTCTTACATACGGCACCTCCGGACCATTTGCTCCGTTTTTCCAATCGCTTGCCGGAAACGCAATTGTTGATTTTTTATACATGGCAGGACTTCTTGGTGTCGGTCTGGCGCTTATGCTTGGTATCGGCATGAAAATTGCCGGAATCAGTGGCGCGCTTATGATGACTCTCATATATCTTGCCGCGCTTCCGCCGGAACATAATCCGGTTATAGACGAACACATTATATACGCGTTGCTTGTATTGCTTTTTATCCCGCTTCAAGCAGGCACGGTGCTCGGCTTTGGAAATTGGTGGAGACAAAACCAATTAGTAAAAAGGTTCCCGATTTTAGAGTGACCTTCAGCGATAAAGAAAAAACGAGATTTCCGGTAGCGGGAAACCCGTTTTTTTCATACAATATCAATATATAGAAGCACACACAGCCACGAGGCAATGTACCATACTCTTGACTTTTGTATAAAAATATGCTTAAATACAAAAAATATCTCTGATGAAACACCCGGTTACACAATTTAAAAACGCTGATGAATATGGCAAAGCGCTCCAAAAAAAGGGCGAGCTCTTTTGGCAGACGCGCGGAGAGAGTATGGCGCTTGAGCTATTTAAAGAAGCAGCGCAGCGTGTACCTGCATATAAACATTTTCTTGCCAAAAACCGTACTCGGGCGGCATCAATACGGACAATCAAGGATTTCTCACAAATTCCGCTTGTCAGCAAAAAAAATTACCTTATGGAGTATCCACTGGAGAAGCTTGCGTGGGACGGCAAATTGCAGGATGCAACAATGGTCTCAATGAGCTCCGGCTCAAGCGGCACGCCCTTTTTTTGGCCACGGAGCGTTGCGCAAGAAGAAGAAGCTATATATTCACATGAGGCATTTCTCAAAACAAATTTTGATATTGATAAAAAATCTACTTTATTCATCGTCACATTTGCAATGGGTATGTGGGTTGCCGGCACAATTACCTACAAAAGCGTTCAAGATATTGCAGGGCGGTACCCGCTCACCGTACTTACGCCTGGCATAGACAAAAACGAGACACTTCGCATCATACAGGCGTTCGGCGGTAAATATGACCAAATTATTATTGCCGGCTATCCGCCATTCGTGAAAGACATTATTGACGCTGCGTCATCGCAACATATGACGCTGAAAAAATACAATATTAAATTTTTGTTTGCCGCAGAACCTGTCAATGAACGCTGGCGCGACTATTTGTATAAAAAAGTCGGCAGTACGAAACCGCTACGCGACTCACTCAATATCTACGGCACTGCCGACGCGCTCATTTTAGGACATGAGACGCCGCTTTCGCTTTTCATCAAGCGTACCGCGCGAAAACACAGCGCACTGGAAAAAGATGTATTTGGCGATACAAACCGCGAACCAAGTTTAGTACAATACAACCCGATGTTCCGATATTTTGAAGAAAACGACGGACATCTTATTTTTTCGGCATATAGCGGACTGCCGCTTGTCCGCTATGATATCAGCGATGACGGCAAGATTATTTCCTACGCCGGTATGAAAATGCTCTTCAAAAAGAACGGCATAGACTTGGAAAAAGAAGCGGAGAGGGCGGGCATAGCCGATACAATCTGGAAATTGCCGTTCGCAATCGTTTTTGGAAAAAGCGACCACACGACATTCCTCTATGGTATTAATATCTACCCTGAAAATATCCGTGACGGACTTATGAAAAATGGAATACAAAACGCGATTACCGGCAAGTTTACGGCATTCTCAAAGACAGATAACAGGCACAATCAATATCTTGAAGTACATATTGAGCTCCGAGACGGACGGCGGCCGGAACGGGCACTTTCGCGCACTATCGCCAATACGCTTGTCACAACACTCTGTGATACAAATCTTGAATACAAACGCTTACACCGCGAAATAGGAAAGCGTGCGCGCCCTCATGTGCTACTGTATCCTTACGGAGACACTCGATTTTTCAAAACAGGAGCAAAACAAAAATGGGGAATCGCACAAAAGAAATAAAGCAGGCGCTCATAGCGCAACTGCGAAAGACAGCGCGCTGGAAACCGCCGACAGACCGTGCTGGTACCATTCGGCTTGATTTAAATGAAAATCCTGATGTCTCTGGCATGCTTTCAGCACATACGATAGCTGAAACAATGCCATCTGATACTTGGAACCGTTATCCGGAATATGACACGCTGCTTGAACAGCTGTCGGCGTATACCAAACTGCCAAAACAGATGATTGCCCTTGCGAACGGCTCCGACCACGCGATCCAACTTCTCTTTTTGATGTATTTTGGAAATGGCGCGCGAGTTATTATGCCATCGCCGGTATTTTCCATCTATCACCATCTTGCAAAAATTTTTGATACTGACATTCAGCTAATTGCATACCGAAATACTTATCCATCATTTTCATTTCCTGTGGAAGAAACAATTGCCGCGCTTGAAACAGGAGGCGTAAACGGGCTGATATTATGTAATCCAAATAATCCGCTCGGTTCGCCAATACCGAATACTGCGTTGCAACACATTCTTTCTATAACAGCGGAAAAGAATATCCCGACATTGGTTGACGAGGCGTATTTTGAGTATGCGCATGAAACAACAAGCGCTCCATACTTGATGCGGTATCCGAATGTAATGATAACCCGTTCGTTTTCAAAAGCGTTCGGATGTGCCGGTCTTCGGCTCGGCTATGTGCTTGCGGCACCAGAGATAATAGATGCCTTTTTGACGCTCCGCCTACCGTGGAGTGTAAGCGGAGTTGCGGCGCATGTCGGAACAGTTGTCCTCAAACACCAAAAGAGCATTTTGGCTCTCATGCCTGATTTTCAAAACCGCAGAAAGGAATTTACAGAATTTCTGCGCGGTACATGTGGCCTGCAAGCATATGATTCCTGCACAAATGCGATTATTGTTCGCGTAGACAAGCCGGAAAATTTTCTTGCGTCACTCAAAAAATCCAACATACTTGCAAACCATATATTTCGCGCACCAGGTGCATTTGGGATGTTGGACAATGCAATCCGAATCAATATACCGACACACAAAGACATGGGGGCGGTCAAAAACGCTTTCAGACAATATACAGAATAGACATCTGTGTGCTCAAGTATTTGTCGTGCCTATACACAAATGCTAAAATAAAGCGCATATGGACACGCCAATTGAATACAAGCAGTCGGATATGACGCGTGAAGCATTTAACAAGAAGTATCCAATCTTAAAAGTTATAGACAAATACGACACGCTTCTTGAAGAGCTTTTTTTAATACGAAATCCGCGCTTCAAGTTCAGCCCAGACCATACCGGCGAGTATGAGGCCTTTAAAAAAGAGCATTTGCTTGGCGCGTCTCTTGAAAACACCGGTCGCTGGTTTTATTTTCCGTGGAACGGACGGCTTGTACACTACCTTGACGACAGCCTCCACCAAGAGCTTCGAACCGCGCGCAATAAAAATATTATTACGGAAGCGGAGCAGAAACGCTGGTATGATTTTACGATCGCGGTCGCAGGTCTCTCGGTAGGAAGCCATGCGGCACTGACTATCGGCATGATGGGGGGAGCACGACGCATCAAACTTGCCGACCCGGATGAAATTTCCGGGTCAAACCTGAATCGCATGCGCTACGATTTTACGAAAGTTGGCGAAAACAAAGCCACCACTGCCGCACGCTATCTCTATCAGATGAATCCATATGCGACAATAGAAATTTTCAAAGAAGGCATCACGGACGCCAATATGAATGCTTTCCTTGACGGTGCCGACCTGGTGGTTGAAGAAATGGACAATCTTGAAATGAAAATCAGTCTCCGGATTGAGGCAAAAAAACGGCGCCTGCCCGTCGTTATGGCAACCGACAACGGCGATAATATCATCGTTGATATTGAGCGATATGACCTTAATCCAGATACTAAAATATTTAATGGCGCGGCCGGAGATCTGACGGTGGAAGAGTTCAAAAAAATTGCTCCGCCGGATATGCCGAAACTCGCGACAAAAATCGCCGGTGCCGACCGAATCGTCCCTCGTATGATGGAATCACTTCTCCTAGTCGGAAAAACTCTCTACTCATGGCCACAACTCGGAGACGCGGCAACGCTTGCCGGCGTAGCAATTGCATATACCGCAAAACGCATCGCGCTCGGCGAACCGCTCAAAACAGGAAAATTAGAAGTCAACTTGGACACAATTTTTGACCCCGACTATGAACAAAACCGTGCCGAGCGGGAAGCGGTGCGGAAAAAATTTTTAACAATTATCGGACTTGAATAATATCCGCGCTATATATGAACGAAGCTATCCGCCTAATTATTGAAGATGCCGTATGGGCGCCATCGGGAAGCAATTCACAACCGTGGCGATTTGAGGTTTCAGGTGACACGATTGATGTGCATATGATTCCGGACCGTGACCACCCTATTTTAAATTACAAACAAGGCGGAACATACATAGCGCACGGCGCACTGATTGAAAATATCGTTTTGTCAGCAATGCATCACGGATATACCGCGGAGGTTTTGCTGTTTCCGGAACACAATAATGCAAATTTGACCGCACGAATCAGCATGGTAGCCGGCAACACTGTTGAAAGTTCCTTGTACCCATTTATCAGACAACGAGTTACCAATCGGAAAGCGTATGCGGATACCCAGCTTACCGAAACGGAAACAAAAGAGCTTGAAAAAAGTATCGCCGGACTAAAAGGCGCAAGCCTTGTTCTTAAAACAAACAAAAAAGAGCGCGAAATAATAGGGAAATGTTCGGCTACAATGGAACGAATCGCTCTTGAAATGCGTGAGCTGCACCGGCTTTTTTTCGAGGAAATTATCTGGCGGAACGATGAACAAAGCCGCTCGGAAAAAGGCCTGCCTATACAAAGTTTGGAACTGCCGCCGCCGGCGCGTGTCATGTTCCGCGCATTAAAACATTGGCCGATTGCGCGCGCTCTCAACACAATAGGTTTTTCAAAAATTGCCGCTTCAGGCAACGCTGCAACCTACGCCAAAAGCGCGGCGGCAGGTGCTATTATTGCAGTCGGGGACAACGCGAAAGATTTTATTACTGCAGGTCGCGCGGCGCAGAGGGTCTGGCTCACCGGCACCAAACTCGGACTCTCTTTCCAGCCGATTACAGGCCTTGTGTTCATGGCGCGCCGATTCGAAGCCGGAGATACTAAAGAGTTTGAAGACCGCCATATCAGACAGGCACTCGGCGCATACCGCCGCCTAAAAGATATATTTGGGGTTAGGAATGAAGCAATTGCGTTTGTATTCAGAATCGGACACGGAACCGAGCCGACTAGCCGTTCGTCGCGTTCTGTTCCACATATAACAGAAAAAATATAATGTAATGATACAAGGAATCGGCACAATAGATATTTTTTCTAACCTTGACTTGTTGTCCGTTGCTATTGCGGTTGCCGCAATCGGTGTTTTGGGTTTTACGGTTTACTACAGCAATAAAAAAAGCGCAACCGCGCTCGCATTTTTTCTTTTCTCAATCATTACGATTGCGTGGAGTATCGCAAATTATTTCCAATACAACATTTCAGATCCTGAGTTTTCGTTCCGGCTTACAAAAATAGTCATATACTTGGCAACATGGCACGCTTTTTTGTTCTTTCATTTGTTTTATGTTTTTCCGAAAGAGCATTTTGCGTTGCCGAACATATATAAGCGCGTACTAATTCCATTCGTAGCAATCGCGTCACTCGTGACATTGACACCGCTTGTGTTTGAATCCATTGGAGCAATCGGCCAAGACGGGCATATTACAAAAATTATCAACGGTCCGGCAATAGCGCTCTTCGGCACCACAGTCCTAAGCTTTATCCTCACGGGTTTGTATCTCTTAATACAAAAAATGAGAAGCGCTACCGGTACAGAAAAACATCAGTTGCGGATTATCTTAATCGGGACTCTTCTCACATTTATATTGCTCATCATTTTTAATTTTATTCTCCCCGTGTTCTTCAACAATTCTGACTATATTCCATTGGGAGCGGTTTTCCTGCTCCCGTTTGTAATGTTCACGGCTTATGCAATTTTTCGTCAACGATTATTTGATATTAAAGTTTTGGGCACTTCATTTCTTATTTTTGTACTGGCAATTGCCGTATTGCTTGAAGTAATATTTTCTGACAGCAACAGCGTCCTTATCTTTAGGATTAGTACCTTTCTATTGGTTCTTACCGTGGGTATCCTGCTTATCCGCGGTATATTGCGGGAAATTGAAACCCGCGAAAAAATGGAGAGGCTTGCAAAGGACCTTGCGCGCGCTAACGCGCGACTGCGTGAGCTTGACCAACAAAAATCAGAATTTCTTTCTATCGCATCGCACCAACTCCGTTCGCCACTCACTGCGATAAAAGGGTACTCCTCTATGCTTCTTGAAGGCTCGTTTGGGGAAATTACGAGCAAAAAAATCAGCGAAGCGATTGACCGTATTTTTGAATCAAGCCAGCGACTCGTCGTTATTGTGAACGACCTTTTGAATGTATCGCGTATTGAACAAGGAAGAATGAAATATGATTTCATTGAATTTGACCTGAAAAAAACAATCGCGGATACGGTTCTGGATATGCAACCGATCGCGGAACACAGGGGGCTCGCGCTTTCTTTCGCGGCACCTGCCGGCGATATGAACATTACCGCTGATGCCGGCAAAATCACCCAAATTATTTCAAACTTGATTGACAACGCTATCAAGTACACTCCGCATGGGTCAGTATCGGTCATACTTGAAAAAAAGAAAGCGGACACCGTCTTGATTGCCGTCAAAGACACGGGCATCGGCATTCCGGCGGTAGAACAGGAAAAACTTTTCCAAAAATTCTCACGCGCGAAAGACGCGGCAAAAACAAATACCAGCGGTACCGGATTGGGACTCTATGTGGTGGCGCAAATAGCACTAGCTCACCATGGCCGCGCATGGGCTGAATCCGAAGGAGAAGGAAGGGGCTCTGTGTTTTATGTTGAATTACCGACTCATGTGACGAAAGAGACATAATACGCTATTATTTCCTCATGATAGACATGGCTAAAAAAACCTTGGTTTCGGGCGTTAAACCGACCGGACGGATACACATTGGAAATTATTTCGGGGCAATGCGGCAATTCGTTGCTTTGCAGGACTCATATCATGCGATGATATTCATCGCCGATTATCACGCGCTCACCACCGAACGCAACCCGAAAACACTTCGTGAACAAACCATCGCCATCGCGATGGATTATCTTGCAATCGGTCTGAATCCTGAAAAAACACTCCTCTTCAAGCAATCTGATGTGCCGGAAGTGGTCGAGCTCGCGTGGATATTTAACTGCATCACCACAATGCCGTATCTATCGCGCGCTCACGCATACAAAGACGCCCTCGCAAAAGATAAAGAAGTGAATGTTGGGCTTTTTGACTATCCAATGCTTATGGCGGCAGACATTCTGATACAAGACGCGGATGCCGTGCCCGTGGGGCAAGACCAGAAACAACATGTGGAAATTACTCGTGACACCGCGGAAAAATTCAATCGTATTTACGGTGATATGTTCACATTGCCAGAACACCTTATATTGTCTGAAACAGAAACTGTGCCGGGAATTGACGGTAAAAAAATGAGTAAGAGTTACGGAAATATTATTCCGCTTTTCGCGTCCGATGATGAAATAGAACAATCCGTTATGAGCATTGTAACTGACTCAAAAGGAGTGGGCGAGCCGAAAAACACGGAAGGTGATACGCTTTTTTCATACCACCGGCTTTTCAGTACCGGTGAACTGCCAGAGATTGAACGGCGATACCGCGAGGGCGGTATCGGCTACAAAGAGTCCAAGGAAATGCTCATAAAGAATATGCGCGCGTTTATAGCGCCACTCCGCGAGCGGCGCGAAGATATTGCCAAAGACACGGCGCGTGTCACGGCAATTCTGGAAAAGGGAGGAGAGAGGGCGCGTGAACGCGCGCGGAAGAAGATGTCATTTATCAGAGAGCGCGTCGGTCTTTCATAATATAGAGTATATGGCTATGGAACGAATCTATATAAAAAATCTGCATGGGGCTGTGGATACTGAAGTGTCCGTATCGGGGTTTGTGTCCGTGCGGCGCGACCACGGCAAGCTGATATTCTTAGACATACGGGATGAAACCGGTTTTGTACAGGCAGTCGCTTTACCTAAAGAAGTTGGCGCGCACGAAATGGCAGACAAGCTCCGTCCGGAGTGGTCAATCCGCGTCAGCGGAACAGTGAAAAAGCGGCCGGAGAAGATGGTGAACTCGGAACAGGAGAACGGGGATATTGAGCTCGTACTATCATCAATTGAGATACTTAATGAAGCGACAACACCACCGTTTGATATCAGCACCGACGGTTATGATGTCGGCGAGGAGCACCGCTTGCGATATCGCTATATTGATTTGCGCCGTGCGCGCCTTCAGAAAAACATCCGCATGCGCCACAAAATTCTGAAAAAAGCCCGTGACTTTTTTGACGCGCGCGGTTTTGTGGAAATTGAAACGCCGATTTTAACAAAATCCACTCCTGAAGGCGCGCGTGATTATCTGGTACCATCACGGCTCTATCCCGGGCAATTCTACGCGCTCCCGCAGGCGCCTCAACAGTACAAGCAGATTTTGATGGCAAGCGGATTTGAAAAATATTTCCAAATCGCCCGCGTATTTCGCGACGAAGACACGCGAGGCGACCGCCAACCCGAGTTTACACAACTTGATATTGAAGAAGCATTCATTGAACGGGATGCAATGCTTGCGCTAAACGAAGCATTTGCAATCGCCGTCATTGAAGAATGTTTTCCAGATAAAATAATTCAGGAAAAGCCATTTCCGCGCATCAGTTACAAAAACGCGATGGAGCAATACGGCACCGACCGACCCGACCTGCGAAAGGATAAAAATAACCCAAACCTACTCGCATTCGCATGGATTGTTGATTTTCCGTTTTTTGAAAAAGATGAGCGAGGCGGATGGACCTTTACGCATAACCCGTTTTCGGCGCCGAAAACTGAACATCGCGACGAACTTCTGAAAAAAGAGAACATCGGGAATATCTTGGCGGAACAATATGACCTTGCGTTAAACGGTTTTGAAATCGCTGGCGGAAGCTTGAGAAACCATCAACCAAAAGCACTCGAGGCCGTTTTAGAAATCATCGGCTTCTCACCGGAACGAATCAAGTCGGACTTCGGCCATATGCTATCAGCTCTCGGATCCGGCGCGCCGCCACACGGTGGTATCGCGTGGGGTGTTGACCGTTTGATTGCCGCGCTTATGAACGAACCAAACATCAGAGAGGTAATCGCTTTCCCGAAAACCGGAGAAGGCCGCGACCTAATGATGGACACTCCTTCATCGGTAGAAGCAAAGCAACTTGACGAACTCGGCTTGAGCATTAAAAAAGAAAAACATTAAAAAAGAAAAAAAATAATCCGCGCGTAAACTGCGTAGCGCACACTATGTAGACGACTGCGGGGGAGGTGGCGCATTCGGCGCGCAAACGCTATACATGCAACCAGACGGATACACGGTAAAAACAGAACAATTTCAAGGACCGCTTGAGCTTCTTCTGTCACTTATTGAAAAGCGAAAGTTCCACATCAACGATATTTCGCTAGCGGAAGTCGCCGATGATTTTATCGCATACGCAAAAAGCCACGAGCACCTTCCAACGAGCGAAGCGGCGCAATTCATTCTTGTCGCGTCCATACTCGTTCTAATAAAATCGCGTTCGCTTTTGCCCGCACTTACGCTGACCGATGAAGAAACGGGAAATATAGAAGACCTTGAGCTGCGGCTGAAAAAATTACAGCGTTTCAGGGCCCTCTCGCGTCATATTGAAGAAAGGTTCGGGCAACATATAATATTTGCTCGAGAACCGTCGCGGAAGATACATATCGTCTTTTCACCGCATAAGCGTATCACCATTGAAAATATGCGCCTCACCATAAAATATATCATCGCGGCACTTCCAAAAGCAGATACAATACCACAACTTGTCATCAAAAAAATATTCTCTCTTGATGAAATGATGGGCGAGCTTTCCGGCAGAATACAGCGGGCGCTATCTATGAGCTTCACAGAATTTTCAGGCGGAACTAAGAGCACTGGCGTGAGAAAAGATGCGAAGATACGCGTTATTGTGAGTTTTCTCGCAATGCTTGAGCTCGTCAAACGCGGTATTATAGAAGTGAAGCAGGACGAACATTTCCGCGATATACAGATGGAATCACAAGATATCAGCGTGCCAAAATATATATGAGCATACACGGTTCTTCGTTCTTCGCAACGGACAAGGCGTGCGACTTTCTATGAATCTTTCAGCAAAAATTGAAGCGATACTTTTTTATAAAGCCGAACCGATGCTTGTAAGTGAACTTTCGCGCGTGCTTGGTGAAAAAGAGGAGGCGGTGCGCGATGCACTCGCCGAACTAAGCAAAGCACTCATTGGACGCGGTTTGACGCTTATTTTAAACGGTGATGAAATGATGCTCGGGACGGCGCCGGAAGTAGCTGGTATACTAGAAGAGCTCGCCAAAAAAGAGCTTTCAAAAGATATCGGTAGAGCCGGTCTGGAGACGCTCACAATCATCGCGTACCATGCGCCGATATCACGCGCTGAAATTGATTATCTACGCGGCGTTAATGGAACATTTATTCTACGCAATCTGCTCATTCGCGGACTCGTAGAGCGGATACAGAATCCCGATAATCCGCGCAGTTATCTCTATCGGCCAACGACAGAACTTCTCTCATTTCTTGGTCTAAAAAGCATAAAAGATCTGCCGGAGTATCAGAAAGTGCGCGAAGAAATAGAAATATTCAGAAAAACTACGGAAAGCGAAACAGATCTGACTCCGTAGACAAACGCACATGGGACATATTAACCGTACACAACTTGTTATCATTGTTCTCTTTATCGCTGTCTTTACGACGAGTCGCTTTTTTGTGTCTCCCCAAACGCCCGTGGAGCAGGTAACGCCAGCAGAAACGCCCAAAAACCCGTTTGCCGGCATATCGCTTGAAGCAGAGGCGGCATATGTCGCCGATGCCATCACGGGAGAGATACTTTTTGCAAAAAACGCGACAACACAGCTGCCGCTTGCATCAATTACTAAAGTTATGACTGCCGTTGTCGCAAGTGAACTTGCGCCGCGAGAAACTATCATCAATATTTCTCCTGAAGCAATCGCGAAAGAAGGGGATACGGGTCTTCGGACAGGCGAGCGCTGGCGCCTTGCTGATATTTTGGATTTTACGCTCATCGCTTCATCAAACGATGGTGCATACGCTGTTGCAAGTGCTCTGAATTCGCTTCTGGAGCTTACTGTAGTTTCCGCCGAAGTACCTACTGCCTCAACCGACGCACACTTTATAAAGCGCATGAATGAGAAGGCGGCGGGGATTGGAATGTCGGAAACATTTTTCTTAAACGAATCCGGTCTAGATGAGCATGCGAGTTTAAGTGGCGCGTACGGTTCCGCAAAAGACATGGCGCGTCTTTTTACCTACGCGCTCCTGAACCATCCCGATATTTTAGAAGCAACACGCTATGAAACCTTAAATATTGAGTCTCTGGACGCCATCGCGCACGAAGTAGAAAATACCAATAAGCGCATAGGCGCGCTACCAGGCATTGTTGCGTCAAAAACCGGATTTACCGACCTTGCCGGCGGAAACCTTATCATCGCGTTTGAAGCAGGCCCTATGCGCCCGATTATCGTATCAGTGCTTGGTTCATCGCAAGACGGGCGTTTTGATGATGTTGAAAAGCTAGTATGGGCAAGCGTGGAACAGATAGCCGTCAAATAGCATAAAAAAAATATATCTTTGTCAAGATACCGCATATGCGGTATAATTTTTAAATGATTTTAGATGTCGTCAAAGTACTCGTGCCGGCAGTCGCCGCTTTTGCAATCGGCATCGCAATTACACCGCTTGTGGCGCATTTTTTATACAAGTATAAATTATGGAAAAAAAGCGTGCGCAACGAAGGGCTGGGAGACAAAAACGGTACGCCTATTTTCAACAAACTCCATCGAAAAAAAGAAATCGGCACGCCACGCATGGGGGGCATTGTTATCTGGGGGAGCGTGCTTATCACCATGTTTCTAGTATGGCTCGTGGCGGGATTATTCCCGTCCAATATTTCGGAAAAATTGAATTTTTTAAGCCGTAATCAAACATGGCTCCCTCTCTTTACGCTCATTGCCGCGTCTCTCGTCGGATTGATTGACGATATCCTTCAGGTACGCGGAAAGGGGGGCTATATAGCCGGCGGGCTTGCGCTCTCAAAGCGAATTGCTGTCGTACTGCTCATAGGCGCGATTGGAGGATGGTGGTTTTTTTTCAAACTGGAAACATCGTCCATCGCGATTCCATTTGACGGGCTGTTAGACATCGGCTGGCTCTTTATTCCGTTTTTCATGCTGGTAATGCTTGCGCTCTTTTCAGGAGGAGTGATAGATGGAATAGACGGCCTCTCTGGAGGCGTTATGGCATCTATTTTTGCCGCGTATGCCGGCATTGCGTTTTTCAACAATCAGATTGACCTTGCTGCGTTTTCTGCGGCGCTCACAGGCGGCATTCTGGCGTTTCTCTGGTTTAATATTCCACCAGCGCGGTTCTATATGTCGGAAACCGGAATACTCGGCCTCACAACCACGCTGACCGTAATCGCGTTTCTTACCAAAGAAGTGCTCCTTCTTCCCGTAATCGCATTTCCTCTTGCCGCAACGACACTTTCTAACATTCTCCAGATTTCTTCAAAAAAATGGCGCGGAAAAAAAATCTTCCTCGTCGCACCTGTCCACCATCATTTTGAAGCAATTGGATGGCCTTCATACAAAGTTACCATGAGATACTGGGTGCTCAGCGTCATTTTTGCAGTTATCGGAATGATTATCGCGCTCGTAAGCTAACAATGCGACACTATTCGTTTGACAAAATTTTTCTCGGTATCGTTGTCGGCCTGGTTTTCTTCGGCGGGCTGATTTTTCTTTCAGCGGCACTCGGACTTCTTGCACGAGGCAGCGTGCAAATCTCAAGCCTTATTTTTAACCAGCTCGGGCTCGGAATCGTGTTTGGAGGCGCCGCTCTCTGGCTCTGCCAGTCAATTCCGTATCGCTTCTGGAAGAGATATTCATTTTATATATTTCTCGCAACTTTTTTTATGAGCCTTTCCGTATTTATTCCAGGGCTCGGTATTGAACACGGTGGCGCAACTCGCTGGATCGCGCTCGGGTCTTTTTCGTTTCAACCAGCCGAACTACTGAAATTCGGCTTCGTCGTATATCTGGCCGCGTGGCTTTCGCTACTACAAAGAAAACTTACCGACTGGCGACATGCCATTCTTCCGCTTATTGCACTGCTCGCTCTCACCGGCGGAGTGTTACTTGCTGAACCAGATACAGGCACCTTCGCTGTTATCATGGCAAGCGGTATAGGCATGCTTTTCGCTGGCGGTGGCAAATTGCGGCACATTGCCGGCATTATACTCTGCGCGCTTATAGGTCTTTTCCTTTTAGCGTTGTGGAAGCCGTATGTGCAGGATCGTATCTTGACTTTTCTTGACCCATCGCGCGACCCAACAGGCGCCGCATATCAAATACAGCAATCACTTATCACCATTGGGTCCGGGGGACTCTCAGGACGCGGCTTTGGGCAGAGTATCCAAAAATTCGGCTATCTGCCGGAACCGGTTGGTGACTCCATATTCGCCGTTGCGGCGGAAGAATTCGGATTTATCGGAAGTGTTCTTCTTATAATACTCTTTCTGGCATTCGCGCTTCGCGGGCTTCATATTGCAAAAAAAAGCCCCGATACATTCAGTGGACTTTTAGTGGTCGGCCTTGTTATACTCATAGTGTCTCAATCATTTATCAATATGGCTGCCATGGTAGGGCTGGTTCCGCTTACCGGTATGCCGCTTTTGTTTGTCAGCCACGGAGGTACGGCAATGTTTGTCGCGCTTGCGGAAGTTGGCATTATCTTGAATATTTCAAAATATCAATCTTAGTAACCTATGAAAATACTATTCGCTGGCGGCGGCACCGGCGGGCACTTCTATCCCATTATTGCCATTGCCGAAGAACTTCTGCATATTGCCGATGAAGAAAAGCTCGTTGATTTGGAGCTCTATTACCTTGCGCCAACTCCGTACGATGTTGACTCGCTTTTTAAGCACAATATTATTTATAAACGCATACCTGCCGGCAAACTTCGCAATTATTTTTCACTTCTGAATTTTTTTGACTTCTTTAGGACGGGTATTGGAATCATTAAAGCCGTCATTGATATTTATTTTATTTTTCCAGATGTAATTGTAGGCAAAGGCGGGTACACCAGCTTCCCGGTGCTTTTGGCTGGAAGATTGTTCCGAATCCCAATAATCATTCACGAGTCAGATTCAGTGGCTGGAAAAGTAAATCGCTGGGCAGGTAAATTTGCAACGCGAATTGCTATTTCATACCCTGAAGCGGCACAGTACTTTCCGGAAGACAAAGTAGCGTTAACAGGCAACCCTATTCGTAAAGAAATAGCGAGTCCTGCGCCATCCGGCGCGCACGAGTATCTTGGGCTTGAAGAAGGCGTGCAGACACTTCTTATACTTGGCGGCTCGCAAGGCGCGCAACATATCAACGAAGTTATAGTAGATTCTCTACCGCGGCTCGTCAGCTCGTATCAAATTATCCATCAAACCGGACTTTCTCATATTGATGAAGTAAAACAACTTGCGTCCGTAACGCTAAAAGACACATTTGCAAAAGGACGATACCATCCTTTTGAATATTTAAACACCACGGCAATGCGGATGGCGGCCGGCGCAGCTGATCTTGTAATCTCACGCGCCGGCTCGGCGATTTTTGAGATTGCCGCGTGGGAGAAACCGTCTATTCTCATCCCTATTTCAGAGAAGGTGGCGCACGACCAGCGGGAAAATGCGTTTACATACGCGCGTAGCGGAGCGGCGGTAGTGATTGAAGACAACAATCTCACCAAAAATATTCTTGTGCCGGAAATTGAAAAAATAATGTCCGATTCCGTATTGCAAGAAAAAATGAAAAAATCCGCGCGAGAATTCGCGCGGCATGATGCGGCACGAACGATTGCTAGGGAAATCATACAGATAGCGCTGTCACACGAGAAGACAAATTAAGAAAGTGTGCGTGCGGCGCGTTTCAACACAAAAGCTAAACCACACAAATGTGTAAAAAGTGGCACAAAGTTATGAACACGGGTCAAGAAAAAATAGTAACTCGTTTTGCGCCGTCTCCGACGGGATTTTTGCATATCGGCGGAGCGAGAACAGCACTGTTTAACTTTCTCTACGCGAAAAAATATGGCGGAAAAATGCTACTCCGCATAGAAGATACGGACCGCGAGCGTTCCAAAAAAGAATATGAAGACGATATTATAGAAGGGCTTGCCTGGCTCGGAATTGAATGGGCTGGGAAAGGTGGCGCTCCGGATGAACCGTACCGCCAATCTGAACGAACAGAAATTTACAAAACATACCTTGAAAAACTGATTGGTGGTGAAAATGCATATGTCTCGCAAGAAGAGCGGATGGGGAAGCGTGGCACGGTTATTCGCTTTAAAAATCCAAATACCCGTGTTACATTTCACGATGAAATCCGCGGGGATGTAAGTTTTGATACAACTGATTTGGGCGATTTTGTCATTGCCAAAGATATGGAAACGCCGCTGTATCACCTCGCGGTCGTGATAGACGACTTTGAGATGGGCGTTACCCATATTATTCGCGGCGAAGACGGTATTTCAAATACACCGAGGCAAATCCTTATTCAAGAGGCTATCGGCGCACCACGGCCAGTTTATGCGCACATTCCGCTCATTTTAGCACCGGATAGGTCAAAACTATCCAAACGGCACGGTGCAGTATCTGTCAATGAATTTCGTAAAGAAGGATATCTGCCGGACGCTATGGTAAATTTTTTGGCGCTTATGGGCTGGTCACCGCAAGCAGTCGGGCTTGAAACAGATATACTATCACCGAGCGAGCTCGGAGAAGCATTTTCTCTTGCTCATGTACAAAAGGGAGGTGCGATATTTAACCGTGATAAACTAAATGCCTTAAACCGCGCGTACATCAAAAAGATGTCGCTTGAGGCGCAAGTAAGCACAGTACGAAAATGGTTGCCGGATAAAGATCCGGCCATAATAGAAAAAATCACTCCGCTTGTCGTTGAACGAATTAATACATTTAAAGATATAGAAACTTTGGAAAAAAACGGGGAGTTTGCATACTTTTTTTCAGAACCGGTATATGATGATAAAAAACTCAATTGGAAAAATACGCCGTCAGGAGAGACACAAAACTACTTAGCACATATATCGGGTATATTGTCAAATATACCCGATATGCAGTTCGCGGCAGACCACCTCAAAGGAGCCATCTGGAGTTATGCTGAAGAAAATGGAAAGGGGCAGGTACTATGGCCTTTTCGTTACGCGCTCTCCGGTCGGGACACATCGCCAGACCCGTTCACTATTGCAGGAATTATCGGCAAACAAGAAACGCTTGCGCGTATTTCCAGAGCATCGGAGCAACTTGGTGGTATACTATTAATATAATGCGGAGCATTCTACTTGCAACTTTTGTAAGCGCTATTGTCGGCTTTTTGTTCTTTTTGTCCGGATATACCGCAATTGCTTCGCGAATTAATGAGTTACAAACGCAAATAACAGAGAAGAGCGGGGAAATCCAGAGCATTGAAGAAGACATAGCGCGATATCAGAAAGAACTTGCCGCGCTCGGCTCGCAAAAGCAAACACTTGAGGGAGAAATCCGCCGTCTTGACCTCTCCCGTAAAAAACTTTCCGCGGATATTTCTATCACCGAACGCCAAATCAGCAAAACAGCCGATACCATAGAAAAAATTGAAATTGAAATTGCGAGCGCAAACGACGGTATTGCACAAAGCAAAAGCGTTCTTGCGGATACCATACAGCGTATAAATGAAATAGAGAGCCGCTCACTTGTAGAAGTAGTACTTGCGACAGATACGATTGCCGATGCATGGGCAACAATTGACGGCCTCCAGCAATTCCAACAAGGAATAAACGCGAATATGCGCACGCTGGTGGCGTTTAAGGAAGACCTCCAGAAAAAAAAGGCCGAGCGCGAAGCAGAGCGCGGCAACCTTGTGGCTTACAAATCAAAACTTGGTGATCAACGCTACATTATTGACCAGAACCGTCGCGAACAGAATAATCTGCTTGCCGAGACTGAAAACAAAGAATCAAATTTTGCAGCTCAGCTCGCTCTCAAACAAAAACTAAAGGAGCAGTTTGAATCTGAAATTCTATCGCTTGAATCTGAACTGCGGATTGCGATTGACCCGACTGCGCTTCCGCCAAAAGGTGCCGGTGTGCTTCGCTGGCCTCTGGCAAGTGTATTTATCACACAGCATTTCGGCAATACGGAGTTTGCGCAAAACGGCGGCTACAACGGCAAAGGACACAACGGAATTGATTTTCGCGCATCTATCGGCACCGAAGTATACGCCGCGGCACGAGGGAAAGTCGTAGGTACCGGCAATACAGACCTTATTCCACAGTGTTATTCATACGGAAAGTGGGTCCTTGTAGAACATTACAATGGCCTTTCCACGCTCTACGCGCATCTCTCACTTATTAAAGTTGAGGCGGGGCAGGAACTTGCAACAGGCGATATTGTCGGCTACAGCGGTAAGACAGGCTACTCCACAGGACCGCACCTCCACTTCGGCGTCTATGCGACACAGGGCGTCCGCGTACAGAAATTTGATAATAGCAAAAATTGCAAGAATGCAATCATTCCGATTGCACCACTCAATGCCTACTTAGACCCGGAATCATACTTATAAATGTTCGTACTTATACACTGATGCCTAGAGAGATATACGCGATGCTTAAATATACGCTATACTTAAAAAAATAATGGCAATACATAATCCACAAGAGCGGGGACTAATAAAATATATTCTTCTCTTTATAATTTTTGTTATAATACTCGGTTATTTTAATATTGACCTGCGAGGCATAATAGAAAAACCGGAGGTACAAAAAAATCTGGCGTATATAAAAGAAGCGGGGCAGAACATATGGCAGAATATAATATTACCACTTTGGCATAACTATCTTTCAGAGCCAGTACTTTATTTCTGGCAAAATATCTTTATAGATATAGTTTGGCGCGCATTTACCGAAGGTCTTGAAATCCTGAAACGCTAGAATAACCGGACTCCTTGATATCCTCAATATGCTCCGGATTGAAGCCCTATACCCCTTGGAGCAATAGAATAGGGCAGGGTTTCAATTTTTTATTATTTTTAATTTGAATTCGCGTTTTTTGTCGTGCAATTATAAATTATAAATTATATTTTAATTATATTTTGTATATACAAAATGTCGCACAATATTTTATGCCTATTTGTGCGGAAGGGAGACATTATGCAAAAAGAGATACGCATCGTGCTGTACCGGAGAAGTTTTGAGGCATAAAAATACTGCCTTTGTTTTGTTTTATATACTGCGCGTATTACATATGTCTAAGGGGTATATATCTTCAGACTCAAAATACTAAAAGTAAGCGCGCGAGCAACAAGGTGGCGAGTCCTTGCGCGTCATAAGACATAGATTGAGGCCTGTATGCAATCGTTAAGACATAGGTTGATGCCTGATATGCAAATTATAAGACCCTTAGGGCCCGCCAGATGACCCGCCAAGAGATACTTTTGGGCTGTTTGGACTAGATTGCCATATTAAGACCTAGATTGAGCCAAACTGCAGATAATTTGAGTTAGTTAGTTGAGTTAAGAGGCACAAGAAGGAATATATACACGGGGGTATGTGAGCGGTCAATCTTCGTATGCTGCAACAAACAACGCCTGTTTATATACAACCAATTTACACAATTGGATGTATACCTATATGCATAGAAAAAAACATAGGCGCAAGCGGGCGGGAGGAGTATAATGTCGCAAAAGATATATTGTGCGACACAGTATCGCAAAAAGTTATCCACAGTTACCCGCGTTACGCTCTGGACAGATTGACAAATATATTGTTCTCCCCTACAGTAGTCATCGGAGTTTGTATGTTAATACTTTCATAAGGAGGTTCGCAATGTATAGTGAATGGGATTTTGAACCGCATAAAATAAAAACCGGAAAGATGGGGCGACCTTGTTTCTTTTCAAACACATGTGTCTACTTCCACAAAGTACCACCACTCCCCCACAAACCGCTGACACGCCGCGAAACACTTGATAATCTGCATAACGAATTTACCGCATTCGGAAGAAAACTCGCGGACATAAATATAATATGTCAAAAATCAACAGGATTTTCGGATTGGACATGTTGCCAGACTCATCGGGAAATGAAAATTGTGCGTGATAGTCTACAATTAAGAGCGGAAATGTTTTTCGTATCGGAAAACAATCCTCACAACCCGCTGACCGAAGAATGGTTTGCCTATGAATATCTGCATACATAAACTATACACGCCACACTTAGTGGTTGAGCCACTAAGTGTGCACTAAAAATCCTCGAAAAAGCCCGACCATTTTGGTCGGGCTTTTTATACACTTACTCAAGCAATTTAATCAAGTAATTACTGATTCACTTCCCCGTTTTCTTTTGAATCTGCGTCGCCTTTATTATCGTCTTCAACTTCGGCGTCACGAATATTCCCTTCCGTACCTCCGGAAGAACTCCCCGAAGCGTTGTCTGCATTATTTTGTGCGGCTTCGCCGCCTGCTTGTCCTTGTCCAGCTTTTGCCATGTGTTCGCCTATCTTTTGCATTTCGGTTGAAAGTTCTTCAGTAGCTTTTTTCAAAACCGCCAGGTCATCACCGTCTTTTACCTGCTTCAGCGCGTCAATTTTGCCCTGTACCAAATTTTTAATCTCATCAGGAATCTTCCCTTCCGCGTCATTAAGCGCTTTTTCAGCTGTGTAGGAAAGTTGTTCAGCAAGATTGCGCGCATCTACAAGCTCTTTTTTCTGCCGGTCTTCGTCCGCATGCATTTCGGCATCTTTTTTCATTTTCTCAATATCTTCATCCGAAAGGCCGGAACTAGCCTCTATTTTAATGGACTGTACTTTACCGGTCGCTTTATCTTTCGCCGTAACACTCAAAATACCGTTCACATCTACATCAAACGATACTTCAATCTGCGGAAGTCCGCGCGACGAAGGAGGAATTCCGTCCAGAATAAACCGACCCAAACTCTTGTTATCAGCCGCCATCGGCCGTTCGCCCTGCGTCACATGGATTTCAACGCTTGTCTGATTGTCGGCCGCGGTAGAGAAAACCTGCGACTTTGATACAGGTATGGTCGTATTTTTCTCAATCAGTTTTGTAGCAACATTACCCATCGTTTCAATACCGAGAGAAAGCGGAATAACATCAAGCAAAAGCACATCTTTTACATCTCCCTGTAAAATCCCCGCCTGTACTGCAGCGCCAAGGGCTACCACTTCATCCGGATTAATGGAGCGATTCGGTTCTTTGCCAAAAAGCTCTTTAACTGCCGAGACAATCGCGGGCATTCGTGTCTGTCCTCCTACAAGAATAATCTCGTCTATATCTTTGTAATCAAAGGGGGAATTTTTTACAGCGCGTTTTGTAATTTCAATAGATTTTTCAATAAACGGACGCGCTATATTCTCAAGCGTCGCACGGCTCATTTTTATGAGCAAGTGCTTCGGTCCCTCGGCACCGGAAGTGATAAATGGAATATTAATTTCAGTTTCAGTTGTTGTGGAAAGTTCGTGCTTTGCTTTTTCAGCCGCTTCTTTCAGCCGCTGGAGCGCGAGCGTATCTTTCAAAATATCAACGCCGTTCTCTTTTTTAAATTCATTCCCGATCCACGCCACCATTTCGCGGTCAATATCCTCTCCACCCATATGGCTATCGCCGTCTGTTGATTTTACCTCTATCACATCCTCCCCCACTTCAAGAACCGATACATCAAATGTGCCGCCACCGAAATCGTAGACGGCTATCTGCTCATTTTTCTTTTTGTTAAGGCCATACGCAAGCGCGGCGGCTGTCGGCTCATTTATAATACGCTTGACCTCAAGACCGGCAATCTTGCCGGCATCTTTAGTCGCTTTGCGCTGAGCATCGTTAAAATACGCGGGAACAGTAATAATCGCTTCTGTTATTTTCTCACCAAGCCGTTCTTCGGCATCGTGCTTAAGCTTGCCAAGAACCATCGCGGATACCTCTTCAGGCCGAAACCATGCGTCCCCCATCTTTACTTTAACGCCAGCGCCGTCACCTTTTTCAATGGTAAATGGCACTGACGCTTTATCTTTCTGTACTTCGGCGTCCTCAAACCGATGGCCGATAAGCCTCTTCACGCCATACATGGTATTTTCCGGATTAGTTACCGCCTGTCGCTTCGCGAGAAGCCCCACAATGCGTTCACCGCCCTTTGAGAGCGCGACAACAGAAGGGGTCGTGCGATTCCCTTCCGTATTCTCTATGATTTTCGGCTCGCCACCCTCAACGATTGCCATCGCCGAGTTTGTTGTTCCTAAATCAATTCCAAGTATTTTTGACATATGATTTTGATTATTTGTTTTACTTGTAATTATTCTTCCGAACAGCGTCACTGCCGTGAGGGAGAATAATTACAATGAAGATGTCGCCGTGTATAAACCTAATTTTGATAATAACTTAATCTGTCACATATTTCCCTATCTTTACTTTTGCCGGTCTGATAACTTTTCCATTCATACGATATCCTTTCTGAACGACCTCCAGCACCACATTGTCTTTACCGCTCGTTTCCACCGACACCGATTCAATGGAGGAATGTTCATTCGGGTCAAATATCTTACCAAACGCTTCAATCGCCACAAGCCCATTATCCTCAAGAATGGATACCATCTGCTGGTGTATGTATTCCACGCCTTTTCGCCATGTCTCATCAACCTTCTTCCACGCTTCACCCCGCATTGCCATATCAAAACTGTCTACGACCGGCAGAATTTGATGAAGTATCCCCTCTTTCGCAAATTGTACAAATTCACCGCGCCGTTTTTCTTCTTCCTTTCGCGCGTTGGCAAAATCCGCGCGCGCCCTCTGCCAACCGTCCAAATATTCCTGCCGCTCCACCTTACACGCCTTGAGCTCTTCGCGGAGTTTTTTTATTTTCTCATCTTTTCCATGCGCCTCTTCCATGTCGTCCATATCCTCAAATATAATTTCCTCTTCCGATGTGTCTTTCTTTTTCTTCATATAATGATTATGATATAGATTACATCAAAAGTCAAGATTGCCTCCATACTCCCGACGGATATGCGTAGTTCACTGTCCCCGTTCTCTTCAGCCAAAAATAGCCGCCCCCGCGTGTCGCAATCTAACTTCTGTTACCAGAGAGTATACAACGGCACCGCCCATCCACGCAAGCATGCGTGAAGGGGCGGATTCCAAAATTTACCCGAGCAAATCGTCTATATCCTTCATTTCTTCAGCGATGTATTTCTCCGCCTCTTTCAAGTTCTTTTTGAACCGGCGAAGTACCTTTTCTTCTTCTTTGGTCGCAACTTTTTTCTTTTGCTTCCGCTCAAGCGTCTCAACATGATTTTCTACTTCATTGCGGAGCAAATCAAAGGCTTTGTGAAGTGCTGTCTTTGCTTCGTCACTCTCTTGATGTATCCTCCGTTTCAAAAGGATAAATGTGCTACGCGCGTACCACGCGATTATAATGAGCGCCAGGAACACCAAAGTGCTTGTTGCCTGTCCGTCGGTCAACCCGAGCGACGGCCAAGATACACTGAAGGCAATAGGTTCACTCGGCTCGCTTGTAGCACCGCGGATGTCTTTCACTGCTCCCCAGAATACATATTTACCCCGTGAGAACCCTTTTTGAATTTCAAGCGCAAATACGCCGTGTTCGTTTGAGACAGTCGCATACGATTCTATCGCCTTTCCGTCCTCACCAATCCAAACCGTCACTTCGGAATTCGGATATGTCTCGCCTTTTATGTTAAAAGGTTCGCCTGATGTCAGCGTTTCCGGATAATCCGTAAATTTCGGCGGCGCAAGCGCCTCAACTTCTATCGGCACTTCTTTGGAAACCAAATTCCCGGCTTTATCAAACACCGTTATATTAATCATGTGCGCACCTGCCGATAGTGCATTTGTTTCATAACGCTTTTTACCTCCGCCGGAAAGCGTATCGGCGATAACACCGTCAATCAAAATTTCATACCGGTCAATGCCCGAAGTGCTATCTGCGGCGGAAATATCAAGCGTTATTTTCGGGTCAGTAATGTCCGTACGCTCTTTCATTGAAACAATGAAGCTCTCCGGTGCTTCGGTGTCTACATTTATCTGGAAATGTGCGGCGGCGCCCCATCCTGCGTCATTTCGCAACTGTGCGTGCAGATATTGGGTGCCTTCGTCAAGATTTTTGATAGTTTTCTCGCTGATCGGTGGAACATATTGTACGGTCGGCGTTGATTGCGGCTTATCATCAAGAAGTAAGCGGGTACCTGTTACACCCGACGGCACATTCCACCTGAACACGCCGACATCATTTGAATACCACGCGGTCTGGTCGGAATGCGTTTCCGAAGTGATTACTGGCGAGGCAGGCGCGCTGGCCGGTACGCTCGGCTTCGGAGCAGGGGCAATGCCGTCACCTATTGTAAATGTCGCTTCTCCTAGCGAGTCAAGGATATTCGTCCCTTGCCCGTCGTTTGCTAATACTGAACCGGAAGAAAAAGTGAGTGGCGCGGCTCCTGATGAGCGGAAACGGATAGTTGCGGAAAGAATCTTACCAGCCGAACCGGTATAACCCGGGTTTAGAGCGATTCCCTCAAAAGAGATGACTCCGGAGCTATTTGAAAACGACGGCTCTTGCACCCATAAGTCAACAATAGAGCCCGTCTTAGAAAGCGAGAGCACTTCCACCGTATCAGCCGGAAACGATATCACGCCGGAAACGGCATTCATCGCCGTCCCCTGGCTTCCCGTATAAACCGTTACCGTAACCGTCTGTCCGGTAGTGTAGGAACCTGCCGAAGGCGAGAAATAAAGCGAAGCGGCAGATACGCTTGATGCGGCAAATAACGCGAACAAAAAAACCGCGTGCGTAACCGCCCGTATAAAAAGGCGCCGCCGTGATTGGAATATGGAAATAAATGTTTGCGTAATGCCCATGCGTTAGTATACGGGCATGCACTTTCGCGCGCATATTTTTTCTTGAAAAATTATTTCGCGCGTTTCTTTCTGAAATAAAAGTACAGCCAAAAGAGAACAAGTACGCTTATTATAGCCCACGCATCTAAATGTTTATAGGAAATAAGTGGATAACTCGGCGCAATTTCTTGAACGCGGATATTCCCGGCGCGGTCAACCGCTTTCACAAATACTTTTGTCGCGCGTGTCTGGTCTGAAAGAAGATATGGACTCTCCGCGCGTACATAATCGCCGTCGCCTTCTTTGACTTCAAAATATGAAATGCCCGATTCTTTATCCGTAGTATAAAACGCGACAAACCACTGCCCGCCAAAAATTGTAGAATCGCTTGCAATCTCCGCAAAGAGCTCCGTCGGTGGCGTAGTATCTTCTTCCGTTATGCGCGCAGCATTGTCCACGGCAGGATAGACTGGAAAAGAGTGCGGCTCAATAGTCACTTCCGCAGAAGTGCCACTACCATCGTGCAGTAGAATATCTATTTCATCCGCGTATATCCGCGCCTCCCCTACGTCTTTTGCCTCAAAGATAATGGAAAAAAGCGTCCCCGCCTCTGTTTTTCCACTAAACGGCCGGAGAAGCCCGCGGAACCCACCTGGAATCACCCCAGCAAAGGATATGTGCTCGGCGGCTTTGCCATGTTCCCGTATTTCCGGCTGCTCAAGCCAGAGTGGCACAAACGACTCGCCGTCGCGAATTACTCGCGCACCGATAATATTGTTTGAATATGAAATAATCCCCGATACAGCGTTGATCGGCATTGGGTCGTCCACCGCCACAATAACACGGACGATAAATTCGTCTCCTTTGTTCACCCGCACGCCGGAGTCGGCAAAATAAAGAGTCGCGGCAAAAACCGAAGTCGCGCTCCAAAGCCATACCATACAGGCGCTAAGCATGAGACCGCAAAATTGTCGTGTAATAGTGTGCATTATAATTATTCTGTTATCCTGTCCAGTAGAATGCCATTATACTGAAATCCACAAGATTCACTTGCCCGTCACCATTTAATCGCTCAATTTCTTTTTGCGCGAATTCAGCACTCAATATTCTTTTATACCAGAACGCCGCGATTGAAAAGTCTATAAGATTCACTCGTCCGTCACCGTTTATATCTCCTTTCAAGACGCGTGTTGGCAATGTTCTGTCCACATTCCGGTCACCCACCTTAAAATTTATAAGCGAGCTGAAGCCGGTAATCTGCCCGTCGCGCGACGCTTTTGATTTCGCGCTGTGCGAGCCGTACAAAAGCGCCGAAGTATCAAAATTATATAAATATACTCCTACAGCGCTTGCCGGCACTTTTGCGAAAAGCGGCTCCTCGGAGTTCACCTCAATCAACACATCCGCCGATGGAGCCGTCTGCCCGAAAATAGTCACGGTATCGCCGCGGCGCACTTCAGCTTTGTCCGTGCTAATAGTCGGCGCAATAAAAATACCGGAGACCTTTGTGGTTGCGCCAGCCGTTACACTCAATGGAAATGTTTGAAGGCTTGAACGGTATCCATCTTTGTCTTCTCCGTAAACACTGAAGATATAGTTGCCGGCTGTGATGTTTGAAAGCGAAAGCGAAAATCGCGCGTCGCCACCCGTAACCGTTGTCGCGGCAACCTGCGCGTCTTTCAGAAGCGTTACCGAATTACTCGGAAACGCAAGCCCTTCAAACACTACTTTTGTTTCCTGTGAGAGAATAATGCCGCCCCCTCCTCCACCGCCTCCACCGCCCGATGGTGTAGGCGCGGGTGTCGGCGATGGTTCAGGTTCGGGAACAGTGCCAAGCACACCGAAAAGCGTATTACTAAAGCTTGCCGTAGACGCGCTTACAGTATTTGCGCTTGTTGTGACAGTACTTGAGAGCGCAGTCCAAGCGCTTCCGTTCCATTGATAAATTTTAAATGTGCTCTCTCCCAAACTACTGTCTATCTCACTATCAAGATATGTAACGGTAAGCGTAATTAATTGGTCAAAACTCGTAACGGCAGAACCATCACTTGTTTTCGCGAACGAAATATCATAAAAGCACCCTACGGCTGTCGTATCAGTCGGGAGCGTCCGACCATTTGTCGCCGTATCTTCCGTAAGCGAGGAAAGCGTCGCTTTAACCTCATCACCGGAAGAAAGAACATTTGCCGGTGTGCTTATTCCAAGCTGCGCGCCGGCGCTGCAGCCAGCGACCGTCGCGGAACCGGCTTGTGTCGTGTCTATTGTCGTCTCCGACTGATTCATAGCGACGGTAATTGTGACATCTGCGGTATTGGAATCGGCAAACACAACAACGCCTGAAAACGCAGCGGAAAAAAATGCAGACATACATAGCGCCGCAACAAAAAAGAGTCCGCGCTTTTTATGTGCGGTCTGTCTGAAGTGCGCGCCTTGAAACGCTTTCTCCCTCACTTCCGGAAACATCATACAACCAGTATATCACGCTTATCACATCTTTTTTACGCGGCGCTTCCTGAATCGGATAAAAAATATTGCGAGCGCAAACACGAGGACAACCGCCCCAACACCAAGCGCGATAGAGCCGCCAATGCCGCCTACGGCGGCTATAAGCGCAGCAAAACCGATCGGCTCACCAACATTGAAGACGGTTTTCAATTCCTGCATCACCTTATTAGTTTCGCCATATACCTTCACATATCCCCAGTAATCACCTGGGGTAAGCCGAAATCCTATCGGAAATTTCAGACGCACCGTTTCTTCAGAAAATGAGGGTACTTCCTCTATGTCTTCCGTTTCAGCATAACCAAGCCGAACATTGCCGAATTTATTAAAAAGCTCAAATGACGCCGCACGCGGACCAGCTGGGACATTTCCCGTGTTAGCAATAGTCACATCAACTGTTGGCTTCTGTCCGGACCTGATATCGCGGATTTTCAAACCGGCAATCCTAAACACTTTCACAACATTATCTCCAACAGTAATGTCAATAGACACAAGCCCACCGGCAGTAATAGACACTCCGGAGCCACCGTCGGCATCAGCTGATTTCGGAGCAGTGTTCATGCGCACATATGCCTGATACACGCCCAAGTCAGCATCTTTCGGCACCTGTATTGTAATCGGAAACGCGTACTGCTGAACACCTGCCGGTATAGTAAAAGCAGTTCCTTTCTCAAATGAAATCCATTCTGATATATCTTTTGAATCAACCAAAACTACCATATCAAGCGGTTTGTCCGGTTCGGATTGTACGAGATATATTGTCTTTGTCAGATGTGAACCTGCAACTAAGGAGCTTTCTTTAATAGATGGTGGAGATACACCAAAACCCGCCTGACTTACAATCGGCACAAGAAAAAATATAAGCATGCCAACCAGGACACGACACGCGGTCATACAAATATGATAGTCAAAAATACTGTGGAAAGCAATACGCGTTCAAAATGTCTAGAACCGCATACCAAACACACAGCTCAAAGGATATGAAAACAGAAAATGCCGGATACATCTGGCATTTTCTGTTCATCTGATGTATTTTTCCTCTTCTTATCCGTTACTGCTAGTCTGCGACAGCCGTAAATGTGTTTTGCCCAGTGTA
>Ga0210050_1001188_pt1 | contig 29278 bp, 39 predicted proteins | sample CryGey132114_all_FD_185463 | JGI IMG/M metagenome (GOLD analysis project Ga0210050, IMG submission 185463) | Groundwater microbial communities from aquifer - Crystal Geyser CG22_combo_CG10-13_8/21/14_all (SPAdes) (version 2) | ecosystem: Environmental > Aquatic > Deep subsurface > Groundwater ... | reverse complement strand
ATTAAATTAATCAACGAAAAACCGAGGAAGATCCTCGGTTATCGCTCGGCCAGAGAAGCGGCGGAAGAAGCTGGTATCATTAAGAGTATTAAAAGTGAGAGTGTCCTAATTCAGGGTGGAATTTAGAAAGAACTTATTAACGCAAGTATATATAAATAAATATGATTTGTCAACATTTACCGCTTGCTCATTTTAAGATAATCTAAACGCTGTAAGGCCCTAGTAGCAGAGCAAAACTCGCTATGGGGCCAAAGCACCAAAGAAAGCAGGCGCGCTCCAAACCCAAACGGGTCGGGCAAGTAAGACCTGCCGAGGTCGAAAACTTACTTGGGAGTTGAACTCCCAAGTGGGTGTTGGCCTCCGCAAGGAGGCCGTTATTGTAAAATTGTAAAATTGTAAAAACTTATAAAAATTGTAAAAGATTGCCAAAGGCCGGCAATCAAAAGTTAAAAGTTGGAATATGGCAATTAACAAAGAAAAGAAAAAAGATATCCTTTCAAAACTGAAGGATATTCTCGGAAACGCCAAATCGGTGACCTTCGTGAATTTTCACGGCATTTCCGTTCCCGACATCAATGAAATGCGCGGAGGGCTTAAGGAAAAGGGTGTCGGCTATTATGTGGCCAAGAAAACTCTTGTCCGGAAAGCGCTTGATGAGACGAAAATTGAAGGGGAACTTCCGGAACTTGGGGGGGAACTTGCTCTTGCTTATTCAAGAGAGGACGAGACGGCTCCGGCGCGAGCCATTTATGAATTTCAAAAGAGATTCAAAGAAACTCTCGGCATTCTGGGGGGTATTTTCGGCGGAGTCTATCAGAGCCAAAACCAGATGATGGAGATTGCGGCCATTCCCTCGATTCAAATTTTGAGGGGCATGTTCCTAAATGTCATCAACTCGCCGATTCAGGGGCTTGTCATCGCTCTTGACGAGATTTCCAAGGGAAGAGAGAAATAATTATCAGAATATAATATGTATTATAGTATATATTATATTACATACTAAAATAAATCACCGAAATTATGTCAGAAGAAAAGAAAGAAGAAAATAAGAAAAACGAAACGGCGAAGGATATTTCCGACACTCTCGCCACGGAAGAAAAGAAAGAAAGTCCTTCCGAAAGCAAAACTCCAAAAGAGGACAAAAAAGAAAAAGCTCCGCAAGCTGAAACGGAAACGGAAACGGAAGCGGAAGTAGAGGTGGAAATCCCCAAAGAATTTAAAGATATTGTGGAGAAGATTGAAAAGATGAGCGTTATGGAACTTCACTCCTTAGTTAAACTTTTGGAGAAAAAATTCGGCGTTTCAGCCCAAGCCGCGGTCTTTTCCGGCCCGGCCCAGGCGACTGACGAGGGGGCCGAAGAAAAATCTCTGTTTACCGTTGAACTCAAGTCCGCGGGCGACTCCAAGATAGGAGTTATCAAGGCGGTTAAGGCGGCCCTGGGCTTGGGCCTGAAAGAGGCCAAGGACCTCGTGGACCAAGTGCCCTCCGTTTTGAAAGAAGGGATGAAAAGAGAAGAGGCCGAGACTCTGAAAAAGGAAATTGAAGAAGCCGGCGGAAAGATAGAATTGAAATAAAATCAGATTTTGGGCTCGTTTGAAAAGCCGAATGGGAAAGCGAAGCTTTCCCATTCGGCTTTTCTGCTTCATTTTCCGGTCGCCTAACCGCTTGATTCCTTAATACGGAAATCTGATTACCTTATCATTTGCCCCGCCCCGACAGATGTCGGGGCGGGGCCGCCATTTTTAGTTTTCATTTTTATTTTTTCAGATGATAGAATATCCTTATGTCGAAAATTGACGCTCTAAGCAAGATTTTTGGAAGCTCCCAAAGAGTCAGGCTGATGAGGCTCTTTCTTTTTAATCCGAATGAAGTCTATGACATTGATATGCTCTCCAAGAAAACGAGTGTTGCCAGAAATATTGTCAGAAAAGAAGTGTCTAATCTGGAAAAAGCCGGTTTGGTCAAAAAACGCTCTTTTTTGAAAGCGCCGGCATGGGCAAACGGCAAAAGAAAAACCGCCGAAAAAAAAAGAACCTCGGGCTATAATCTGGATAAAGATTTTCACTACTTAAGCGCTTTGCAGAATCTGCTTATAAAAATTCCACCCTACACGTCCAGAGAATTGGAAAAAAGATTCAAGAATTGCGGTTCCGTCAAACTCCTCCTCATATCGGGAGTCTTTTTACAGGAATGGGATAGCGTCGCCGATATTCTGATTGTGGGAGATAAGCTGAAAAACGCTTCGCTTGAAGCCATTATCAGAAAATTGGAGTCGGAAATAGGCCGTGAGCTTAGCTACGCGGCCTTTGATACGACCGAATTTGAATACCGAATAAATGTTTACGACAAGCTGGTCAGGGATATCCTGGATTTTCCCCATCAGAAAATTGTCAACAAACTTGATATTTAAGCCGAAAACGGCCATTTTCGTTATCCACAAGTTTTCCCGAAGTTTTCCACTTCCGGTGCTATTATTTAGCCATAATTTATAAGTTTTTAGAGAAGCGCAAATAGGTCGGCGCTTCCTAAATGTGTTTAACACAAAAAAAATGACAATTAACGATTACAGCGAAGTTTTGTCCCAATCATTTGCGGATCTTTGGTCTGGCGTGATTGGCTTCCTTCCGGAGCTTATTGTCGCCGCCATCATCTTCATCGTTGGCTGGCTGATTGGGGCTTTGTTTGGAAGAGCTGTCGCCCAGATAGTTCGTTCTTTGAAGGTTGATAACGCCTTAAAAGGAGCGGGCTTTGAGGGAGCCATAAACAGGGCCGGTTATAAACTGGATATTGGAAAGTTTATCGGCGGGCTTGTTAAGTGGTTCATCATCGTGGTCTTTCTGGTCGCGGCTCTTGATGTTTTGGGGCTTTCGCAAGTCAATGTTTTTCTTCAACAGGTGGTACTCCTGTTTTTGCCTCAAGTTTTCGTGGCTGTTCTGATTCTGCTTGTTTCGGTTGTCATAGCCGAAGCGGTTCAGCATGCCGTGGTTGGCGCGGCCCGGGCCGCCCATATGAGTTCGGCTAACTTTCTGGGCGCGGTTTCGCGATGGGCAATCTGGGTTTTTGCCATTCTGGCCGCATTGTTCCAGCTTGGTGTGGCCGCCGCTTTTGTTCAGACGCTTTTCACCGGAATAGTTCTAGCCATTTCTCTTGCGGTCGGGCTTTCATTCGGCCTTGGCGGACAAGAAGCCGCCGCGCGATATATTGAAAGAATGAAAAAAGAAGTTTCAAGAGAATAATCTCTCTTCGGTAATTTAGCCCCGATTCCCGACAAGCTTCGGTTTTGGGGTCCCGGCCGAAAGCCGGGGTCTAGATGTATCAAGTAATTCAAAAGAGCGCCACTCGTGGCGCTCTTTTGAATTTTTACCCGTAAGTTATTGAGGTTAAACCTCAATATTTTAAGTTGAGGTTTAACCTCAATGCTTCTTATTGTTGGCCAAGACTCCGTTGCCCTTGCGGACTTTATTTCATTCTGATAGTATTTCAAGCGCACACGCCATGGCGTTGTTTTTTTGTGTAGAGAGAGTCGAGCAATTAAAAGAAGCAGCGGTCAAAATTGAGAAAGTTTTCGCGAACTCGCTTTTGGCCACTCATTAGTCAAGGGTTCCAAGGCTCGCTAAAATTTGTGAGCTGTGGGATTAAAAATATAAAATAAAGATAAAATATGGCAGATTTTGACAGGTCAAAACCGCATGTCAATGTCGGAACAATTGGCCACGTTGACCACGGGAAGACCACGCTTACAGCGGCGATTCTTCACTCCCTGAACTTGGCCGGTTCAACGGTCAGGCTAAAGAGGGTTGACGAGATTGACAATGCTCCGGAGGAAAAAGAGAGGGGAATTACCATTGCCTTGTCTCACAACGAATACGAGACTGAAAACAGGCACTACGCCCACATTGACGCTCCTGGGCATGCCGACTACATCAAGAATATGATTACCGGAGCGGCTCAAATGGACGGTGCCATTTTGGTTGTGGCCGCGTCCGACGGCGTCATGCCGCAGACTAGAGAACACATCCTGCTTGCAAAACAGGTCGGTGTTCCGAAAGTTATTGTTTTTCTGAACAAGGTTGACCAGGTGGAAGACTCCGATCTTGTGGATTTGGTTGAGGAAGAAGTCAGAGAGCTTCTGAATCAATACGAGTTTGACGGAGACAAAGCTCCGGTTATCAGAGGAAGCGCCCTGAAAGCTCTTGAAGGGGCAAGCAAGGACGACGAATGGGTCCAGAAAATTCTGGAACTGACCAAAGCTTTGGATGACTACATTCCGATTCCGGAGAGAGAAATAGACAAGCCTTTCCTAATGCCGGTTGAGGATATCTTCTCAATTGAAGGCAGGGGGACGGTTGTAACGGGAAGAATTGAAAGAGGTATCGTCAAAGTGGGAGAAGAAATTGAAATCGTCGGCATCAAGCCGACGGCCAAAACCACCGTTACCGGAATTGAAATGTTTAACAAACAGCTTCAGGACGGCCGGGCCGGAGACAACGCCGGAATTCTTCTGCGAGGAACAAAGAAAGAAGAAATTACCCGGGGGCAGGTTCTTGCCAAACCGGGAAGCGTTACTCCGCACACGGAATTTGAAGCGGAAGTTTATGTCTTGAAAAAAGAAGAGGGGGGACGACATACTCCGTTTTTCACCGGCTACAAACCGCAGTTCTATATCAGGACGACCGATGTGACCGGCGAAGTTACGCTGGCCGAAGGCACGGAAATGGTTATGCCCGGAGATACCGTAACCTTTAAGATCAAACTTGTGGCTCCCGTTGCCTTGGAAGAAAATCAAAGGTTTGCCGTCAGAGAAGGGGGGAAGACTGTTGGCGCCGGAGTCGTAACAAAGGTTGTTGCTTAGGGCGGAGGGCGGAAAGAGAAGGGAGAAAAACCAAAATTAGTTCTTAAACAAACATGGCTTCAAAAACCAAAGCGGAAAAAGCCGGCTCAAAAGGAAGAGTGAAAAAAAGTTCCAAAAAGGAAGACTCCTCGACGCCGGAAATCAATAAGCTCCGAATAAGAGTTATGGCTTATGAAAATAAAATTCTTGACGCCTCCGTCAAGCAAATTATTGACACCGCCGTCAGGTTTGACGCCAAAGTTTTGGGTCCCGTGCCTCTGCCGACTGAAAAAAGCAAATATACGGTTAACCGTTCGGCTTTCATCTATAAAAACGCCAGAGAACAATTTGAAATGAGGGTACACAAGAGATTGATTGACATCCTGAACCCGAGTTCTAAAGTCATTGAATCTTTGACCAACATCTCGCTTCCTTCGGGGGTGAGTATAGACGTCAAAATGCTGTAAAATCGGAATTTTTTTGACATCGAGTCAAAAAAATTCCGATGCCAAACCACGAATTTGGCTCACACGAATATTCAAAAAACCGCCGAGGGCGGTTTTTTGATTTGACGAATTTGTAGATTGTGGTTTTGGCGGTTCAACCGCCAAAAAGTTGAAGAACAACAGATTTGGCGGTTCAACCTCCAAGTTTTTGCTTGAATCAATCAACCTTGCAATTTTGGGGAATATAAGTAATATATTTCTTGCGTCCAACCTTGCTTCGCAAGGGCACGACCAAATGAGATTTGGTGTGCGGATAAATCCATATACGGGCGCCCAAGTACCTTTCGACAAGTTCTGCATAGGGTTCACCCCGAGTGAGCTTGCGAGTCGAAGGGGACCAATGGAAGCAAAAAGTCGTGCTTCCGCACGGCGTTTTTAGTAGAAAGTTTGAAAGCCCATAAAGTCCGTAAAGTCTATAAAATTAGAAAGTTAGAAAATTAAAAAATTTGAAAGTAAAATTTATTTTAGGCACAAAACAGGAAATGACGCAGGTCTTCAATGAGGAAGGTCGGGTTTTTCCCGCCACCGTTCTAAAGGCGGGACCTCTGTTTATTACCGGCATAAAGACGGAAGACAAAGACGGCTATACGGCGATTCAGGTTGGCGCGGGAAAGAAAAAAGAAAAAAATATCAATAAAGCCCAAAAGAAAATCGGGAATTACCAAAAGATAAAAGAATTCCGGACGAATGATGTCGGTGAATTGAAAGTCGGCGACAAGATAGAGTTAGACGCTTTTCAAGTTGGCGACGTCGTTACGATCTCGGGCATATCAAAAGGAAAAGGTTTCCAGGGGGGAGTCAAAAGACACGGATTTTCCGGAGGCCGCAGAAGCCACGGCAACAAGCACGCTGAAAGACAGCCCGGCTCAATCGGGGCCGGAGGGATTCAGAGAGTTTTGAAGGGCACAAGAATGGCCGGCCGAATGGGCGGAGAGCGGGTTACGGTCAAGAATCTGAAAATTTTGAACATTGATAAAGAAAACGGCCTTTTATATATTTCCGGCGCCGTGCCCGGCAGAAGAGGAACGCTTGTCGAGGTGCGGGGCGCTTCGAAAAATTAAGAATAAAAAGTCAAATCATGATTGAAGCAAACATTTACAACCAAAAAGGCCAAAAGTCCGGGAAAATCAAATTACCCGAAAGAGTTTTCGGCCTTCCTCCGAATGCCGACCTTCTGCATCAGGTTGTAAGAACGATGGAGCTTAACCGGAGGACTCCGGTTGCTCACACCAAAGACCGAAGCGAGGTCAGCGGCACCGGAAAAAAACCCTGGAGACAAAAAGGAACCGGACGAGCCAGGCACGGCTCAAGACGCTCCCCCATCTGGAGAACGGGAGGAGTTTCCCACGGCCCGAGGAATGAAAAGGATTATTCCGGCAAGATAAACAAAAAAATGAGAGCCAAGGCCCTGTATGTGGCTTTATCGGGTAAGATGAAAGACGGCGAGATAATGTTTCTTGATATGTTGTCATTTGAAAAACCGGCCGCAAAGGAAGCCAAGTCCATGCTTATGGCTCTTTCCAAAGCCGAGGGCTTTGAAGGTCTCTCCGCCAAAAAGGACAACCGGCTTTTGCTCTCGTTGTTTGATAAGAACAAAACCGTCGGCCTTAGTTTTAATAATTTTGGGAATGTAAAAGTCGGAGAAACAAGAAATCTAAACCCCGCCAGCATCCTGAAATACAAATACCTGATTATAGAGAATCCCGAAAAGTCCGTAGAGTTTCTTTCATCCAGACTGCCTTCGGGCAAAGCGGAAAGAAATATGAAAACTTCTCCGGAAAAGAAAACTTTGACCAAAAAGACGGGAAAGCCGAAGGGTAAAAAGATAAAAAAATCCGAGAGAAGCGTAAAGAATTCCCAGAAACCCGCCTCGGTTAAAATTAAAGCAAAAAAATAAAATGGCTTTTTTAGGATTTAGAAAAAAGAAGAAAATTGAAAATCTGCCGAAGGAATCTTCAAAATTCGGCCACGGCGGAGCTTTTTTGAGAAAGGAAGATTCTTTCTCAAAAAAGGCTTCGGAGAAAAAAGAAATTAAAAAATCCGGAAAACCTTCCGCTCCGCGCGTCCAAGACACAAAGACGAATGAAGCCACCCCGAGCGTTTTCCGTGGGAATTATGAAAACATTCTGATTAAGCCGAGAATTACCGAAAAGACCGCCATCATCGCCGAGGATGGCAATGTCTATACTTTTAATATCCACCCGGATGGAACGAAGAAGGAAGTGATGAAAGCGATTTGGGCGCTCTATAAGGTTAAGCCGGTCAAAGTGAATATTACGCAAATTAAGAGGAAAATAGTTTTCAGGAGAAACAAGAAAGGCATGACGGCCGGAGGAAAGAAAGCCATGGTTTATTTGAAGAGCGGAGATAAAATTGAATTCGTGTAATCATGAAAAGACACAAACCGACAACACCCGGCAGGCGTGGAATGACCACCCTCAAATACAAAGGTCTTATCACTTCCAAAAAACCGGATAAGAAACTGACGGGCGGGTTTCAGAGAGCCAAAGGCAGAAACAACGCCGGTAGAATTACGGCCCATCACCGCGGCGGCGGCAGAAAAAGGCTCTACCGGCAGATTGATTTTAAGTATCGGAAAAAAGACATCAAGGCCAAAATCAAAAGCCTTGAATATGACCCGAACCGCTCCGGCTTTATAGCCTTGGTCTCGTACTTGGACGGCGACCAAAAATATGTTCTTATTCCCCGAGGAATGAAAGCGGGGGACGAGTTTGTCGTCTCGGTCTCGGCTCCGCTTAAGGTCGGCAACAGATTGCCTCTCTTTAAGATTCCCGTCGGGACTTTTGTTTACAACATTGAACTTCGCCAAGGCGGGGGAGCCAAACTTGCAAGAAGCGCCGGAGGATACGCGGAAATCATAGCGAACGACGGGAGCCACATTCACCTAAAAATGCCCTCCAGCGAAATCAGAAAGGCCGTCAAAAGCGCTTGGGCTTCAATCGGCGAAGTTTCAAATCCCAAACACAAGCTGGTTAATCTCGGCAAAGCCGGAAGAAACAGATGGAAGGGCCGAAGACCTAAAGTTAGAGGCTCCGCCATGAATCCGGTTGACCATCCGCACGGAGGCGGTGAAGGCCGCGGAGGCCGCGGCCGAAAAAGGCAAAAGACAAGACAAGGGAAAATGGTCGGGAAAGGACAGAAATCAAGAAAGCCCAAGAAATACTCAAACAAACTTATTATCAAGAGAAGAAAGGTCGGTAAAAAGAGAGGAATATAAATTCAATCGGTTTCCGGCCGAATGGATTTAATGAAACAAAAAGGGCTCGTCCGCGAGCTCTTTTGTTTTGTCTTCGGGTCCGAAGTCTTGGAAGATTTTAAGAAATCGGTAAGAAAAAAACAGAAAAGACAAAGGCCCGCGAACTTCGCGGGCCTCGGGGGGAAGGGCCCCCTCTAGCCCCACCTTCCGGTGGGGTGCTTCGCCGTCATCCTTGGCCGGCGGAGAAAGTCCTCCCTTCGGAGGATGTTTCCGACGCCTCGGAGCAAGGCCCCGAGCGCTCCCAATGCCCCGAGGAGCGTGACAGCCGGCCGAAAGGCCTGGAAAATTCTCATTTTTCCCCCTACCTTTGGCTTTGGGTTTCGGCTTGTAGAATCCACTCTTAATACTACAATCTAACACTTGTTTTGTCAACCTTACGCGCGTGAGAATGTGGATAAGCTGTGAAATAAAATAATGCCAAAGGTCCGAAAAATCCTTGATTTAGAACATTCCTTCTGTTACCATTCTAAATCGGGCTCTGACGAAGAGCTTCTTTATATTGCGCCCGGGCCGAGAACAGCCTTCTTTTAAGTCCGGAACCTTTGCCAAAAAGCACCCAATAATAATGACAAGATCGCTTAAAAAAGGACCCTTTGTTGAGGCCAGATTACTTAAAAAAATCAAGGGGAAAAAAGCTCCGGAGGTCGGAGTTATTAAAACCTGGTCAAGAAGAAGCCAGATTTCGCCCGAAATGGTCGGCTTTAGGTTTGGCGTCCACAACGGCAAACAGCATATTGAAGTTTTGGTCACGGAAGAAATGGTCGGGCACAGGCTGGGGGAATTCTCGCCGACGAAAAAGTTTCACAGGCACGGAGGCAAGATGCAAAAAGAACTTGAACAGAAAAAACGAGAGAGCGAAATCTCAACGGCTAAAGCGGCCAAGACTGCGGGCGAAGGCAAATAATCATGAAATCTTATTTAAAAAGTTACAGACAATCTCCCAGAAAAACGAGACTGGTTGCCAACCTCATCAAGGGCAAGAGCGCTTCGCGCGCTTTTGTGGAATTGAAATTTCTGAAAAAAAGAGCCGCGCATGCTTTTGGTAAACTCCTGAACTCCGCTCTTTCCAACGCCAAAGAAAATAATTCTCTGGATAAAGAAAAACTTTTTATCAAAGAGGTCCGGGTGGACGAGGGCCCGACCCTGAAAAGAATGAGGCCGAGAGCCCGAGGCTCCGCCCATCTTATCAGAAAAAGGACAAGCAACATCACTTTGGTTTTAGACGAAACATCCGAAAACTCAAAATTCATAAAACCCGCAAAGTCTGCAAAGCCCGCAAAGTCAAAAAACAAAAAACTTGAAGACAAAGCTAATCGCCAAGAATTAAAGATATGACCCACATTGTCCATCCATACAGCCACAGAATCGGCATTATCAGAGACTGGAAGTCCCGCTGGTTTGGCGATAAGAAAAAATACGGGGAGTTTCTAAAAGCCGATGTGCTCTTGCGCGAATTTTTGGAAAAAAAACTGAAAGATTTTTATGTCAGTTCCATTGAAACGGAAAGAAACGACAAATCTCTGAAAATCATAATTAAGACATCAAGACCAGGCATGATTATCGGCCGGAACGGCGAGGGTTCAAAAAAATTAAGGGATGACATTCTGAAGTTTATAAAAAAAAGAGGCCTTCTCGGCGCGGCAGAAATAAAAATTGACATTGAGGAAATTCGTTCTCCGGAAAGCGATGCCGGAGTCGTGGCCGCAATGGTCAGAGAAGGGCTTGAGAAGAGAATGCCGTTTCGAAGAGTCGTCAAGCAGATTCTCGGCAAAGTTTCGGCCAACAGAGACGTCAAAGGCGCCAGAATTGTTATTTCCGGAAGATTGGGCGGAGCCGAAATGGCCAGAAAAGAAGAAGCCAAGAGCGGCCGGATTCCGCTCCAGACTTTCAGAGCCGATGTGGATTTTGCTCTAAGCAGAGCCGTATTGCCTTACGGAACAATCGGCATCAAGGTCTGGATTTATAAGGGGGAGATTTTTGAATAACGGGGACTCTTCAAAGGGAAAGACAAAATACAAATCTCAAAAAGATAAAAGTAAAAATATTACAGATTGTTGAAAATAACAGCGATTTTAGTCAAGACATTTAATTAGTATCAGGCGAAACGAAAGATAGGATGTTATTCCCAAAAAAAGTAAAATACAGAAAGTGGCAAAGCGCCAGAAAAAATCCGAAGAAAAGAGGCTTGGCCACGCGCGGAAACACGGTCGCTTTCGGCTCTTTCGGCTTGAAAGCTCTTTCGGCGGACAGAGTTACATCCAATCAGATAGAAGCTTCAAGAAGGGTTATCGCCCGAACCTTGGGCAAGTTTGGAAAAGTCTGGACGAGGATTTTCCCCGACAGGCCCTTTACCAAAAAAGGGGCGGAAGTGCCGATGGGCAAAGGCAAAGGCGAACCGCAAGGTTTTGTGGCCGAAGTCAAACCCGGCCGGGTATTGTTTGAGGTGGATGGCGTTTCAAAAGAAAAAGCCACGGAAGCTCTTCTAAAGGCCGGTAAAAAGATGCCCGTCAGAACCAAGATTGTTGAAAGAATTTAATATGAAAAACAAAGATTTGCAAAAAAAGAAAGAAGCCGACCTGGGCAAGCTTTTGAAAGAAAAGAGGCAGTCTTTACAGAATTTCAGATTCAGCCTTTCCGGTTCAAAAACCAGAAACACAAAAGAAGGCCGAGCCTTGAGGAAAGATATCGCCCGGATTCTAACCGTTATGAACGAAAGAAAACGCGAGACAAAAGTCTCAAGTTCTTGAAATTAAAAAAATCATATGAACGCAGAAGAAAAACAAACAAAGTCAAATAAAAAAAGAATGACGGGCACGGTTGTTTCGGACAAGATGGAAAAAACGGTGGTTGTCGAAGTTCAAAGATTTATCAAGCATCCGAAATATAAAAAATTTATAAAAGTCAAGAAAAGATACAAAGCCCACGATGAGTCCGGTTCAAAAAACGGCCAAAAGGTCGTGATTGAAGAGACTAGGCCGATTTCCAAAAATAAGCATTTTATCGTCGTTTCTTCAGCCGAAAGGGCCAAAGAAAATTAAATTTTTAGAGAGAAGGAAAAGAGCTTGATTTTTAGGGCCGAGGCCGCTACTATCTAACCTCTCTTAAGCCGAAAATATGATTCAAGACAAGACACTGGTAAAAATTACGGACAATTCCGGAGGAAAAATCGGAAGAATCTTCAAAGTTGTCGGCAGTTCCAAAAAAAGATACGCTCGGATAGGGGATGTCGTTATTCTTTCAGTTCAGTCGGCCGAACCGAGGCGCTCCGTAAAGAAAAAAGATGTTTTGAGAGGCGTGGTGGTCAGACAAAAACAACCTTTCAGAAGAAAAGACGGCTCATACATAAAATTTGACGAAAATGCCGTTGTTATCATTGAGAAAGATAAAAAAGAGCCAAAAGCGGGCAGAATATTCGGTCCCATTCCAAGAGAACTGCAGGAACTCGGATATCAAAAAATTATTTCATTAGCGCCGGAAGTCGTTTAATATGCGCGTAAAAAAAGGAGACAGCGTAAAGATTTTAACGGGCAAAGACAGGGGAAAAATCGCCAGGGTTCTTAGCGTCATCCCGAAAAAAGAAAAAATTATCGTTGAAGGAGTGAATCTCTCAAAGAAGCATCAAAAAGCCAGAAAGAGCGGACAAAGCGGGCAGATTATTGAAAAAGCCATGCCGGTACACATCTCAAATGTCGTTTTGGCCACCTCTTTGAAGACAAAAGGAAAGACAAAAAAACTCCGCAAGGAAAATTAAGCGGAAATAATGATGAAAATGATAAAAGACAGACAATCAAAAGTTTATGATTCCCTAAAAGGAATTTTTGGCTACAAAAACAAGATGCAAACGCCGGCCGTCGTTAAAGTAGTGGTCTCAAGCGGCATTGGCAGTCTCAAAGATAAGCAAAAAGCCGAGATAATTCCGGACAGACTTTCTTTGATAACCGGCCAAAAAGCTTCTCCCCGACCGGCTAAAAAATCAATCGCTTCTTTTAAGTTGAGAGAAGGCAGTATTATTGGCTATCAAGTTACTTTGCGCGGAGCCGGAGCCTTGGCTTTTCTGGACAAGCTTATCAATATCGCTCTCCCGCGAACCCGGGACTTTCGCGGTCTTAAAAGAAGCGCCGTTGACGAAATGGGCAATCTTACCATCGGCGTCAAAGAACATACTATCTTTCCGGAAACATCGGACGAAGAGCTAAAAAATGTTTTCGGAATGTCCGTAACCGTTGTTACTACGGCAAAGGACAAAACTGAAGCGCTAAAGTATTTGGAAGCCTTGGGTTTCCCTTTCAAAAAGGAGGGTTGATTTTTCTCCCGCTCGGTTCCTCAACTCTCAATTTACGCCCCCTTCCTTTTTGTCATTTTTGTCCGGAACTTGCTTCAAAGTTCTAAACAAGGCCTTATTTTCGTTGACTTTAATATTTTTTACTGCTAACATTCGGAAATGAGCTCTGCCTGTCGGCAGACTGGTTTTTGAGCTCTTTTTTGTTGAGATTATCAATATGGCAAAAAAATCAGTCATAGCCAGAAGTCAAAAGACGCCGCGCCACAGCACTCGCATTGTTCGGAGATGTTTTCGCTGTGGAAGAGCGCGGAGCTTTATGAGGGATTTTGGTCTTTGCCGAATTTGCTTTAGAGAACTTGCCAACGAGGGCAAGATTCCCGGAATCAGAAAATCATCATGGTAGGAGACCCGATCGGAGATTTTATAAACAGAATCAAGAATGCTTCCAAAACGGACAAGAAAGTCGTTTCTGCTCCTTACTCAAAGATAAAAGAGTCCGTGGCCAACCTCCTAAAAAAAGAAGGCTATGTCGGTTTTGTGGACGTTAAAGGAAAAGGAGTCAAAAAAACTCTTGAGCTTGGCCTTGTCAGCAAGAAAGACGGAACGCCCGCCATTTCAGGCGCCAGACGGCTTTCAAAGCCCGGCAGAAGAATTTATAAAGGAGCGGGCGACATCAGGCCGGTTAAATTCGGCCACGGGAGGCTTGTCTTATCCACGCCGGAGGGAGTTATTTCAGGCGGTGAAGCAAAAAAGAAAAGAGTCGGAGGAGAATTATTGTTTGAGATTTGGTAGTTTCATAAATTTTACCGTAAAAATAATCATGAGCCGTTTGGGAAAAAAACCCATAGAAATTCCTGAAAAAACCGAAGCAAGTTTTGCTTCCGGACTTTTTGCCGTCAAAGGGCCCCTTGGAGAACTTAGAAAAAAATTCAGGGACGAAATTGACATTAAAATTGAGGACAAGAAAATAAGCTTGTCTCCCAGAAGAAAAAACGAACTTTCCAAAGCCCTTTGGGGAACATACGCTTCGCACATCAGCAATATGATTCGGGGAGTGAATTCTCCTTATGAAAAAAAACTGATTATTGAAGGCGTCGGCTTCAAGTCGGCCATTCAAGATAAAAAACTGACAATGTCTCTTGGTTTTTCTCATCCGGTTGAAGTTTTGATTCCCGATGGAATAACCGCTTCAGCCGAAAAGAATGTCATCACTCTTTCCGGCATTGACAAAGAACTGCTTGGACAATTTGCGGCCAAAGTCAGGGCCCTAAAGAAACCGGAACCGTACAAAGGCAAAGGCATCAGATACGCCGAGGAGATTGTCAGAAGGAAACAAGGCAAAAAGACGGCTTAATTTGAAAAAATAATGAAAAACAAGACGAAAATTAAAACAGAAAAGCGTCTGAATAGGCACCGCAGAGTCAGAAGCAAAGTTCAAGGCACCGCTTTGCGGCCAAGGCTTGCGGTTTTTAAATCCAACAATCAAATTTCCGCCCAGATAATTGATGATTCAAAAGCTCGGACTCTTGTCGCGAATACCTCCCTCAAAGCCGAAGGAAAAACTCCGGCCGAAAAGGCCTTTTCCGTCGGAGTCGCTTTGGCCAAAGAGGCCAGAAGCAAAAAAATCCTGAAAGTTGTTTTTGACAGAGGAGGCTACATTTTTACGGGGAACATTAAAAAACTGGCCGAAGGAGCAAGAGCCGGCGGGCTTGAATTTTAATTATTCCATCCTTTTATCATATCTTTGGAAAAATATGACAGTTAAAGAAAAAGAATTAAAAACGAAAGAAAATTCTTTGCCGAAAGAAAAATCTTCGGGGGAGGCTGTTTCTCTTGCCAAGGACGGAAAAACTTTTCCCAAGACGAGAAGAAAATTTGTTAACAAGAAACCGGGAGGCGGAAGAGGAGGCCGGAGAGATGACAGGCCAAAATCGGAATATGACCAAAAAATTATCAGTTTGCGCCGGGTTACCCGCGTCGTTTCCGGCGGGCGGAGATTCAGCTTCAGCGTGGCCCTTGTCATCGGGAATCGAAATGGCTCCGTCGGTTTGGGACTTGGAAAATCAATAGACACTTCTTTGGCCATCGGAAAGGCGGAGAGAAACGCCAAAAAAAATCTTATCCGGCCGAATTTAACCAAAGACCGCTCAATTCCTTTTAATGTCAGGTTTAAATATAGTTCCTCCGATGTTATGCTCTCCCCCGCTCCCGGGAAAGGTCTCAAAGCGGGTGGCGCCATGAGAGTCGTTTTGGAGTTGCTCGGAGCCAAAAATGTAACGGGCAAAATTTTCTCGCGAAGCAAGAATCATGCCAATAACGCTAAGGCCTCAATAGAGGCTCTAAAACAGCTCGGCCTGAAGGCCGTGGCCGTTTCCAAAAAAACCGGTCGGAATGATTCAAAGGAAGAAAAATTTAAAAAGCCCGCTTCAGACAGAAATAAAAACAAATAAAAACAATGCAAACTCACGAATTAAAAAGAAAAACTCCGAACAGGAAGAAAATCAGGGTTGGACGAGGGGGGAAAAGAGGCAAGACCTCCGGCCGCGGGCACAAGGGCCAGAAAGCCAGAGCCGGACACAAAATTCGTCCGGAGATCAGAGATATGATAAAAAAAATCCCGAAGAAAAGAGGATATAAATTTAACAGTTTCAAAGAAAAACCACAGGGAGTCAATCTTTCTTCCATTGAAAAAGCTTTTAATTTCGGAAGCACGGTCAGCCCCAAAACTTTGCTCTCCAAGGGGCTTGTCAAAAGGGTTTCCGGCAATCTGCCGCGAGTTAAAATTTTGGCAACCGGAAAAATAACAAAGAAATTAATTTTTGAGAAAGTTCTTTTTTCCCGCGCGGCCGAGGCTTTAATAGAGGCCGCCTCGTCAGACTCTCGCGAGCGGGCCGGAAAAAAGGCTTCTTAAAAACCGGGCCATTATGAAAAAAAGCCAGAAAATTATAAATAAAAAAACTTGCGCGCATGCGCCCAGCCGGGCCTGTTTTCTGCCATATGAATAATTTTTTTGCAAAAGTCAGACTGGTTTTTAAGGACAGAGGCCTGAGAAGAAGGATATTTTTTGTTCTGGGCGCTCTTGTTGTTTTTCGGGTTATGGCTGCCATTCCCGTGCCGGGGGTTGATTCTTTGAGCCTCCAGCAGTTTTTTAACAGCAATCAGTTTTTTGGTCTGATAAATCTATTTTCCGGAGGGGGACTTGATAATGTTTCCATCGTTATGCTGGGAGTCGGCCCCTATATTACGGCCAGCATTATTATGCAGCTTCTGACCATGGTTTCGGCTAAACTCAAGTCTATGTATCAGGAAGAAGGAGAGGCCGGCCGAAAAAGATTTGCCCAATATTCCAGACTGCTGACCATTCCCTTGGCCGTCATCCAATCATTCGCTTTTCTCGGCCTTCTGCAGAGGCAGGGCGTGGTGGTCGGCCTCTCGCCTTTTGACATGGCTGTCAACATTATCGTTATCACGGCGGGTTCAATGCTTTTGATGTGGGTTGGGGAGTTGATATCGGAATTTGGCATTGGCAACGGAGTTTCTCTTATAATTTTTGCCGGAATTGTGGCCAGTCTTCCAAGCTCTCTAAGCCAGATTATCTTTAGCTTTACGCCGGACCAGCTTCCGCTCTACCTAGCCTTCCTCTTTGCCGCCGTTTTGATTACGCTCGGCGTTGTCGTCGTGACGGAAGCGGAGAGACCCATTCCCATCACTTATGCCAAAAGGGTCAGAGGCAACCGGGTCTATGGCGGCATTTCAACATACTTGCCTCTTCGGGTTAACCAGGCCGGCGTTATTCCCATCATTTTTGCTCTTTCTCTTTTGCTCTTTCCGCAGATGATTTTTAATTTTCTGTCAAATGTAAACAATACGGTTTTACAAGCCGTTTCTAGATTTATTTTTGATTTTATAAACAACCCCTGGCTTTTCGCCACCTTTTATTTTATTTTGGTTTTTCTTTTCACCTACTTTTACACGGCCGTCACCTTTGACCCCGATACTATTTCAAAAAATCTGCAAAAGAGCGGCGCTTTTATTCCCGGAGTGCGCCCCGGGCAGTCCACGGCCCTTTATATCGGCAAAGTTTTGACGAGATTGACCCTTGTCGGCGCTATTTTCCTCGGCCTCATCGCGGTTATTCCTCTCATTATGAGAGCCGTTACCGGAATCCAGTCCCTGGCTATCGGCGGAACGGGGCTTCTGATTGCCGTCTCCGTTGTCTTGGACTTGATGAAGAAAATTGAAGCCCAGATTTCAATGAGAGAATACTAAAGGAGTTTCGGTCCACAAATCATTCTAATTCGCCGGCTGGCGGACGGATACCGACTAATCTCGTTTTTCTCCGGAAAAACTCGGAGCGTCTAAGGAAGTATAAAAGGAAACCCTTTATCTAATTGCGACAAAGTTAAATTCAAGACCGGAATATTTTTTACTACAGTTAACTGTAGTATTTACTACAGTTAACTGTAGTAAAATGAAAAATCTCATTCATTGTTCGGAATTAATGGAATTATTTTCACCAGTGGTGAAAACAAAAAAAGGAGGGGAAGGATGGACCTCATCGCGCGCAACGCGCGGTTTTTGCTCAAATGGGAGAATTTTGTAAAGAGTATAAAAGGGACTTTAGCTAATTTAGGCGCGTAAGATTGACAGAAATACTGAAAAGATATATAATCAAAAGCAGAAATTTAGAGTTCTGCACAGTCCAATTTGTATTTGCCACAGCCCCGACGCGACCTCTGCGAGCTCGGATCGGGGCTGTAGCAAAGCCCAATTTCGGGTCTGCCATACTTGCCGCATTTCGCGGCCTCTCATCTAAGAGATGAGAGAAGAATGCCGGCTATGAACCGGAGGAGAAAAGAAATGGGCAAGTACAACCTGCATGTTGACGACGTGTCCATCGAGGCGGTATTCAATCGCCTCGGCGGGGTGGAGGGAGCCAGGCGCCTCCTCCGTGGCGAGCTGGTCTTGACCGAAGCCGAGGGGGAACCCCTCCTCAGCTTCGTCTGGACTTTCCGGACGACAGCGGCCGAGCCGACGATCGTCTGGACCAGTCCGCAGTTCAAGGACTGGTTCGGTGGTATCGCGGAGGGAGCGCGAGCCGAGGAGTTGACGCTCCGTAAGCTCGCGCGACGCTCGCGCGACGCCGCCATCATCACCGCTCTCGGCGATAAGGAAGTAGCCGCGGTCAGCTGGGCCGACTTCAAGTCGGCCCTGGCAGAGAAGGAGGCCGAGGGAGACCACACGCCCATCATAGCATACATGTTGGATGTGAACGGCGTCCTCCGCGCCGTCAGCGCGCGCTGGAGCGGCGACGGCTGGTACGTCTTCGTCTGCTCGCTCAACGATCCGATCGGGTGGTCTGCCGGCAACCAGGTGCTCTCCCGCCCGCCTGCCGAAGCCTTGGCGTAGGCAGGCAACTGATCCTTTAGGCTCAAGGTATCCAAGTGCTAGCACTTGGATACCTTGAGCCCTCACGCCCCGCCCCGACGGTCATCGGGGCGGGGCGTTCTTCATTCTGAAATATATGATAATCTAATCTATCAACATCGGATCTTGAACGGCAGAATCTAGACTCTTGGTTTTTGAACGTTTTTTCAGACCCCGGTTTCTAATCCACGGCTCTCCGGTGTTATACTTAAGCGATGCCTAAACAAAGCTACATATTCATTGGCCGTTCGGGTTGCGGCAAGGGAACGCAAACTAAACTCTTGATGGATAAATTAAGGGAAATTGACCCGGAGAGAGAAATTTTTCATTTGGAATCAGGTTCAAGATTCCGAAAACTGGTCCAGGGAGATTCATACACATCAAGGTTGGCTAAAAAGGTCAATGACATCGGCGCTTTACAACCGGCCTTTCTTTCAATTTATGTCTGGTCCGACCTTCTTGTTGAGAATCTTAAAGAAGACGAACATATTATCCTTGACGGTGTGCCGAGGAGAGAAGAAGAAGCCGTTGCTCTTAAAAAAGCCCTGATTTATTACGGATATGATGAAATTCATGTCATCCATCTTGATGTCTCAAAAGACTGGGCTGTCCAAAGGCTTGTTGAAAGGGGCAGAAACGACGATGACAGGATGGAAGACATAGAAAACAAAATGAAATGGTATAACGATAATGTCGTGCCGACGCTTCTATATATGAAAAATGAAGGCAAGCCTTTTATCTATCATCAGATAAACGGAGAACAGACAATTGAAGAAGTCCAGACCTCAATAAAAAAGAAGATTTTCGGAAAATGATAGTTAAGACAAAAAGAGAAATAGAGCTTCTTAGAGAAGGGGGACGAAGGCTTTCCGCTATTTTACATTTGGTGGCAAAAGAGGTCAGACCCGGCATGAGAGTAAGCAGACTGAATCAGATGGCCATGGACATTGTCAAAGAAAACGGCGATGTTTCCGCCTTTCTCGGGTACGAGGCGGAAGGATTTAAGAAACCTTTTCCGGCCGCTTTGTGCGTTTCCGTTAATGACGAGGTTGTCCACGGACTACCGCGGGGCAATGTCCTGAAAGAAGGAGACATTGTCACTTTGGATATGGGTCTGGTTCACGAAAAGCTTTTTACCGACGCGGCAATCACGGTGCCGGTGGGAAAAATTGACCAAAAAACTCGCGAACTTATCTTTTCAGCCCAAAAGTCTTTGGAATTGGCCATAGAAAAAGCCAGGCCCGGCAATGCCGTCGGACAAATCGGCTTTGTCATTGAGCAATATGTCAGAAGCAAAGGTTTTATTCCGGCGGAAGATTTAGGCGGACACGGCCTCGGCCTTAGTGTCCACGAAGAGCCTTATGTGCCGAACATCGGCCCGAAGGACAGGGGGCCAAAACTAAAGCCCGGGATGGTTATTGCCATTGAACCCATCATAAACGAAGGTTCAAAAAGAATTTATCTGGACAGCGATGGCTTTACCCTAAAAACGGCTGACGGCAAAAGAAGCGCCCACTTTGAACACACCGTATTGATAACTGATGATAACCCTGTTATCCTGACAGAGTCCTAAACTTTCTAACTTTAATAACTTAAACATGAAACATCCCAAAGAAGAAAAAACCTTTCTGATGATCAAGCCGGACGGAGTCAAAAGAGGTCTCTCCGGAGAAATAATCTTGCGCATTGAGAAAGTCGGGCTCAAAATTATCGGTTTGAAGATGTTCAAACCGGAAGAAGACAAGGTGGACAATCATTATCCCAAAAATGAAGAATGGGTCAGGAGGCTGGGAGAAAGAACCAAAGAAACCTACCGGAAATACGGCTACAATATGAAAGAAGAGCACGACACGGAGGATGTTTTGGAAATGGGCAGGGAAGTAAGAAAATGGCTGATTAACTTTATGACTTCCGGCCCGGTAATTATCATGGCCATTAAAGGCATTCACGCCGTAGAAATGACAAGAAAATTGGTCGGAGACACCATTCCTTCAAAGGCGGAACTCGGGACAATCAGGGGGGATTTCTCCATTGACTCTCCGATTTCGGCAAACAGGGACCACAGAGCCATCTATAACATTGTCCATGCCTCCGAGACCGAAGAGGAAGCGGCGCATGAGTTTCAGCACTGGTTCGGAGACAGCGAAGCCGTTTGGGACTATCAGAGATCTGATGAAATGGTTATGTTTCCGGAGACAAAGGAAAAAAAGTAGTTTTTTCCGACTCCAAAGAAAAAACTCAAACAAAGGCCCGCTTGCAAGCGAGTTTATCCACAGCAAAAAAGCAATTTTTGAGGCGGAATTTCTTTTTTGTTTTTGTCCAACTTTTAAAAAATTCTTATTTTAACCTATTTTGATTATTTACTTTTTTGAAAAGTGTTTCGGGCTATCCGATTTTAGTGACAATCTTTTCCCGGAAGGGTTATAATTCAAACAGGAGTTACTTGTTATATTATCTAGACTAAATTAATTACTTTGGGAATCTCGAAGTAACGTCTTGTCGTGGCATGGCGTTCAGGGCACCCACCTAGTTTTCGCTAGGTTAGTAATACTTCAAGTAGCTCCTACAGAGTAATCCGCCCAGCGCGGATTATTTTGTTTCGGTTCGGCGCGTATATTTATTGAATGAATTCTGAAAGGAAAAAAGAAAAAGAGCTTTTGACTTTTTCTTTAATTACGGCGCTTGTCGCCGCTTTGCTTCATAATTGGGCTCTCTCCGGCTACTTTTATTGGATTTTCCCGCATTTTGACCTTCTGGTTCATTTTTTAGGAGGCTTGTGGCTCGGCCTTAATCTTTCCTGGCTTTACTTTTTCTCCGGCCTTTTCGGCCGTCCGCCAATCACCAAAAAGAAAACCGCAATTCTTTTGAGCTTGGCCCTTTTTCTCTTCGGGTTTTCCTGGGAAATTTTTGAACTCCTTATCTGGCAGACGCTTCTTGAACCAGGTTTTGCGCTTGATACGACGGGTGATATTCTTTCAGATATTGCCGGTCTGTTTTTTGCTTACAGATATTTCGTCTTTAATTTTATTGAAAACAAAAATGAATGATTTGAAACTGACTTTTTACGGCGGAGCTCGGAGCGTTACGGGCGCGAATTTTATGCTGGAATCCAAAAAAATGAAGATTCTGATTGACTGCGGACTTCAGCAAGGGAAAAACTTTTGCGAAGACGGGAACTGTCTGGATTTTGCTTACGACCCGCAGACGGTGGATTTTTTGCTCGTAACTCACGCCCATGCCGACCATATCGGAAGAATTCCGAAACTTGCGCGCGACGGCTTTGGCGGAACAATTTATTCAACCGAAGAGACAAGGAAAATATCCGAAATTATGCTGAAGGACTCTTTGAGATTTGTCCTAAAAGAAGCGCTGGAGGCAAAAAGAGAGGCGATTTACCGGAAAGAAGACATAAAAAAAGCCCTGTCCTTGTGGAAAACCGTCCCTTACCGCCAAGACTTTAATTTGGGGAAGGGTTTTAGGGCTTTTTTTAAGGACGCCGGGCATATTCTGGGCTCGGCTATTATTGAAATATCATACAATTCCCGAAAGGTTGCCTTTTCCGGAGATTTGGGCAATTCTCCCGCTCCGCTTTTGAATGACGCAGAATTTACGACTGATGCCGACTATCTCATTATGGAAAGCGTCTATGGCGACAGGAATCACGAAGACATTTCTCTTCGCAAGGAAAAGCTGAAGAACATAATTCTGAAAACAATCAAAAAAAAGGGCGTTCTTCTTATTCCCTCCTTTTCTCTGTCCAGAACGCAGATTATGCTCTTTGAGCTGAACAATATGATAGAAAATGGCGAGATACCGAGCCTGCCGGTTTTTTTGGATTCCCCGCTTGCCATTAAGATTACCCGCCTCTACAAAGAAATGCAGAACAATTTTAAAAGAGCCGTCAAAGAACAAATTTCATCGGGAGATAAAATTTTTGATTTTCCTCGGCTTAAATTTACGGAGTCAAGCGGGGAGTCCAAAGCCATCAATAATGTCAAACCGCCCAAAATCATCATCGCGGGTTCCGGCATGAGCCACGGAGGCAGAATTATTCACCACGAGAAAAGATATCTGTCAGAACCTCAAAACGCCATTCTTTTTGTCGGCTACCAGTCTCCGGGAAGTTTGGGCCGAATCATTCAAGACGGCGCGGGAGAAGTTATGATAGAAAATCAAAAAATAAAAATCAGGGCGGAGCGAGAAACTATCAGCGGCTACTCGGGACACAAAGGCTCGGATGAGCTTTTGGAATTTGTTGAAAAGGCCGGAGAATCAAACCAGCTTAAAAAAGTATATGTCGTTATGGGCGAACCTCGGTCCGCTATGTTTTTGGTTCAGAAAATCAGAGACAACTTTGGTTTAGAGGCGCTTTCTCCGAAAGAAGGAGAAAGCTTTTTTCTGGATTGAATTTGTGATAAACTCTGCCCAGTTTTGTACGAATTTTCTTCGGAGGAGGGGTCCCGTGCCGAGAGAGCTTGGTTTTTGCCCCGTAGAAATCGGCGAAGCCGATCTCTATGTTGGAGGGCTCGTCGTCTGTCTGGCCAATGGTCAGACGGGCGAGATCATAGATATCTCGGAGGTTGAAATGAGAGGCGACGGACAAATGAAAGGAGACATTCTTGTCCGCTATGCCTACCTCGGTATGAAAATCTTGAGTTCATGGTCTGTCCATGAACTCAAGCCGGCCTAAGCTCGTTCCGAAACCCCCGCTTTGCGCGGGGGTTTCTCCATATTTAGATGAATAATTTGTTGCTATAATAATTGGACAAATGGAAAAAGGCGTTCAAACAAGAATTTGCATTTCCGGTTCAAGTGACCCGCGCTACGGCGGGCTTGAGGCCTATGAGGCCGCCAGAAAACTTGGAGCGGAGATAATAAGACAGGGCAGTGTCCTCATTACCGGCGCGGCGAGCGGTTTTCCGTTTTGGGCTTCCATGGGAGCCAAAGAAGAAGGCGGTATATCAATCGGCCTTTCTCCCGCTTCTTCCGAGAAAGAGCATACCGATGTTTATCGTCTGCCTCTTGAATATATGGATGTTATTATTTACACCGGTTTTGGAACATCCGGCAGAAGTATGATGCTCGGCCGTTCGGCCGACGCCGTTATTTTCGGTTGCGGCAAAATGGAAACAATAAACGAATTTGAGGTCGCATATCATGAGGGCAAGCCCATCGGTGTTTTGGAAGGGCCTTGGCAGACGGATGAAGCCATCAGAGAATTGATAAACGCCGGCCGGCAAAGCGGCGGAGTTGTCTTCAGCAGTGAACCCGAAGAGCTTGTCAGAAAAGTTCATCAACTGGTTAGAGTCAACCGCAGTTTGGGTTTTGTTTCCCCTCTCTGATTTTTTAGAAGCTCTGATTTGGCAAAAACAACAGCCTTTCTCCTCCGGTTCGGAACCGGAGGTTTTGAAATATCGCCAAGGCGTTGGCTCGCTTTTTATTTAGAGCCTCTGATCGGCTTGGGGCCGGTTTATCTTGAATTTATTTAACCTCTTCCACGATTCTTGAAAATGTTTCGGGGTTGTCTTTAGCAAGCTCGGAAAGAATTTTTCTGTCAATTTCAATTTTCTTATCTTTCAAAGCCTTGATAAATTTGCTATATGATAAATCGTGCGGTTTCAAAGCGGCGCCAATTCTGACTTGCCACAATCTTCTGAAGTCGTTTTTTTTCTTCCTCCTGTCGTTAAAGGCGTGTGTTCCGGCATGAAAAATCGCTTCTTTTGCCTGGCGCTTCTTGCTTTTTTTGGCATTTCTGTAGCCCTTCGTCTTTGCCAGAATATTTTTTCTGCGTTTATTTTTGATTACGCCTCTTTTTACTCGTGTCATAAATCTTATTTTAATCTTTAGCCGCTAAAGACCGCGAAGAAATCTCGCCTTGGCGGTGGTCGTCATTTGGATTTCCATCCTTCTTTTTCTTCGGAGTTGCTTGCCTCTCGGTTCTTTTCCCAGATAATGATTCACGCCCTTTCTTCTGGCAAGAATTTTTCCGTTCTTTGTTACCGTTAATCTTTTGCTGTAAGACTTGTTTGTCTTTGTCATGGAATTGTAATTCTAATCAACCAATTTTCATTCTAATATCACCAATTACAGTTTAGTTTTATTTTTTTTCCAAAATGGCGGTCATACCCTTCGGACTATTTTTAGGTCCGACCGCTACCCTGTATTCTTCGGTGATGAGCTTCAACATTCTGCTCATTCTTTCTTCAAGGAATTTTTTGTCCATATATTTAGCTCTTCCCCGAAGATATAAATCAAACTTTACTCTGTGTCCCTCCCGAAGCCACTCTGAAGCTTTCTTGGCTTTTAATTCCAGGTCGTGCTCGCCCGTGCCTATTTTTACCTGGACATTCTTTGTTTCGGTTTTTTTGGCTTTAGACTTGGCTTCTTTGGCTTTTTTCTTTTGCTCGTAAAGAAACTTACCATAATCGGCAATTTTGGCAACAGGCGGCAGAGTTCCGGGAGAAATTTCTATCAGGTCCAGACTAGCCTCTTCCGCTTTAGAAAGGGCTTCTTCTCTTCCCAAGACGCCGAAATTTTCTCCCTCGGCTCCGAGGACCCGGAGCTCTCTTGCCCGGATGGCTTCGTTTACGCGCAGTCTTTCTTCTTTTTTTCTTGGATTGAATTTCGCCAACTTTGTTTCGTTCGCGCCAAAGCGCGTTCAAGAGTTTATTTTTAGCATATTTCCGCCGATTTTTCAAGGGTAAGGAAGGAAGGTAAGGGTAAGGGGGTCAAGTACTCTTTCCCCTTCTTGCGGAGTTGGATTTTAGACATACAGAAAGCCGAAAAACTGTCGCAAGGCGACAGTTTCGGAGAAATAAAGGCATTTGTCCAAAAAGTTGGAACGAACCATCAACTTTCGGACAAATCCGTTTCCTTTTCTTTCAATGCGCCGTGGGATTTTTTGGCTCAATTCCTTGCGAGCCGCGCCTCTGGGCGCGGCGAGCATTCGGACTTGTCCCCAGCGAAAAAGTTGAAAAGTTTTGAAGTGTGGAGATGCCGGGAATCGAACCCGGGTCCAAATAGAGATCTCTAAAACGCTTCTACAAAGTTTAGTCTGTTTTTGGTTCTTGGAATGGACGGTCTAAAGCAGACAAAATCCGGCCAGACCGAGTCTCTGTATTTCGTCTGTTAAGTGAGACAGCCTAACGACATATCCCGAGAAGAGCTATTACACCCGCGCGGCCTTATCGGAAGTCAGGCAGACGGACGCCAGCTTAGGCTATTGCGTACGCTGGAGCGTAGGGAGAAATAATTCCCCCTAGCTTTGAAGATAAGTTTGCACTTATTTTTTTCAGCCTTTTTAGAGTTACTGAAGCTCTACTTTGCGCATCTTAAAGAATATTCTATTGTCAAAGCCGATCATCCCCTTGCTGAATTCTGCCGAAGCAGAATTCAGCAAGGGAAGGACAGACTATCTAAACTTGAATTTTACCTCTCTTTCAACATCCCTCCTAGCATCCTCTTTTTTTATGGATTGCCGCTTATCAAACTTTTTCTTGCCGCGGGCGATTCCTATTTCCAATTTCAGATTTCTTCCCTTATTATACACCGAAATAGGCAAGATTGTCAATCCTTTCTTGCTTTCAAGGCCGGCCAGTCGGCTTATTTCCTTTCTGCGAAGGAGGAGCTTTCTTGGCCTCTCCGGGTCATATCCCTTCGGAGTGTTTTGCGCTTGGTAAGGAGGAATCGTTACCCCCACCAGATAGGCCTCACTTCCTCTGACAACGACACGGCCTCCTTCCAGATTGCCTTTTTTGTCTCTCAAACTTTTAACTTCAAGACCTAAAAGCTCCAGACCCGCTTGAATTGTCTCGATAATTTCAAAGTTGAAAGCGGCTTTTTTGTTTTTCAAATATAACGCGCCCATAGCTTGATATTAACAACTTTGCAGAGCTTTTTCTATGTTCTTTTGCCGCTCAGCGCAATCAAGAACAATCAAAAAATGCTTCAAGACGGCGCGCTCGGCGCCGCTTTTGAAATAAAGTCTTGGATGTTACCCAACAAGAATAACCTGCCGCTTATCGGTCTCGGTTTATTTTCTTAACCTTCCGTCAAAAGCGGCGCCGAGCGCGCTTCCATCCAATGTTCATCCAATGTTTTTCGGCTTTATCCGGACTCCGATTTATGGTAATCTTTGCTCGTTATGCCAAACTACAAAAGACAGGGTAAGCCTTCAAAATCTTCAAAAAAATTTCGAACGCCACAGATAAAAAAACCCGTCGGAGGAGGTTTTTGGACGAACCTTCTAAGCACCATTCTTATTTTCATCATTATTCTTTCTTTGTACTCTTTCTTTTTTGGGGAAACCAAGGAATATGAAGAGATTGCCATTTCCCAGCTCGCCTCCGATGTCAGGGCCGGCCTTGTCGGGGAGATAGTTGTCAAGGGCGAAAACATAGAGGCTGTTTACACGGACGAAAGTCTCAAAAAAACAAAAAAGGAAGTCGGCACTCCGATTACGGAAACTCTCACAAACTACGGAGTTTTGCCGACAGATTTGGAAAGCGTGAAAATTGAAATAAACAATCCGACCGGGCTCGGTTTTTATCTTCTTTCTCTGGCGCCTTTTATCGTCCCCATCATTTTTATAATTTTCTTTATCTGGTATTTGTCGCGACAGGTCAAAGGCGCCGGCATGCAGGCTTTCACCTTCGGCCAATCAAAAGCCAGATTCATTGACCCCAAGGACAAGAGCCAAAGGCTGACTTTCAAAGATGTGGCGGGCGTCAAGGAAGCCAAAGAAGAGCTTTTTGAAATAGTTCAATTTCTTAAAAACCCCAAAAAATTTCTGGATATCGGCGCCAGAATTCCAAAAGGAGTTATCCTGATGGGGCCGAGCGGTACGGGCAAAACTCTTTTAGCCAGAGCCGTCGCGGGCGAGGCCGGCGTGCCTTTCTTTTTAATCTCCGGTTCGGAGTTTGTGGAGATGTTTGTCGGAGTTGGAGCCAGTCGCGTCAGGGACCTCTTCAAGATGGCCAAAAAAGGCGCGCCGGCCATTATTTTTGTGGACGAGATTGACGCCGTTGGAAGGGTCAGGGGGACCGGCGTTGGCGGAGGAAACGATGAAAGAGAACAAACTTTGAATCAGATTTTGGTCGAGATGGACGGTTTTGAACCAAATGAAAAAGTCATCGTCATGGCCGCCACCAACAGGCCGGATGTCTTGGACCCGGCTCTTATCAGGCCGGGACGATTTGACAGAAGAGTCAGAATTGACCTTCCGGACAGGGACGAAAGGGAAGCCATCCTTCTGATTCACGCCAGAAAAAAGCCTCTGACCGAAGATGTTAACTTCAGGGTTGTTGCCGAAAGAACCCCGGGGCTTTCCGGCGCCGACCTTCAGTCAATCATGAACGAGGGGGCGATACTTGCCGCCAGGGAAGACAGAAAACAAGTTTCTCAATACGACCTTATTCGTTCAATTGAAAAAGTTATGCTTGGTCCGGAGAGAAAAAGCCACATTCTTTCTCTTCGGGAGAAGAAGATTACCGCCTATCACGAAGCGGGCCACGCTCTCGTTTCTTCCGTTTTGGAATACGCCGACCCGGTTCATAAAGTTTCCATTATTTCAAGAGGCCATGCCGCTGGGTACACCATGAATCTTCCTCTTGAAGAAAGAAGATTTCGCTCAAAGAAAGATTTTATGGACAACCTTGTGGTGCTTCTTGGAGGCTATGTGGTGGAGCAGATGGTTTTTGAAGACTTGACAACGGGACCCTCAAACGACCTTAAAGTGACGGCGGCTATCGTTAAAGACATGGTTACAAGATACGGGATGTCGGACAAAATCGGACCTATCGCCATTTTAGGCGACGACCCGGACCCCTACGGGCGCACCGTTATGAACGAAAATTCGCCGGAAGTGGGAAATGCCGTCGCCAAAGAGGTTCACCGGATTATCAACGAGGCCAAAGACAGAGCTCTGAAGGTTGTCAAAGAACACCGAAAGCTTCTTGATATAATCGCGAAGGCTTTGATTGAAAAAGAAACTTTGGAGCGCGACGAGTTTGAGCAGATTCTTGTCGCAAACGGCATCACTCCGAAAAAAGATTTGTCTTCGGATTTGAGTTTCAAAGCTAAGTCCAAAGATAAGTCCCAGAGCGCCTGATTTCCCGGTCTTTGCCCCCGCGTGAGGGCCTAACCCCCAAGCGGGGGCAAAGTAATAGATATCATAATATATACTATAGTATATATTATTTACTACATTATTTACTACAGTTAACTGTAGTAAATAATATCAAGGGCATATTATATTATTCGGATTCAGAAAAGGAGAAGCCCCGCCTTCTCTTAAATAAAAAACCCGATATAAGAGAGATACAAGCCTATGACCATGGAAACGGCTCCTCCGGCCGTAACCATGCTTTTGCTGTCCCACTTCAAAATCCATTTTTTGTAAGTCGCTTCATCCATCCACAAAGAGGAAAAGCCCTTAACCAAGGAGAGCCATCCCAAGAGAGTGATTAAGACTCTCCAGTCCCCAGACCAGACATTGTGGATGGCAACGATTATTATACCGATAAGGAGAATGATAAGGCCGAAGACAAACCGCAGGGCTTCATTTTTTGAAAGCTCTTCGGAAATTTTTCTTATCTCGGTTTTTTTGAAGACAATCACGCCTAAAATTAAATAAAAAAGGCCTAATATTTTTGCCAGTAAAAATGATAAATCCATGACATTAAGCTTAGCTTTTAATGGGTCTATTTTAGCAAATAACTTGTAAGGATAAAAAGAAGCAAGTAAGATAAAACCCGGTTGCGCGCGTAGCTCAATTGGCAGAGCGGTCGCCTTATACGCGATTGGTTCCAGGTTCAAGTCCTGGCGCGCGCACATCTCAATCGACCGATTTTGTTTACTCAAAATGAATTTCCGTTCTTTTATTGATTTGCTCTCGAAGCTCGGGGAAATTTTTCAGTTCAAAATCTTTTTCCGTTATCATTTCCGCCTCCTTCCG